>Ga0163148_10000899_pt1 | contig 39882 bp, 59 predicted proteins | sample OliLakLV19MP7P2_FD_148606 | JGI IMG/M metagenome (GOLD analysis project Ga0163148, IMG submission 148606) | Freshwater microbial mat bacterial communities from Lake Vanda, McMurdo Dry Valleys, Antarctica- Oligotrophic Lake LV.19.MP7.P2 | ecosystem: Environmental > Aquatic > Freshwater > Lake >... | reverse complement strand
GTCACCCATGCCAAGTAGGCCGTAGCCTGCCACATCGCGAAATGGGGACTCGCCGAAGGCGTCCTTTATATTTGCGATCCGAAACAACTTGTCGACTATACGGACAATGGCCAGCATATCTTTATACTGTTCCGGTTGTACGCCATTTGGATACATTATGGCGAGCACGTCGCCAGCCTTACCAAACGAGTTGCCATACGCTGCCTGTTTTTCGTCCACTAGTTTACCTAGCTCTCGGCCAGTTTCTTCGTATTTCATAGCCACACCTCCGCCTCAATCTTGTATATCCTCTCCAACCAGTACCTAGACATTGCATCCGGCGTTGTGTGACCCGATGCCCAGCGCGATACGGTAGAGGTCGTCCTACCAACAACCCTTGCAATCTCTCCTCTTGAGACGCCATTAGCGATTACTTCCGACAACCAGTAGTGTCCCGTGGTCTTGTACGCCATGATAAGTAATCCTACTCTAGCAACCCTCGCGGTCAAGCAACTATTGCACGCGTGCAATGTTTTCCTTGCGCGGGCCGTAGTCGCTAGCTAAGGTGGACAGCATGCCGAATCCAAAAGAAGCAACAATCGCCGACCGTCTTAAAGCACTACGAATAAGCCGAGAGATGACGGTTTCGGACGTATCTAGGCGCTCCGGTGTTAACAAGACCACCCTTGGCCTTATAGAGAGGTGCGCGCAGCGAGACGTTGGCCTAGACGTATTGGAGCGTCTCGCTAGAGCGTTCAACGTAAGGCCATCGTACTTACTTTTTGGCGACGAGGGTGGCGGCACCCCATCTAACCTCGAGAAGTGCATGGCCTTTTACGACGACAACAACTGGCGTCCTGAGACGATTGCGGCTGCCAAGTACGTTGAGATTAGCGACGAGCTAAAACTTAGTCCGTCGGAATGGGCGGAAAAGCTAAACGAGATCGAGAGTCGCCTGAATGATGCTCTAGGTACACACGAGCTTCACAGCAGGGTCTACACTCGCTCACATAAAACGTGACATCATGTGTTTTACATTCGCGCCTGCGTATCGCTCGAGCTAGGATCCATGGATGCCGCTCTTCCTGGTAAAAAAACCATCACTGCACTCCGACTCTTACGCAACCCTGGCCGAGGTAAGGCTATCTAGCCCCCCCGAACGTTGGTCACGAGTAACACTTGTGGCAGCGGTTGCTCATGCGAAAGAAAATGAAAGCATAAGCTTGGCCGAATGGCGCACGAAACTCGATCGCATTGAAGCCGCGCTCGATGGCACCTTGGAGCTGCAGTATGGCCCAATTCCAGGCATCGAAGACACTATCTGAAATAAATAATCACTTACCCCTTGCATGCGTGCAATACCTGCCGTATAACTAAGGAGTGGTCGGCGGGAACCCTGGGCTGGTAGCAGCTCAGGTTTTCTTTTGTCGACCGTGTAAGCGATTAGTGAGGATTGACATGTTTAGCTGCACCGTAAGTGATTCGGTCCACCCACCCGTAGCCATCGAAGAGCGCGAGACCATTCCACCCGGTCCAGATAGTCGCGCCGCAATGGTTGAGGTTGGAGCCGTAATGCGAGGCGAGCTGCGCGAACTTAGTCCCGAGACCATCGCGTTCTTATGGCCCAAGTTGGGTCGCAAGTAGTCGAGAGATAGCGAGGAAACTATGATTGATACCAATGTACATAGCAACTTAGGCGCGGCCCTAGTCAACGCCCAGGAAGCGGCACGAGCAGTCGACAAGGATTCCAAAAATGCATATCACCATTACAAGTATGCATCATCTGAAGCCATAATTGCCGAATCGCGCGGAGCTCTTGTCGGCGCCGGCCTTGCCTTTTTCAACACTGGCTGCACCCTCGATGATCGTATGATGTTGCTCACGGTGCATTATAGGCTCATCCACACCAGCGGCGAGTTTTTAGACTTTAGCTCGGTCACGCCCGTAATCGAAGATAAAGCCCGACCGCTCGACAAGGCTGTATTTACGGCCATGACATACAATCTTGGCTACTTTTTACGAGGGTTGTTACTACTGCCTCGCGTGGAACCCGGGACGGAAGTAGATGATAGAGATGACCGCGACCATAAGAAACGAGTGCCCATGTTGCCTCGGCATAATGACCATGACGAGCAACTTGCCGACAACCTGGCCGAGTCGTTATTTCAGACTTTTATCGGCAAGTTGGAGGCAAGTAGTCACGATGCCCTACCCTTAGTGGCCAAAGAGATACAGGGTCTCAACTTGCCGGAGATGTATCGTAAGCCGCTGAGCGACATATACAAGGCACGTAGACTGGCGACCAAGCTACCGGAGGCCGCCGAATGAAACTTCCAACTGCGAGCAAGTTAGGTCTTGCCAGCAAGTGCGCCGGCTCTCATGTGCTCGATTGGCACGATAAGCCTGGCCCTGCGGCAAAGGTCGGCAAGCGAATCCACAAGTATCTAGAGTTGGCGATGGAAGATAAGACTGTAGACTTCATCGACCTCAAGATACCGCCATATCTACGCAAAGTTTGCGCCAAGATTGACGTACGAGCACTACAGGCGTCATTGATCGACATAACGACCGAAGTGTCATATGCATGGCACTATGAGCGTATGCAATCGACAATCCTTGGCGCAAAGCTCGATCGAGACTACAAGCTAGGTGCATACGATATTGCAGGGACAGCTGACGTAGTGGCTAGTAATGGCAGATACCCAGTTGTCATAGACTTTAAGACCGGTCGGAGCATCGGCCCAGTCAAAGATGCTTGGCAGATGAGACTACTTGCGATGCAAGTCGGTGTTTATCTCGGTGCAGAACGAGTAGAGGCTAGAGCAGTCTACATTGACCCACGCTATGGCGAGATACGCGAGCAACAGAGTCATGATGTACATACGTTTGATGCAATTGACTTTGGCGTCGATGGTCTGGAGGTAAAAGAGATAGTCAGTAATATTGATACGGCTAGTAAAACGTTACTACCGATGCTTAGACCAGGTACACATTGTGACACGATGTGGTGCCCAGCGCGGAAGGTATGTCCGAGGTACGAAGGCGTGAACAAGTGAGTGCAATTGATACAACTGAATTGGAGCAAATACAATGAATGACACGTTTATATTCGCGGAACTCAAGGAAATAAAGGCACAGTTGGAACGCCTTTCTAGTGGTGACACTAAAAAGACTGGCGCCGTTGCAACCGATGATGTGCTCGATGGCCAATGGGGCGACCCAATAGTCCGTGCACCGCGTAGCTGGCAAGGTACCGAGCACGATGGGTTCGACGGGAAAAACTATAGTGAATGTACCGTCGCGGTACTTGAGAAACTGGCTGGGTTTATTGAATGGCGAGCCTCGAACGATGCTGGTAAGGCGCGCGGATGGGCTGCCAGGCTGCGTAAGAATCCAGCTCAACCAAACGCTGTCGCATACGTAAAGAGGTCACTGGACGAAGAGATCCTGTTTGGCGAATGATCACGGCCATCATTTGGAGCGTAGCGGTTACCGCGATCTTCAATGTTGTCGCGAACGTAATACGTAGATGATAGTGACGACCGAGGTTGGGTACAGTGGATTGCAGCTAACTCGCCGCATCATCACCTGGCCTCGGTTCGTCGATTCTTTTCGGACGCCCCTGCGTCCACGTCCAAAGCATCTCATGCCAGGTTGGTCTCCAGCCTGCTTCCGGGGCAATCGCAAGACTATTGACAACATCGAGTCTGTTTCTTCAATCGTTCTCGATTATGACAAGTGCGTTACAACGCCGTTACAGGCGAGTGTCTTTTGGAGGCTAGCCAAGGGTATAGTACATACCACCTCGTCTCATACGGAGACGAATCCGCGCTTTAGGGTCGTACTGGCCCTAGGACGTCCCGTAACGAGTTACGAGTACTCTAGGCTATGGCAGGTCGTTTATAGCGTCGCTAGCTCGTCTGGACATATCGTGGAGGCATCGGCTGGAAACCCAAACAAGTTTTGGAGGGCGCCGATGACCATACCTGATTACCGGATGTACGAACTTGTGGGACGACCTATCGAAGTCGACCGCGTACTGGGCGCGATTGTAGAGTTGGACTCCGAAGAGACGTCGCTAGAAGAGTTACAATGTGACCTATTCATCCACCGATTAGAAAAGGCCCGCCGTTATGTGGACAGGGTGCCTGCAGCGGTATCAGGCGAAGGCGGACATAGCGTGACATATAGTGTAGCGGTGGCGCTAACTCGTGGATTTGTACTAAGTGAGGATGACGCTTACGACGCACTGCGTCGATATAACGATAGGTGTTTGCCGCGATGGTCCGAAAGAGATCTAAAGTACAAGTTGAGGAGTGCCGTTACTAATAGTAAGAAGCCATGGGGCTACAAGTTAGGACATAAAGAATGAAAACGCTAATTGGTATGGTTGTTACGCTCAGTCTTTTGAGCGGATGCGGGACCCTCGGCTTGCGCCCCGTATCCGGGCCCGGTAGTATCTCGGAAGGTCTATCCGGATCTAACGAACCATCTAACGAACCATCTAACAGACCATCCAACGGCCTATCTCGCGGTCTTTCGGCATTCGGTGCCGGCATGCAACAGAGGAGCTCAGCTGTAACCTGTTATAGCGACGATTACAGCGGATACACTCGTTGTAGCAGGGATTAGCCCCTGTAGAGCACTCCGCCAAGGACGCACTTGTAGTCGACTATTGGTATCGCCTGTAAGTGTACCGTGCCGTTCGGCTCCTTATGGCCGATTCCGAATCCGAGCTGCCATTGTGCCGACTGTACGCTATGCGCGTAATCTATCTGCTCGACATCGCCAAGCCATCCAAACATAGCCCCCACGTGGGCCTCACCCCTAGCGTTGCCTTGGTAATTCATCGCCATCCGATGAGTGTGACCAATCACAACGTTGCCCTGAAAAGTATCCCTGGCCTTGGAGCTTGCCATTGGGCCAGCGTTCCCACACTCGTGTGTAACGTAGAGATGTCCTAATTTAAAGTGACAGCGGTATGGCGTATACTTCCAGCCTGTGTCGTCCAACCGAAGCAGCTCTCTGATTCGTACCAGGTTGTACAACTCGGGAGACTTTTGCATAAGGTAACGCTCTAGTCGGTCTTCGTGGTTGCCTGACACAAAGTGTAATTCGCCCCCTATCGCCGCCAACTCGGCTAGACCATCGATGATGCTAGTAATCTCATATTCGAGATTATTTCGTCGATTCGGGTTTTTATCATGGCTGCTCACAGAGTAGAAGTCGCCAAAGTCACCCAAAACGACTATGTGGTCGGGTCGGAACGATCTTGCGGCAGCGAGTACGAGTTGCCATGCTCGCTCGTCGTGGTAGGGCCGATGGCAGTCTGGGACGAAGAGGATTCGCTCGAGAACCACGTCGGAACGGGAGGAAGTCTTAGCCAGCCCTCTTGTAGAGCCGTCTCGTACATTGCGTGGTTTAGCGTCCGCAAGTACCCTTCCTCGTATCGCGCTAGCTGTTTGCGCTTTGCCTTTTGCAACGCCTGACCCAATATCAAGTCTGCTCCGCTCGCGTCCGCGTTTGCATGACCCATCTCGTGCCAAAGCACGCTTTGCACTACCTCCGGTGACAAGTCCCAACTTAGTACTATCTTTGCCTTTGCGTATTGACATTCGCCTTGCTCTCTTTCGGGTAACGTCGCAAACCAAACCGACCACGTGACTCCGCGCAGATTCAGTCTGAACCAAAGGCGCGGACGGCGCCTCATCTTATAAACTTAAGGCGGTTGAACACGTTGGTTCCGGCCACCTTGCGCACGTTTTCGTAGCGCTCGAGTAAATCCCAAGACTGGGGCATAGATGCCTCGTAACTGTAGAGTGACAATGCGTTTAGACTTGGATACCTGTTGAGGAAGACATCTAGGTCCGCCATGCGAAACTGACCCATCTCCGCAGAGCGCTCTTTGCTAGCGTACGATGTACCTTGTCCGTACGTCACACCTATTGGGATAATAGGCTTGACGAGTTCCGGATTTCTGGCGTTCCAGACTCCCCAATGGTCATCCATGCGGTTGAGATTTTTCTCGGCGCCGCGGCCGTTCATCTCAGTCCAATACATTTGCGGCATGACCGAATCGCAACCGGCGTGGAAGGCCTCGTAGGGGTAGTCAAAGTGATAGCCAGGTAGCGCGAAGGGCGAATAGGAAAGGTAGAGGTCAGGGTGCTTCGCGCGAATTGCGTCACATAGCTCCGTCGCTTGACTGCCATATAACCGGTTGCCCTGCGACTTCCACTCGATCTCGGGATTGAGGATATGGCCAGCCACGCCAGCGTCTACACATTGGCTAATCGCTGCCAATTCGGTTACCGGTTTGCCAGGGTAACAGTACTTCCAGCTGTAAACCTCGATGCCCTCGCTCTGAAACTGTTTGGTGACAGCCGCTATGTTCGCGCGCTCCGCTGCCCTATTGGCACGTATCGCCAGCCAACGTATGCCGCTACGATGGCACCGTGGGATGATTAGACTCGGGTTACCACGGTCGGCCGCGTCAAAGTACGCGATCCACATACCCAATCCACTAGGAGCTGTCATGCTACATCCTTATTCTGCGCTCGCACGCGTATAACAGTGTCGGCCAACGCCTCTAGTAAGCTGTAAAGAGCGTCAAACTGATTGGAGGCATTGAGTAGGGCGACGTGCTCCGAACCGTGCCGCTGGAGCTCTGAGCGTATATGTATAACCTGAGCGAACTTCTGTTCGATCGTCATTGTGGCCTCCGTAAAGGATTAGTGATTATTGACGGATTGACGAAAACTAGACGAGGCGACGCTTGCGCATTGCCTCACGAGTCGCATCAGCACCTGGCAGAGTGTCAAGTACTCTAGTCACTCGGTCAGGTTGCGTATGTAGTATGTGGACGAATAGCTCGACGATCAAGCGGATAATACTGTCACTCATCGCTTATCTGCACATAAGTGAGATATCCAACCTGCTACGGCTACAGCGTCATCTATCTCGGACGGCACGCTGACACCTGCACGTTTCAACACTGTAGCTACATGTTGCAACGCCTCGATGCCATCCTTGGCTGCGCAGTACATCTTGCCGGCCTGACCCTCGTCCCAAGAGTCGAGAATTGATTCGGCTGCGACTAGTGCGTCGCGACCTTCCTCGATGGCCGCTATACACTTTATCGCGAGCATCTTGGCATCTTCAACAGGGAGGCTCATGACCTTCTCTGCGCAGACTTCGTCGGCAGCCTTGAGAGCAAATGCAGCATTGAGCACTATCGCCCTAGATTGCGCTCTCAAGGGTGGCTCTGCGCTTTTCGCAGGCATGCAGTATGATGATGATGCGAATCCAGCCAGTGCGCCTATCGCCAGCCATCGACGCATCCGTTACTTTGACTCCAAACCGAGCGCTAGGATGATGCTAGCGACCCATGCTGTCGCCTTCTCAGCGTCCAGCTTACCGGTAAAGATTAGACCAACTGCTACGGCCAGTACGACACCGGCCGGAACCCATTTCTGATTAAACGAAAACTTCATAATTATCTCCCGTGTGTGAGCGCCCATGTAATGACACCATTAGTTATAGCAGCCAAAGTGGGCACCGCTATTACAAGCCAACGAATCATGTCCAGTTGGCCCTCTATGCGATTCTGGAACTTTGCGAAAAGCTTCATCTCAGCTTTCAGTACCTCGACTTCTTTCTCAATTGGCAGCATCGCCTGCGCGAGTCTAGATAACCGTAACTCCACCTTTGCCAACCGTTCTTCCACGCTGCCCCCTAGTTTACGACTCTGAGCAACTTGAACCCCGTTCCGCCACTATCCGCCGCACCCATTGTGACACGCTGCAACGTGAAGACTCCGGCGACGTTGCGACGCAATAGGATTGCCGTTTGGCCATCGGTGATGTCCCCGTCGACTTGCATTGTCGTGTTACCCTCGCTGGTAGCCAATATGGTGCCTGCTACACCACCAGCCACTGGGGCCGGTATGCTCAACTCGACATTACCCGAGTTACGGTTCACTCCGCTCGCCGCTCCGCCCGAGTTACTCCATGGCTTTTGGCCAGCGATTATTAGGTTAGTAGTAGGCTGGTTGTGCAATTGGTCGGCCTTTTTTATAGTCGTCGCAGTCGTGCGCATCATCTCTATTGCGTTTACGCTATGTAGCACACCTGCCTTGGTTACAGTCTCGGCGCCTCCTCCCATGGGTTTGCCGTAAAGGTCGGGCAACGATATCTGATTATTAGAGTTGGTAGCACTACAACCCCTGCACCCTATGGTCCACACGTAGGAGCCTCCTACATAACCGTAGAACGTGCCATACCATCGCTCGTCGTAAAACGGCGTGTCATTGGGGAAACATACGTTTTTCCACATAACATCGGTGCCAAAACTGGCTGTGCCATCCAAGTTTGAAAACGCTAAGAACTTTACGCGAGGGTGATAAACAGCATCAAATGACGTACCGTCAATGATATGCCCGGCCGGCGAGTTGAGCACCATCGCAGCGTTATCAAATACGTCTCGTAGTATATCTCCGGTGCCGTAGCTATATGCCGTGACGATATCAATCGTGAGAGTCGTCGACGATACTATATCGGTGATATATGCGACTGTCGATAGACCCACACTGGCAGCGCGATAGATACTTACGCGTTGACCTGGCTCGAATCCGGTTGTACTTGCAACCGTTAGGGTTGTCACTCCTGCAGCATGTGCCGCGTTTATAGTGGTTTTACGGTCGGTAACAAACGTGCAATCGTGCCTACCGCCAGTCATAACGTGTGGGTTACCACTAACCGACGCAGCCGATGAGATGAAAAAACAACGAGAAAACTCAGAAAGCGTATCGCGTAAAATGCAACCGTCAGTATTGCCGCTCATGAAGGCGTTGGCGACAGTGGCCGAACCGAAATTGGCCCTATCCAGGATAAACGAGCCCGATGCAAAGTAGATACCATACTTGCATGCAATTACTGCTCCGGAGTCAAATGTAGCTTGTTTAGTCTGCCCCCCTGTATTGGGAGTGTACCAGCCTATGTCGACACTTTGCATGTAAGTACGGTAGAGTTCGAATACTTCACATTGTTCCGGGAACCCGGGGAAGGCCAATTGTGGGGTACCGGGTAGGTCCGGATTATCTCCGTGTAGTAACCCATAATACATCTTGCCGCCGCCGCCTTCGGTGCCCATCCGGCAATTGCGCATTTGCAAGTTAGTGCAGAGACCGGACCCCGCACCGGATGAACGTGTAGCGGCAATGCCAGCCAAGACGACTAAGTTATTTGAGAAAAACCCAATGCCCTCGAAAATAAACCCTCGTCCGTATGCCAAAAACATAGGCTTAGCGTTGGTTACGTCACACCCTTTGAACGCTCGCTCTTGCACGCCGATTACGGCTTCGGTTAGCGCCGAGCTAACCGTAATCGTAGTTGCCGTCTTGCTAACAAGCGTGCGAGAGCACAATATCGTACCGTCATAGCGAATGAAAGTGACGATATCGCCGTTTGTAAAACCAGTTGTTGCCACGACGCTGAACGTCACAACTCCTAGTCCGGACGTAACGCTTATGGTCGTGCGGTATCCGCCCGTTCTAGCGCTTATAAAAGAGCCTAGAGGATTGCCATCCGCACCCGCAAAGTCGCCAATGAACTTGATGCCACGCACGTTTCCATTGGCCGTATCATCGATGGCCTTTAGCTGGTCGCATAGGTACCGTCCACGCGGTAAGTACACTGTGCCTCCGACACCTGACGGTAATACACTTTCCTTACCCGCTGCCTGTATCGCTGCCTGTATCGCAGCCGTATCGTTTGCCACGCCATCACCCTTGGCGCCAAAGTCGCGTACGTTGAATGTACGTGTATATGGGTCGAGTCTGATATACGAGGTACCATTCCAAACGACCATGCACGACTCGCCGTTGTTGATCTCCGCGCGGTCACCGCTACCGCCGCTTACCAGTAGAGCGTGTCCTCCGGCGGTAACGTTGCGTATCTCGCGTACAAATCCCACTATGGCAGGTAGTGTAATTATGGCTTCGGCCGACAGCGTGCCAGCAAAGGACATTACTACATTGGCGTACTCTGCCACAGATGGTGTGTAGTTGCCGGCAATAGTAAGCGACGATAGACCAGTAAGGCCCGTTCCAGCCGCTCCCTGTAATCCCTGTAGCCCCTGGGCGCCTTGTGCACCCGGTGTATAGACTTTGATGATATCCGGCATGTCCTACCCCTTATTGCGATACTGTGAAGCGCACCACGAAGTTACCCTCGACAAACTTATACTTGATGCCACCGGCGCTGGTGAGAACAAGGTCGTAATAATAATTGCCTTGTGCAATGGCGAGCATCTGAGCTGCCGTGATTGCAACTCTGACTGTACCAAGCACTCCTCCAAGGGTGATGCCTGAGCCATTGCTCAATGTGAGCACGGCTGGGGCTGCAGTATTGGTAGCACTCCGTATCTTCAGGACGGCCGTGTAACCTGTTAGGTTTGCAAGAATGCCACCTGGAGACCACTCGAACGTTTCCGAATAGTCGATGCCTTGCGACTCGTTTATATCATACCATAGAGCAGGCATCTTATAGCCCGTAGTACGTGCGCAAAGCCGTTGTAACTGTCAGCATCTCAGCATCAGTTAGTGCACGGTTGTACATGACAATGCGAGCAATCCTACCACCGTACAACGCACCGTTAGACTGATTCGTGGCGTTCCAACGTCCGCTGATAGATAGCCGAGCGTCGGCTGTAGTTACGGCTGTATAAGCCATTGTCGTAGGCGATAGCGTCTGGGCCGTACCGTTGACTTGTAATAGTCCTGCCGTGCCATTCCAACGCATGCCCGATATATCATAAGTTGACGCATTGACGGCAGAACCTGTCATATTGCCGACTCCGGCATGTACTATGAGCCGCGAACCGCTGAAAAAGTAGTAAGCGTGTCCGGTAGTGTTGCCCGAATTCGAAAACGGGTATCCAACCGACCCATTGGTGACTACAAATACCGTGTAGTTAGTTGCGACAGGTATCGGCAACGCAAGCATGGTGTCATCGGTGCCATCGAAAGTAAGCGCTGCCCTACCGTTTATGTCAGCAAGGGTTATAGTAGGCTGAGCAGACGGCAAATGCTGAAACACGTCGTTACGTGCTCCGCTTATATCGCACCATTGGCGCACCGTAGTTGTACCAATCAGACCAAAGTCTGCGCACAAGTCGAGCACGCATCCCGAGATACCGTTGAAGATCGTGCGCCTAGGTAGGCGACCTATAGCAGGAGTGGTCATAGGTACGTTATCTGCAATGAGTGTTCGGCGGCAGTTGCCGAGTTTGTAAATGTGCCCTCAGTCGTACTGACGGCCCATCCGATACCGATGGTAAAGTTAATGCCACTAAGTGGGAAAAAGTTGGAGCCGATTGTAACAACCCCAGAGCTCGCCGGGAGAAAAAAGGACAACAGTGGTACTTCAGTGGCAAGTGGGATTGTGGCCTTATTGTGTAGCTGTAGAAACCGCGCGGCAGCGTTTGCGTTGCGAACAGTGAGCGAGAATACGTTACCAGTACCAGCCTTGATGTTGGCTGCAGTGACGGTGCCAAAGTCTCGATAAAGAGTCGGCGCATACGTGCTCGTGGATAAAGGTTTCCAGGCGATAACCATAACGCCGTTGCCGTTATCCTCCGCGATTGGCATAAACGCTTCGCGCGTGTACAGATTTGCGTTGATGTCGAGTTGTAGTTCTTTGGATTCCTTGCTTACCAGCGTAGGAGGTGAGGCGTTGAAAAGACCACATGCTGTACCGCTCATCGTTGTAAACCCTCGAGTAATTGACTAGACGTCTGACTTTGCTTTATTGACGAGTTTTCGCCAGCATTGCTTGTTTGTCCGCCCGACTGTTTCTGTTGTGTAGCGGCGGATTGCTTCACATACATTTCATTAATCGTCTTGATAAACGTTGGTTTCATCGACGCGTCCGTCGGTAAGTCGAAAAGTATGCCCAATTGTATGCGCTTATAGTAAGCCGGTGCTTGCTTGGCGGTAGATAGCTGCTCGATAACCTGGTTGCGCATATCCGTATAGATATTAGGATACACTGTTTTCACCGCCTCGACACCTTCTCGCGTCAATCGGCCAGAACGAAGGTCATCTACTACCGTCATTGGGTTTTTGACGGCCGTTAAGTAGCGATTGAACTTGGCTGCGTCCGACTCGCTGATACGTGGCTTGTCTAGATGCGGTGTCAACGACCCACTATCGTGCATATTGGCCGGTAACTTTGACGCCAAAAAGTCATTAGCCTTGGCTGTGTGCGTGGATATAGCGCTGGACAACTCTGGCGCGTGCTCGGCTATACCGTCAATGCGAGAGGCTACTACATTGGCCACTGCGGACGGGTTAGATGATGCACTCGCTACCTCGTTCATGACGCGCACTGTCGCATCCCGCGAGCTTTCGCCTTTACCGGGTTTCAAAGCGTCTGCTAGTCCAGGTTTAGACACCCTGGAGACCTTGTCCGCAAAAAAGTCGGCAACACCTGACTTGAGCTTGGCGTCAAATGCCTTTTCGGCACTCTCTATCTGCGCAAGCTTAGCTAGCTTGCCAAGCGCTCCGGCCATCACGAAATCGCCGCGCTCCCTCATCACTTTGTTGAACACTGTCGCACCGATTGCGCCAGGTATGCCGCCTACGCCAGCGCCAGTGGCAGCTGACATTGCGTCCCTAAACCCAAACGAAGATGCACGTCCCTCTTTGGCTACGAGCTCGGATATAGCGTCATCTGCGATGATGTACGACTGATTGAGTTTACGCGCAGCCTGATACTGCTCTGCAAACCCACGTACGCCAGTTGCTTCGGCAGCCTTGCCCGCAACCTCGTCCAATTCCTCGGAGAGGAAGGAGCGCATGGACCTGTAACCTTCCCGTAAGTCGTTTGACACGCTAGCGTCATACTTGGATAGCTTACTAAGCTGCTTTAGCTCCATGTTCATTTGCGCGAATGTGGGACGGGCTCCAGCCCTGGCCACCATGCCGTTGAAGTAGCTCTCCAATTGTGGAGCGGCGCCATTGCCTACCTGATAAAGGCCCGTGAGATGCTCGTCTAACTTGCTAGCAAAGCCGGTCAGCTCTGGTCTAATGCCGGTCTTATTGGCGAGCACGTCAAGCTCGTCGCGTATCTTGCCGACCGCTGCGCCAGACGTGGCTCGCAGCTCCTCTATGGCCTTGGCTGCCTCTTTCGGGCTCAGGCGTTCCAGCGACTTGCCAGTACTCGATACTAAACCCTCCCTTACGTTTGTTGCGACGGTTGCAAACCCACCCTCAACACGCTCGGCTGCGCTTTCGGCTTTTTTGGTATTACCGCCAATGGCCTTCCAGACCTTTTTGTCGCGCCAATTCTCGAGCGTAGCGCCAAGGCTTTTACCCGAGCCACCAATGGCAGTCTTGACACTGTTTGCCGCACCCTTTAGGCCAGCACCGACAACCACTCCGCCTGCGCCCAGCACTCCGCCGGCGCCAGCACCAATCATGCCGCCCTCTAGGCCACCTGCGATAATCTTCTCTGCCGTCGCGTCCTTGTTTTCGAATGCCGCCTCGCTTACCGCCCGTCCTGCGCCATAAGCCGTACCCTCGATGCCTCCACGAACAGCTAGCCGAGCACCAGCTTGCGCGGCGCGTATGGCCAAGCTCTCTGCACCCGTGCCGATAGCGCCAGTTGCCGCACGCTCCGCTACACCTGCAATGGCCGAGATACCACGTGGTAGCGCAGTCGCACCCTTCACTACAGCCGATGTACCGCCCGATAGTAGCGCTGGACCAACCAGACCTACACCCTCGCCGACCATTGATGCTGTAGGGTTAGCTGCACGTGCAGTGCGCATACCCTCAGTGACAATCTCTTGACCCTCGGGTCCTGCTACTGCGCCTGCAAGCTTACGTGCCGCGTACGGCGCCAAGCCGAACGTTGCCTGGTCTACTGCACCGAGAGCTGCCGATGCCACTCCGCCGCCGAACTCGCCACCAAACGTAGAATTGAAGTCGGCTTTCTTTTGCTCTTCCCTGGCCGTAGCCTTGCCAGCTGCAAACTCGTCTGCAGTCGCGGGTCTTACACCACGCTTGCCAAACGCCTTGAGCGCAGCCGAGTACGGCAACGTGCCGACTTGGCCGGCTTCGTTTACAACCGCTACCGGCTGTTCGGGTGCTACTGGAGTGTCGGCCACGTTATTTCAACGGAGTTACAGGGGTGGGCCCCTCTAGTGCGTCATCGTAAAACTCGCCGGTTGTCGCCTTTTCGTTCATTTCGTACGCGCGGACTGCGGCTGAGCCATAAGTAGCCTGTAGATTACGTTTTTGTGCCAATGTCTTGTTACGAATCATGTCCAGTCCGAAACGAACCGCGGCGCCAGTACTGTTACCCGAGACGATACCCTCGAAGTTCTTACGCTCACTCTCAGTAAGCGACTGACCCGATAACTCCTTGCGCGCGAACGCTTGTACCAAGGCGATAGATTGCCTCGCCTGCGTCACTTCTTTGCCTGAGAGATAAGTTGGCATCTTTCCGGCAAGACGTCCGAAGCCCGGAACATCTTCGTCATCTTTCACCTTGGCCAGTATTGTATTGAGGTTTCGAAAGGCGCTTTGCATCGTTGGGATAGAGGCTTCGCCTAGCGCTTTGCCGTACGATTGAGTATCTTTGCGCAAAGTTTCAACACTCTTGACGCCAATGTCGCCACCAGCTCGCCTCGTAGTGCCACTAGAGCTACCAGACGTACGTGTAACGCTGGCGTTCATCGACCGGTCAAGGTCAACGCGCGTCTTAGCGTGCTTGTCCAAGAGCTCGGCGAGCTCTTTCTGCACTAGAGCCTTCTGCTCGAGCGATGAGACCGATGCCTCCTTTTCGCGGAATCGCGATATCGCATACGACTCTGCTTCGGCCTTGCGTGCCTTCATCGCCGTGGGTAGGTCGCCATAAGCCTTGACTGCATCTTCGAGGGCGCGTCCGCTGGCGCTCATACGCGACTTGCCGCTCTCGTACTCGAGCTTTTGAGACTCCATGTCGTCATCAATTGCTTGCATTGCCAGCTTTGCCGCGGTGTTTTCTCCGCCTGTCATGCCTGCCCCGAATGCACCGAGTGCCATGGACGCGGCAAACTGTATCTTCGCCCCACTGCTCATGTTTTTAAAATAACGCCGCGGATCGGGACGCGAATTACCAGCCTCGGCGATAGAGTCGTCCGATAGTTTCTTGGCACTTGCTACGCGCTCGGCAGCCATCTGTCGCATAGACTCGGCTTCGGCTTGGAAGTCAGTATCGACTTGAGATAGCGCCCTAGACTTGGCGTCATTGATTGCAAGGCGCCCATCTAGCGCCTGGGTCTTAGTGTCAATGTACTGACGTTCGATGTCCCCAGAGGCTGCGATAGAAGCCTGCGCATCTGCACGGGTACTGTCCGATACACCAGGGCTCGACACTGTCGTGTTATTGGAGGAGTGATTGGTCGCCGATAGCTCGGGAGTGTATTGTGCCTCCTCTTGTATTGGAGCTGGAGCCGATTGCACCGGTACTTGAGACGGGTCCAATACAAGCGGTTGCGCCTGACGTATCATCTGAGGCACTGGTGCCGCATCGGACATTGTAGCTGCCATAGGGTCCGACATAATCGGATCATTGGACGCTAGACGCATATCGGGCTGCGCCACCATGGGCATGGGCGCAGGTTGGGAGTAGCCAGTAAGCCCCGCTACCTGGTTTAGCTTGTCCTGGTCCCAATCGTAGCCAAGCTGCGAGATATCGTCCGGACTAAGCATTAGCCTTTACCACCCGCTGCGCCAGCTGCGCTAGCCAAGGACCCAATGAAGCGTTGTTGATTAGCAGCGTTATTCATCGATTGCTGTAAGCCTAACCCTTTGGCTGCGTTATAGTTACCGGAGTTTAGTTGTGCAGCCGAGTTGTAGTTATTAGAGCCTAGCTGCTCTTGCTGCATACGTGCTTGTAATTGCGCCTGGTCAGCCGAGCTCTGCAATCCGCGATACTGTAGCGCAGTTTGGTTGCCCAGTTGGCGACTCTCTAGCGCCTGTGACCCGACACCCATAGACCCCTGCATGTAAGCGTTACGAGCACTATCCATCTCTTGCGCACGCAGTATGGCTCCCTGGTCTATGGCGTTACCCTGTAGTTGAGCACCTGCCATGGCGGCATTACGCTGAGCAGCTGCCATATTGGCCCCTCCGCCACGTGCGCCAGCTACCATAGATGCCTGTTGCATAGCGGCCTGCGATAGCTGACGTTGTGCCTGCAGCTGAGCGACAGATGGTGTATTGCCAGCTGCGGCCGACTGCATGTTTCGCAAGGCGCCCATCTGATGCCCACGCGCTACGGTTTGCGTGCCTCGGTCTTGCGTGGCAAGTCTTTGTGACGATTGAGCGAGCCCCTCTATCCGCTTGTTTTGCCGACGGCGCTGAAAGCTATTACCGCCCAGCTGGAATGCATTACGATCTACATAGGCTTGTCCGACGTTTTGATAAGGTGTCGTATCTTCGGTAGATTGCATACCGGCCGCCTTGCCAGCGCTGTTAAGCACACTCGCTGGCCCCTCGACTCCCAGCGTAAAGGGCGACGCTAGAACACTACCTGCGGTCTTCAAAAAGTTCATGTGGCTTATCGTTTCTGCAATCCGGGTAGGCGATACGTATCTGACATCGATTCGAGCTCAAACGAGAGACCAACGAATCGTGCCCCTTCGCCAGTACCGATCGCACCCGATGTGGGAGGCGCGTCTTGTACCTTTACACGTATCGACTCACACTTTTGCGCACGCACGTGTAGGGAAAGCTGCTCAATGGGCAAGGTTAGCAGCGAATCAATCTTGTAGCTCTCCCACCTAGTGGTCTGAGGATACGCGTAGCTGTAATCTGTTCCCACTGATATTACTATATCATGATTACTGCTTCGCTCGCCAAGGAACGTAGTACGATGCACACGTGCGAAGCCCTGTAGGCCGGCCGGCTTGATCCACGCGCTCTCGGCCGACAATACAACCCATGCGCCACGATCAGTGTATATAGTGGCACTCTCCTTGAGCATGTGGCCCAGCGATTCGTAGTTATAGAGCACACGTTTGGCCACAACCGCGCTCTGATAAGCGCTAGATATTGTATCCTTGCCCCATTGCGCTAGTCGATAGTCGTACATAAGCCGTATCGACCCGGTAGGACCGGTACAGCTGAAGAGTATATAAGACCCAACAGGATGCACTACCGCGCTCGTAATGGTCGGATAGAGCGCCAACTCCTTATCGACAGGTTGCCCCATATTCTGGACCTCTAGTCCACGCGTTAGGAGATAGATTCCAGCGCTGCTCTGAAAAAATGCCCCCTGTTGCGTCACAACGACACTACGCGGCTCTATACAACCCAAGTCAGACGATACTCGCTGAGGCTGCCCAAAGTCGTTCTGGGCGCCAGTGTCGTTCGGCCCAGCGCCTACAATGATGTAGATGCGGGACGAGCAGAAGATGACAAGCTTTTCGTCCATGCTCGCCAGCGCAACTATCTCCTCGGACGAATCCAGCGGTACGGTAAAGTCGTCGCAGAATGATACTGCCTCCCCATCCACTACAAGCTTCGAAAACCATAATGTCCGCTTATCGTCGCCAATAGACCACACTCTCCCCTGATGTAGAGTCAGACCGAACGATGAGGGCGGGTTTACATTTTCGATTATGCCGCCAGTAGTGTACAAAACTGGGTTACTGGCTACTAGGGGGTCAATACCGGTCAATATAAACGTGTCGGACACGGTCTTATTATTGATCTTAGTGCTCACTTGGCTATGAGCCCTGTAATAAGGGCCGGCCAATGCGCCGAGCAAGGTACGATAGATGACAATACCGACGTTGTCGCGCTCGGTCAGCTGCAGTGTAGCTACGTTTATCATCGCGCCACCTGTAGTCACTACGACTGTAACAGGCTTGGACGGCGCTGATCGATGTACCTGACCGCGCGAATCTAGATACTGGTATATGGCAATGTAGCTATATGTACCACTGGCCATCACGCCGACATCATTAACGCCTGTTATTTGCGACGGGTAGGACGCAAAGCCGACCTCTTTTAGTCCAGTGCTTTCGTAATACGTCGCAATGCCCCCCGAAAACAGCGTCGTATTGCCTACCTCTGCAGGTGACCATGTAGACGCAGAAAAGTCGGCATCGAACCTAGCGCCACCGGTAATACCATCGTTATTTATGTTAACGATCCCTACGGTGCTGTACTTATTTGCAGCGAGCTTGGCTACACCACATGCGGGCCAATAAAATAGTCCGCTCTCGTAAGGTGCCGCGAATCGCGCTGCAGACGTTGCCACGAGTCTATCGTTATTAAGAGCGGAGTCGTAAAGACATACCAACTGTGCACTAATGCCTATAGTGCCCAATGTACCGCCGCTCCCGATAGAGCCCCCATTGTATATCCAAGCGTATACTGAGGGCGACGCTGCCTCGGACCAAACGAAAGGCTTAGATAGCAGTAGTGAATTATATATGGGTCGAAAAGGTGCGGTACTGAGCACACCGGTAAGCGATATCGTTGCGAAACTCACGAACGGAGTGGCTAGGCCATCTGAAACCTGGTAGGCAATGACAGCGCTACCGCCGTTTATACCCGACGAATACGTTATTCCCTGCGCCATGATAGACGGTAGGCCGACGCTTGCGTAAACCGTTTGCACCGGTACCAAAACGGACAGATTGAGGTAGTCTAGGCCGATTACGCGTAGCGTTTGGGGCGAAGCTATGAATGTCACCCATACCATCTGCCCTATGGCAGCGGCTCCAAGCAAACCGAAGCTGCCGCCTGTACATGGACAGGATGCAAGACCAACCGTTGTTTCCACTGTCATAGTGGATTGCGCTATACGCTTAACCGTTAGTAGACCCGACGTCGCCGCGTAAGCGAGCACGAAGGTGCCGCCAAGTAAGTTATCCGATATCTCGAATGCCGACAGTGCAGCCTTATCCGTGGCGAGAACAGTGATTGTAGGGTCCAAGACTAACGACGCGTCAATAGTGCGCGCACGTATTTCCGCACCGAACGAATACACGATAACGACTTTACTACTCGCGATGCAAACGCGTGGGTGACTACCAACCCCTAGGTTATAACTCGAGTATATTGGGGCGCCAGTCTCCAAGTCTTCGAGGTTTAGGTACATGTTGGAGCCGCTAGCGTACACTGTAGCCAGTACTTTATTGCCGGCGGCACTGTCATATGACGACACGCCACTAACTGTGCTGGATACACCAGTGCGTCGCACCGTACACTCGGACACCATAGACTTATAGACGCATGAGCCCAGCGCCGACGAGTAGGTGGATATGCTCTGACCATTGATGGCCAGTATCTCATCCTCAAACGCTGCTATACGGGCCCTGCCACCCTGCGTTACGGACAAGCTCGATGACGTGGCGTCTGTCGTCCGCACGATACTGCTAGCCACTGAAACGTTACCCGGTCGTTTCGAAAGCGCACCGACACGGGAGAAGCGGCCATTGGTGATATCTAGGAGCTTGCCAGCCTCTACATGTCTATCATCGGTGCTTTGGTCTAGCCCCTGGGCATAGGGTAAGTCGAATAACTGGCCAGGCATCAGTACACCCAAAAAGTAGCACTGCAGGCATTCTCGGAGCGCACAGTGATGGTAGATACGTTGGATGCGACGCGTCGAAACGAGCCGTAACCGTCAATAACATCGATGCAAATGAACCCCGCGGGCGCACGCTTTAGGCGATGGTTGATAACCTGGTCCGAGCCAGCGGTGAATACGAGCGGACCTACTTGATTACCTTGCGAAAAGGGCTGTTGATTGAGCACCCTCGCAGCATCTGCGAGATATGTCTGCAACCGCATAGATTGCGGTTCGCCAGTCTGCTCTTTGCGCAGCGGTATGCGCGATTGAGTCATCGGCAGCGCCACATGCCGTAGTTGTATCGACTTCGCACACGGTTTATCACCGGAGCTGCGCCCGAATCTCGTCTGCTAGCGTTGGTGCGGATACGTGCCAACTGCTCATCTCGTGATGCTGCCAAGTCATTGATTGGCATCTGCTCCTTTTGCCTGCACTTTATGGCTGCGTCTAGGACCACGAATTCCTCGAAGCCCGACACGCCATCAAACGAAGACGTACCGTCAGTGATGCGGAGCGACGCTGGATAGTACCACAGCTTCATCGCATAGATGCCCTGAGGGTTAGGTAACAACCTTAGGCTGCTACCCTGTAGTAGATAAGCCAGTGGGTCACCCGCAATCGCAATGACCGGTTGGTCGTAGGAGTTTCTCGAGTCGAAGCTGAACCGCCGCACCGAGAACGTGTTACCCGTAACTGTAGCGTCTAGACCTCGTAGCTTGTAAAAGTCAGTAGGAAGGTCGTATAAACCGGACCCCGCTACGGTACTAAAGGCGTGGGACGTTAGATTGTAGGTTTCGTCGGCGTTTATAAGCTCGTCATCGAGCATCGCCTTGGATTGATTGATATATTCGATGATTTCCCCGTCCGAAAAGAACGAGGAACCCTCGCGGTCGGCGCGCTGCCGTACCTGCGCAATGAGACTTGCAAGTGCAACAGTTCGCGCCATCCGACTTATATTACTTTCGTTTTAGACTGTTAAAGTTACGTAGTGCCATCGCGAATGTCTTGGCATCACCCTTCAGCGCTGCCATTAGCTCACCGGCAGCATCGACCTCTTCGCTCGACACCAACTCGTCATCCGAATCAGAGGAGACGGACGCCTCCCCTGACTTGGTCGCCGCCTTCTCGAGAGCCTCGGCGATCGAGCTCATGGTACAGTGGTGTCCGCAAAGCTGGCGTGAATCGTCAGCTCCTCGGTCAACGCAAGGTCCACGGCAACTGGAGTGCTCGCAGTCGCTACGAAGATACCTAATGTACGGCTAGCAGGTGTATACGTGCCGTAATTGACCACCTTGGATGCAGCCCCTCCCGCGGTGCGCACGGAGAACATGGCGCCAAGGAACGTTTCCCCAACACCGTCAAAGGTGATGAGATAGACGCCAGTGGCGGCATCGTAGTTAACAGAGGTAATGCCCCTACCGCCTGCTACTCTTGTACAGTTGGCTGCAGAGCCTCCGCCCGTAAACCGGCCGGCGACACTGATTACCATGTTATTAGTGGACCTAACGGGCCACCTCGTTTGGTTGATAGGCATTAGGTACCTGCAGGTCCAAAGTTGGTAAGTTTGATGTTATACGCCGGCGCGGTGCAATACATCGACACGTACGAACCAACGCGTACCTCATATGCGTCTTCGGACGACACTCGCAGAAACTGGTTACTATCGTAGTCCAGCATGTGCGGTGCAGGCCCAAGGCTATGCATTTTCCAGGTGTCCATCTGCAGCATAAACGCGCGGTTTCGAGGACAGTTGAGGTCAGTAACGCACTTGATAGTACCGTTATCACCCTCGATCTCGAACATTTTGAACGATATGCCAGCTACGTTCGACGCGACACGGTCATACTGTACCTTACCGTCAAGCGACTTTTTGAGGTTCGCAGCGTCCCGGGGGTGCATGAACACGTGCGAAGGACGTCCGCCTTCAATGCCTACCAAGGCCGCAGCCTCTATAAGCGCGTCCGACATACTAAGGTTGGCAGCATCGAGTGCTCGGCCACCTAGACGTACAGGGTCGACGTTACGATTGAGCCCAAAGAGCGTACCGGGAGTAGACGTTCCGTCAATCCATTTATCGTAGCCAGTGATGACGCCAAAGTTAGTTGCAGCAGCGTCGCCGGAACGGAGCAAGAAGTGAGAGTTGCTGAGACCTGTGATTACGGTGCTCCATTCGACAGCTGCCGTTAGCGTGCCAAGATTACGGTCGATTCCCGTAATCGTCTGATGCGCACCAGATGCCAATAGCGTTCCGCCGTCCGTCGCCATCCCTTGCACGCGCATACCGACGGCAAAGTTGGTTACATCGCCAGAGCGAGCAAGCGTTACCGTAACAGTGGCAACTCCGGAAGCTGCAGCGAGTTGTCCTCTCGTGCCAGTACCGTTGCGGTACTGATGGATAGCAAGAGAGCGCATAGCCAGGTGACTCGCGCCTTTCATCTCGTTTTCCCAGAGATCTACGAGGGCGCCAGTATCCTTGACTGCAGCCTTTAGCGCCTGTCCGCGGATGCGAGCAATTGCAAAGTCTTCGACTCGCGATACCTGAAAGCGCGAATACTTACCTTGTGCGAGACTGCTGACCGCCGTGCTGAAGTCGGCAGAGCCTCCCTGGCACGTTTCGGTTTGCAAGGCGACCATTCGTAGTTCGCCAGTGAAGTCGGTAGCTGTCGGAATGATTGCCATTCCGGGGTTATTTTCATAGAGAATTGTGGGAAGCTTCCCCTCAGGGTAGCGAACTTTGAGAATAGCCTGTGAGGCTAAGAGAGTGGCAGTCATTATTTATACGAGGCTCCGAAAAGGCGGTCACGGTCTCACGCCTCCCTCTCGCATTGCCTTTGCCGCAACCTCTTTTAGGTGGTCGCGCAATTGCGTATCCGTCATGTCGTTCAACGGTAACGGGGCCATCGCTTTTTGCGATGCCGTAGCGGTGCTCAAGGGCTTACGTGTTTTTGCCCGATCACCTAGGGGGGCGGAATCCCGAGGAGAATCCGCCTGAGGATTCCCATGTACTTTATTGTATCGCTTTAGTTCTACAGTTTCAAGATATTGTGCAATCTCGTCCAATGACGGATATTTACCCTCGAGCTGAAAGTACTTATCCGCAATGCTATTAGCGCGGTATATAAGCTCGTCTTGATCGTCGCCATAGACGGCATTGAGAGTCGGGTATGCAGTACCGTCGCCTGTCACGACTTCCAAGAACATCTGCTTAGCCTTCTCATTTTGAGATGTTTGAGCCTGTTCCTCCGATTCTTTCTTCTGACTTTCGCGCTCTGCCTTTAGTTCGGCGAGTTGCGCCTTGAGCTCATCTATCTGTCCGCGTACGTCTTTAACGGGGTCCGGCTTACCCTCTTTGAGCAGTGACTCGACAAACTGCTCAGGGTTCATCCCCAATTCGGCCAATATGGCAGCCGGTGATTCCTTGAGCTTGGGTAGCTTTTGACGCCAAGGTTCGATCTCGGCCTTGTAGCTATCTGCTTCCTGACGCGACTTACGAGCCTCATCTAGCTCTTTCTGGGCTTCGTCTCGCATCGCTTGCGCTTGCTTACGTGCCCGCATGACCACTGCGAGCTCCGTCGAATCTTTGGCAGGTTCGGTCTTGACCTTGTCGACGACTGTATCGACAACCGGCGCAGCTGCGTCTGCAGGCTCGGGCTCGATGCCCATGGCCGCATTGACCGCCTTGATGGTCTCGTCCCTAGATGCTTGTAACGCACCCGTTACTTCGTCGGACCCTGGTAACGAATCGCTTACTACTGACTCATCGGACACTACTACACCTCGTTCGTTCGTGAATTCGGACATCAGACCAACATCTCACCCATATCTCCGCCCATATCTCCGCCCATATCAGGGGGAGCCGACATCATATCGGGAGGAGGCATACCGCCTGGTACCAGCGTGGGGTCATCTGCCGGACCAACCGTCGGGAGCATATCCGGTGGTGGCAATCCAGCCGTTGCCGCTGTATCTATGTATGCCTGAGCGTCTTCGATGTAGCGCCTCAGTAGCTCCTTTTTATCCTCGTCTACGTCGTACTTGCGAGCCATGGCATACGCCTTGCTCCCTCGCTCGATTATCAACGCGTGGTTATCAAAGGGTTCTACAGTTACGCTTTTACCGTCCGTCAGTATCAGACCAATAACCATATCCACTATCTGCTCAGGGGCAGTGTCGAGGTCGTTTTCGCTCTCGAGGTCAGGCATCTCTGATAGCTGCCGAAACTGCGCCGGAGTTATATCACCTCGGTTGCGCATCTCGGATAGCTGTGCGTACCTGGCACCAGGCGTCTTTTCCAGGAGATTAGTTGGCCATATGTCCAACACGTACTCATCATCAGCAATGTCAATGTCGCCAAAACGTATAAGCTCGAGGCTTTTCTTGCTTTTCGCCCTTACAACGTAATCTGGGTCATCGTTAGCAATCTCTCGAGCAGCGGCCAGCATCAGCTTGGCAACTTCGACGTAAAACCGTTCGCGCTCTTTCCAGAACACCGCCATCCGCTCCGATTCCGAGTCATTGAAGACCTGCAATGCCTTACCGCTGGCTTGCGATAAGCCGGCCGGTACCTGGCCTTGAGCCGACATCTCGTTTGTCGGCGAATAACGGAGCATATCCTCGGCAAGTTGATTACGGTAACTGTATGTATCAGCGCTTATTGGCTGTGCATTCCATTCTTGTGGGGGGTTTGGGCCGTCGTACTCAACGATTGACGCCATCTGATCGTCGAGATGGGCTCTCACGACGTTGGAGCCACGCTGCACGAGCAGACGAGGCACACCCATTACAGCATGCGCGTCCTGTATCTTGATGTTGAGCCGGTCGAACTCTTTCTGCGCCGGCAATATCCGAGTCATGAGCGCCCTGCCCCATATGCCAGCGACTGGGGGCTTCTCGTACATCAACACAAACGGAAACTGGTTACTATCGTAAGGCTCATCATCGAGCGTGTGACCAGCTATGATGCGACAATACCTGCCATCTTTGGCCTTGCAGCCGCTGGGCAGATGCCATGCCTCGATCACCACTACCATATCGGACGTGGTGTCAGACGCTATCATCTCGTCACCATCGCCGCTGTAAACGACGTTATCTATAGCTCGGCACGCCTCTTTATCGTCCGAGTACATCTCCTTGAGTACGAGCCTGTCAATGTAATGGCGCTGATATAACGATCGCGGCTTACCGTAGCGAGCCTCGGAATCGTCAACCATTAGTTCCCAGCAAAAGACTCGGTCATATTGTACCTTACCGTCTTCGACAAAGATCTTGGCCACGCCGGTGCCGAAGATCAACGTGTCGGTTACCAGCTTCGGATCGACGTCATAGACACCAGCCGAATCGAAGAGCCCCTCTATGAACTGATTAAACTTCTTGGCGCGCTCCCGCTGCTCCCACGTCGCCTTGCGCGTAACAGCCATCGGTATTACCCGACTCTTGGCAGTCTTTGACACGACAGTATCTATCGTGTTTTCCGCAGCGTTGAGCGACAAAATGTCGTGATTGGGGAACGAAGATGACGATAACCCGAAGCTTTGTAGGTCAACGCCGTAATACTCGGCGTTTATCCGTGCTTGCTCTCGGCGGTACTGTTGCTTGTTCCGCAGCGTTCGGACGATTCCCTCGATAATCTCGTGCGGTTGTTTATCAGTGTCGTGCGATAGCCACCAACGGGCATCGGATAGCGTGGTTTGTCTCACAAACTACATTGTATATGATAGGTGCAGACTGTCCACTACTTTCGGAATCCACTACTTGCGAAACGCTACACTATCTGTAGCTTTCGGCGACCATTGGCTCCGACGCTCGCCAAGTACTCTGAGAAACTCGGCCGGCGATACCATGTGTCGTAGATTGAGCAACTCCACGAATTGGGCCCTAGTTATCGTCGGGTCCTCACGAGCCTTCGCCAACTCGAACATCACCATTACCGCATCGAACTCTTTTCCAAACGCGTCCGCCCATTCCGCCTCAATATCCGGCGTCATACGGGTCTCCGCTTGACATATTGGGTCATACGGCCCGTCGCAGAAAGCGCACCTTGGACAAACCCTAGCCTCTGCATCGCCTTATCCTCTCTCCCCTCTAGCATGTATGCGCCAGCCTGCTCTGTCATATGCATTAGGTGCTCGTCAAAGGTGCCCCCTCGCTTGGCTTTACAGTCTGCCGGTAGCTCGTCTGTGCACTCCGCGAGTGCCATTATAAACTGGTCCAATGTCATCTCTCAAACGCCTCCTTTATCAGTGATCTGATTGTAGCAGACCTAGTCATCCCACGAGATGCGGCCAATAGGGTTAGCTTACGTGCGTACTCATCGGGCAGCATGATCGTAACTTTCTTTGCGGTTCGTAGGGCATTAGATGCGGACGACCATTTATCTATCAGCATTTCAGACCCCGCCCGACGTATAGCTCGGTCTCGTCACATACTACCCTATCCTCGTACACCATCGTATAGCCGTATACCTCAGCATTACCGTATACCTGAGCCTCGCCAAACACCTCTACCTTGTCATATACCTTAGCGTTGCCAGATATCTGTGCCTTGCCATACACCTTAACACTGCCCCAAACCTTGGCGTTACCGTATACCTGTGCCACGCCACATACCTGGACATAGTCACACAACCGAGCATTGCCATATACCTGAGCCTTGCTATACACCCACGCATTGCCATATACCTTAGCATTACCGTGCACACTGGTGTAACCATATACCTTAGCATTGTCAGATACCTGCACATCACCGTATACCTTGGCATTACCGTGCACGTCAGCGCAGCTGTACAAACGCGCGTTTTCATAGACCTTGGCCCAGCCATATACATTAACCAAGTTATGTAACTCGGTATCACCAAACACGCGAGCCTTGCCCCACACCTTGGCGTTACCGTATACCTTAGCGTTACCGTATACCTCAGCATTGTCATATACCCGGGCTTCGGGTCCGACATGTGCGTTACCATGCACCTTGGCATCGGGTCCCACCCATGCAGTAGCGGCCACTACCGCTGTATCCTGCACCATCCCGCCTCCATTTGGGTGTTGGTGCCATCCGGTCTTTTCTCGTTTGCCATTAGATAGTTTCATGACCCGCTCCCTCGGAAACCGCCTTGTAACCCTATGTCGCCGTACACTTCCATATCGCCATACAATTCAACATCACCATACACTGCCGCATAACCGTATACATCAGCGGAGTCATGCACACGCGCTTCATCACGGACCTCAGCATGGTCATATATCCGTGCATTGCCGTACACCTGTGCATCACCGTATACCTCTGCATCGCCATATATCCGAGCCTCGCCATATACCTTGGCGTGGCCATATACCTCTGCGTAGTCGCCTACATTGGCGTTACCATATACCTGGGAGTTACCGTATACCCGTGCGTCATCGCATATCTCAGCATCATCATATACGCTAGCGTTGTTGAACACCTTGGCATCACCATATATCTGTGCCTTACCAAACACCATCGCATTACCATATCCGTTAACTCTGTCTTGCACATAGGCATTACCACACACTATCGTGTAACAGTATACCTCAGCATTGCCGTATACCTGAGCCTCGCAAAACACCTTGGCATCACCGTATACCGCTGCATCACCATGTACCTGAGCCTCGCCAAACACCTCGGCGAGACCATATACCAGGGCGTGACCATATACCCTCGCATTCTCGTATACCCTGGCGCGACCAAATACCTTGGCGTTACCGTATACCTGAGCCTCGTCATATACCTTGGCGTTATCGAGTACCTGTGCGTTACCATGCACCTTGGCATCGGAACCCACCCATGCAGTGGCCGCCACGACTGCCGTATCCTGCACTAACCCTCCTCCGCGGGGATGTCGGTGCCATCCGGTCGTTTCTAGGTTGTCATTAGATAGTTTCATCATCTTTTGGTACCTCCCCAAATCCCTCTACGACCGTGTTACCTCGCACTCTGCCATCTTTCCAAATCAGCGCGGACCCGGATACCTTGGCAAAGTCGTATACCCTGGCACTATCGCATACCCGTGCGTGACCAAATACCTTAGCATCATCGTATACCCGTGCGTTGTCGTATACATCTACATCACCATATACCTTGGCATCGCCATATACCTGGGAGTTACCATGCACCAGCGCATTGTCGTATACCTTGGCATCACCAAACACCTTAGCGTTGCCATATACCTTAGCCTCGCCCCACACCTTGGCGTCACCTTCTACCTCGGCGTTGTCGCCTACATTGGCGTTGCCATATATATATGAGTTGCCATGTACCTTGGCATTGCCAAACACCCACGCATTGCCATACACTATCGCGTCATCGTATACCTGAACGTTGCCAAACACCCTGGCATACGCGTATACCCTAGCTCCGCCATATACCCTGGCCGTACCGCATATGAATGCACCTCCCTGTACCTTGGCATCGCCATATACCGTAGCGTCAGGTCCGACCCATGCGAGATCATCCACCGAGGCTGTATCGGCTACCATCCCTCCTCCGTGGGGATGTCGGTGCCATCCGTCCTTGGACCCGATGGTGTTGCTACGTAGTGCGGTGAGGTCCTGGTTGTTGTCGTTGCTCATGTCTATACAATACGGCTGCCCGGACAGTTAGGCAAGCAACGATTGTGTGACTTATGAGCGTTCCCAGCGAGCCCTGCGATTACCGTAGCGCTTTTCGGCGCGCATCTTAGATGCGTCAATCTCCCGGCGGAGCGCCTCTCGCGAGCCATCTACGATCGGCAACGGTGCTACATCATCTAGCCACCTGGCCATAGAGAGCACCACTGCCGGAGCATAATCGCAATGTCTACCATCGCTCGTGCGCGGCAACACAATCTGTACGCCAGTGTTAGTTGTACGCTTTTTTAGTCGCATCAGGTCACTCCGGAGCATTGGCTCTGGGGACAACTCGACCTCTCCTATGCTAACTTTGGTGCGCAGATTGAGGTACTTTTGCGTACGCTCTTGAGTCGTCATGGTATCTTGCCAAAGCATCAACCCGTGGTCTTTGGCGAGCTCGGCCAACGCATCACCGAACCATTGGTCTGTATATACGCCATGTATACGATAGGGCTTGACCAGCGCTGCTATCTGACTAAGGACATCTCTTGGGTTGAGCGGGTCCAATCGGCTCCCGGTCCATTGTCGGGCCAGGCAAATACGCTTGAGGTTACCGATCCTGGTCGAGACAATAAGCGTCCACGAGTTACCACGGGTTGCAGGATCCATTGCGGCCGAGTACTCGTGCCTATCTTCGGGAGGCAGCTCGGTTGGAGCGAGTCGAGTAGCACGATCAAGCTCAACGCTCGAAAATAACGACTCCTCAGGCGAGGCGAATTCGGCTGCGCAATCGGTAGCGTAAACATCAGGCTCACTCTTCCTCAGTCTCTCGCAGCGCTCAGGTGTCCAAAATACGGGATTCATGCGCCAACCTGGTGCCCGGATTATCACAAGCCTTTGTACCGGTTTGCGCCAGGAGGTATTGTACGCTTCGTAGATAGGGCCAAATGGTGCCCACGGACTACCAATACTTACAAGCTGGCTCCCTGGTAGTAACCGCTCTAGCACGGCCTTGCGCGAATCGTCATAGTTTATGACTCCATCATCCGCGCCGGCCATCCTGGGAGCCTCGTCAAAGATACACCCGGCGGACCAACGTGCCACAAGGCTCGCACCTGCTTTTTTACCGGCCACTACCTTAATCTCTACGTGCTTACCAGATGGGTGACGCAGTATGATTGTATCGGCGGTCGGTTGACCGACCAGTAGCTTACTGAGGACAGGGCTACCCTGCACGTTGCCCAAAATGTGGTTGAAGATGACGTTGGCTAGGTCGAGGGTGATGCTCACGACCGAGACGCGAGGTATCTCACCTGCACCCAGTAGCGATACGTCGCACGTTTGGGACCAATGCACTGCGAGAGCTGCCGCCATTAGCGACTTGCCAGTACGAATGCCCGAAAGAATTACGAGTTCGTGGGGCTTTTGCCCCTCAACCTGATCTACAGGTCCGATAGCATCTACAACGTCGGGATGGGTCCGTAGCTCCCCAAGAGGTTGGCCATCCGCAATACGCGCAATTGCCCGTTGAAGGGAAGATGCCGTACCCAGACCGAACCCGTCTGCAGAGGTCAACAAACTTTCGAACGTGCGAGGCGCACTCGGCTGAGCTCGCAGCTGCGCTACGAGCCGCATCATATCCTCTACATTCACTGCTCAATCGAATCCAACCTGTAGTCATCGACCTCGGCCAAACGGCTACCTCCGCTCCTACGCTTCTCGCGCGCGACTTGACGCACGTCGATAAACAGCCCCCTTACAGACTCGCCTAACGAGTCGCCATAGGCGCCAAAGTCATCAGTCTCTGCATAATAGCAATGACCAGCCTCGCCATGTGGATCATAAGTTATCGTTACCAACTGTCCCGTGGTTATCCCAATACGCTCTAACGCAGCCGATAGTTTCATGACACTTTGCGTGGCCGACCGGGCCCACGTTTCTCCTCTAATTCGACAACCTCGGCGACTTCCGACTCTTCATAATACGACACCGAACTCATCGGTATACGTATGCATCTGACGCCGTGACGCACTATAACACAATTACCCTCTACAATCATGTCCAACCACGGCTTACCGTGCAGCGTATCCGATAACATCGTAGTAAATTCCGAACTACCCGGAGGGTTGATCTTAACGTCTGGTCTAAGTACTACTTTTTTCAGTTTCATTTCACTTTCCAATCAAACTTTCGAAGATGCCATGGCCGCGTAGGTCCTTGACCACATAAACGTATTGTACAACACTGTCGCGATAACATGCCCAACCGTATATCGTATTGGGAGCGTCTGGCGCGCACGCCACCCGAAAGCTATCTAGCCGTAGCTGGTGCTCTATGATTGGGATACAAAGTCGGATGAATCGTAGTTTGGATAGTCCGCTAGACTGCATGGCAGAGCGGATCCAGGTAGCCAAAATAAACGACCTATCACCGGGTACCATCTCACGATAAGCAATTGAGCACTCGTTCACGCGACTTCTTTTTCTTCCCAGTCGTATCCCTCAAACGACTGAAAGAATTGGAGCTTGGGAATTATCTCCATCTTTTCATCATCGGTCATACTATCGACTGTTGTTACCTTCACCGCGTCGTACTTTCCATGGCAGCGTGCCCAGACCTCAATCCAAAGCGACCCCATATCGCCTACGCCATACGCGCTAACGGTGTCACCGCAACGCGCACATTTTGGCCATAAGTTCAGTACACCCTGCGGACTTGCTCTATGTGTATCGGGACGCCATAGCGCAGGCGCTGTCATCAGTACTCGCTTCACGATAGGCTCCCCTTCAACGGCGCGGGTTCGTCCCAAATTACATCGCCAGTTATGCCATGAGCCAAGCTAAGCTCGCTCATCTTAGCCATAGCGTCCAGCTTATCCTCTGCCCTAACATAATACACTCGTACCTCGGACACGTCTTTGATCTCCTTATGTGGGATAATCAAAGTACTCTGATATATCTTCATGAGGTTTTCTCGTCGGCCAGTACGTACTGGTCATTTACTTTGATGACGTTGCCGCTATGTAGCCCAACTACGATAAAGTCTTCCGAGCCGATTATGCCAAAGATCGTCAGTAACGTCTCGTCATCTAGCGTCTCGAGCTCTTTCACGATACCGCCAAGAATCTCTACAGTGTTCATGCTAGCTCCTTGTTGCGTCGTTTTTCCTGTTTCGCAATCGCTTCGCCCTCGTTATCTACCTCTAGATACATGACGGCAGCATCACCAGCCGCTACGTCATAAAGCGCCTCCAAGTCACCCATGTCTAGATTAGTGGCCAACTCCACTATCGCGATTATAATCCGCTCCTTAGACAACAAGTCATTGTCGGTCATAGTGACTCCTTATAGTTGCTACATCGCAGTCTAAATACAACGCTAGAACCTGGTCACAAACCGTCTTTAGATCTTCGATAACGAGCGATGGCAGGAACTCGGTTATGCGATCTATCAACCCTTGTTTCTCGAGCCTCGAGTCTTCGTCGGTCATAGTAGCTCCTTGCCAGTGACTCGTTGATATTCGATCTTAACCATCTGCGCTAACTCCTCAGGGTCCTTTGGCATCACCACGCTTGCCTGCTTTATTTCATGTCGCAGTGTCAACTCGCCACATATCTTGGCTTGCGTTTCGATGGCCTTTACAGCGGCACCAAGAGCCTTTACATCTTCACTATCCAAGGCGACTCGCACAATCCGCTCCAACGTTGCAAGCCACGTAGTCCGTAGCTGCTCGCGATCCTCGGTCGATAGTGACATGCGGAGGATTCGGCTAGCTTCGCTCGAATACCGCGCGACAGCATCATATCCTATGCCCCATTTTTTCGACAATTCAAGAGACGAAGAACCGGTAAACCACTGCCCATTGGCCATCATGTGCAGTATTGTCGCAACACGCTCCTCGGTAGGAGGCGGAGTGATAGCCATATTGGATGGCTTGCCACGTTCGCCACTGCCCATCATAGCGGCGTGGATTCTCCGTGTTTCAGGGAGCTCCTCAGATCACTTACTCGTCTCATATAATTCATCGCCACCCAATTACCCAAGACTTTGGTAATCAGCTCGCGCGCCTCGACGATATCGTCGTGGTCGTAAAACGAGAGTTTATTGATTATGTCCAACAATGTTGTTTCATCCGGACCGACCGCTTCGACCTCGCCCGTACCATAAGCCGTTTCGACTGTAATCATTGGCCAATCTCCTTACAAGTATCTAGGTTCCAGTACGCGACGCGATCCGATTCCGGTAAACGCGGACTTAGCTTTAGGTCAACCGACACGTCCGAGATGCTGGCGCGCATCCAAGTCATACGTGTACGACTATTGTGCTGCAGACCGATAGCGTGTCCTATCTCGTGCACCATGACCCATCCCAAAACGTATTCGTTAGATATGCGGGACGAAATAACCGAGATTGTATTAGACGAGGGGTCGTAGAATGCCAAAGTCGTAGCTTCGTTGTGCTTATCTAGGGATTGTACAAATTCATTGACGCCAATGGATACAATGTCCAAGGTCTTATTGGTTACGTGTGCCGATTGTGCAAAGTCTAGCCTACCGCCCGTACCGTTAGACCATAAGGCCAGGGCGCCCTTGACGACAGCGGTCGAGTGCTCGTCGAAGTTGACGTCAACAGTGTATGTAACGGTCCGCACGTCACCACTGCAGCGATTTGTGGACATGGGCGGTACTGCGTTAGCGAGACTGGACGAGCAGCAAGTAATGATTGCAAGTATGAGTGCAAACAGTATGGCTTTCATGGCGCCTCCCTGAAGTTTATTATGACGCATGGCTCTTTGCCCGTCGCTTGGGTGTATGTCCACTTGAGACGTGCATCGTTATCGTTGGTTAGACCTAGTCCGTCAGCCAAGCCGTCCCGGAGGCATTTGAACGCGTAGGCCAGGTTGTCGTCATCCAGTAGGCGCTTACCTACCCGATGACATTCGATGATGATCTGTCCGCCGCCCCATTCGTACGACGCTGCTATACGCGTCCCAGTGTCACGGTGTTGCTTTGCCCGCGTTGCCCGACTAGCCCAATGCTCTCGGAGATTGGCACCGCTCGGAAGGGACATGGCTACGCGGCACGAAAACATATGTATATTGTGACTGATAACTGATTACTGTCAAGGTAAAAGGCATCATGGCACAAGGCAATTTAGCCTAATCCAGTCACTTTTCTCACCGTCCCAATTGCTCTCAATGTTCCATTCGACGGGATGGGTACGCTTCTTACCGAGACGGTTTTTCGTCTGGTGCATCTTAATCGTGCCATTGGCAGCTCGGATAAACGTGTACTCGAGGTCTACTGCCTGTTTGATCGCTCCGGAGCCACGACCCAACTCGTCATCATCCCTGGGTGTGTAGCCAAGGGGCAACTTGCGGGTGTGATGGATGACTACAAACGTAGTGGTATCGTTGACGTAGCGTAGCGAGTCTAAGGTGGACCTCACTGAGCTATCGTTTTCGTCCACTCCGCTATTCATCGCCCGTAAGGAATCCATGACGACAAGGTCTTTGCCGTCACAGAACCGCTTCATGTGCTCGACGTAGAGCTTGTCGGTCCCGTGGAACGGAACAGGCGTCTTGATCGATACGTTGGCAAGGTTGGCGGTATCGACGCCATGACCACGTGCAAGCTCTATGATGCGGCGCTTAACAAAGGCTGGGCGGGACTCCCAGTCGAGCAATAGTGCCTTACCCTTGGCAGCCCTAAAGGTGCCCATGAGAGGCGTCCCTGACGCTACAGCGAGCATACTCGCACATGAGATCATGGTCTTGCCCACGTTGGACGTGGCTAGAAGTAGGATAACGGATGACTTGGGGAACAGCGAACTGATTGTGTACTCGACTGGGCGGTCTTCGAGCAGAAGGTCCGGGCCGGATAAACAGCTATAAAACTCTTCGGTCATCCGAACACTATACATGGGCCCTGCGGCGGAAGCGTGTCGAATAAGTAATCATTGACGCCAAAGTAAGTACACAAACGTGACGACCGAAGGGAGTCACACCTACAGTCTAAGTGTAGGAGCGATAGCTCCGAAACGCTCTTTCTGATCTTTCTGATCTTTCTGATCGTCCTGATCGTCCTGATCGTCCTGATCGTTTGCTCTATATGCTTCCATTGGCAACTGATCCTACTATTACATACAATGTATTCACTGTAGAACTAGAAGAGTGACGACCGAAGGGAGTCACCTCCTTATAGTGTTAATTAAGATCTAACACTTAACCTTGTAAACCTAACTACTTAGGGTTATAAGTATAGCTGTCTCGAGTAGTGAGAGCTTCGGTTCGTTCCGCCTTCGCTCCTTCTGAACTCTTCAGTCTAGCACACTTTAGAGCAAAAATCAAGCATAATCAAGTACAATCGACCACTGACACAGAGATGTCACATATAGTCGATAGTCACGGACAAGTTGCAGACTTGTCGCTAGTCATCTAGGCGGGCAACGTGTCAGTAGTTACTTATGACAAACACTACTTTCGTTCACGGGCAGGGATGGCAGGGCGAGCTGCACCAGTACGGCATACACGCTTACATTGAGGGCATCGCAGACGGTCACGAATTCTCCTACGTGTTTTCGACCGGTCGGTCCTTTCTGAGCATCCTCGACGATACGATGACCATCGAATGCGTTTCCCACGTAGATCCCGTCGATGCCCTTTGCGACGCCCTGGATACCTTCAGGAGCTTCCAGGCCGACTTCCCGCTACCTCCGGAGGTTCCGACGCTCCCGGTGCCTTACAAGGCATCCTGGCGCCCTTCTCAGGCAATCACTCTCGTCCCAGACAATGATCTCGATGCCTTTCGCGACGCTCTGGATACCATCAGACGCTTATCACTCCCAGACAATGATCACTTACAGGAGGCAGCATGAGTCTTTGCATTTCCCACGTAGATCCTATCGATGCCATTTGCGACGCCCTGGATACCCCTTCAAGCGTCCCGGTCGACTTCCTGCTACCCCAGGAGCCTCTGACCCTCCTGGTGCCTTACAAGGCATCCTGGAGCCCTTCTATTGGATTGGTGATGGCATGACGTTCTACAACGCCTCTTTAGATTTGGACAACTTGATCTTTTACAGTAGGACAGACGAAGGTATTAAAAAGACCGCATTCCCCGCCTCCTATGTGTCATACCTCAAAAAGTCAGACGTTGATGACGCATGTGTAAAGATTATACGAAAGCAGCGAATGGTCGGTAACCTAACATCTATCCTAGATGACGGACTTTACTATAAGTTATATTGGATAAATAGATACCGGCGCGAGGAGGAATGCAGCGAACGTGGCCCATTTGCGACAGCTGGTATCCAGACTTACGAAGCCGACGTATCACCGATTCGGCGCCACATATCCGATAATGGTATAACCATCGCCACGCCAAGACGAGTATACCTGGACATCGAAACGGATAGCAGGCAGCCATTCGCTAATGCAACCGCTGGCGGCGCAGCTGTCCTATGTTGGGTGTTAGTCGATGATGACAAGCGTGTTACGAAACGGTTACTTTCCGATGCCAACACGTCCGAACGCTCGATATTGACGGACCTTTGGAAGGCGCTTGGGCCATATGACCAGGTTGTAGCGTGGAATTCGCCGTTCGGCGGCCCGTGCTTTGACTTCGAGGTCATCAAAAATCGGTCACGTACCCTAAATATCAAGGTTGATACTAGGAGATGGCTATGGGTGGACCAATGTGCGGCTTTCAAACGATTCAACACTGGCAACTCCGATAGCGGCGAGGAAAAGGCATCTTACAAACTTGGGAGCGTGGCCCAGGCGATGCTCGGCGAAGGTAAGCATGACGTCGACGGTAGCAAGACGTGGGAGATGTGGGCAGCTGGTGGCGAAACGCGTCAGAAGCTATTGGACTATTGCATCCAAGATACTCTACTACTGGCCAAACTTGAGGCCAAAACAGGCTACCTGGCGCTATTTCAGACGTTGTGCGAGCTGACGAATTGCTTCCCCGAGACTCGCAGTCTGCAGCCAACGATACAAGCCGACGGTCTTCTATTACGACTTGGCAAGCTAGATGGCGTACACTTCCGTACGAAGTGGTTCAATAAAAACGATACCGATCGGAAGAAGTTTACCGGAGCGTACGTTATGCCACCCACCTTGGTCGGCATTGGCAACGATGTACACGTGGGAGACTTTGCGTCCCTATACCCCAGCATTATGATAAGTTGGAATATATCGCCAGAAACCAAGGTAGCCAGTGGGGGGTGCTCGGTTCCCACAAGCGGCGTGAGATTCGCAACCGATCGTGTAGGAGTGCTGCCAAAGGCTCTCATCATGCTAACCGGCGAGAGGGCGGTAGCCAAGGCGGCAATGAAGGTACTCGATAGCTCGGACCCCGAATATAGGAGATTGTCGAGACGCGAGAAGGCTACCAAGATAGTTGCCAATAGCTTTTTTGGTGTAATGGGGACCCCGTATGCCCGCTACTTCGACCTAGAAGTCGCCGAAAGCACAACGCAGATTGGGGCATGGCTAATCAAACAAACAATGGCAGCTGCGGAAAGTCGATGCCTGGAGGTCATATATGGTGATACAGATTCTTTGTTTTTGCGCGGTACTGATCAGGATGGCTTTCGGACGTTCGTCGAAAACGTCAATACCATCACATACCCCAAGTTACTCTCAGACCTCGGATGCACGGCAAACCGCATCACACTTAACCACGACAAGTCGTTTTCGAGACTCGTGTTCACTGGCAGCAAACGCTACGTGGGCATTTCACTTGGAGCATCTACCGCCGAGGTCAAAGGGCTCGAGCTCAAACGAGGGGACACCCTCCGCCTAACCCGCTCGCTGCAACAATCGGTCGTGGACCTGCTTGCCGATGGTAAGGTCGAAGCCGATAACTACATCGGTTTAATCGAGCTAGCACGAGAGGGAGTTTTATTCGGCACACACGTGCTCGAAAACATACAGGTGACCAAGGGGATCACACAGAACCTGGACGACTACAAGCAGCGCGCCAACAAGGTCGGCGACGATAGCGCTCAGAGCCCTCATGTGCGTGTGGCAAAGACTCTCCGCGACCGAGGTCAGAATGTGTCCAAGGGGACGAGGATATCTTACGTAGTCACCGACGGTACGACGCAACCACTAACGGTTATCCCCGCCGATGACTTTGTTGGCGACTATGACCGACACTGGCTGTGGGAAAGCCAGGTCTACCCAGCGACTCAGCGTTTGCTAGAAGCCATGTTCCCGGCGCACGACTGGACACTGTACGCAAAGACGCGCCCACGTAAGCAACGCGCCACTAAGGACGCGCAGCTACAAGCGCTCTTGTTTGCGGCTTAGGCCGCCCGCTGAAGGAGTCTGGTCACCCAGCTTGTGGGTGCCGATTCCCGCACCGGTTGCGGGGCGACGAAACACTTGACGTGCATCGTCTCGACCTTACCGGTACGTGCAGTGACGAGCAAACCGTTGTGCAGCGTCACAACGTCGGAGCCGCACCTACAGCACCCTGCGTCAAACTCATTCATCGAAAAACCCCTCCCGCTCAAACTCCCGCATCATCTCGTCGAACTCTTGCTCGCTTATCATCATGTTCTTGCCCCCCGCTCAGAGTATACGGTTGGTAACAAATCATTCTGGTGCCGGGCACCATAATGTTGTGTGACATGTTGTTTTTACGGGTGAATTGAGGTGTGGTCGAAAGTAGACAATGTGTACTTTACTCGACGTTTTGCAACTAACTCAGCTGGTGGTTGAGCCGATGGTATACTGTAAAAACGTCGGGAAAAGTGAGGTATTTCACGACTCGGCACCACCAGTGGCACCAACTCGTAATAACTACGGTACCTCTGATGTACCGCTGACCGAGGCGAGCATGAGCTTCGCGCCGCTCTCGAATTGTGGGTGTATGTAACGAGCAGGGGTAGATGTCTCCAGCCATCCCAGCTGCAACATGAGACCCTGTAAGTCTCCGCTCGTGGCAAGATTGGTCGCGCGCGAGTGCCGCAGATCGTAGTTGGAAAAGTTGATCGCCTTCTCGGCGAAGATGGCAAGCTCCTTCGGTTCCATCAGCTTGTCACGAGTGAGGCGAGCGACGAGAGCCTTGGTCGCCTTGCGCACTTGCGTGCGATAGTCGTGCACGCCCCACACAACTTTGCGAGTCGTATCGCCAATCGTCATCGCAGCTTCGATCGCTCCGACTGCCGCATCGGTCAACGCTATCCAACGCTGGTACTTGTTTTTGTCAATCTCCTTGGTCACGTACATCTTGTTGCCAAATGTAGGACGCCAGTGCACGCCATATTCGACCTTATAAACGGTCGACTCGCGCAGTCCGGTCTCCCAGAGAAAAACGAAGAATGACCGCACCGGGAAGTATTGACCCGTCAACCGACACATTCGCTCGGATATCTCGGGCATCTCGTTGATGATGAGCTTTGCCTCAGCGGGTGTAAGGATAATCCAATCCGCCTTGCGTGTAGTGGCAGCCTTCGTGCCTGCGTCTCGACGCGATGGGAGCGTTACCAGCGGTACCTCGGTTGTGTACTCTTTGTCGTTGCACCAGACCAAAAACGATCGAAGCGGATGTAGGTGGTGCAGCACCGTGCATCGCGTCATTGTCGTTAGGCAGGACTCCCAGAAGGTACGTATGGTTTTTTTGTTGATGTGTTCGAGGGCGCCAAAGTGTCGGATCCATTTGCGCCCCGACACCATGTACGAGACTTTGCAGCGCTCGGAGACGTGGCTCTCGTCGAGCCAAGTAGCTATTAGGTCTGCTAGGTCTAAGCCGCGCGCGACCCCGATGCCTTGCTTGACTGCGTTTCCCCGGACGACATCAGAGTAGACTTTTGCACACCTGCGCGTAGCTTCTGGGCCAGGAGCGAGGCCCGTGGAGATGTCGTAACGCTTACCTTGCCACGTAAAGCGTACGTGTAGGACTCCTCTGTTGTTTCGTACGCTCCAACCTTTTGCTTTTCCAGCCATCGTTCGAGATCCTCTACCGCTATCACGGTTTTACCCCCCAGCTTATAATGAGGGAGCTTGCTGATAACATGACGTTCTAGTGACGCCAATGAAACTCGTAGATACGTGGCGGCCTCGCGCTTAGTTAGTAACCTTTGCACTTGGCAGCCTTGGTCGCGATGGTGGCGCGCCGCTTGGTGACACCGTTACTGGCTTGACGCTTTATAATCCACGTCCGGAATTCGAGAGCTCGCGCCTTCTCGCGTGCCTCAAAATACGCTTGCCAATTGGGCTTACTGCGCTGGTAACTAGCAACGCCCCGCTGACGTTTCCGGAGCAGACGTATGGGAGTGTGCGCTGTCGGACAAGTAGTCTCGAACTCGTCGTATATATCCGACTCTAGATGTAGCCATGGCATTATTTGTACTTGCTCCAGTGACCTTGGGCGGCAGGGAATACAAGAGCTAGTATCTGTATGAGAGCTCTTACCTCATTACGCATCTCTTTTAGCTCGCTCCTCAACTGGGTGTTTTCGTCGCGCTGGTTTGTGTAGTGGCATATAAGGTTGGACGCGTCGACGGGTCCTAGACCATCACCCTTGCGCAGAGCATTGCTCATATCGAGTATAGACATGGCCATTACTGGTCACCCATGCCAAGTAGGCCGTAGCCTGCCACATCGCGAAATGGGGACTCGCCGAAGGCGTCCTTTATATTTGCGATCCGAAACAACTTGTCGACTATACGGACAATGGCCAGCATATCTTTATAC
>Ga0163148_10000894_pt1 | contig 40107 bp, 33 predicted proteins | sample OliLakLV19MP7P2_FD_148606 | JGI IMG/M metagenome (GOLD analysis project Ga0163148, IMG submission 148606) | Freshwater microbial mat bacterial communities from Lake Vanda, McMurdo Dry Valleys, Antarctica- Oligotrophic Lake LV.19.MP7.P2 | ecosystem: Environmental > Aquatic > Freshwater > Lake >... | reverse complement strand
GGAGGAAAAGGCTTTGTAATCTTCGACAGTCTTTTGATAGACTTCTTCTTTGTATTCAACAAGATCCATTTTGTTTACACATACAATGATGTGCGGTATCTTAAGCAATGACGCAAGAAATGAGTGCCTAAAAGTCTGTTCAATCAAACCCTTACGGGCATCAATTAAGATCAAGGCAAGATTTGCAGTGGATGCACCTGTTACCATGTTGCGTGTATACTGAATGTGGCCCGGAGTATCAGCAATAATAAATTTCCGCTTTGGTGTGGCAAAGTATCTGTAAGCTACGTCTATCGTTATTCCTTGCTCACGTTCGGAACGCAAACCATCAGTAAGTAACGATAAGTCCACGTAGTCAAATCCTTTTTTTGCACTGGATGCGGTAACTGCCTCTAGTTGATCTTCAAAGATTGATTTGCTATCGAAAAGAAGTCTTCCTATCAGCGTGCTCTTGCCATCATCAACGCTACCGGCTGTAGTAAATCGTAATAGTTGGTTCATTATAATTAGTTGTTGGTTGTTTGTTGTTAGCGTGGTTTTGCGAACTAACCATTAACTAATAACAAGCAACGATTTAAAAATATCCCGACTTTTTTCTGTCTTCCATAGCGGTTTCACCGCGTTTATCATCCGCGCGCGTTCCGCGTTCTGTTTTGCGTGACGCAGCTACTTCTTCAATAATTTTTTCCATCGTGTCCGCTTCCGATTCTACTGCTCCGGTAATAGGCATATCGCCACAGGTACGAAAGCGCACGGTCATCTTGATAAGCTTTTCATTTTCTTTTAGCTGCAGCCAGGGCGAGGTGGACAGAAGTGTTCCATCTCGCACAATAACTTCGCGCTCATGCGAATAATAGAGTTTTGGAATAGGAATATTTTCAGCATGAAGATATTGCCACACATCCATTTCAGTCCAGTTTGAAATTGGAAACACGCGGAAGTGTTCGCCTTGTTGCTTGCGACCATTGAAAATATTCCAAAGCTCAGGGCGCTGATTTTTTGGATCCCACTCACCAAATTCATTTCTGTGTGAAAAGAATCGTTCTTTGGCGCGAGCTTTTTCTTCATCTCTGCGAGCACCACCCATGGCAGCATCAAACTTATTTGCTTCGATTGTATCTAAAAGTGTAACTGTTTGCAATGCATTTCTACTTGCATTAACGCCCACTTCTTCTTTCACACGCCCCTTGTCAATGCTCTCTTGCACGGAACCTACAACAAGTCGAACGCCTAATTCATTTATTAACCAGTCGCGATATTCCATGGTTTCAGGAAAATTGTGACCTGTGTCAATGTGCACTAAAGGAAATGGTATGCGTGCCGGATAAAATGCTTTGCGCGATAAGTAGGCGAGCACAATAGAATCCTTACCACCCGAAAAAAGAAGGGCTGGTTTTTCAAACTGGGCTACCACCTCACGAATTACGTAAATAGCTTCGGACTCTAGTTCTCTTAAATGATCTAAATAATATTGATTCATTGATCTGAAATGTGAGGTGCAAAATTAGTGATTCATTCAGACTTTGGAGCGTTTGATGGTTGCTATAGGTAAGTATTAAGTTTTTTTAAGGCCTAACGTTTGTTCTGTGAACTATTATTAATTTGAATAGCTTTAACTCTAAACATCTATCTTTATGAACTACAAATTGCTTGGTCAATCTGGTCTTCGTGTTTCAGAACTTTCGCTCGGAACCATGGGCTTTGGTATCGAATGGAAATGGGGTTGCGATAAGCAACTAAGTCAACAAATTTTTGATGCTTATGCCAATGCAGGCGGTAATTTTATAGATACCGCAAACAGGTATACGGAAGGAACATCCGAAAAATTTGTGGGCGATTTTGTTGCTAAAGACCGGGATCATTTTGTGATAGCAACCAAGTACTCTCTTCGCGATAGAACTGGCGATTTAAATTTTGCTGGCAATCATCGTAAAAATATGATGCGCAGTGTTAAAGAAAGTTTGTGGCGACTTAATACAGACTATATCGACTTGCTTTGGGTGCATGCCTGGGACAGTTGGACCCCAACAGAAGAAATCATGAAGGGTCTTGAAGACTTGATCACCCGAGGCATGGTGCATTATATTGGTATCAGCGATACCCCTGCATGGGTCGTAAGTCAGGCAAATACCATGGCACAACTTCGTGGTTGGAATCAATTTGTTGGATTGCAAATTGAATACAGTTTAATTCAACGAACGGTTGAACCTGAACTAATGCAAATGGCAAAAGCATTTGGTATGACTGTAACTCCATGGGCCCCTTTAGCTGGCGGAGCATTAACTGGAAAATATTTAACTGGTGATAAGGGCCGATTGCCAGATGGAAGCATTCGTTTGGGAGAGCAAGCTACTGTAATCACGAAAAAAGTGGTTGAGCTTGCTAACCAACTTGGTGTTTCTGCCTCTCAACTTGCAATTAACTGGACGCGACAACATAAAAATCAATCAGTGATACCGATTGTAGGGGCAACTAAAGTGAGTCAGATTGAGGATGTATTAGGCTGTTTAAATTTTGAGATTCCTGTTGACGTAATGAATCAGTTGAACGAAGTCTCTAAAATCGAGCTTCCATTCCCGCATAAATTTCTTTCAGATGCTACGGTGGCAGATGTGTTGTTTGGCGGAATGAAAGATAAGATGATGGACAGCAGGTATTAATATGATTTTGGAATCCAAAAGTATATTGGTTAATAATAATCAAACATCTTATCTTGAGTCTGGCGATGTTGATAAGTTGCCTTTAATCTTTGTTCATGGGTTTCCATTTAATAAACTAATGTGGGAGAATCAATTGCTTGAATTAAAAAGCGATTATAGATGCATTGCTTATGATGTGCGAGGTCATGGTAATTCCGAAGCAGGCGAAGTTGATTTTAGTGTAGCTCTTTTTGCGGAGGATTTGATTGCCTTTATGGATGCGCTTCAAATTGAGAAGGCAGTAATCATTGGCTTATCGATGGGCGGTTATATAGCTATGAATGCAATTGAAAAACATTCAAATCGTTTTGCTGGTTTAGTACTTTGCGACACACAATGTGCGGCCGATACGGCAGAAGGAAAAGAAAAAAGAAAAAAGACGATTGGATTTATTGAGCGCAATGGACTCGAAATTTATACGGAAGAATCTTTAAAAAATCTTTTTGCGTCAGCTTCCTTTGAAACAAAACAGCAAGCAGTTTCATTTATTCACAATACAATTTTAAACACACCAGCAAACACTATTTGCAGAACACTTCTGGCTTTGGCCGATCGGAGAGAGACTTGCGATTTACTACCACAAATAAATTTTCCGGTATTGATTTTGGTTGGTGCTGAAGACAAAATCACATCGCCTGAAGCAGCACGAAAGATGAAGAGATTAATTCGAGGATCTGAACTTATTATTCCGGAAGCCGGACACTTAAGTAATCTGGAGAATCCTGCTCAGTTTAATTTCCACCTGAAGGACTTTGTAAAGAGAAAAATTAAACCATTAAGGTAGTTAAGGGATGAAGCGCATGAAGGGATTACTCTTAACTTCTTAATGCTCTTCATGGCAAAATTTTTAAATTCTTTGTGGCAAATAATTAAAAGGCTGCATTTTTATACCCGCGCATCATCTCACCAAAACTTTGCTTCTTACTAAAGGCCGTTAAGCAAACGACAATACGTTTTGTTTTTGTTTGCAAAGTCTTAGCACTATCAATCCATTTGCTATAGTAGTTTTGATGAGATTTAGGCAATGATGAAAAAAATTCCATTGCCATAGGATCTTCCTTTAAACACTTCAATAAGTCAGGTGAGATTTCAAGTTTATGATCGTCCACTTCCATCATCACTTTTATCTTATCACCTAATTTTTTTCCGGTGGCTTTGCGCATGGCTGCATTGAAGGGCAAAATAAATTTACCGTCACCCATTGGCAGCAAGGCAGTCTTTTGAAATCTATAAGAATCGATGGTTCCTTTAATCCTAAAAGATACTTTACAGTTGGGGTTAAGTTGATGTGCTTGCTTTGCGGAAATTTCTAAATAAGTCCAGCCGGTTTTTTCGCCTTGTTTATCGAATTTGTACAACGTTGTAGTAAACTGAATCATCGAATTCTTCATTCATAATTTAATGCGTAGAGTTAACTCAACTTCATCTTAAAAGTCCTCTCTCAGAGGTTCAGTCACCCCTCTCCTCGGGAGAGGGGAAGGGGGTGGGGTAATAAAGGAAGGCTCAACTAAACAGCATTGATTCATAATTCAAAAGCTAATATGGTGAAGGACTTACACTCGTCCAACCGCCATCAACAATTAAAGTCTGGCCAGTAATATGTCCTGCTTCTTCGGATACCAGAAATAGTGCTGTGCTGGCAATATCCTGAATAGAGGCAGGCTTGCCAATGGGCGTTATCCGCGACCAGGTTTTTTCATATTCGGGATCGCTTTTGGTTCGTTCGGTACTTGTTGCGCCTGGGGCAATAGCGTTGACCGTGATTTTGTAAGGAGATAATTCAAGTACAAGATTTTTTGCCAACATTTCAAGGGCGGCTTTACTCATACCATAAGCAGCCAGATTTTTGTGAGCTTGATGACCAGTAACTGAAGACATAAATAAAATTCGCCCACCAGTTTCCTGTTCCTTCATTTGCCGGGCTGCGAGTTGTGCCAAAAAGAAACTCCCACCAAGATTTACCTTCATTACATGATAGAAGTCCTCGGGTTTGTATTCTAAAAAATCACCAAAGAGCGTAATGCCTGCATTGGCAATTACAATATCGACACTTCCAAAAGTATTTACCCCTGTGTTGATAAGAGTTTGAATAAAACCAACATCAGAGCAATCTCCAACAACAGGTATACAGACTCCTTTTTCTTTTTTTATGCTTTGTACTCCTTCTTCAGCGAGGGATCGTTCAATGTCATTTAAAATAACATTCGCCCCTTGAGCAGAAAGTTGTTTGCAGATTTCGAGACCAATGCCTTGGCCGGCACCGGTAACAATGGCAGTTTTGTTTTTGAGGTTATTCATCATGCCAATTTATGAATTACGAATTTAGGATTACGAGTTACCAATTTGTAGGGTGTGACTAATTTGATTCGTACCTCATCATTTTAAATTAGTAATTTTTCAATGCGAGTCTCTTGACACCTCACTACCCGATCCACCCACCAAATAGTCCATGTCAGCGCCATGACTGGCTTGCTGCACGTGCTCTTGATATAACTTCACATAGCCGCGATCATATTTTTTGTGAATAGGTTTCCAATTCATTTTTCTCTTCTCAAGTTCAGAATCGGAGACTTCAAGAATTAGCGACCGTTTAGCGACATCAAGATGAATAATATCTCCGGTTTCAATCATCGCAAAATTTCCACCTAATGCTGCTTCAGGTGAAGCATGTAAAATTACCGTTCCAAACCCAGTGCCACTCATGCGACCATCGGAAATTCGAATCATATCAGTAATGCCTTTTGCTAATAATTTTTTAGGCAATGCCATATTACCAACTTCAGGCATGCCGGGATAGCCAATGGGACCAACATTTTTTAAAACAAGAATGTTGTTTTCATCAATTTCTAAATCTTCATTATCAATTCGTTTTTTATAGTCGTCAATATCATTAAACACAATGGCTTTGCCTGAGTGCTTTAATAGATGCGGGCTTGCCGCTGAGGGTTTCATTACGGCTCCATTTTCGCTAAGGTTGCCTTTTAAAATTGCCACGCCCGAAAGTGAATTAAACGGTTTATCGGCCGTTGCAATCACATCGCGGTTATAACATTCCGCAGTAGCGTAATTTTCTTTTACTGTTTTTCCATTTACGGTTATGATATCCTTATGAAGATATTGATCAAGTTCTTTCATTACTGCTGGCAGGCCGCCTGCATAGTAAAGATCTTCCATAAAATGTTTTCCGGAAGGTTGCAAGTTCGCGATGAACGGAATGTTGGCAGACAGCTTATCAAAATCATCCAACTTCAGGTCAACACCTATTCTTCCGGCAATCGCTAACATGTGAATGATAAAATTTGTTGAACCTCCAATTGCTGCATTGGTAATGATAGCATTTTCAAAAGCCTTGCGTGTAAGTACATCCGATAGTAACATATTTTCTTTTACCATCTCCACAATGCGGATGCCCGACATTTGTGCTAAAACTTTTCTGCGCGCATCAACGGCTGGAATCGCAGCATTGTCTGGAAGTGAAAGACCTAATGATTCAACCATGCTGGCCATAGTAGAAGCTGTGCCCATAACCGCGCAATGTCCGCGACTGCGACCCATGCAGGCTTCAGCAACTCGCAGTTCATCATTGCTCATTTCTCCCGAACGTACCGCATCATTAAATCGCCAGACATCACTCGTGCCAATATCTTTGCCTTTATATTTTCCGGTAAGCATGGGGCCACCCGAAACAACAAGCGTTGGAATGTTTACACTACACGCACCCATTACCAATGAGGGTGTCGTTTTATCACAACCACACATCAACACCACGCCATCCATCGGATTAGCGCGAATAGATTCTTCCACATCCATGCTTGCAAGATTGCGGTAGAGCATGGCGGTTGGCTTTATTAATGTTTCACCTAACGACATAACAGGAAACTCAACCGGGAAACCGCCTGCTTCTGAGATGCCACGTTTGATAGATTCAGCGAGTTCACGAAAGTGCGCATTGCAAGGGGTAAGTTCTGACCATGTATTGCAAATACCGATTACCGGCTTATCGCGAAATTCATAATCTGGAATGCCCTGATTCTTCATCCATGCGCGATAGATAAAACCATCTTTGCCGGTTTTGCCAAACCAGCCTTGGCTGCGAAGTTTTTCTTTCATAGTTTTTTTGCCGCTAAGGCTCTAAGTCACTAAGAGGGTTCAAATAAAATTTTATACTTAGCGTTGTTTACGCCTTTGCGATGCAAGACAAATTTAAACCGTTTTCATCAATTCGCTGCGGTAGCCACTAAGAATTCTGGCTTTGGATACAAATCCTTTGTAGATTTTATCTTTAACAACCGGTAAATTCCATTGACGCGTTTCATCAAACTTTTGTAAAATAGTGTGCAAGTTATCCTTGAAGTCCACGGCATGAGGCTCGCGCATCAATTCTTTTACAGCAGTGGTGTCGTAGATCTTGGTGTTAAAAATCAATTCACGAATATGATCAAGATGCACCACGCCAACAAGTTTACCTTCTTTAGTTACAACAGGAAAGGTGTTTCGATTTGAGATGGAGATTACACGCACCAATAGGCGGAGTGTATCTTCCGGCTTCACCATAGAGAAATTGGTTTCAAGAAGCTCTTGCAAGTTTAGCTTGCTAAGCAAGTATTTATCGCGGTCGTCAACATTTATGTTTAGTAGCTTGGAAAGCTTTTTGGCTTCCATAGACATTGGTTGAAAGTAGCGCGCAACGGTTACGCTTAGCGCTGCAACAATCATAAGCGGAATAATGAGTGCATAACCTCCTGTAATTTCTGCAATAAGGAATATAGCACAAAGGGGTGCATAGAAGATGCCACTTAAAATTCCAGCCATAGCAACCAATGTAAAATTGGTTTCAGGGATGTTAGCAAATCCCGTAAGGTTAATAAGCCGTGCGAAAGCAAAACCAAGATATGCACCCACAAAAAGAGACGGGCCAAAATTACCACCATTACCACCGCTGCCTAGCGTAATAGCAACGGCCACCACTTTTATAAGCGCCAATGAACCCAAAAATAAAAGCAACGTGTAATCATTTTGGATAAACTGACTCAGTATACTTGTTTTGGTAATGGCTGAGGTATTAAGGTTGGCAAGCAGTTTTATGCTTTCATATCCTTCGCCAAAAAGTGGAGGGAAAATGATCAACAAGATTGAAAGCAGCACACCCCCAATAACTATTTTTTTTACATGACTTTTAATGGAAGAAAAATAGCCCTCCAATCGTTCCATTAATTGCGCATAGTATAGCGATACGAAACCTGCCAATATTCCCAGTATGATATAGTAGGGCACATTGTGATAGTTGAAGGGTTGCTGCAATGAAAATGAGAGTGTAATGCCTTCTGCTAAAATTATTTTTGATAAAAGTGCTCCGGCTGCAGCCGAAATAATAATAGGGATAAAAGCAGCAACCGTTACATCAACTAGCAATACTTCAATAGCAAACAATACCCCTGCTACGGGCGAATTAAAAGCTGCGGCAATTCCGGCAGCTGCGCCACACGCTAATAATACAGTTTTGTCTTTATAAGAAAGGTGAAAGAAGTTTCCATAATTAGAACCCACTGCAGCGCCTGTGCTTACCATGGGTGACTCTAGCCCTAAAGAACCACCAAACCCAACAGTTAGGGCGCTGGTGACAATATGAGAATACATTTGATTTGCCGGAAGCTTGCTGCCATCCCTGGCAATTGCATAACTAATTTCCGCACTTCCTTTTTTGAAATTTCCCTTCAATACGAATTGAACATAGAGTACGGTAAGTGTGATACCTATGATTGGGAATAGTGTAAAGAGAAAAAATTGTTCGTAGTTATCGGAATAATACGACACCCAGGTGCCGATTGAGTGCACCGCAAGTTTTAATACAATTGCCGCTAATGCCGATAAAATTCCAACCGCAATGCTGGAAAGTATAAAGAACTGCTTAGGCGAAAGTTTCTTCTTGCTATAGAAGATGAATACTTTTAAAAACCGTGCAATAACTTTTAACATGCTTACAAAATTGATTCGCCTTTGGGCGATACCGAATCAGGTATTATGCAATATTACTCAGGTCTGCTCAAAATCCCGTAAATTTTGGGTGAAAGGAATTTTTTTGTTTATAATGTTGTAGCTACAAATAGTAAGAAAATATTTATGCCACTCGAACAGGACATTCAACAAGAGAAGTTTCAAAGTGAACATCAGAAAGCTTCTATTAATATTATGTATACGGGCAGTTGGCTGCATAATCTAAATGCATCGCTGCTAAAGAAATTTTCTATCACCCCTGAGCAATTTAATGTACTGCGCATTTTACGAGGCAGTTACCCAACACCTATGATGCTGGCAGAAATTACTATGCGCATGATTGATAAAAACAGCAACAGCACAAGGCTTGTAGAAAAATTAAGACAGAAGGCTTTGATAAGCCGGGTAGTATGCGAGAATAACAGAAGACAAGTTGATATCTCCATCACCGAAAAGGGACTACAATTACTAAAGAAAATAGATGGCGATCAGAAAACATGGGCTAGAACCATGGAAAAAATTTCACAAGCTGATGCCAAAGAACTTAACCGCATTTTGGATAAGCTAAGAGGCTGATATAGCCTGCTTTTTTAAGCCATATTCACTCTGGCACTTTCTCAATATTTTCTATTGTCGAATACAATTTGACAAGAAGAATCTTATCCCATTCTCAAAATTTTCCGAATTCTATTCCTGTTTGGATAAAAAACAAAACCCTCAACAAACGATTGAAACACCTCTCCTACGCTAAAATGTAAGCTTTAGATGGCTTATATGTAGTTTTTGTTACCTACAGGTTAATTTTTAACCACTCTTTATAATAAAAGATACTATTTATTGAAAATAGGTTGTAAAAAGACCCTTATACAATCGAATACAGTAATAAATATTTAAAAATGGATTAAAATTTAACCACTATTTATGAAAATTGGATAAACGATTCAACCCTAAACAAACCCTTAACCCTTTAACCCTACCTCTATGATTGAAGTTCTATCTGACACCACTATTCTCGACCCAGGCAGCACAGCCGCCCTTGCAGACTCGCTCGCTGTGATGTCTGCTAAACTGACTGCGGCTACAGATGCTGCAGTGTTTACAACTAATAATGTGTGGATGTTACTATCCGCTATGTTAGTCTTTATTATGTCACTTGGTTTTTCTTGCGTTGAGGCAGGATTTACGCAAGCCAAAAACACAGTTAACATTCTTTTTAAAAACACAGTCGATACAACTATCGGCATTGTTACGTTTGCCTTGTTCGGCTTTGCTCTCATGTACCCAGGCACATTTAATGGCTGGTTTGGGTTTGCGGGTTTTGGATTAAATGTTCCGGATGGGTATGAACCAATTGGCTATGCCAGTGGTCACTATACCTATTGGACTGACTTTTTATTTCAAGCAGTATTCTGTGCAACAGCAGGTACCATCGTATCGGGTGCTGTTGCCGAGCGTATTAAAATCAGTGCTTATTTCCTCTTCACCATTTTCCTTACGGGAATTATCTATCCTGTTTTAGGCAGCTGGAAGTGGGGTGGTGGTTGGTTAAACGACTATGGCTTTTATGATTTTGCTGGCTCTACTATTGTCCATTCGGTTGGCGGTTGGGCAGCTTTGGCAGGTGTGCTTGTTCTTGGGCCACGGTTAGGTAAGTATGTTGACGGAAAGGCCAAGACCTTTCCTAACTCTTCAGTTCCTTTAGCTGTAATCGGAGTTTTCTTACTCTGGTTGGGATGGTTTGGCTTTAACGGTGGCTCTGTTCTTTCGGCTGATCCTGAATTGATTTCATTAGTGTGCGTAACAACAGCATTAGCTGCATGCACAGGTGGACTCGGAGCTTTAGTAGCTGGCATTCTTGTATTCAAACGCCTCGATCTTGGTATGGTGCTAAACGGAATCTTAGCTGGCCTTGTAGGGATCACCGCGGGTGCCGATCAAATGAGTCCCAACGAAGCAATGTTGATAGGTCTTGTATGCGGCCTTGTGGTTGTGTATGCAGTAATCCTTTTCGATAAAGTTAAAATTGACGATCCGGTTGGAGCCATCTCTGTTCACTTGGTGTGTGGTATCATCGGCACGCTGGCTGTTGGCGTGCTGGGCAACATGGCTGGTATGGATCAATTCCTTAAGCAATTGGTGGGCGTAGGCTCATTTGCCTTGGGGGCCTTCCTTCCATCACTATTCATCTTCTTCATTCTAAATAAGATTATGAAAGGCGGCATTCGAGTATCGGCAAAGCATGAGCAAGAAGGGCTTGATAGCCATGAGCATGGTATGCGTGGATACACAATAACATTTGAAGACTAAAAAATCTGGTAAGGCAGACAGCGAAAGTTGTCTGCCCAACTAGAAAAAATCACCAAAGCGTTCCAGGGATAATCGCGAAACACCCACTGGAACCACTCTGGCTTTATTGTTCAAACAAACAACTCTTAAAATTATGAAAAACCTTAAAAACGTACTACCCATTTTACTTTTAACTTCTATATCATTTACAGCGCTGGCGCAGCAACCAACCGTTCTTGCTTCAGCTACTGAGAAGGAAACAGAAAAAGAGAAAAAAGCTTCTGAAAAGACAGAGGTCATTGTTGAAGAACCTGCCGCTAAAAAAGAAGATGAAGAGCCAGCATTTACATTTTCAGGATCAATTGATACTTATCTGCATAGTTCATTCAAAACACAAAACGCTTTTTACGGAGGTGCTTATGCACCGTCTACTTCGTTTGCCGATTTGAAAGGATTTTCCCTTGGTATGGTAAACCTGATAGCTTCCTACGCTGGTGAGAAGGCCGGCTTTGTAGGGGATATAGTTCTTGGTCCACGTGGTCAAGCCGCTGTGTTCGGCACTGCTTCAGGTCAGGCAATTATTAACCAGGCTTATGCTTACTATAAATTTTCCGATAAGCTTACCTTAAACCTTGGTCAGTTCAATACCTTCCTTGGCTATGAAGTTATTTCTCCTACAGTAAACTTCCATTACTCTACTTCTTATTTGTTCTCGTGGGGTCCATTCAATCACACTGGTGCTCGGTTGGATTATGCTGGCGAAAATGGTTTTGTTGCCAAGCTTGCTGTAATGAACCCTACTGATATAGTTGAATTTAACCCGGTGAATACCTACACACTCGGTGCGCAACTGGGAAAGACAAGCGATAAGGGCGGTATCTGGTTAAACTTTTTGTATGGCGATCAGGATGGAACGTTGGAAGAAGGTACCGTTAATGCCGATGAAACTTCTGGGGGAAAACTTTTTCAAGCAGATGTTACTCTTGGCTATAATCTAAGCGAAACATTTTACCTCGGCTTTAATGCTTCTATGCAAAGCACTGCGGTGGGTGAAGAAGAAAATAATGGAAGTATTGTAGATTCTACAGGTGATCCAAGTTCATTCCTTGGCTTCGCAGTATATCCCAAACTTACCTTATCTGAAAGTTTTGCCATTGGCTTGCGTGCTGAATATTTCTCCGTAAAAAATAGCCACCTCGAAATTTTCGGTTTGGATGGAAATGGTGATGGAAGTGTAACAGCATTTACGCTTTCTGGAAATTATAAAGTGGGGGGGTTAACCTTCATCCCTGAATTCAGAGTTGACATGACTTCTGAGGATTCTTTTTCTACACTATCTGATAGCGGAGTAGCTGAGTTTAAAAAAATGTTGCCGACTCTAAACCTTGCTGCTGTGTATAAATTCTAAAAATATAATTCACCTAAAACCAATTCTACCTATGTCAAAAGTCAAACTTGAGTACATCTGGCTCGATGGGTACATGCCTACCCAAAGCCTGAGAAGTAAAACTAAAATTGTTAAAAACTTCGATGGCATGCTTGAAAGCTGTCCTATGTGGTGCTTCGATGGAAGCTCTACCGAACAAGCACCAGGCGGTTCATCAGATTGTTTGCTGAAACCCGTTGCAATCTTTACCGATCCCGCAAGGAAAGATGCTTATTTAGTAATGACTGAAGTTCTTAGTCCTGAAGGATCACCTCATCCCAGCAATGGTCGCGCGACTATTGAAGATGATGACGCTGACTTTTGGTTTGGGTTTGAACAAGAATATTTTTTATGGAACCCCGCGTTTAATAAACCACTTGGTTTCCCTGAGTTAGGCGAGCCTACAGCGCAAGGTCCTTATTATTGTTCGGTGGGTGCAACCAATGCATTTGGTCGCCACATTGTAGAAGAACATCTTGACTATTGCATTGAGTCTGGAATAAATGTAGAAGGTATTAATGCAGAAGTTGCTCCAGGTCAGTGGGAGTTTCAGGTTTTTGCTAAGGGTGCAAAAGACGCTGGCGACCAAGTGTGGATAGCGCGTTATTTAATGGAGCGCACCGCTGAAAAATATGGTGTAGCTATTAACTGGCATTGCAAACCGCTTGGCGATACGGACTGGAATGGATCGGGCATGCATGCAAACTTCTCCAATTCAATTTTGCGCGAGTGTGGCTCGAAAGATATTTATGAAACTATCTGCGAAGCATTTGCTCCTTATGTGAAAGAACACATTGCTGTATATGGTGCCGATAATCACTTGCGCCTTACGGGAAAACATGAAACTCAATCCATTGATAAATTTTCTTTTGGAGTATCTGATCGTGGCGCTTCTATTCGTATTCCGATTGCAACGGTAGAAAATGGATGGAAAGGTTGGTTAGAAGATCGCAGACCAAATTCTGCAGCTGATCCTTATAAAGTAGCGGCACGGATTATTCGGACAGTAAAAACGGCTCAGGTTTATGAACCCGTAACGGTAAACGGAAGAGGGAGGTAGACTCTTCCGTTAGTTGAGTTAGAACGAAAAGGGGGAGCGCAACGCTTCTTCTTTTTTATTGTTTTAAAGGACTTTCAACCAATCAATGAAAAATTTTTAAATTTTTTTCACTTTTCGCATTCGTTTGAAATTAACCCATTCCCACTTTTTAAATTATCGCTTTTTTTAGTTCCGGATTCCTCTAACACCCATTGTTTCCAATGCAATATTGATTTTTATAATATAGGGTTTCTACAGACCCACTCTTTAGAAAGAACAGTTCAATACAACAATCTAAGAATCAATAGGTTATAAACAACCTATTGGTTTTACCGTTACATTTAAGAAATCATTAAAACGAAACAGTTATGGTAAAGGCAATGGATATCTCTAAGAATGATCTTTTGAAAACTGAATTGAAGAATAAATATGCTAACCTCACGGATGCAGAATTGAATCAGATTAACAATTCATTCGATCAGTTTGTGGAAAGCATTTCACTAAAAACGCATCAGCAACTTGAAGTAGTTGCCAACGAAGTGAATGCTTCAGTGGATTACGCAAAATCAAAGACGATCTAAATTAAATTTTAGAATCTGACCAAAGAAAGGAGAAGCGATAGTTTCTCCTTTTTTATTGGATCGATTGCAATGCAGCTTCGGCAGCATATCGAACATCATTGTTGCGCGAAGCTGCCAATACCCTCTGTATCGACTTCTCGGCCGATGCCGCATCTTTACCAATTTTTCCAAGCAGCGTGATCAATTGAAATTGAAGGCCGCCATTTTGTTCTGTTGTTTTATCAAGTGCAGTAATTAATGGTTGCGTTGCTGGCTTCCCTATTTTCACTAAAGCTTCTTTAGCCGCTTCTGTGTCCTTGCCGTAATGGGGTAGCACAGAAATCATGTAGTCAATTGCTTTGGGACTATTGGTTCTACAATTGCCTAACACTTCAATGGCTAACGTTTGAATCGAAGTCATGGTGCTGCGATCATCCAAGCTTCGCTTGCTGAGCAGTGCAACTAATGTACTTTCAATTTTTCTTGGTTGGGTGTCCATCAGCGCAAGTAACTTCATTACTCGAAGTTGGTCAGGTAAGTCATTACCTTTTAAAACTTCAGCAGCTTGATCAAGTGTTGGAATTACTCCAACAATAGGAATGTTATACTTCACGCAAAAATCTATGCGATCTTCTTTTTGACTAGTGTACGGAGTTAGCATAGAATAATCTGAAAATTTATCTCTGCATTGTTTGGTAAGTGCGATGAGATCTACCTCCAGATATTCTTTTCGAATTTCTTCGTTTCTGGATTCTGAATAGGTGAGTTTAAACTTCCAGGCAAAATCGAAGAGTTGTTCGTGTGCTTTCGGATAATCATTTGCATTAACAAAAGAACCCAGCCAATCGATCTGTACTTTTTTCCGCGCGGGAGCCTGCTCTTCTGCATACATAGAAGTGAGCTCATTGAACAACGTGCCTTTCAGTTTATCATCGGTTATTAATTTTGTTGAGTACGTTTCAAACACATGTTGGCGTAACGGCTGGTTGCTTTTTAGTCCTTCCATCATTTCAACAAAAGCAGTTTCGTAACTAATGGGTCGCGGCAAGCCAAGTTTGCTTTCGCTTGCCAGTTTGAAATACGCAGCAATGCGTGCCTCCTGTTCGGCTTCGGAATTGGATGATTTAGCCAGCAGGTAATTGATGTAGCTTGAAATAGAATAATTGCCAACACGAGCCAGTGCGCTGAGGCTTGATTTCCATTCGTCCTCATCCACCCATGCATCGGCTGTCAGATAGCGAACAATTTCATATGCACGATCATCGCCAACCGGATAGGCAACAGTATCGAGTGTGTGAAGTAAAAAGTTTTTATAGGCCGGTGCATCGATTTTAAAACGCGTGAAGGAATACATTACATCGTAATGAAGTTTACCACACTGATTGTCGAACGGAGTTTTGATTGCTTCATTGACAACTGAGGTTATTTTCTCTGGTGCTGATAAATCATTTAGTCTTGGACGAAACTCTGCTACCCGCTCTTTGCAGATTTCTTCTCTCGATTTTGTTACAGCAGTTCCGTTACTGTTATTGATAGTAATATTAACGGGTTGATTGTTGATAGGTTGGTTTGTTGAATTGACGGGCATAACTACTACAGTAGTTGTAGGTTGTTGAAAGAGTGCCGTCATATTTTTATTTATTTTAATACGCCCCACATAACTCACAGTAATTTCTCCCGAGGTTACATCAATTACGCGCGCACTTACTTCGATGTACGATTTCAATTTGGTGTAGGTGCCCGAGAGCAACGCATCAATGGGCGCCAATTGCCCAATCTTCAAGGCGGCTGCAGGTTTCATTAAATCCGTAAGAATAAATTCATGTTCTTTTAAAATTGCATCCATGCGGGTACGCTCGAAAAGTTTAAGTTTTTCAGGGTGGCCTAAAAGCAATCCAATGATTGTTTCGGTGAGGTACTCGCCAAAGGCTTTCGATTGTTGCGTGGAGGATGCGGTAGCAGTAAATGGCACTACCGCCAGCTTTTGCAGAACGATTGGGCTTGGAGCTGAAACAATTTTTTGAGTGAGCTCCTGCGTCACAGCTGAATAGCTTTTAGGCTTTTGTGCATTTAGAGTAAGCGGACCAACAAGCAGAAGAAGAGCAAATGGAATTTTCATGATATGGATAAAATACAGGTTCAAGTTAACTATACGTGTGGAATTATTTCTGTACTTTTTAAGATCGCGCTTGCCTGCCGCGGGCATGGGGTCTCGTTTTATATCAAATGAATGAGTTACCCGCCCGCGAAGACGACAGGAACAAGATTACTAAATCGGGTCATTCCGGCCGAGTAGATAGGCTTTATAAAATTAACTAACACTTTAACGAGGCTCGGAATCCCGTCAATTTTGGTTCAACTTTCCGAGATCGCGGGTCTCGTTTCAACTCAGACTAAATCAATGAGTTAGTGTTACTCGCCCGCGAAAACAACAAGAAATTAAAGCTTGTTACAAGAGAGCATGGATCATGTTTTCAAATTTTGTGCTGAACAAAATCTCTTTTATCTTTCCTCTTAAACATTCAGGAACTTGATACAGAAATTTCCGGCCACGGTTGTCCTTCTTTTAATTAACATAAGTGTCTTCATTTATACTCGATATATAATAGGCACCTTTTCCGAACCACTCTGGTCGCAAGGTTTACTTTTTAACGGAGCTGAGTTTGCGCCCCTATCTCTGGATAAAGAATGGTACAGATTATTCACGCACATGTTTATGCATGGCAGTATTGCACACTTACTTTTTAATATGTATGCCTTGTTTATTGTTGGCAGCGAAGTAGAGCGAATAACAGGTACCAAAAAATTTCTGTTGATCTATTTTATTTGTGGTTTCACGGCAAGTCTGGCAAGTTTATACTTCAATCTTTTTGTTGTAGGCGTAGGTGCTTCAGGTGCCATCTTCGGGTTGTTCGGCTATTCACTGGTTGTGGATCTTGTTGAAAGCCGCAAGAGTGATAAGCCAGTAATGCCTATCGTTATCAACTTTATAATTTTTCTGGTAATTAATCTCTTGTTTGCTAAAGCACTTAATGCTGATAATGCAGCGCACATGGGCGGGTTGGCTGGTGGAATTGTGTTGGGGGTCTTTTCATTACTCAATGCTTCATACCAAACTATCAGAGTTGAATGGGCATTAATTCCAGTGTGCGGGTTGTTATTTTCGGTGCTCCCTAAATACCAGGTTACATATTTTAATTTCTTTCAAAAGATTTTAAACATTGAAGACTCAACACAGGCGCTTTACAAAATTCCCAATCTCGCAAACGAAAAATTTCTTGAACGTTATAAGAGTTATCAACCTGAGTGGGATAGTGCGCTACTCATGTTAGCGGCACATACTTATTTACCAGAAGCGCTTAATGCCGATACAACTAAATTGAAACGATACATTGAACTGCGCAAGCAGGAAAGTGATTTTCGAATTCTTATGATCGAGAATGAATCGTATCGATATATGGATAGTATTGAATTTGCGCAAGAGCAAATGCGACCTTACTATAAATTGGATTATCCTCTAACACAACTGCGACCGATAAAGCCACAAAAACGCGACACATCTAATCTTGTGCCCAAAGAAATTTGGTATGATGAAAACTGGGAAGAAATTGACGGGCCACCAGGAAGCTATTACCGCGCTGGCACGGTTGATTCACTTGACCGATGGCAAGGCCCTTTACGGGACTACTATGGTAATGGTTCAGTACAAATGAAGGGGAGCTATACAAACAGCCAGCGTGATGGAATTTTTATATACTACACTGATCATAACACGTATTCTTCTGCGGGACGATACAGCAATGAACGCGCTGTGGGTAAGTGGGAAAATTTCTATGACAATGGCCAACTAAAAAGTGAAGAATATTTTCTGGATGATTATTACATGAAGAACATGTGGGATTCACTTGGCTATTATATTGTAAAAGATGGCGCGGGTAGATTTGTTGCACATTATCCCAATGGTGTAATTTCGGAGACCGGTAATTATAAAGAAGGCCAGAAAGAAGGTGTTTGGGAAGGGCGACATAAAAATGGTTCACCGTACTTTGAGGAATTTTTTAATCAGGGTCGCTTGGTGAGTGGACGCTCACGATTATTAGATGGCCAGACTTTTGTCTACGATCAAAGCAGTTTATACCCGATGCCCGAAGGTGGTAACACAAAATTATTAGCGCACATAAAAAAAGAATTGAGTAGAATAGATTCATCGGTGCATGGCAAAGTGGTGTTGGCCTTTCGAGTATCGTTTAGTCGCGTGCTTATTGATTTCACAATTGATAAAAGTTTAACGCCTGAGCTAGATGCGAAAGCGATTGAGATTATTAAGTCTGGACCAGCGTGGATGCCCGGCCGCGATCACGGACATCTTGCACAAAATGGTTGGGGTTGGGTTACGATTGAGTTTTGATTCACAGTTCCATCAGGTCATTCTGGACGCATTTTTCTGCTTCAACCTGACTGAGATCGCGGGTCTCGATTCAAATTAAAGAAAATTGAATAGTTAGTGCAGCTCGCCCGCGAAGACGACAGGAATAAGATTACTAAATCGGGTCATTCCGGGCGAGTACATAGACTTTATAAAATTAACTAATACTTTAACGAGACCAGGAATCTCCTTAACGGGTTTTTGTAATAACCTTCTGAGATCGCGCTTGCCTGCCGCAGGCAGAGGTCTCGTTTCAACTCAGACCAAATGAATGAGTTTAAGTTACCCGCCCGCGAAGACAGCAAGAATTGAAGAGCGCTGCAAAGTGTGACAACTTATTTATATAGAGATCTAAATTTGCCGTATGGTTGAGGTATCCACAAAAAACGTTCGTAAAATTATTCATATCGATATGGATGCATTTTATGCATCGGTGGAGCAGCGCGACAATCCTGCCTACAAAGGAAAACCAATTGTTGTTGGTGGCCCGCCCGAAGGACGGGGCGGAGTAGTGGCAGCAGCAAGTTATGAGGCACGCAAGTATGGAATCCGATCAGCCATGTCTTCCAAAAAAGCACAACTACTTTGCAAACACTTAATCTTTGTTTATCCACGCTTTGAAGTTTACAAAGAAGTGTCGCAGCATATAAGAAGAATTTTTCATCGCTATACGGATTTGATTGAACCACTTTCATTAGACGAGGCATTTTTAGATGTTACCGAAGACAAGCAGCAGATTGGCTCCGCCATTGAAATTGCAAAACTGATCCGACAAGAAATTAAGGCCGAGCTAAACCTGACTGCCTCGGCAGGAGTTTCTGTAAATAAGTTTGCCGCCAAGGTAGCATCCGATATGAATAAACCTGATGGGTTAACGTTTATCGGTCCGTCAAAGCTTTCTGTGTTTATGGAAAAACTACCCGTGGAGAAATTTTTTGGTGTGGGAAAAGTTACGGCAACCAAAATGAAAAAACTGAATCTGCATACTGGAGCTGATTTAAAAAAGCTATCTCAAAACGAGTTGATTAAACACTTTGGCAAGTCGGGCAAGTTCTTTTACAAAATTGTTCGAGGTATTGATGATCGTGAAGTGCGGCCTGATCGTGAAGCAAAATCGTTGGGAGCAGAAGATACGTTCTCATTTGATCTGACCACCCAAGAGGAAATGAATCTTGAGTTGGAGAAAATTGCTGGAGTTGTTCAGGCTCGCCTGGCCCGGTATCAATTGAAAGGGCGAACTATCGCAATCAAAATAAAATATCATGACTTTAAGCAAATCACCAGAAGCCAATCATTTGATGAAGCCATTGATGACCTTGACACGATAGAAGGCATAGCCAAGCAACTATTAGATAACACAGATTTATTAGATAAGAAAGTGCGCCTGCTTGGCATTTCGATTTCTAACTTTAATGATCCTGCTGTTAGAACCCGAATAGATGATGACTCAGATCAACTGAAATTATTTTAAAGAGGCTTTAAAGACGTACAACGAATGTCAGACTGAGTTCATCGAAGTCAGTTTCGAGGGCAAAAATGTGATTTACGTTTCGACTCCCGATAGCTATCGGGACAACGTGATAATGTTTTTAGAGATGGCCTTAATCTGTATCTTGCGAACTATGAGTAAAACTAAAATAACAATCAACAACAATGGTTCAGTAAAATTAGATGGCGACTTTGAAATTGTTGACATGCATGGCTCGGCCTATGGACTGCAAGGACGCACCATAGTTTCGTTGTGTCGCTGCGGCCGCTCGGCTAATAAGCCGTTTTGTGATGGATCGCACAATGGCAATTTTGAACATGAGGCCACGGCTTTTGATTTGCCACCGAAAAAAGTTTAATACTTAAACCCAATTTGCCACCAAGTCACTAAGACACAATTTCTTTTTAAATATGATTTTTGTGTCTTCGTGCCTTAGTGGCATGCATAATTGCACAGATATGAGTGAAGGTCATCCTCTAATAACCGTTAGCGAATTACAAGCAATTAAAAATCAACCCAATTTAATTGTGTTTGACGCAAGTGCTGGCCCGAATGCAAAAGCAAATTATGACGCCAATCATTTAGAGGGCGCGCTTTATGTTGATACTGAAAATCAATTAGCAACTCCAACACTCGATGCTTCTAACGGTGGTCGCCATCCATTACCAACGTTAGATAAATTTTCTGAGGTACTTGGTTTATTGGGCGTAACCCCGGCCAGTCATGTTGTGATTTATGACGATAAGCAAGCCGGCAACGCAGCGGCCCGTTTTTGGTGGATGTTGAAAGCAATCGGCCACGCAAAAGTTCAAGTGTTAAATGGAGGTTTGCAATCTGCAAAAGCAGCGGGCCATCCAATGAGTTCAAAGAAGGAAACGATTACTTCTAAAGAGGCTTATCCTATCAAGGGTTGGCAATTGGCTTTAGCTGATTTGGAGGAAGTGAAGGTTGCTTCGAAACAAGGTAGCGCAATAATTGTGGATGTGCGTTCGGCAGAGCGCTTTGATGGAATCACAGAGCCGATCGATTTAATTGCAGGCCATATTCCGGGTGCAGCCAATATTCCATTCACCACAAATCTCAATGCAAATGGTGAATATTTGTCGCCTTCAGAATTAAAGGAAAAATATACGCAGGCATTTGAAGGACAAAAGGCTGATCAGGTTATTGTTCATTGCGGTTCTGGAATAACAGCTTGCCATACATTATTGGCGATGGCTGCGGCTGGTCTGGAAATTCCAAAACTTTATATTGGCTCATGGAGCGAATGGTCGCGAAATGATTTGCCAATGGTGTTGGCAAAATAAAGCGCATCTCTAAAAACTCGGCTTACCCTTCTCTTTTGGTAGAAGGGCAGGGGTTGAGGTAATGGAAGCAAAAGTTTTAGAGATGCGCTAAATTTTTTATCAAGTTGATTAGGCGACAAAACTTATCTTTGCCGCCATGATAAATTACCTTCAGGCGCAACTCAATCATATTTCGGCACACACACTCGGAAACAAAACCAACGGTGAAGATCTCATTGTTTCGCGTGCGGAGCTCGACTTAACTGATGAGGATTTACGTTCGCGCCTGATCACTTCATTTCTCAGTGCGTTTAACTCTTCCGAGTATTTCCATTTCACGTCAACCGATGGTGACTTTCGGCATAACCCCATGTTTCAATGGACAAATGAAGTGTTTGCTTCCGCAGATCAGTTTCATTTAAAGTCGGTTAGCATAGCCAAACACTTATATGAAGTATCCGTACATCCGTTAATTAAGTCGGGTGATTTATTTGTGGTGTTGTTTTCTAATCTATCTATAGAAGGTACAAACACGGAAGCGCTTGGAATTTTTAAATCAGAAAGTAAAAGTTCTATTCTGAAGCTAACTCCAAAAAAAGATGGTCGATTTGAAGTAGACTATCAGAGTGGTATTAATCTGGAGAAACTAGACAAGGGTTGTTTGATCTATAATCTGGATGAAGACAAAGGGTATCGACTTTCTATTCTGGATCGTTCTGGCAAATCATCAGATGCGCAATATTGGCGGGAATTATTTTTGCGTGTTACTCCCGTGAAGGATGATTTTCAGGCAACCCGAAACATACTTGATATTGCGAGGCACTATGTTACCGATCAACTTGGTGATGAGTTTGAACTATCTAAGGCCGATCAGATTAATTATCTGAATAAGTCCATCGGGTATTTTAAAAAGAAAGACGAGTTCAATCAGAAGGAATTTGAGCAAGAAGTGTTTGAAGATCCTCAAGTAATCAAATCATTTCGCAAGTTCGAAAATAATTTCCGCGAGCAATTTAGTATTGATAAAGAAGACGGATTTGCTATCTCACCGGAAGTCGTGAAAAAACAATCGCGCGTGTTTAAGAGCGTGCTTAAATTAGATAAGAACTTTCACATCTATATTCATGGCGATCGGGAATTGATTGAGCGCGGAACGGATGAAGATGGAAGAAAGTATTATAAGATCTACTACAAGCAGGAATTGTAGCACTAAAGTGGTGGTGGAATTCTTTCGGTAGAGCTGTACTGGATGACAACTTCTTTTGCGTAAGGCTTTAATAACACCTTCACCTGTGTCTCCATTTTCGTTTGAGCATCTTTTACAAAAGCTGCCTGAGCGGCAAATTCGCGAGCGTCCTTAATAAAAGCATTAGTAGCTTTCGTTCGATCATTCATATCCACCCAATTCCAGATTCCATTTTCATCCCGATAGGTAATATCGCCTTGCGACTCTAAAGACAGTAGGGTGGGCTCGGGCAAAGTCACATACGCTGTATCATCGATAAGTGTAATCTTAAATTTTTGGTGAAGATCAAACCCAGCTTTCGCTTCAAAGGTGCCCGTGATAAAAATTTGTTTAGTGCTACCTAGCCACGCGTTTGTCCAGGTGTAATTGTGCCCAAAGTTTTGAGAGAGCACAGCAAGTTCAAGCACGGGAGTTTGTTGATTTAAAACGATTGTATGGTCGACTGTTATTTCGGGTGTGAATTGAAAGGCTTTGCGAAAATCTTCACCCAGCGTTTTGGCAGCCTCATAACTTCGCTTGGTTAATTGTGTGGGAATGGTAACGAAAATCACATAAGTAGCGATTGCGCCAACGATTATTAGAGCGATTAGCAATTTGAGGTTGCGGGAAATCATTCGGTAAAAATACTGCTATTCTACCGCTTGAACCACTAGAAATCTTTTGACTCAGATGTATGCATGTAACACAAAAAGCATATTTTTGCGGCCGCATGAAAAAAATTATAGAGTCCAGAAAGCTGCTAGGGGTTGACAAAGAAGTTCAACTATCAGAATTGAAATCCATTTACCGTACGCTGATGAAGGATTGGCATCCTGATAAATTTCAGGATAACACTGAAAAATCAGCCGCTGAAGAAAAGAGTAAAGCTGTAATTGAGGCCTATCATCTATTAGTAAGCGTAGCTCCCGAAACTCATGCTCAGCAGTTGGATCAGTACACCGAAGTAATTACGGTCTCAAAAATTGTAGACTTTAAATTTAAAGCTCAAACGCTGCAGGTAAACTTTGCCGATGGTAGCAGCTACGAATATTTTGGGTTGCCGCATAGTGTCTATAACAAATTCCTTAATTCTGATACTCCCGATCGTTTTGCCCGCAGGCATATTTACCACTCTTTTACATATAGAAAGGTGAGTAAGGCTGTAGAAGCTTAATCAGTAAACGAACTTAGCTTCCAAGTTTGTAAGCTAGCTTCATAAAGTTCAGCACTTCTTTATTGACATCCGCTTTGGCAAGCATGCGAAAGTGATGATTGAATTGCTTGGCATCGCCAGGCACTTGCGCAATTTTTTGAAAACACAAATTGTCAGGATATGCCTTTTCAAAGGGGAAGACGACATGAATAAAACTCTTGCCAAGTTGGGTGATGTAGGCGATTCGCTTTCGCGGAGTCGCTATGCCAATCATGGTTTTAGCAGGACGTAAAGTTACTGCCCCTATTTTTCTATATTCCTCAACAAAATGCTGGAATAATTCTATAGTATGATCTGATTTTCCATGAAGAAAATCATCGAGTGTTTGATTCGAAGGCATAAGTGAAGGTAGTCAAATTTAAATTTTCGAACCTCGAACTTCTAACCTCGCATTTATTCACTCCGCAACGAATTAACTGGATTTGATCGGGCTGCACGTAGTGCTTGCGTACTTACAATCGCTATCGCGAATACTAATGCAATCAACCCCGTTACCGGAAAGATCCACCAGGCAATGTCAACCCGAACCGGATAACGTTCCAGGTATTTATTTAAAGACCACCAAGCGAAAGGCGATGAAATTGCAAAAGAGATGATAACCAGTATTGAAAAATCTTTAGACATCATGCCAACCAAACTGGAAACAGAAGCGCCCAATACTTTACGGATTCCAATTTCTTTTGTGCGCTGCTCAGCGGTGAAAGCTGCAAGGCCAAACAATCCAAGTCCGGTAATAATAATGGTTAGTGTTGCGAATAAACTAGCCAGTGTACTGGTGAGGTTTAGCGTGGTAAATTTTTTCTGAAACTCAACATCGGCAAATCGATATTCAAACGGATAGGCAGGCGCATACTTCGCGAACACAGCTTTCACGGTGTTAATTGCTCCGGGTAAATCTTCTGTCTTTTTTAACCGCACACTCACTGCATCAATCCATTCCGGATTAAGAATGACAAACATAGGTTTAATAGGTTGGTAAGGTGAACCCATTAAGACGTCATCTACCACACCAATCAATTTTCGTTTGCCACCCCAAAGGTCAAGTTCGGTGCCGATGGGATCAGTTAGATTCATTAAGTTAAGCGCGGCTTTGTTAATTAAAATAGAGGCTGTGTCTGATTTAAAGTCTTCTGAAAAATCGCGACCCTCCAAAAGTTTAATCCCCATTGTTTTGGTGTAATCATATTCTGTAGCGATGGTTGTAAAAATCACGCGCAACTCCTCGGGCTTGCCGCGCCAGCCTAAAAAATTGTTTGAATTAATATCGGTAATTGAACTATTGGATTTAGTTACAGCTTCCACAACCCCAGAGGCTAGTAGTTCTAGTTTAATGGGGCGATAATTTTTCTCAATTTCCTTTGAATAATTAACAGCCATCAGGTTTTCCTGATCGTAACCCAACTCGCGCCCTTTCACCAATTGTATTTGCTGATAAATTACTAGTGTGCCTATAATTAAAAGGATAGAAAATCCGAATTGCAGTGTAACCAAAATTTTGCGCGGTATGCTGGCACCTTTGCCAATAGTTGGTTTTCCTTTTAAGACTTTTGCTGGTTGAAAGGATGATAAATAAAAAGCCGGATAGCTTCCTGAGATAACTCCCGTAATGAAGATCATTCCCAATGTGAAAATCCAAAATTGCGAAGAGGTGTAATCGATAAATAGTTTTTTCTGAACCAGATCATTGTAGAATGGCAACAATAGTTGCGCCATTAAAATAGCAATAGCAAAAGCAATGAATGATATGAACAGCGATTCGCCTATGAATTGCATGATCAATTCATAGCGCCTGGAGCCAACGCTTTTACGAACGCCCACCTCACGTGCCCTACGTTCTGATCGGGCCGTAGCCAAATTCATAAAGTTGATGCAGGCAATAACAATTATAAAAATGGCGATGATTGAAAACATTTGCACATAATCATTCATGCCTCCTGTTTCAACCCCATTTTCGAACGAGCCATGCAAGCGCCACCTAAGCAATGGATAGAGAAACAGCTCAGGCTTATTTTCAGTTTCACCATGCTCTTGCAAAATATTTTTGATTTGATTTTCAACAGCCAGGTGGTTAGCCGGATCATTCAACTCCACAAACACCTGAAAGGAATAGTTGCCCCAGCGGGTTGTATTTTCTCGCACCCACGCATTCTCTTGCTCGCGAAATTTCCAGGGCATCAGAAAGTCAAATTCGAAAGATGAATTGCTCGGAACATCTTTCAGAATGCCTGTTACTTTCAACTCATACTCATTATCTACACGAATTGTTTTGTTGATTGGGTCTTCATCGGCAAATAAAGCCTTGGCCATGGATTGACTAATCACAATCGATCTTGGGTCAGTCATCACTTGTGAGGCGTCACCACTAATTAAGGGGAACTCAAACATTTCCAGAAATTCTTCACTTGCCCAATAGGCTTTTTTTATGAACCGGTTTTCACCTACGGTAACCAAATGATCACCACCCCAGTCGGTAACAACAGTACGCTTAATATTGCTATCAGCAGTTTTCATTGCCTCGTAAGTGGGCAACGGCACGGATGTCCAAGAGTTTATTTGTCCATTGAAGGTTGCATTTACCCATACCTGATAAAGGCGATCGGCTTTTGGATGAAATTTATCGAATGAGGTTTCATCAGCCACCCACAATAGTATCAGGATACTGCAGATGATGCCGATAGCGAGCCCGGCAATATTAATAAATGAGTAAAAACCGTTTTTGAATAGATTTCGAACGGTAATGGTCAAGTAATTTTTAAACATAGCAATGGATTATAGGAAGGATACTCTTATTTATCGAAAAGGTTATCAGAAAGTGAAAATTATTTTCTGGTAAAGCAGAGACTTCCCCCAGTTGGAAAAAGTTGCATAGTCTGCCAACTTTCTGGATTTAGAACTTAATAATTGGAGTTGCGCAAAACAGCAAGTGATGTCGGTTTGACCCGATAGCTATCGGGTTGTCGAAAACAACCTATTCAGGCTTCCGATAGACTCAGCTTGACAATCGATTTGTTTGTTTTGCGCAACTCGGTTAATAATTAGTATTTTGGAACATTAGCTGTTCCTCTTAAAATATTATCATGAAGAAGATACTTTTCCTGCTATTTTTTTGTATTTCCACTTTCAGTTTTTCACAACAATCGAAGAAACTTGCGCGGATTGATTCGGTGCTCACCTATTTGCATCAGCGGCAACTTTTTAATGGAACCGTGCTGATTGGAGAGAAGGGCAAAGTTCTTTACAGGAAAGCGTTTGGTATTGCAAATCCGCAAACGCTCGAACCCCTCACCACCAACTCTGCTTTTAATCTTGCCTCGGTGTCGAAACAGTTTTACACCATGATGATTATGATTTTGAAAGAACAGGGTAAATTAAATTATGATGATCGGGTGCAGAAATATTTGCCAAGTTTTCTTTACCCCACCATTACCGTTCGCCATCTTATGAATCAAACTTCAGGACTTCCGGAATATTTTGATATTGCTGCTGGCGATATGAATTTATTTGACACGCTGAACAATCAGTCCATGCTAGCGTTGCTCGCTGCGAAAAAACCAGCTTTGATTTTTCAGCCCGGTGAACAATGGCAATACTGTAACACTAATTATACAATTCTTGCTTCTGTACTGGAACGGGTTTCAGCCACAACGGCCGACAAGTTTTTTCAAAAACACATTGCAAGTCCTTTAAAGTTGAGGAATACTTATGTGTATCAAATCCAATTAAAATCGTATCCGCCATCGCGTGTGTTTGGATTACAGTTTGAAAATCAGAAACCAATACTCAACGACTTGTTGAGGTTTGATGGCATTGTGGGTGATGGAAATGTATATTCTTCGGTAGAGGATTTATATAAATGGGATCAGGCATTGTACACCGAAAAATTGGTGGAGAAATCAACCTTTCAGGAAGCAATTACTCCGGGTAAATTGAACAATGGCGAAGCTACAAAATATGGTTTTGGATGGTTTATTAATGAGCGAGGAAAAATAGTTTCTCATACTGGTGGCTGGGTTGGTTTTGGTTCAATCATTATCCGATACATCGATAAAAATCAAACTATCATTGTATTAGATAACTCTTCGAATTTTCGGGCTCAAGGGTTGGTGAAAAACATTTGGGAAGAGAAGCCAATCACATTGCCGACAACTCATCTGATTACAAACGTGAAAGTGATTGATGGCACCGGACTTCCGGCATTTGCTGGCGGTGTTCGCATTGTGAATGATCGTATCATAGACATAGGCGAGCTCACCGCATTTAAAAACGAATCGGTGACCGATGGAAAAGGCTTTGTGTTGGCTCCTGGTTTTATTGACAGTCATAGTCATCACGATTGGGGGCTGTTTGAAAATCCTTCAGCAATTGCAGCAACTAATCAAGGAGTAACAACTATTGTTGTAGGGCAAGATGGTGGCTCGGTACCCATCGATACAATTCGCGCGCGAATGAAATTAAATCCAATGAGTGTAAACCTTGCTACTTATACCGGGCAAGCTTGGCTTCGTGAACAGGTAATGAAAGATGATTTGAAACGAAAGGCCACTGCCGTGGAGATTGATTCGATGAAAGTAATTTTAGATCGTGAATTAGATAAAGGCTCGTTAGGTCTGGGTACAGGATTAGAATATGAAGCCGCTTTTTATAGCAATCGCGATGAAGTTGTTGAACTAGCTAAAGTAGCAGCAGCAAAAGGTGGACGCTACATCAGTCACATCCGCAGTGAGGATATGAACCTGGAAGAATCTATTGCCGAGATTATTGAAATTGGACGCGCGGCAAAAATTGCTGTGCAGATTTCTCATATTAAAATTGCGATGCGCAGCAAATGGGGTAGTTCGGCTTCCATCTTGCGTCAACTTCAACAAGCAAGACTTGAAGGAGTAAACATTACAGCTGATGTGTATCCCTATGCTATGTGGAGTTCAACACCCCGGGTACTGTTTCCTAAAAAAGATTTTGAGAATTTAGCCAGTGCCGAGTTTGCTACGCGCGAACTGTTCGATCCTGCTTCGTCTGTGGTGACTCGTTATCCGCCCAACAAAACGTACGAAGGCAAAACGGTAACTGAAATTGGAAAACTGAATAATGAAACATCTGAGCAAGCATTGCTTCGAATTATTCGTGAAACTTCTGATACGGGTAGTTCTATTGTAGCCACATCAATGAGTGAAGTTGACATCAGTAATTTTATTGATTGGGAACATTCAAACATTTGTTCCGATGGTTCTATATCCGGTCATCCGCGCGGACATGGTGCGTTTACACGCGTATTAGGAAAATATGTGCGTGAACAAAACCTGATGCCTTTGGAAACAGCTGTTTATAAGATGACCGGGCTAACCGCTGAACATGTGGGAATAAAAAATCGAGGTTTGATCGCTCGCGGCTATTATGCCGACTTGGTATTATTTGATCCTGCAACCGTGGTGGATAATGCCACGATCACAAACCCAACGGCACTTTCAACAGGTGTTGAATACGTATGGGTTAATGGAAAATTGGTTTATGAGCAACAAGTAGCTCGGCCTAATTATTCAGGACGGTTCATTGCACGCTAAAATTGTTCGATAAGTTGCTTACTTATCGGGCATAATGAGTGCCATGATGATATAGAGTAAGAAACCCATTCCTGCAAAAAAGAATGCGAAAACAAATATCAGACGCATCACGGTAGGGTCCATATCAAAGTAGTTGGCAAGGCCACTACATACTCCAAATAATTTCTTGTCTCCTTTTACTAGTTTCTTTGCCATGGTTATTTTTTTAGAATTAACGAAGTTTATAATCTTAAGTTACAAATTGTAATTTACAATTAACAACTTGTATTGAAGCCAAGGTAATAATTCTCAAAACTTATCTGCGCTATTCGCGAATGAATTTAATCTGCGGGAAGTATATTAAGGGCATCTCTAAAAACTCCGCTTACCCTTCTCTTTTGGAGAAGGGGCAGGGGTTGAGGTAATGAGAGCAAGGATTTTTAGAGATGCCCTTAATCATCAAGTTTGCCAGTCAACACATTTACTTTAGGATTTAGTGGGTTGCCCGAAGACCTTCGGAAGGATACAACTTGTCCTGTGTGCCACAGCGCATCGGCCAATGGTCCGTTGAGGGCATTCCAAAATGGAAACTCCCGTTTGTTTGTACCGCGCTTGAAAATCATGCTGAATTTATTCAAGTCCTTGTCGCGGCTCTTTAAAAGTTTTTCGCTGGTCTCTTTAATATTTTTGAGAGTCTGCATGCGCATTTCTTCGAATGTGAGTTCGGGAAGATTTACACTATTATCATTAGCAAGTTCATTTACACTATTTAAAAGAACTTGCGTGAGATCGAAGATGTGAGTCAGTGTTTCTCGTATAGTGCGAGCATCATTATTGGGTTTAAATATAATGTCCTCAGCGCGTAGTCCTTCAGTCGCCCAATAATAACGGAACCCTAATGCATCAACCATGCGAGCAGCTACGTTTGCTGCGGTGTATTGTTGCGGATAGGAAGGTATCTCCTTGTAAGGAAGTCCTGCCTGTTGGGCGATTGCCTGAGAGGTAATAAGAACGAGTAATAAAATCAATTTCATGGTGTAAGTTTGGATTTTTAAAATTACACTAAAAACTAAACCTATTAAACCATACTTTTCAATTTGATGCGAATCCGACTACCTTTGGCTTTTCGCAATTTGAAAATAATGGCCTGTAAAGACACAGTCCATGGAAAAGAAATCATGATGAGAAACCGATATTGGTTAGTTGCAGTCGTGGCCCTAGTTGTAATTAGCTGCACGACACCAAAAGAAAAAAAATCTGAAGTTGATGCGTTGAAGATAAATTATTCCATTCGCAGCGTTTGGCCGCACGATACAGAAGCGTTTACGCAAGGATTGGTTATTCATAAAGGACAGTTGTACGAAAGCACAGGCCAAAACGGAACTTCATGGATTGGATTAGTAGATGTGTCTACTGGTAAGTTGGATAAAAAAGTAATTCTTGATCAACGGTATTTTGGAGAAGGCATCGACATCCTTAATAATAAAGTGTACCAACTTACCTATCAAGAACACACTGGGTTTGTTTACAACTTGAAGGATTTTAAAAAAATAAAAGAATGGACCTACAAAAGTGAAGGCTGGGGACTTACCAATGATGGCACCAACATTATTATGAGTGATGGCACTAATCAACTTCATTTTTTAGACACAGCTAGTCTCGAGATTAAAAAAAGTGTTTCTGTTACCGATGAACAAGGGCCTGTAAAGAATTTAAATGAATTAGAATTTATTGATGGCTATGTATATGCCAACGTTTGGCAAACCAATTTGATTGTGAAGATTAATCCCGCCACGGGTAAAGTAGTTGGTCGGCTCGACTTAACACAATTATATAATGATGCGCGTAATGCAAATCCGCGGATGGATGTACTCAACGGCATAGCCTGGCATCCAGATACGCAATCATTGTTAGTTACGGGAAAGCATTGGCCGCATATTTATATTTTGAAGATTGATATGGCTGCGAAAGTGGCTAAGTAATTCTTTTCATTCACTCCTCAACGTATCAACCGGATTTTCCTTCACCACCCTATATACTTGTGAAGCAACTGTAAGCAGCACCGAAATAACCATCATTGAAATGGTAAGCACTAGTGGCCATTGTGGCAGCGGCATTTTATCTGGATAGACAGCCTCGTGAAGTTGTGCCATCAAGTAGTATCCTATAGCGGAGCCGATCATAAAAGCGGCTAGTACTATGATCATATATTCTTGACTCATTAGTCGAAAGATGTGTGGAATACCGGCACCAAAAATTTTGCGAATACTAAACTCTTTCATTCTTCGAGAAAGATTATACGAAATCAACCCAAACAAACCCATGCACGCCAAGGCTAGTGCAATCAGCGATATGAAATACATAATCTTACTGTCTGATTCAGTATCGTGATAAAAACTTCGGAATACCTCTTGCTGAGAATGGCCCAAGTAGGCATCGTCTGGCGCAATGGATGGCCACGATTTTTGAATCAATCCGGTTATCTGATCCAGTGTTCCAACAGTGCTCTTTACCACAAAAAAATTGTATCGATCTTCGGACACAATATTTAACAAGGCAGGCTCAAGAATTTTATCAAAGTCTTTAAAGTAGAAGTTGTAAACGACACCAATAATAAAATACGTGCCCCCATTAAAAGTTACTTGCCGATCGAGCGGATCACTCCAACCCATTTTTTTAACGAAGGCTTCATTTACAAGTACCGAAGTTTGTTTATCAGATTCGGTAGCAGCATTAAAAAGTCTCCCTTCTTTAAGGTGTATGCCCATCGTTTCGATGTAATTAAATCCAATGGGGAAACGATTAACCTGAATATCTTTTTCAGGACTTTGTACATTGGTTAGTTCATCATCACCACCTATATGACTTTCTGACCCGGCATAGGCTACAACATTTTTTTGCTGCGATACCAAATCGCGAAGTGCAAAGAATTGCTCTTTTCCATGTATGGGTATATAGGCTACATCTTGTTGTTGATACCCCCAATCTTTCTTTTTAAAATAATCCCGATTAGAAACAGAGAGCAGTGAGAAAATGATTGTAGTGAAAGAAATCACAAACTGAAGGCCAAGCATGGTTTTGCTCAACAGACTTTTTCCGCCAAACTTTTCTTTTCCTTTAAGTATACTGAGAGAATTAAAAGAAGAAACATAGAAAGATGGATAGGCGCCAGATAGCAAAGTGGTGAACAACAATGTGCCGCCAAAGAATAGTATCATCGTGTTGAGGGATGAAAATGCAAAAGGCACATTGATGGGATACAACGAATTGAAAGCGGGAACCATAAAGAAATAAGCAATCCCCGTTCCGCTAACTATGGCAAGTGAACAGAGCATAAAATTCTCGGTCATGTATTGCAAAATTACCTGACGCTTACTTCCACCAATTACTTTGCGGATTCCGATTTCTTTTAGGCGTAACGATACGGAAGCAATGGCAACATTCATATAATTGAAACAAGCCAGCAAGAGTAAGAACAATACAATTATGCTAACCACAATGAGAGTTACTGGGTGTAAATCCCACGATAAGCAATCAACAATATCATAGCTGCGTGCTGATACTTCTTGAAGCGGAATCCATTCAACGTCACGTAACTCAAATCTTGGGTTCGCTTCGTTTTGTAACTTTTGATACGAAGTTAATGAATTGGCGAAGTCAGATGGATGATGCTGATCTTTTAACAACACAAATGTAGAGCGTGCCCACGCTGCCCAGTCGATATTATTTTTTCCTTTTTGATCTTCATAATTGCTAATAGGAATAAGAAATGTAAAACGCATGCTTGACTTGTCAATCATGTTATCCGCTACTGCGCTTACGATAAAAGTTTGGATTTTATTATCCGAAAACTTTACAGACAATTCTTTGCCTAGCGCATTGCCCTCGCCAAAGTATTGAATGGCCTTTTCAGAACTTATAACAATATTGTTTTTGTTGGATAGTGGATTACTTGAACCTTGTAAAATCGGATAGCTGAAAACATCGAAGAACGTGCTGTCTACACCCCAAAGTGTTTCATTAAATACATGTGTTTCATACCGTATGCTTAAGTCGCCCATCTTTTGAATACGCACCATAGACTCTACTGATGCGTTTTCATCTTTCAAAGCTGGGCCGAGCAGATACGGTGTGCGTGCCCAGTTTTCAGTTTCGTCACCGATTTTAACTTTGCTCATTAATAAATAAATCCTAGCTCCATTTTTATGGAATGCATCAAGGTTATAGAATGAATCGATCAGTAAAAAAATGCTGATACAACAGGCAATAGCTATGGCAAGCCCGGCTATATTAATTGTTGCGTATGTTACGTTTCGACTAATATTTCTAAAGCCAGAAATAAAATAACTTTTTAACATACTAATCGCGTTGTTTGAATAATTAGATTTTGATCGCTTTATATTTTTTAGCCGAAAGAATCGAAACACATTCCAAACGAATTGACGTTTCGCTTTACTTTGATTCTCTTGATGTGTTCGCTTAAACAATTCATACGCATCACCCTGAATTTCCTCCAACAAGTCTGCTCGGCAATACCAAGTTAGAAATTTATCGGCACAGCGTGGCGGCTTTACACTCATACTAATTTGAATTGAAGCGCAACTTTTGGAATTTGATTATATAGTTGATTGCGTACTTCATTCGATTCTTCTAAAGCTCGTTTGCCAGCCGCTGTCAAAAGAAAAATTCTTTTTCTTCGGCCCCCACGTTCTTCAGTGGGGTCACTCATTTTTGAATTTAGAAAACCTTTGTCTTCAAGTCGCGTGAGTACCGAATGCACTGCACTTATATTAAGGCTTCGACCTACTTGTGTTTCAATTTCATCCATTACCGAAATCCCATACGCTTCAGGAAATAAAACACCAACAGTAAGAAGCACAAGTTCTTCTAGCTCACCTAAATAATAACCCTTCATATTTTAAAGCAATTAACTTCTACAAACGTGAAAGTAATTAATATGTTTCACTTTTGTAGAATTGTTAGAATAATAAAAATTGACCTCTTTTTTTAATCAATTTGTAGAAGTGAGTTCGTCCCAGGCAGTAAGTGCAGGTTTGGCCCTCAGGTTTGTATCAACAAATCCCAAACTAGTAAAGTTGAAAAGTGATTCAGTTGCATCTGCAGTCATGCTTTCTTCAATTAAAAAGCAGTGCGGCCAATTAGGGGCACACTGGCAAGCATCATAATTATTTTTTAATTATTGTATTCAGTTTTTTCCATAGGTCATTTTGAAAGATAAAAGGCACCAGTCCTGTATCCGGATCATCGCCCATGCGAACAACAACGATGTTCATGCTCGGCACAACATTTATAAGCTGACCATTCTTACCCATAGCAGCAAACATATCTGCAGGTGCATCGGGTGATAACGATCCTTGAAATGTAATCTGTGATTGAGGAATCCGATAAGAGTCCTTTCCATTTAACCACGTAAGATAGCCATACGCCAAATTTATGTTTTGCGATGTTGTTGTCATTAAATTGACATACGATTCCGGGACAACTTGTGTTTCATCCCACTTACCTTTGTTTAGCAGCAGCAACCCAAAGCGAGCCATTGACCGTGGCGGACTATAAAAAACATTGTTATCACCCGATTTAATATATTGTCCATCCATACCGATTTTTGATTTCAATTCATCAGTAACATAGGTGTTCAGATTTTTACCGGTAGCAGTAGTAATCACACCATCTAATAATGTATAGGGCGCATTGTGATACGCCCATCTGCTGCCAGGTTCTGCTTTAAAGATTAAACACGCAGGGTCGGTGCAATCAGTATTGGTAACTCCATCATCTAAACCAGTCGTCATTGTCAATTGGTGACGAACTGTAATTTTATTTTCTTGTGTTGTCGTTAACGCTGTCCAACCCACGCCCAGGTAATCTGAAGTTTTAGTATCGAAATTTATTTTGCCCTGCGACTCGGCCATACCAACTAACGCTGAAGTCAATGTTTTTCCAGCCGAAGCCCAATACCAATTGCTTGAAGAATTAAAATCAAGCGTTGTGTTTACTAACTGCTTGCCAAGATATTCTTCAATAACAATTTTTCCATCTTTCAATACAATTAGCGCCCGACTATTGGTTGTGGCAAGAAAAGTTTTTAGTTCAAGAATTTTAGTTTCATCCCAACCAAGACTTGCGGGGGTTGTAGTTTCCCAGGCAGTTCCGGCTGGCGGGAAATACAGCGCAGCTGGGGTGGGGCTGGGTTCGTCTCCTTTACAGGAAATTGATATTGCAATAATAAATACGAAGATTTTTCTCATAGTAAAATATGACTAAAGATAAGTCACTTTAGACTTATTGAAATTTAAATGGTTTAAAAATCTATTCTTAGCAAGTTGTGGAAAAGAATGCGAAGTCATTTCCTTAAATTTTGTGAATTGTTCGATTTGTTTACTGTCAACTACTTTATTGAATATTTTACCGATTGGTGTAAGTTTGATTTATGGAAGACTTACTTGAGGCCGCAACCCGATTTATAAACACCACCTCAGGGCATATTTTTTTAACAGGTAAAGCCGGAACGGGTAAAACCACTTTTTTAAAGCGTCTTAGAGAAGTAACCCACAAATCATTGATTGTTGTTGCGCCCACAGGCATTGCTGCATTAAATGCGGGTGGCGTTACCATCCACTCTCAATTTTTATTGCCACCCGTTACGTTCTTGCCCGATCGTAATTTATCAGATGAATTATTAGCGGGTGGAAAATTTCTCAATCAAAATGTGCTGGCACGAAAACATCCGCTTAATAGTCCACGGAAGCAAGTATTAAGGTCTATTGATTTATTGGTGATTGATGAAGTAAGTATGCTTCGCGCAGATTTGCTTGACGCGATTGATTACCGCATGCGGGCCGCGCGTGGAAACTTCAGGCAAAGTTTTGGTGGCGCACAGGTTTTATTTATTGGCGATTTATTTCAATTGCCTCCGGTTGTGCGCAATGAAGAACAATCTGTGCTTAGTCAATATTATAAAAGCCCCTGGTTTTATGAAGCCAAGGCCTTGCAAGCTGAATCACCCGTTTACATCGAGCTTGATAAAATTTTCCGGCAACAGAATCCTGTATTTATTGATTTGTTAAATAACCTAAGGAACAACATCGCTTCCGCAGAGGATCTTGCGCTATTGAACGAACATTACAAGAGCCCAGAAGAAGTAAGTGCGATTAAAGAAGTTATTACACTGACTACGCATAATTATAAAGCCGATGAACTTAACCGAAAGGAATTGCAGCGGCTTGAAAAACCAACACACTATTTTGAAGCGCATGTGGAGGGCGATTTTCCACAGAGCATGTATCCGGTTGCTCATAGCATTGAACTGAAGGAAGGCGCGCAGATTATGTTTGTTCGTAACGATACTTCCGATGAGAAAAGTTATTACAATGGAAAACTTGCCACGGTTGTCAACATTAATGATGAGGAGATTGACATAGAGATGGCGGAAACGCATCAACCCTATACGTTGAAGCGCGAACGTTGGGAAAATAAAAAATATTCTGTGAATGGAACAACTAATGAGTTGGATGAAGAGATGGTGGGTTCGTTTGAGCAATATCCTATCAAACTGGCGTGGGCGATCACCGTGCATAAGAGCCAGGGGTTAACCTTTGATAAAGCAATCATTGATGCAGATCAGGCGTTTGCTGGCGGACAAGTTTATGTGGCGCTTTCGCGCTTGCGATCACTGGAGGGATTAATTTTAAGAAGTCGTATTAATGCATCAGCTATCAGCACGGATAGGCAAGTAGTTGAATTTGCCAAGGCTAATCATAGGCCGAAAGAATTACCGGAGGTTATGAAAAACCGCCAGCGGATTTTTCTTCAACAGGTGGTGGATACCACGTTTGATTTTTCGAACATCGTGAAGGAAATGAATTATGTTCAGAAAGATCAAACGGAAGAATTGGATGAAGAAACCATGAAGCCCGTGCTGGTGCAGATCGTAAGTGCACTGGAAGCAGAGATGGGCAACACAGAAAAATTCAGGCGACAACTGGCCGACTTACTTTTGAAGGATGATTACACCAGTTTGCTTGAGCGTTTGCAAAAAGGTCGTTCCTATTATCGGGTTTTGCTGAGCGGCTTGTTGCGACAATTATTAGCGCACCAGGAAACTATCAAGCAACTAACACGGGTGAAAACCTATCTGAATCAATTGAGCGAACTGGATATTTCATTAAGTAAAAAGTTGGAAGAACTTGATAAGGCCTCGTTATTAACCGAAGGAATCCTGCAAGGCAACTATCAATTTGAATTTGAAACGATTACCATTCAGCGAAGGCAGGAGCGCACAGATTGGTTAACCGAAATTCAAAAAGAAGTTAAGAGCACTAGCCCAAAAAAGAAAAAACGTGTTGCGCGCAAGTCGAAAAAAAATAAGGATGGACTGAGCACCTTTGACATTACATTGGAGATGTTCAACAAGGGACTGACGATGGAGCAAATTGCAGAAGAACGTGGCTTGGTTGTAAGCACCATTGAAGGTCATTTAGGAAAAGCCGTTGAATCCAAGCGAATTGATATTTTCAAATTTATTTCGGAGAGAGATTATAAAGAGATTACCGATGCCATCGCACAACTGCCCGAAGGCTTTATCTCAAAAGATTTATATGATGCGGTAAAAGGGAAATATAGTTACGGAAAACTGCGGGCGGTGATAGCTCATGGCAGGAAGGAGTGAGCAGCTAAAGTAGGCTTGGGAATTAATAAAAAACGTATATTTTGCTAATAGAGATTAGGAGGATAAACACATTGGGTTTATCGGAACGTTGTGGCTCATTGCCAGACCTCGGAGAAAGATTCGTGAAATTTTGATAAATTCGAGTTAGAATAAGAGAATTATGACGACAGATGAGATTAAATCGGAGATTCAAAAATCCTTAGGTAAAGTTCCTGAAAGTTTACTTCAAGACATCTTGGACTTTTTGAAAAAAGCTGAGAATCAGCCAGCAGAAAGACTAAGTCTATTGAAGGATTTGAGAGACATTTTGACCGAAGACAAACAACTTCTCGAACGACTTGCTAAATGATAGAAATTAGTGGAGTCGAAAAAATTCATGACATTCTTATAGAACGGTTTGGTGGAGCGAAAGGAATTAGAGATAAGGGGATTTTAGAATCAGCCATCGGACGACCATATCAGACCTTTGACGGCAAAGACTTATATCCTGATACCGTTGACAAAGCCGCAGCAATTTTTGAAAGCATTGTTTCGAATCATCCATTTGTGGACGGTAACAAAAGGACTGCTTACGTTCTAATGCGACTAATCCTTAAAAGGAATCAACTTGACATTGAGGTTGACCAAGATGTTAAATATGACTTTGTAATCACAGCAGCAAAAGGAGAATTAAAGTTCGACAAGATTAAAGCGTGGATTAGAAATAATTTGAAGTAGGCAACGAAGCCACAACACCGTTTTTATTTCATGCGGGGTGAAGTGTAAATTTAAAGTTTAGTTTTCATATTTCGTTTCGGCTCGTGGGACAGGACGCGCTTCGAAATCCGCAGCCGTTATAAACACAAAACCATTGGCAACATTGCAGCCATACTCAATGGAAAAAAAGAACCTATTTATTTGCTCACTAGTGCTTAACTATAAATACGTATGAAGCGAAGAGATTTTATTGTTAAAACCGCAGTAGGTTCTGCCGCTACTTTATCCTATTCACAATTGTATGCAAGTATTTACAAAGAAATTGAAAGTACAGCGGTACAAACCAATTACGATGTAATCGTTATAGGTGTAGGTAGTATGGGCTCGTCAACTTGTTATCAATTAGCAAAGAAAGGATACAAAGTTCTTGGGTTAGAACAGTTCGACATTCCGCATGAATTAGGTTCACATTCAGGGCAAAGCCGCATTATTAGAAAAGCCTATGGCGAGGCTTCAGATTATGTACCCTTGTTGGAAAGAGCGTATGAAAATTGGAAGACATTAGAATCTGAAACGGGCACTCAAGTTTACTACAAAACTGGCTTAGTATATTTTGGAGCTAAAAATGATCCGTTTTTAGCAACCGTTAAAAAATCTTCTTCACAGTATAATATCCCAGTTAATAGTCTTACAGAAAAAGAGTGTAAAAATAAATATCCGCAATTTGAACTTCCAACAGATTTTGAAAGATTGGAAGAACCTGATGCTGGCTTGCTTACACCAGAGCGAAGTATTCTTTTATTTGTTCAGGAGGCATTATTTAAGGGTGCGGTTATCCGCACGAAGGAAAAGGTTTTAGAATGGAAGCGTGAAAATGGAACGATTACCGTAAAAACAAATAAAGGTACGTATCAGACAAAAAAATTGGTGATAACGGCAGGCCCTTGGGCCGGGAAAATGATTGCTATTATTGCCCCAAAATTAAAAGTGACAAGGCAGGCATTAGCATGGGTGCAGCCAAAAAAATGGGACAATTTTGTCCTTGGAAAATTTCCTTGTTGGAATATAATAAATGACGGCTATGATTTTTATGGATTCCCTATTCTTCCTGTCGGTAAGTTTGGCGCACCCTTAGGATTAAAACTTGCGCTGCATTATCCGGGCGGAGATGCTACAGACCCATACAAGGTGAATAGAAATGCCAAGGAAGCCGATGAAAAAGTTTTGATTCAATTTTTAAATAAGTTTATGCCCGATGGCTATAAAAATACCCTTGAGATGAAGACTTGTTTATATACCAACACGCCAGATGAAAATTTTATTGTTGATTACCTACCAGGCTTTGATAAAGATGTTGCTATTGCAGCTGGTTTCAGCGGCCACGGCTTTAAGTTCGCTAGTGTGATAGGTGAGATTATGGCCGACCTTGCAACGAATGGGTCAACCCAACTACCAATCGGGTTTCTACATGCGCAAAGATTTGGCAATAAGTAAAATTTAAAAACAGACAGCAAAAGTACTGCTGCCAACAAGGGCAATAAG
>Ga0163148_10000892_pt1 | contig 40114 bp, 33 predicted proteins | sample OliLakLV19MP7P2_FD_148606 | JGI IMG/M metagenome (GOLD analysis project Ga0163148, IMG submission 148606) | Freshwater microbial mat bacterial communities from Lake Vanda, McMurdo Dry Valleys, Antarctica- Oligotrophic Lake LV.19.MP7.P2 | ecosystem: Environmental > Aquatic > Freshwater > Lake >... | reverse complement strand
GACGCGCGAGGTTTCTCACGGAGCCGCAGCGACGCGCGCTCGCCGAGCGCATCGAGCGCGGACCGACCGATGCCGACGGCGTGTCGGTGCTGCGCGCCAAGGACTTCCAGAAGTGGATCGACTCGCATGGCCTCATAGAAGAGGGTCTTCCGGCTTCCCTGTGGGTGACGCTGCCGCGTTCCGCAGCCCGGGCTCCGTCCGCAGGCCGGCGCCAGAGAATAAGGAAGGCCATCTTTCGGGCGGCTCCGCTCGGGCTCCAGCGAGTTCGCAGCGTCATGTGGGCGCCTGACCGCCCGCCGTCGCCCTCGCATGCGCCGGACCCCTGCGGCGGCGATGCGACGGCGACGGCGGGCTCTCTTTCTTCTTTTTCAGTGGATCGCACAGCGACCAGCGCGATCGCGGTGTGATGCGTGTGGAACACGTCTGGCGTCTTCCACCCGAGCGCTGAGTGCGGATGGTGGCCGGTGCCACGGCTGATCCACCTGCGGATCTGGCCCGCGTCTTTTCCGCCGGGGCCAAGCGCCGACGGGGCTTGATCTGCATCCGGGCCGGTCGGCTACCCACACGAAAGCCGGAAGCGCCCGTTTTTGGGTTTCGTTTTTGGGTTTCGTTCTTGGGGTTTCGTTCTTGGGCCCAAGTCTCTCTTCTTGGAATCCATCCGGCGGATTCATCGCGTTTCCTTCGGCCGTTCAGCGGCAGTCCGTCCCTCGCAGTACATTCGCGCCGATGATGCTCATGATCTTGGCGGGGGATGTGATGGCGGGGATGTCGACGGTCGCGCTCGACGCGATCGGCGATGCAAGCGCCCGTTCATCGTGGGAATTCACGCCCACTCGATTCATCGGACGACTTCATCCTGCGCTGCTGCACTTCCCGCTGGCGCTGGTCGGCGCGGCGGCCGCTGTCGAAGTGTGGCGAATGCTGCGTCGCGATGCCGGTCCGTCACGCGTGACGCCCGCCTTGATCATCGCCGGCGCGGCGACCGCAGTCATCACAACATTCGCTGGATGGATGAATGCGGCCTGGGAGTACGCGGGCGATCCAAACGAGCTCGTCGATCTTCACCGCTGGCTCGGCACGATCGGAACGGTCCTGCTCCTTGGCCTCGCCGTGATTGCCTTCCGCACCCTGCGCGCGGGCCCGCTTGACTCGATCCTCACGGCCCAGCGCCTCGGGACAATCGCCACAGCGCTCCTGCTCGCGCTCGTCGGACACTTCGGCGGTGAGGTCGTTCGTGGCGAAGGCTACATCCTCGCCGGTCTGGGCCATCGCAGCGGACCGATCCCGGTCCCTCCGCGGCCGGTCATCACGCCCGCGAGTGCCACGCCGCAGGAACGCTTCTACCTCGAAACAGTGCGCCCCATTCTGCTGGCGCGCTGCGAAGAGTGTCACGGCGCCACGAAGCAGAAGGGCGGCATGCGGCTCGTTCCGATCGCCGCCGCGTTTACGAAGTCCGAAGACGAATGGGCGATCGTGCCCGGCAGCGCCGAACGGAGCGAGCTCGTTCAGCGCATTCTCCTGCCGCGCGATGATGCCGATGCCATGCCGCCCAAAGGCGACCGTCTCACGCTCGACGAGGTCAACGCGATCACGCGCTGGATCGACCAAGGCGCCGTCGTCCCAGCGACCGAGCCGGAAGCCCCGCCGAATGCACGCGGCGTGTCTCGTGTAGAGTGACCGGCATGCAGCCCATGCACCCGCTCTCGCGCCGGACGTTTGTGCGCACCGCCGCCGGTATCGTCGCGTTCGTGCCGGGGCTTGGAGCGGTGCTTGGACAGGCGCCTGCACCCGACATCGTGACGGGAAGCGGCGAACATCGGTATCGCGTGCAGCATGACTGGCTCACGCCGCCCGCGAACATCCAGTGGGGCGACACGCATGGCCTGGCGCAGGACAGCCAAGGGCGCATCTATGTGTCGCACACGGTGCATCCTGCGAGCGAACTGAAGCATGCGATCGTCGTCTTCAACCGCGACGGCACGTTCGCCACGAGCTTTGGCGAGCGCTTCGTCGGTGGTGGTCACGGTCTCGATGTCCGCAAAGAAGGGGACGAGGAGTTTCTGTATCACTGTGACGTGCATCGCCGGCGCGTTGCGAAGACGAAGCTCGACGGCACGCTCGTCTGGGAAGTCGGCGCGCCGCTCGAGGCCAAGCTCGGCGACAGCGCGTGCTACGCGAACGAGCACGAGTGGAGTCCGACCAACGTGGCGTTTGCGCCGGACGGTGCGCTCTTTGTCGGCGACGGGTACGGCAAGAGCTTCGTGCATCGCTTCTCGCGCGACGGCGAGTGGCGGGCAACGCTCGCGGGACCTGGTGCGAGCAAGGGCGAAGTGAACTGCCCGCACGGATTGTGGCTCGACACGCGCGGCGCCGAACCGGTGCTCGCGGTCGCCGATCGCGGCAATCGGCGCATCCAGTACTTTTCACTCGACGGCAAGCACATCCGGTTCGTGAGCGACGGCATGCGTCAGCCGTGCCACTTCAAGACGCGCGGCGAACTGATGCTGGTGCCGGATCTTTCGAGCGTCGTCACGATTCTGGACAAAGACCACAAGCCGGTCGTGCATTTGTGCGACGGAGATCCGACGAATCTGCGCGGCGTGCCGCGCGACCAGTTCATTCCCGGCAAGTTCGTTCATCCGCATACCGCGATGTGGCTCGACGACGGCTCGATCCTCGTCGCCGAATGGGTGCCGATCGGACGCATCACGCGTCTCGTGAAAATCTGAGCGCGCAGTACGATGGTCGCCTATGACGAACGTCGTGGTACTCGGTGCCGGTATGATCGGATCCGTGATCGCAGCGGATCTGGCGATGGACAAAAAGCTGAAGCTCACGGTGGCCGATCGGTCGCCGGCATCGCTCGCCCGCGCGAAGACGCGGACCGGCGGCCGCGCGAAGACGGTGGAGGCGGATCTGAGCGATCCGCGCGAGATCGCGCGCGTCATTGGGGATGCCGATCTCGTCGTCGGAGCGCTGCCGAGCGTGTTCGGACTCTCCGCGCTCAAGACTGTTGCTGAACGCGGCCTCCGATACTGCGACATCTCGTTCATGCCGGAAGACTTTCTGTCGCTGCAGGCGTTTGCGAAGAAGAAGGGCGCGGTGTGCGTCGTTGACTGCGGCGTGGCGCCCGGCATGTCCAATCTGCTCGCCGGCTGGGGTGTCGCGCATCTCGAGCGCGCGACGCGCATCGACATCATGGTCGGCGGCGTGCCGCGGCACCGCGCCTGGCCGTTTGAGTACAAGGCCGGCTTCGCGCCGAGTGATGTGATCGAAGAGTACGTGCGGCCGGCGCGGATCGTCGAACACGGCAAAGTTGTCATCAAGGAGGCGCTCTCCGAACCAGAGCTCATCGACTTTCCCGGCGTCGGCACGCTCGAAGTGTTCAACACCGACGGGCTGCGCAGCCTCGCCACGACGCTGAAAGTGCCGCACATGCGCGAGCGCACGATGCGATATCCCGGCCACATCGAGCTGATGCGCGTGTTCCGCGCGACGGGACTGTTCGGACTCGAAGCTGTGGATGTCAACGGCGTGCAGGTGCGGCCGCGCGATCTGCTCGCGAAGCTGCTCTTTCCGAAGTGGACGTACGAAGAGGGGGAAGAGGATCTGACGGTCATGCGGGTGATTGTCGAAGGCACACTGAAGAAGGTGCCGACGCGACTGACTTGGGACCTCCTCGATCGCCGCGACGCGAAGACCGGATTCACGAGCATGTCGCGCACGACCGCCTATCCATGCACGAGCATGGCGCGCATGCTGCTCGACCGAACCGTACGGGAGCCGGGCGTCCATCCGCCGGAGCGGCTGGCGACGATCAAGGGGCTCCTTGACCGCATGCTGCGCGAGCAGCGCGAGCGCGGCATCGAGTACCACGCGCATGCCGAGCGCCGCATCGTGTAGCGATCGACCGCGTGCACTATGGCCGAAACACTCGATCATCTGGCGCTGAAGCGGCTCGCCGTCGCATGGCTGTGGAGGCTGGGATGCCGCGTTGTCGCCACTGAAGTGCAGTGTCCCATCGGGCGCTATCGCATCGATGTCGCAGGCTGGTTTGACCGGCCCGTGGATGGCATGCTCGAACGGGCGGCGCGCGAGAGCGCCTCCTTGTGGGCAACGCCTGACGCAGCGCGCAAAACGTCGGCGAAGGGACCCGACGCATGGCGCACGATCATCGTGGAGTGCAAGCAGTCACGTGCGGATTTTGTGCGCGACGGCTGCGACCCCGACGCGCTGCTGCGGGCCCGTGAACGGCTGGATGAGCGCAAGCGGACCATGGAAGAGACACGCGTCAAGCTCTTCGAACCGTCGCTGCGGAGCGAAGGCTCGTCGCTCTTTTCGGAACTCGACGAGTGGAACTTCGGCAACAGCAAGATGGCGAGCTATCGCGAAGTGCTGCGCGATCTGCAGAAGGTCGACGCGTCGCTGTACGGACAGACAAAGTTCGCACGCTTTGCGCGCTATCGACTCGCCGATCGACTCGTGCTGTTCGCCCCGGCGGGGATGATTCGAGCCCGCGAACTGCCTGCGGATTGGGGTCTCATCGAGTGTCACAAGCGGCCGCTGCGGCGCGGCAAAGCGGACTTTGCGCGCGGCGTCGATCCGCTCGCCGATCTTCCGCTGCGCGAGACGCTGACTCCGCCGCCGCTCGCCAGTCATCCCTCGCGCCGCGAGCGGCTGTTCCGCACGATCGCGATCGCCGCGAGCCGCGAAGCAGTTCGGCGCATCGCGCCGGAAGCGATGGAACTGGGAAGAAGTGAAAGGGAAGAAGGATGAACCGATCGGCGCGTCCGGCGCAGTCCGCGTCCGTCCATTTCCTTCATACTTCTCCCTTCATACTTCGAACTTTCTCCCAGGAAGCGCCCCCATGCTCGTCATTCGCGGACTCGTCAAAATTCACCCCGGTCCGGTCGCGGCACTCCGCGGCGTCGATCTCGAGATCGGCGAGGGCCTGTTCGGACTGCTCGGCCCCAACGGTGCCGGCAAGAGCACGCTGATGAATGTGGTCGCCGGTCTGATCGAGCCGACGGCGGGGAGCGTCACGCTCGACGGCGTGGACATCGTGCGCGACCCGCAGGCGGTGCGGGCGCGCCTCGGCTATCTGCCGCAGGACTTCGGCTTTCATCCGGACCTCAGCGGCCGGGCGATGCTCGAACTGCTGCTCAAGCTGAAAGGCGTGACTGGCCCGCAAGGGCGCCGCGTGCTTGCCGAGCAGCTGCTTGAGCGCGTCAATCTTCGCGAGGCGATGCACCGCAAGGTCGGCGGGTATTCCGGCGGCATGCGCCAGCGCCTCGGACTCGCGCAGGCGATCGCAGGCCAGCCGCGCATTCTGATTGTGGACGAGCCGACCGCGGGTCTCGACCCGGAGGAGCGTCACCGTTTCTATCGATTGCTCGCCGAAATGGGCACCAATCGCATCGTGCTGCTGTCGACACACATCGTCGATGACGTTGCCACGCTGTGCCCGCGCCTCGCCGTGATCCGCGGGGGCGACGTCGTCGCCGACACCACGCCAGATGCGGCGCGCGGCGCGATCGAAGGGCGGATCTTCGAAGGGCACATCGCAGATGCCGACCTCGCGGCGTTTGCGGAGCAGCACCGCGTGCTCTCGGCGGTCCTGGTGGAAGGACGGACGAACCGCGTGCGCGTGCACTGCAGCGAAGCCGCCGCGCCGCACGGCTTCTCGAAGACGCAGGCGACGCTCGAGGACGCGTATCTCGTACTCATGCGCACGCCGATCGCGGAGGTGCCGGGCGCGCTCCGCTCGGCGAATGTCCGCGCGGGAGCACGCGCGTGAGCATCTACCGCATTGCTTCACTGGCATGGAGCGATATCCGGTTCGCGTGGCGCAGGCCGATTTACATCGCACTTTTCCTGATCCTGTCGCTGATGACGCTCGGTCTCGTCCTCGGCGGCGTGCAGATCACGGCGGGCTCGACGGACACCGGCGGCGCCAAAGCGTGGATCAACAGCGAATTCAATCTCGCGTTCGTCGACATCATTCTGCTGGCGTTGATTCTGCCATTCTTCGCAGCGGTCGGAAGCGGCATGAGCGTGCTGACCGATGAAGATCGCAAGCTCGATCGCATGCTCCATGCGACACCGTTGACGTTCATGGAGTACGCGACCGCGCGGTTTCTCGGCGCAGTGGTTCCGATCGCGGGCGTGCTGCTCGCGTGGATGATCGTGCAGATCGGTCTGTACGAGTTCTGGCCGCTCGACAACGCCGACGAAGTGCGCGGTCCCTTCGCGCTCATGAACTATGTCTGGCCGATGCTCATCTTCGGCGGCACGCTTCTCGTCACGTTCGCGGGCACGGCGATGCTGCTTGGCACGTTGACGCGGCAGCCTGCTCTGGTCTTCGCGCTTCCGACGATCATGCTCGTCGGTGGCGTGTTCTTTCTCTGGAGCTTCAGTCCCGAATGGCTTCCCCAGTCGGTCAATCGGGCCATGCAGCTGGTCGATCCGGCAGGCATGCGCTGGATGATGGAGACGTATCGCACCGTTGATCGAGGCGTTGGGTACTACAACACCACGCCGGTCGGTATCGAAATTCCGTTCGCGCTCAGCCGCATTGTGTATCTCGCCATCGGGCTCGCATGCATCCCGTGCGTCGCTGCGATCGTCCGTCGGCGCGTGCGCGGCAGTTCACCAGTCGTAGCGCTGGACGCGATTCCGCAGCACGAGGCGATCACGGTGCTGGCAAGCGTCGCCGCATCCGGTCCGCTGCCGGAGTGCACGCAGCGAGTGCCCGGGCTGCTCGGAACAACGGCAGTCATGCTGCGCAGCGAGCTGCGCTCCCTCGTTCGTTCGCCCGGTCTCTGGATCTTCGGTCCGCTCATTCTGCTGCAGGTGCTGGGGACCGCGCTCATCCGCACCGGACCGCTCGACACATTGGTGCTGTCGACATCGGGTTCGATTGCAGCCGGGGCGTTCAACACGCTGACGCTGCTCCTGACGCTGCTGATCCTGTACTACACGGTCGAAAGTCTGGTCCGCGAGGAGCGGCACAACGTCGCGAAGATCATTCGTTCCACGGCCGCTCCCACGGCGGGAATGCTTGCCGGCAAGATTCTCGCGAACGCCGCGATGACCGCGACAATTGTCGGCGCGGCGTTCATTGCGGCGCTCATCGCGCTGCTGTGGCAGCTCATTGGATCCAAGGTGCCCATTGCTCCTGAACTCGGCGTGTTCGCGTTCATCTGGGTCGTGCTGCTCGCGCCAACGCTGATCGTCTGGTCCTCGTTCGTGACCTTGGTGTACGCAGCGATCCGCAGTCGATATGCAACGTATGCCGTCGCGCTTGGTGCGCTCGTGCTGACGGGTTTCCTCACGCAGTTCGGTTACATGAACTGGGCTTCGCGCTGGCATTTGTGGAGCAGTGTGCGATGGTCGGACCTGGACCGGCTCGATGTTGCATGGACGTCGATTGTCTGGAATCGCATCCTCATGCTCGCGATCGCGGTCTTCTTCATCACGCTGACACTGCGCATCTGGCCGCGTCGGCTGCCGGACATCCGGGCGCAGGCCGATCGCATGCAGCCCGCGAAGCTGCTGCGTTCGATGTGGGCGCCGGCGCTCGCCGCGCTTCCAGCAGTGGTCATCGCGTGCGGAATGCTGATCGCGATGCGCGCGGGGTCGCAAGGCGGTCCGCAGGAACGCAAAGCGAAGGACTACTGGCGGCAGAACAGTGCGACGTGGGAGAACGCGCCATCGCCGGCGCTCGACAGCGTGACGGCGGATGTCGAGCTGTTTCCCGAGTCGCACTCGTTTCACGTGAAGGGAACGTATGTGCTGCGCAACGCGGGGATCACGCCGATCATGGCGCTGCCGCTGACACTGCGCGAACATCTGACCGTGAGTCAGTGGACAGTTGACGGCGTCAGCATCACGCCGGGCAAGGTGACCGACGATACGGATCCGCCTGCGATCGACGATCAGGCCGGGCTCATGGTCGTGCGGCCCGTACAGCCGCTCGCACCGGGCGAACGAGTGACAGTGGGCTTTGAGCTGGTCGGCGTACTTCCGCGCGGCTGGTCGAAGCGATCGGCCGGTGCAGGCGAGTTCGTGCTCCCGTCCGGCGTGGTGCTCACGACATTCTCCGGATCGTTCATGCCGCTCGTGGGCTTTTCATCGGGTGTCGGCGAGGACGACGACAACCGCCGCGATGCGAAGGACTATCCCGACAGCCACTTTGAACACGATGTCGATCCGCTGTTTGGTCCGGCGTGGTCGACGTCGGTGACGATGAAGGTGACAGCACCGGAATCGTGGACGGTGAATGCCGTTGGCGTGCCCGGCGAACCGATGGTCGCTGACGGCAAGAAGACGATCACGTGGACCACGGATCATCCGGTGCGGTTCTTCAATCTGGTGGGCGGCCCGCTGGTGGAGAAGAAGGGGACATCGACGAGCGTCTACTACGACGCGCGTCACTCCTACAACATCGATCGCGTCAGCGAGACGCTGGATCATGCGCGGGCGAAGTACTCAGAGTGGTTCTATCCGTATCCGTGGCGCGATCTCAAGCTCACGGAGTTCCCGGGACTCGCCGATTATGCGCAGGGCTTTCCTGGCAACATCAGCTTCAGCGAGTCGATCGGATTCTTGACGAAGCGCGGCGGTGACGACGAGGCGGACGCCGTCGAGTTCGTCGTGGCGCACGAGGCTGCGCATCAGTGGTGGGGCAACATTCTCACGCCGGGCAAGGGCCCGGGCGGAAACGTGCTGTCCGAAGGCATGGCGAACTTTTCTGCTGCACTCTTGATTGAGGACCTGCGCGGCAACGCGGCGCGGAAGTCGCTGATGCGCCGCTTCGAAGCGCAATACAGCAACGGCCGCAGTCCCGACAGCGAGCGACCGCTGCACAAGATCGACGGAACGCGGCCGGGAGACACCACGGTGACGTACGACCGCGGCGGCTGGGCGTTCTGGATGCTCAAGGATGCGATGGGACGCGAGCCGATGCTCGGCGCGCTCCGCGCGTTCATCGAGCGCTTCAAGGACGGACCTGACTTTCCGCTGGTCGAAGACATGATCGCGACCCTGCGCGAGCAGGCGGAAGACCCCGAGGGCTTCGACGCGTTTGTGAATCAATGGATCTTCGGCAAGGTCGTTCCCGAGTTCAAGCTCAGCGAGATCACCGTCAATCGAAACGGCAGCGAGTGGACGGTGACGGGCACCGTCACGAATGTCGGCACGGGAACGATCGAGATCGACATCGGCGCGTTCGGGGCGCTCGGCGCGAAGCCGGAGTCTGACGACGCGGCAACGGCTGTGGAACCGACGTCGACAACGCGCGTTGTGACGGAGCCGAACCAGGCCGCTGCATTCACGATCGTCTGCCCGTTCGAACCGGCCCGCGTCGACGTCGATCCCGACGTGCGCGTACTCCAGCTGAATCGCAAGGCAGCATCGAAGGAAGTCGCGGTGAAGTGAGGGCGCGCTCCGCAGCGCCGCGCGGGCGCACACTCGCTCGGGAGAGCACGGTCTTTCTTGGCCGCCCAAATAGCATTGAGTAGACATGATTCGTACTACACTCCGCAGCGCGCCGAGCACCCACCGAACCGCAACGGCGCAGCAGTCCCGGTAGCTCAGTTGGATAGAGCAGCCGCCTTCTAAGCGGCAGGTCGCGCGTTCGAGTCGCGCCCGGGGCGTTCAGTTGAAGTCCGCGGATAGCAAGCTCTTGCGATATCTCCCCGGCGCGGGGAGCACGGCCGAGACACGTTCAGTTCCGGTAGCCACTTCGGGATTGGGAGCGTCCCTCTATGCCGCGAAGCGCAAAGACCTCTCGAAGACGGCGGTGATCCGACAGGCGCTGCGGCGCTATCAGCTCATCGATGCCAGGACGGCCTTGGGCGAGAAGCTCATCTTTGAAGACGACAAGCTCCAGAAGAAGGCCGAGGTGATGGTGCTGTGACGACGTCGTGTGTCGAGCTCTTGGAGCGGGAGACTGGCGCCTTTGTAGCGGTCGATCTGCACCGAGAGCTCAAGGTTGCGGATGTGGTTCTTGCGGAGCGAAGCTGGTCCAGCAAGCGGGCGGACTTGATGGCTGCGTTGCTCAAGGAGAATGTGCCTCGCGCCCAATGGCCACAGAGCCTGCATTGGGATTGGAGAGCCAAGGCTCCCGATCTCAAGCTGCTTGAGGCGAGAGGATTCGGGATCCACGCCGAGTCGGGATCGCAGGGTCTCATGCTCACGAAGAACACGAGGCACGTGACCCGCTTGAAGGACGACGCAGGAAAGCCTCTTGTCTACGTCGATTTTCTGGAGACGGCTCCATGGAACTGGAGCAGCGAACCGCTCAAGGTTCGAGGAAGATTCGGCAGGATCGGTTCGCTCCTCTTTCGCGAAGCAGTGCTTCACAGCAGGGACGAGGGTTTTCACGGAAGAGTTGGTCTTCACGCGTTGCCGCAATCAGAAGCGTTCTATGAGGGGCATTTCGGATTGACTCGAATCGGTCCCGATGCGTCGAAGCAGGGCCTTGTGTACCTTGAGTTCACACGCAAACAGGCGGAGCAATTCTTGAAGGAAGGAGGAGGATGAAGCCCGCAAAAAAACAAACCGGACCATCACGCGATTGGCTTCAGCGCCAGGCCGAAGCCGAAGAGAAGTATTCGTCGATGTCCGTAGGTGGACCCGTAAGCGACCTTGGGATGCTCAAGCCTCCTCAAGAGGTCGAGATCTCCGCGAAGACGGTGTTGGCGCGATTGGTCGAACTCGCTCGCAGGAGCAGGTGGATGAGCCGACAGGATCTCGCCCAGAGCGCGGAGGTCGGCTTGGATGATGTCGCCTCCATCGAGCAGTGCGAAGACCGTGAACTTGAGCCAAGGACCGTCCACAAGCTCGCTCTGGTGCTGAAGCTTCCCGAATCGCCGTTGATGGAGCTTGCAGGGCTAGTGCACTGTCATGGTGAAAGGCTCGGTGCGGCTGCGGTTCGGTTCGCTGCCCTCTCGCGTTGCGCGGACTTGTCGAAAGAAGAACAACGAGCGCTCAGAGAATTTGTGAAGACCCTTTCTGAGCTGTCGACCGGAGAGTAACACCTCTTGGAAAACCGCTTCCTTGCGATACGGACGGCGCAGGACATCGACCGCTTGGTCGCTCGGTTGTTGGCATGAAATCGGTAACCCTGTGAGCTGCGCGTGGCTCGTTGACGACGTCGGCGGGATCGAGACCGTGCGAGTGATCCAGTATGCGGCGCGATTGCTTCAACTTGCTCGGCGCGTCCCTGGCATCGAGCTCGCTTGGCCTCGAGATCGAGCAGGAATTTCTCGTGCGGCTCGCAGTTCGTTCTCGCGCCTGGCGGAGTGGACGGCGCTCGTCGATGATGCCGCGGCGATCCTGGCCGCGAAGGTCACCCGACGAGGTCGGCGTCGACCAACTGATCAACTCACGGGAGACAAGGCAAACGCATCGCGCTCCTGGGCGAGCATTGTGGCGAAGGACGCGGTCTATCTTTGGTGAATCGCCGTCGTCGCCCTGAGTGCCAAGGGACCTCAACATCGAGTTGCGAGAGCGCGGTACGATCGTTTTCGTGGCTGAAACCCAAAGGAGTTTGAGCGCCGCACAAGGCCTTTCCGGTCGCCTGCGCCTCAACGAGGAGCTGTGGTAGTGACTCCGGCGCGAGATTCCAATCTGCCATCCGCTCAGGATCCCGCTACGGGATTCGTGGCGTCGCCTCGGGACCTCGCCGAGCTGCGCGAGGAATTCGACGCTGCCTCGCGACGAAGCCTGCGCGACCGATTCCGCTACGCGTTCATCCGGACCCACAAGCCGGTGATGGACGACGCAGGCTTCCGCGCGTTCGAATCGATGCGCGAGTACCGCGACTGGTGCCAATCCGCGCTTCCTGATTGGCTCGGCTATGGCCGCATTTGAATGTCGACAGGCCGAAGAGATCCGCGACGTCTTCGCGCGACGCGAAGTTCGTTTCCTTTTCATCGGCAAGTCCGGTGCGATCATCCTCGGCTATCCCGACACCACGCAGGATGCAGACGTGTTCGTCGAGAAGACGCCAGCGAATTGCGCTGCGATCGTCGAGGCGCTCCGCGAGCTTGGCTTCGCGTTGAAGCCGGAACAAGCGGCCGAGATCGCGCGGGAAGCACTTCGTACAGCTACGCAATGGCCCGTTTGATCTCGATCTCGATGTTGCGCTTGGCGGCGACTCTCGCCTGTTGCTCGCTGGCGGCTTCGGTCTCTACATCAAGCAGCAGCGCCTGCAAGCGACTCGAACAAAGACGCTCTTGCCCGTCGCGCTTTGGCCGATTGCGCGAACGACGCAGGACATTGATCTCTTCCTGCGTGCCGAGGTGGTGATCAGTCAATCGAAGATGGGGTAGTATCGCGAACCACCTGATCAGCTCGGACTCATCGCCGATCGCCGCCATGGTTCGCGACGAAGGCATGCGATGGACGCGCGAGATTCTGGGCGCGGTGCATCTCGCGCGTCGATGAACCTGACTCGCCTCGCTCACGAGCGCGAGCGCGCGAGTCGAACGCGACGTCGCGAATCACTCACAACCCGCAGCGAGGAGAGACCGCGAAGCCATGAGCAGGCTGCCGTTTGTACTTCCGCCGGACTACGTCGAGTGCATCGCTGAACTCAAGCGCGAGATCGCTGCGGCGCAGCGACGCGCGGTCCTGTCGATCAACGCGGAGCAGATCCGCCTGTACCACCGGATCGGGACGGAGATCCTGACGCGGCAAGAGCGCAACGGTTGGGGCGCGAAGGTGATTGAGCGCGCGGCCGTCGACCTGTCCGACGCCTTCCCCGGGATGAAGGGCTTCTCGACGCGGAACCTCAAGTACATGAGCGTGTTCGCGAGGCTCTGCCCGGATCTCCGAATTGGGCAGCAGCCTGCTGCCCAATTGCCGTGGTTCCACGTCGTCACCCTGCTGACGAAGGCGCCCGACGCCAATTCTCGCGAGTGTTCGAGATGCGAAGCACATGGGCATCGCGAATGTATGGCGAAACGCTCTCGTTCTATTCGCTTGCCGGCGGTGCCGTTTCCAATTCACGCAGGATCGGCTTCGCGACCCAGACGCGTCCCCACGCTTTGCCTGTCGATTCTTCGAGCATGCCCGCCGACTCGAGCAGCGCGATCGTCTTCCGCGCAGTCGGCGCAGTCACACCAAGCTGTTCCGATGCTCGAGCGACGGTCGTGTAGGGATTAACGAAGAGCGTGTCGAGCAGCGCGAGAGCTCTCAACTCCCCATGAAGATGCCCTTGATATGACAGACGGAGCGCGAGGATTGATCGGCTCTGTGCGATCGCGCTTCTCGACGTATCGCGCACTCCGATCAAGAAATATCGCAGCCAGGTGAGCCAGTCACCGTGCGTTCGGATCCGTTGCAGGCAGGTGTAGTACTCCGCGCGCCGCGCCTCGATGTAGTGAGAGAGAAAGAGGAGCGGTCTGCTGAGACGACCTCGCTCGATCAGGAAGAGCGTGATGAGCAAACGCCCGATGCGCCCGTTGCCATCGAGGAACGGATGAATGGCCTCGAAGTGTTCGTGAAGAAGTGCGCATTGAATGAGTTCGGGCAACGTTCCGCGCTCGTGCATGAACCTCTCCCAGTTGTCGATGCATTGGTGCATCTCTGGATCGGGAGGTGGCGGAACGTAGCTTGCCGTCGTGAGCGTCGAGCCCGGTGCCCCGATCCAATTCTGCGTGCGACGGAATTCGCCCGGCGATTTTTCCTGCCCGCGCACATCGGTCATCAGCACTCGATGAACATCGCGCACGAGTCGGCTGGAGAGTGGCAGCTTTTCCAAATCGCGAATGCCGCGATGCAGCGCCGCGACGTAGTTGCGCACTTCGATGACGTCGCTCCCGACGGGAGTCTGCGCGGGCTCAAGCTCGTCGATCAACAGGTCCGAAAGGTCCGCTTGCGTGCCTTCGATGCGACTCGACGCGACGGCTTCACGTTTGACGTACGGCGCGATCAAGAGGTCGGGGTTGGGAAGGTAACGACCGAGGCCAGACAACTCGCTGAGAGCGGCATCCGCTTGGGAGAGCAGGCGCACGAGGTCTGCGTCGTAGGCGATCGGAGGCGGCAGCGGCGCGGGCACGAACGCCCAGTAACCGGTGAGGGTTTTGATGGGTCGGCCAGCGGCATTCGAGTGAAAGTCGGTCGGCTCCATGAGGTAAGAAAGGATCTTACAAAGTGGGAGAAGCTTTGAAAGAATCCGCCGAAATTTTTCAAAGCGACCCGAGCTTTGAAAGGAATTCGCACTGCAGCGTGCTGGCCACCGCCAGCCGGAGGGGCCCCGACTGGCCAAAGCCCCAGCCCAAAGCCCCAGCTCAAAGCCCCAGCTCAAAGCCCCAGCTCAAAGCCCCAACCGCTCCGAAGCGATCGACTTCCGAGACGCCCTTCCTGCGATCTCGAAGCCCCACAGCCGACCGCACCGCCCCGATCCCTGTCGGAAGCGTGAGGAAGTTTCTGGTTACGGGCGCGACGACGTGTGCACCAGGTCGCAGTCACGCCGCGCATTCAGCGCGAACCGCGATTGCCACAGTGCGCCTTGATGAGGTAGGTTGGCGAGCTCGGCGCTGACCTCGCGTTCGTCGGTCGGGAGTTCCGACTCGACGTGGATGGCGAGAAGTTCTTCGTCGACCTCCTCTTCTATCACACGCGGTTGAAGTGCTACGTGTTGGTCGAGCTCAAGGCGGCGGCGTTCAAGCCGGAACACGCGGGCCAGCTCAACTTCTACCTCGCGACGGTGAATGCCCAAGTCCGAGCCGACGACGACCGGCCGACGATCGGGCTGCTGCTCTGCAAGACGAAGAAGCGGCTCGTCGCGGAGTACGCGCTGTCAGGCATGTCGAAGCCGATGGGGATCGCGGAGTATCATCTGGTGAAGGCGTTGCCGGAGCCGCTTGATACGTGCTTGCCGAGTGTGGAGGAGTTGGAAGCGGAGTTGGGGCGCGGTTTCAGGGTGAGTGAGAACGATCGAAGAACCGCGCGTCGTGTTCGAATGCACTGATTGTCAGAAAGGCGCGACACTGCAACGCGCTGATAATCGTGTCGCTCTGCGATACGCAGCGGCTTGATGCGAGAGCGTCATCCTCTATATACGCACGGGCGCCAGCGTCGTTGGTTGGTCACTCCGATCGCCGAGTCCCGAACGTACCTGCCTCCGCGTTCAAGATGAGACGCCGCAACCTTGCCCACAGCGGTCGAAGCTGCCGGCGAATCTCGCTCTTGAACCCCAGCAAGCTGCCCAGGTTGTCGGTCGGCTTCGCTGCAAGTCCCGCATATCGAAGGAACGACCCTCGAGGGCGCTTGTCTTCGCGCGTTTCAGGATGCGGGCGTAAGTGCGAGAACTTCGCATAGAGGTTGCGCCGCCGAATTCTGATCGGCTGACCTTTCGGCGTAGCCTTGCGCGCAGCATTCTGAGCACGACGGACCGCTCGCTTCATGCGCTTGTTAAACCGAACGAGCGTCTGTGGACGGACAAGCACCCGCTTTCCGTCAAACTCCAAACCCAAGTACTGCAGCGGCGAAACGACGCTTAGTTTGCCTTCCTCATCGCGCGTTGCAGTGGCATGAGCGGTCTTGTCCGGGTGCGTGACGAGTTCAAGCGGAGCGAGACACGCCTTGAGCCTCAGCTCAAGTGCCGCAGTCTCACCAACGGGCGCGATGATGAGGATGTCGTCGCTGTACCGCCGATACGTTCCACCCACCGCGAGCGCGGCTGCGTGCATGACTCGATCGACATTGAGCATCGCAATGTTCGCGAGGACTCCGCTGATCGGAAGCCCTTGCGGAATGCCGCAGTTCTTCCGATTCGCATTGATCAGCCCCGGAGCGCGAATCTCGTCGTCGAACCGCTTTCGATCCAACCCGAAACTCAGCCGTCCCCGGAGTTTCTTTCGACCGATCCCGAGCACCTTGCAGATCTGACGCAGCGGAACGGTCGCGAACTTGGTCGCTGCTTTGTAGACCGCGTAGTGATCGAGCGGCAGTTTGGGTAACCCTATGACCGCCTTCCAATTTCGCTTGAGTTCCGAGTGAGGGATCCTGTCGAAGAATGACTTGATGTCGAGAGCGACCGCTTCGCACGCAGGTCTGCTTGCGATGTCCGCGAAAGCTTCTGCCGCAAAGTCGAAGCTCGCCTTGCCGCGGCTCGGATCATTCGGGTCGGCGTGTTTCCGATAGGCAAGGACGACATCGTTCAGGCCCTCTTCACGGAGGAGGTTGTCGTACAACGCGCCGAGCTTCGCTGAGTAGTACGCGAAGATGTGAGCGTCAGCGTGCGACGCGTAGGCGATGGGCCGGCGCTTGCGCTTCCAGCCCGGCTTCGCCTTGTCCACCTTGCGCTCGACGGTACTGAAGCGCACAAGCGGCCAGAACGCGCGCGCGGCGACACGGGACTCGGATTCGACAAGCTCGGTCGCCGTATCCAGATCGAGACGAACGTCGAAGTGGACGTACCCTCGGTTGCTGTACCAACCCGGAACGGTCGCGCGGGCTTGAGCCATGGCTCTGCGAGAGCTACTCCAAAAAGCACAGTCCGGAGCACGGGGGTTTGCGGCGCCCGCTGTGTGCTCCGGACATTCACTCACAGCCTGACGGCTGTGTTACTCCACTTGAACTCTCGTCACCCAAGCAGGCCGCACCACGAATCGTGGTAGCTATTCTCTAGGAGCGTTACTCTTGCCCGTCCCCGTTCAAGTCCTACTGGCCCTCGTACGGTCGGTTCGAATCTCCGGTCACCTCTCGGTAGCCGGACGGTTCGAACTTGACAGATCGAATACTCCACCCCTTCAGCCAATTCTGAAGGGCACCCGACGCCCGAGGGCGAGGGGAAGCGGGAGTGTAACCTGGACTGACGTATCGAGGGCGCGAGACCAAGAGTCGACAGCCGGGGTCTGGCTTTTCCAATCCGTCACTCGCATGAATCGTGTCCAATGGAGCCCATGACAGCCGTCCGCTCTGGACTCGCACTCTGAGCCCACTCAATGTCAAACCCGTTCTTTGATCACCCGATCCTCAACTCCCCGTACGCGGCGCCGGCGCGGCACTGGGAATTGGACAAAGACGGGCAGCCCACCCAGAAGATCATCGAGACACGCCGGCGCGCCGAGTTCATCACGCCGATCCCGAAGCCGAGGAAACGGAAGTCGAGCGCAGCGCAGGACACATTCGTCTTCAAAGACGACAAGGGTCTCTCGACCAAGTCACAGCAGTACGACCTGACTTCGATCATCAACGAAGTCCGCAGCCAAGTCCTCACGTGGCGCGCAGCGCCCAATCCAAGTCAGTGGCACGTCACGCCGGAAACCGCGCGACTGCTCCAGCACTGGCGCCATCACAAGTTCGGTGACATCCGTCCGTTCTTCTGCCAGATCGAAGCAGTCGAGACTGCGATCTGGCTCACCGAAGTCGCGCCCCACTTCGCTGCCGGCAAGCGCTTGATCGAGCATCTCGCAGCGGCGAACAAGGACGCCAATCCCGAGCTCATGCGTCTCGCGCTCAAGCTCGCGACGGGCGCGGGCAAGACCACCGTGATGGCGATGCTCATCGCGTGGCAAACGATCAACGCAGTGCGTCGGCCCTCAAGCAAGCAGTTCACGCGCGGCTTCCTGGTCTGTGCTCCAGGCCTGACCATCAAGGATCGCCTTCGTGTTCTTCAGCCGAACGACCCCGACACCTATTTCAAGCACCGTGAACTCATCCCCGGTGACTTGGTCGATGACATCAATCGCGCGAAGATTGTCATCACCAACTTCCATGCGTTCAAGCTGCGTGAACGCGTCCAGCTCTCCGCGGGCGGTCGCGCGCTCCTGCAGGGGAGAACCGGCGAGCACATTAAGACGCTTGAAACTGAAGGTCAGATGCTTCAGCGCGTCATGCCTGACCTCATGGGCATGAAGAACATCCTGGTCATCAACGATGAGGCCCACCACTGCTATCGCGAGAAGCCAACCGACGACGACGACGAAGAGGACTTGAAGGGCGATGAACGGAAGGAAGCAGAGAAGAACAACGAAGCAGCTCGACTGTGGATCTCCGGCCTCGAAGCGGTCAATCGCAAGCTTGGCGTCACGCGCGTCCTCGACCTGTCTGCGACTCCGTTCTTTCTTCGCGGCTCCGGCTACGCCGAAGGCACGCTCTTCCCGTGGACGATGAGCGACTTCTCGCTCATGGACGCGATCGAGTGCGGCATCGTGAAACTGCCGCGCGTGCCGGTCGCCGAAAACATCCCCGGCGACGAACTCCCGATGTTTCGCAATCTCTGGGAGAACATTCGAAGCGACATGCCGAAGAAAGGACGCGGCAAGGGCGAAGAGCTCGATCCGCTCAAACTTCCGGCTCGGCTGCAGACGGCGCTCGAAGCGCTCTACGGCCACTACGAGAAGACATTCAAGCTGTGGGATGAGAACGGCATCAAGGTTCCGCCGTGCTTCATCATTGTGTGTCAGAACACGGCGATCTCGAAGTTGGTCTATGACTTCGTCTCGGGGTTCCATCGCAAGAACGAAGATGGCAGCTCGGCGCTTGAGAACGGACGTCTGGCGCTCTTCCGGAACTTTGACGAGACCACCGGTAACGCGTTGCCGCGCCCGAACACGCTGCTCATCGACAGCGAGCAACTCGAAGCTGGCGACGCGCTCGACGACAACTTCCGCGCGATGGCCGCGGACGAGATCGAACGCTTCCGTCGCGAGATGGTGGAGCGCACCGGCGATGCGCGAGCCGGCGAAGAGGTCACCGATCAGGAGTTGTTGCGCGAGGTCATGAACACCGTTGGCAAACCCGGTCAACTGGGCGCCGCCATCCGCTGCGTTGTCTCGGTCTCGATGCTGACCGAAGGATGGGACGCCAACACCGTCACGCACGTCCTTGGTATCCGCGCGTTCGGCACGCAGCTTCTGTGCGAGCAGGTCATTGGCCGCGCGCTTCGTCGCCAGTCATACGACTTGAACGAGGAAGGGCTATTCAACGTGGAGTATGCCGACATCTTCGGCATTCCCTTCGACTTTACAGCAAAGCCTGTCGTCGCCCCGCCGCAGCCACCGCGCGAAACGATTCAGGTAAAAGCGGTTCATCCGGAGCGCGATGCGCTTGAGATTCGATTTCCGCGCGTCGAAGGCTATCGAATTGAATTGGAAGAAGAGCGGCTCTCCGCGGCCTTCGACGCCAACTCGATCCTTGAATTGACTCCTGAACTCGTCGGACCGTCCCGCACGCACAACTCGGGAATCATCGGCCAGGGCGCCGACATGGATCTTGAGCATCTCGGCGACATACGACCGTCGACGGTGGTGTATCGCCTGACCCATCGGCTGCTCTACTCGAAGTGGCGCGGCGCCGGCGAGGAACCAAAGCTTCACCTCTTCGGGCAACTCAAGCGCATTACGAAGGAGTGGCTCGATAGCTATCTCGTATGCAAGGGTGGAACGCATCCCGCGCTCCTGGATTACGAGGAGCTCGCCGACATGGCGTGCGAGCGCATCACGGCGGCCATCACCCGTCGCTTCGTGGGAGAGCGGCCGATCAAGGCGCTCCTCGACGCTTACAACCCGACCGGCTCCACCAAACAGGTTCGATTCAACACATCAAGATCCGAGCGATGGCAGACCAGTTCAAAGTCGTGCCACGTCAATTGGGTGATACTCGACAGCGATTGGGAGGGCGAGTTCTGTCGCGTGGCGGAGTCACATCCGAAGCTCCGCGCGTACGTGAAGAACCACAACCTTGGTCTTGAAGTGCCGTATCGCTTCGGCTCCGAGATGCGAAAGTATCTGCCTGACTTCATCGTGCTGGTGGATGATGGTCACGGCCCCGATGACTTGCTTCATCTCGTTGTCGAGATCAAAGGCTACCGCCGTGAGGACGCCAAAGAGAAGGCCTCGACCATGGAGACCTACTGGGTACCCGGCGTGAACCAACTCGGCACCTACGGGCGATGGGCGTTCGCCGAGTTCACCGATGTGTATCGCATCGAAAGCGAGTTCAAGGAGAAGGTTGAAGAAGAGTTTGATCGAATGATCGAGTCAACCCTCGCTCGATCCAAGTTCGTCGCGCCGGTGCCATGACGACACGGCGGCGATGGCGGCGCCGACAGTTCCAGCATGTGCGGATCCAGATCACACTTCGACCAGCGTCCGATCGCGACAACTGACCATGGCAAAGAGATTCATCGTTCGAGAAGTCGAGACCCTCAAGCACGGCGCTGACAAGCGGAAGAACATCCCTACAGCCGAGCTTCAGTCTGTCCTCAAGCAAGACGAGCAGAAACCGGTCGTGACGCGCTACCCGCGCAACACCGATCTTGATCCGCAACTTGTCTGGCGAGGCAAGGACGAGCAGGACTGGAGCGATCTGGTCGTTCACGCACCGCCGCTCTACATCCAAGAGAAGGTGCATCCGAAAGCGCTGATCGACGACCTGCTCCGCGAGACGAAAGAGCGCGAGCACGAGTCAGGCGCGCTGCCGCCCGACCTCTTTGCCGATTTCAACGGCATCCCGAAGGGCGCGGACAAGACGGAGTTCTACCAGCACGACCAGAACTGGAGCAACCGCATGATCCTCGGCGACTCCTTGCAAGTGATGGCCAGCCTCGCCGAGCGCGAGGGTCTGCGCGGCAAGGTGCAGTGCATTTACTTCGATCCGCCCTACGGCATCAAATTCAACAGCAACTTCCAGTGGTCCACCACCAGCCGCGACGTGAAGGACGGCCACGCCGGCCACATCACCCGCGAGCCGGAGCAGGTCAAGGCCTTCCGCGACACCTGGCGCGACGGCATCCACAGCTACCTCACCTACCTGCGCGACCGCTTCACCGTCGCCCGCGATCTGCTCACCGATTCCGGTTCCATCTTCGTGCAAATCGGCGATGAAAATGTCCATCGCGTCCGCGCGGTGATGGATGAGGTGTTTGGGGATGACAATTTCATCAGCCAAATCACAGTCCGCAAAACTACCAGTGAGGGTAATACATTGTTGGGCGCGACCTGCGACTTCGTTCTTTGGTTTGGGAAAAACAAAGAACAGACCAAAGCGCGCACCTTGTATTCTGGCCGAAGCGAGGACTCTGAAGGACGCTACACGTCCGAGTATTTTGACGGTTCACTGTATCGTTTAGATAACGTGACCAGTTCACGGCCAGCAGGCGAAGGAGATGTGACAAAGTTCCAGTGGTTTGGGCATGGTTTTGATCCTGGGAAGGGAACGTTTAAGACAAAAGAATCTGGACTGATCCGCTTGGGTAAAGCAGACAGATTTCAGGTGACCAAGAACGGAAAGCTGAACTATCGACGATCGCAAAATGACTTCGGATATGGCGCGATGGGTAACTTGTGGGCCGACATCAGTGGTGCTGTCCAAAGTCGATCTGACCCAAAGGTGTATGTCGTGCAAACCTCAACGAGTATCATTGCGCGATGCCTTTTACTTGCCACCGACCCCGGCGACCTCGTGCTTGACCCGACCTGCGGATCGGGCACGACCGCTACCGTCGCTGAGCAATGGGGACGCCGCTGGATCACGATAGACACCTCGCGCGTGGCGCTGGCGTTGGCCCGCGCCCGCATCATGGGCGCGCGTTATCCGTTCTACCTACTGGCCGATTCCCGCGACGGCCAGATCAAGGAAGCCGAAGTCACCCGCACCGCGCCGAGTTCGCAGCCCGTGCGCGGGAATATCCGCCACGGCTTCGTCTATGAGCGCGTGCCGCACATCACCCTCAAGTCCATCGCCAACAACGCGGAGATTGATGTCATCTGGGACAAGTGGCAGGCCGTGCTGGAGCCGTTGCGCGAGAAGCTGAACGCCGCGCTCAAGAAGCAATGGCAGGAATGGGAGATTCCGCGCGAAGCGGACAAGGCATGGCCGGAGCCAGCGAAGAAGTTGCACGCCGATTGGTGGCAGGCGCGCATCGCCCGGCAGACGGAAATCGACAAGTCCATCGCCGCCAAAGCCGAGTTTGAATTTCTCTACGACAAGCCCTACGACGACAAGAAGAAGGTCCGCGTGGCCGGGCCTTTCACCGTCGAGAGCCTCAGCCCCCACCGCATGTTGGGCGTGGATGAGAACGACGAGGTGATCGATCCCTCCGCCAAGAGCGGTGACGAAGACGCCACCAAGCAATCCTTCCCGCAGATGATCCTGGAGAACCTCAAGGTCGCGGGGGTGCAACAGGCTAACAAAGAGGACAAGATCGCGTTCACGGCGCTGACACCGTGGCCGGGCAAACTGGTCGGCGCTGAGGGCCGTTACTTGGAAGCCAGCGCGGAGAAGCGAGCTGCCATCTTCATCGGGCCCGAATTTGGAACGGTGCAGCGCGCAGATCTCGTCGAAGCGGCGCGAGAAGCTGCAGATGCCGGGTTCGACGCGCTCATCGCTTGTGCATTCAACTACGAGGCGCACACGACCGAATTCAGCAAGCTCGGCCGCCTACCTGTCCTCAAGGCACGCATGAACGCTGACTTGCAGATGTCGGAAGACCTCAAGAACACCGGCAAGGGCAACCTCTTCGTCATCTTCGGCGAGCCGGACATCGATCTGATCACGGAGAAGGACGGCAGGCTGCGCGTAAAGGTCAAGGGCGTCGATGTCTTCAAGCCTCAGACAGGCGAAGTCGTCAGTGACGGCGCCGACGGCATCGCCTGCTGGTTCCTCGACACCGACTACAACGAAGAGAGCTTCTTCGTCCGACATGCGTACTTCCTCGGCGCGAACGATCCGTACAGCGCTCTCAAGACAACGCTCAAGGCTGAGATTGATCTGGAAGCGTGGGCGACGCTCAACAGCGACACATCGCGCGCATTCGAGAAGCCGAAGAACGGTCGCATCGCAGTGAAGGTGATCAACCACTTGGGCGACGAGGTGATGAAGGTGTTCAAGGTTTGAGCGTTCTGGCCCCCTCGATGGAATTCCGTATCGCCGACACCTTCACCGACAGCCTCGCTCGCCTCACGGGCGACGAGCAGAAGGTGGTCAAGACAACGGCCTTCGACCTGCAGATCAACCCGGCGAATCCCGGCATGAGCTTCCACAAGCTCGACCGCGCGAAGGACAAGAACTTCTGGTCGGTGCGGGCTGGCAGCGACATTCGGTTGATCGTTCATCGAAGCGCTGCGAGCCTCTTGCTGTGCTACGTCGCGCACCACGACAAAGCCTACGAGTGGGCTGAGCGCCGCAAGCTCGAAGCGCATCCGAAGACCGGCGCAGCGCAGCTCGTCGAGATCCGCGAGTCCGTGAAGGAGATCGCGGTTCCGGTGTACGTGCAGACGGAGGTTGCTCCGAAGCCGAAGCGAGTTGCCGAGAGCAAGTTGCTCTTCGCTCAAGCCTCGGACGACGAGCTTCTTGGTTACGGCGTCCCGAGCGAGTGGCTGAACGACGTGAAGAGCGCGACCGACGCCACGCTCTTCGCGGTTGTTGATCACCTGCCCAGTGAAGCCGGGGAAGCGTTGCTCGAACTTGCGACAGGCGGCAAACCGCGCGTGCCGCAACCAGTAGCCGCGGCTAGTTCGTTCGATCATCCCGACGCGCAGCGCCGTTTCCGCGTGATGTCGAACGTCGAGGAGCTGGAGCGCGCCCTCGAGTTCCCGTGGGAGAAGTGGACGGTCTTCCTACACCCCGAGCAGCGGCAGTGGGTCGAACGCGATTACACCGGCCCGGCGCGGATCGCCGGATCAGCCGGCACGGGCAAGACGATCGTCGCATTGCATCGTGCTGTTCACCTCGCTCGCACTCATCCGAACGCACGCGTGTTGCTGACGACGTTCTCAGACGCGCTGGCCAATGCGCTCCACACGAAGCTAAAGCGACTGCTAGGCAACGAGCCCCGGCTTGCGGAACGCATCGACGTTCATTCGCTCAATGCGATCGGACTTCGGCTCTACAAGACGCACGTCGGCGCAGTGACGCTGTCGAGTCGCAAGCAACTTCGCGACGTGATGCAAGAGGCGTCGAGTGCGGTGAGCGGCCACAAGTTCAGTCTTCACTTTCTGATGACCGAATGGGAGCATGTCGTCGATGCGTGGCAACTCGATGACTGGGAGTCGTATCGGGATGTCGCGCGACTCGGACGGAAGACCCGTCTCCCGGAGGCGCAGCGGACGGTGCTGTGGTCGATCTTCACAGGCGTACGCGCGGCATTGAACAAGGCCAAGTTGACGACGCACGCTGGGATGTTCAACGCGGTTGCTGCTGCGCTTTCGAAGAGCAAGAAGGTCGTCTTCGACTTCACCGTGGTGGACGAGGCACAGGATCTGAGCATCGCGCACCTTCAGTTCTTCGCGGCATTGGGAGGAGGGCGACCAAACGCGCTCTTCTTCGCGGGCGACCTTGGGCAGCGAATCTTCCAACAGCCGTTCTCGTGGAAATCAGTTGGTGTTGACATCCGCGGTCGGTCGCGCACGCTGCGCGTGAACTACCGCACGTCGCATCAGATTCGCATGCAAGCGGATCGATTGCTCGGTCCGCTGGTCACGGACGTGGATGGCAACAGCGAAGACCGGAGCGACACGGTGTCGGTGTTCAACGGTCCGCCTCCGACGATTCGTTCATTCAAGAGCGAGGCCGACGAGATCAAGTCGGTCGGAGCGTGGATGGCGGAGCAGGCGAAGGCGGGCGTCGTGCCGCATGAGTTCGGAGTGTTCGTGCGATCGGAGGCGCAACTGGATCGCGCCCGCGCTGCGGTACAAGCGGCGGGCATGGCGTTCAAGATTCTCGACGAGCACGTGGAGACTGCGAGCGGCCACGTCTCAATCAGCACGATGCATCTCGCAAAGGGTTTGGAGTTTCGCGCTGTCGTCGCGATGGCGTGCGACGACGAGATCATTCCGCTACAGGAACGAATAGAGACGGTCGGCGACGACGCGGACCTGCAAGAGGTGTATGACACGGAGCGGCAGTTGCTGTACGTGGCGTGCACGCGGGCGCGAGATCATCTGCTGGTGACGAGCGTGGAGCCGGCGTCGGAGTTTGTGGCGGATATGCAGAGTTGAACTACAAGCAACACGCTGACGGACAGCTCACCAGTTAGCCACCGCTGGCTCCGTCAATTGCGTCTCGCAACAGCCTCGCCTCATGCCCAAAGTCGGGAGACGAGTTTCGTGGATCACATGGGTGGCAGATCGCTATCGCTGTCACGGGAAGCTGCACGTCTGGAAATCGCACGCCGCGAACGACTCTTCCACCAGTTTGATCCATTCAGGGAAACGATCGACGTCCTCCTCTTGGACCTCGCCATGCGCCAATCCGGCGGCAACGGTCACTGGTATGCGCTCAATCAGTCCGAACTCACATGGGACTCGGCGCAAGCCGCCGCTCAGCAACTCGGCGGGCATCTCGCGACATTGACGACTCCGCAAGAGAACGCGTTTCTGCTCACCTTCGCGCAGTCTCTCCCCCAACTTTGGATCGGTGGTTTTCAAGATCGAACTTGGCCCGGCTACTCCGAGCCCGGCGGCGGCTGGCGCTGGGTGACTGGCGAGCCGTGGAGCATGACGCTATGGGGCATCAACCAGCCCGACAACTCGGGCGCGAACGAAAACAAGATCGAGTTCGCAACCATCTTCGCAGGCTTTTGGAATGATCTCGATGGCAGCGTTCCGAAGGGCTCCATCATCGAATGGTCCGCCGACTGCAACGAAGACGGCTTCGTCGACTACGGCCCACTCCAATCCGGCCAACTGCCCGACGCGAACGGCAATCACATTCCCGATTGCTGCGAGTCGCTGTGCTGCACGGCCGACCTCTTCCCCGACGGCGTCGTGAACGGCGCGGACCTCGGCATCCCTCTCTCACAGTGGGGACCGGCGACGCCGTCCACCGTCGGCGACATCGATCACAACGGCGTCGTCGATGCTGCGGACTTGAGCGTGTTGCTTGCGGGTTGGGGGCCGTGCTGAGCTCGTACTGGCCAAGCCGTTGATCCCGTTCAAGAGACGCAAGACCGGTCGGCCGGCACGCGATCCGCGCGTCACGCTCGACGGCATGTTCTGGGTAGGCTGCCCGCTCTCAGAGCGCCGAAATGCGGACTTTTCCCGAACAGCTTGAACAGCCGCTCGCGTTCCTTCTCTTGTTTCTTCGCCGTGGGATAGAGTTCAGGCAGCGACGACGGATCGTCAACCATCTGCGAGAAGATGACCGCTCGCCGCCGCCCGCGGACGGCGCGCCCACCGCAGATGCAGCGTGCTCGGTTGCCCGTGACGAATCGACTTTTCGCGCGCCGACGCCTGGTTGATCGCCTCAATCGGCAGCGCGACTTCGATGAGCTACTTGCGACGAATCGTTATAACTGATCGTCATAACTGATCGTCATAACAGGGCACGTTCCTCGGTCGCGCGAAAGGAGTCCCGCTCAGCCAGAGCTTGCGCGCGGCTATGGATCGTTTCAAGGGAGTTTTTGGCGATTGAACCCCTCGCAAGACGGTGTTGTTCACCGGTTTTCCCGGTGTATGGCTCATATCTATGGCTCATCCGTCTGCCTTGTTCTATTGGATTGAGCCATAGATTCGTCTGCCTGCGTCGCCACGAACCAACGACGCTCACCGCGCAGGACGGCGCGCCCGCCGACTCGCAATTCCGGAGGCAGCCGCTTGAGCTGGCTCGTGATTCGGTCGGCAACACCTGCTGCAACTCGGATGTGCTCATAGCCCGCGGTTGGGGCCCGCGTGACCGCGTGCTAGACTGCCCGCCATGGCTGCGTTCTCGCGCATCTCCATCAATCCTACGGTTCGCTTCGGCAAGCCTTGCGTCAACGGCACGCGCATTACGGTCGGTGAAGTCTTGGGGCATCTGGCCGCAGGACTCGCTGAGGCCGAGCTCCTGGCCGAGTTCCCGCAGCTGACCCGCGAGGACATCCTGCAATGCCTGGCGTTCGCCGCCGAGCGCGAGCGTCGCATCGTGATCGACCCGGCGGCGTGAGCTCCAGTGCGATTGCTCCTCGACGAAAACCTGTCCGAGTCCGTTGCCGCCCGAATCGCCACCGTGCACCCCGGGACCGAGCACGTTCGCCGATCTCTCGGTGCCGGAGCGACCGACGATCAGGTTTGGAACCTTGGACCAGGATTTCGAGCGGCTCAGCGTAATGCGCGGCGCGCCTCCCAAGATCGTGCTCATTGACGCGCACAACGCCCGCAACAGCGCGATCGCTGCTCTTCTCGTTTCTCGTCTGGACATCGTCACCGGGTTCGCCGCGGACCCCGATGCGGCAATTCTCGTGCTTCGGATCTTGGTATAGCGGTGGCCCCCTCTGACGCAGCTACGGCTACGTGATAGCCGGAGGCGGTTCAACATCGCCGGCAACAGGCATCGTCTTGTCGTTGCCATTAATTTCGCGGCCCCCGGTCGTCTACGTGAAGTTCATCGGAACTCACAAGGAGTACGACGCGATCGATGTCGAGACCGTCGAGCTTCCCACGTGAAAGGAGGGCGCAGATGTCAGAACTCAAAGTGATCAAGACCGAACAGGAGTACGACGGCGCCCTCGCGCGTGTCTCGATGCTCATGGCTGCCGCCGCTGGCAGCGCGGAGGCCAATGAACTTGAAGTGCTGGTGACACTGATCGAGTCACACGAAGCGAAAGATCATCCGATTGATCTGCCGACTCCGATCGAGGCAATCAAGTTTCGGATGGAACAGGCAAATCTCTCCCAGCAGGATTTGGTGCCGTTCATTGGAAGTCGCAGCAAGGTGTCCGAAGTTCTCAGTGGCAAGCGCGGCCTCAACTTGGGCATGATTCGAAGGCTGCACGACAGCTTGGGAATTCCGCTGGCGTCGCTTGTCGGCAAACCTGCGCTGCCGGACTTGCTTACCGACGAACTGATCAAGCAGGCGCCGGTCGCAGAGATGGCGAAGCGCGGATGGTTTTCCGGATTTAGCGGTAGCGGGCGTGAGGCACGAACGGCCGCGCCGTCACTGCTGCGATCGTTCTTTGGTCCGAACGATCTTGCTCCTGCAGAGACGTGCTTGCATCGACAGAAGCCGCGACGCAACACCGCGTCGAGCCCTGCGGCGTTGTCCGCTTGGCGGACTCGCGTTCTTCAGATTGCCGCTACCGCTGAACTGCCAGCGTTCGATCGACGAGCGATCACGCTCGAGTTTGCGCGGCAGTTGGTTGGACTCAGCCTGCTTGATTCGGGGCCGCGCGCGGCGGGTGAGTATCTAGCCAAGCACGGCATCGCGCTGGTCGTGCTCGCGCATCTGCCCGGTACGCATCTCGATGGATGTGCGACGCGACTGAAGGGCGGAGCGCCGGTCATCGGGCTCACGCTCCGTTACGACCGACTCGATCACTTCTGGTTCACGCTGCTTCACGAACTCGGGCATGTTGCGTTACACCTCACGGGTGCGGAGGACTCAGCATTCCTAGATGACCTCGATGGAGAATCGCCGGATGATGCTCGAGAGACTGAAGCCGATGCGTTCGCGAGCGACTCACTCATTTCGTCGCATGAGTGGGTGCGAGCCAAGTTGCTTGAGTCACCGACGCCAGACAACGTGCGCTTGCTCGCGGCTCAACTTCGCATTCATCCGGCGATCGTCGCCGGGCGTGTGCGGCGCGAGCTGGGCAACTTTCGACTCCTCTCGGGTCTTGTCGAGTCGGGACTCGCTCGACGATTGTTTCCTGAGTTGCAGTGCGGGATGTTGATTGGGCGCTGATGAAATCTGACCGCTGACTCTTGCGCCTTCAAATGGATTACACGCGCCTGCTGCAACTCCTTGTCGATCTTGAAGCTCGCGTCGGCGTGGTGCCAGCGGCGCCCTTCGGCGCGATGGGCTTCGTCCGCACCAATGGAACGCCGGTGCAGGCATTTGCGTTGGATCGCTCGACGCGCGATGCCACACTCCCTGTGATCGTGGCGCTCGGAGCGAACTACACGCAGGGCGAACAAGTGTGCCCGCGCGACAACGGCGACCACTCGTGCGTCGAAGATGAGCTCGGTCAATGTCGTCGATTCTCAGTTGAGGCGCTTCGCGCATACGAAGGCGCGCCCGACGCTTGGCACGGGGGGGCATTCGCACGGCAAAGCTTCAGCGAGTGACCTGCGTCCTCCGACTGACTTTCAATTGGTGATGACCAACTACTGCCTTTGGATTACCAAGGAGAAGTGGACTGACCTGAAGGTGCGCGATCGCGCAGACCTTCTTGCGAACAACCCGGCGTTTGACGGTCGCCCGACTGGAGCGCCGTCTTGGCCCCACTTGAGTGAGCTTTCGAACTGCCTCGCGCAGAAGCGACCGCTATGGGTCGCACACGGGTTGCACTCGGAAGTCTTCGATTGTTTCCGATCGTCGCGTGCTTTGTTGGCGCCGGCTGTTTGGCTCATGACGCCGAATCTCGGATTTCGGTACTTCTGCTACGGCAGTCACTATCCGAGGTGATGCGATCACCCTCGCGAGCGATCTGCCCCCGACAAATTGCTCTGGACTACAGGGCCGCCGGGTGGTCACACTGGTCCGAATGCAATCGCTTGCCATCTCGTTCCCACATCCGCCGCGCACCTTCGTCGCGGTACCCGGCTTCACCACCATCTGGGACGCCCCCGATCGAGGAAATTGAAGACACGCATTGAGAACGAAGGCACTGGCAAGAGCGACACACATGGCCAAGCGACAACCAACCTACGCATACGAACCCGACTACGCCGTCCCGCCCGGTGGCACGCTCAGCGACACTCTCGAAGCACTCGGGATGACACAAGCTGAACTTGCTCGACGAACCGAGCTCACGACGAAGCACATCAGCCAAATCGTCACAGGTGACGCGGCCATATCACCGACGGTGTCACTGAAGCTTGAGCGCGCGATCGGCGTGCCTGGACATTTCTGGGCGGCGCTCGAGGCGAACTACCAGACGCAGAAGCAACGACTCGCCGAGCGCGCCAAGTTGAAGTCCAAGATTTCTTGGCTCGACTCATTTCCCGTGAAGGAATTGCAGGCGCGGGGAATCCTGCAACCGTCGAGTGGCAAGGCCGGGGGCAAGGCCCGGGGCAGCGTAAGTGACAAGGTCGGTCTCGTCGAGCAACTGCTCGCATTCTTCGGCGTGAGTTCGATTGATGCGTGGCGTCGTGAGTGGTCGAGCCCGCAAGCGGTGTTCCGTCAATCCAAGACTTCCACCGTAAAGGAGGGTGCGATTGCCACGTGGCTTCGCCTCGGTGAGATCCAAGCGCGCGCGATGCACACCGAGCCGTTCGACGTCGCCACGTTTCGCGATGCGCTGCAAGCAGCAAGAGTCCTGACTCAAGCGTCACCCGCGACGTTCGTGCCCAAACTGCGTGCGCTCGGTGCGGCAGCCGGCGTGGCCGTGGTCTTTGTGCGCGAGATTCCCGGAGCGCCGGTGTGCGGCGCCACACGATGGCTCGCGCCATCGAAGGCGATGATCGCGCTCAGTCTGCGCTACAAGAGCAACGATCAATTCTGGTTCTCGTTCTTCCACGAGTGTTGCCACGTACTCAAGCATTCGAAGTCAGCTGGATTTCTGGACGTGCCCGGAAGCGACGGCGCGGACGCACGCGAAGCGGAAGCCGACGCGTGGGCTGCTGACTTCCTCGTGCCCGCAGCACAAGTCGCCCGCTTGCAGGAGTCCCGTTCACGTCGAGCCGTCGTGAGCTTCGCGAAGTCCGTCGGAGTGCATCCGGGAATTGTTGTCGGGAGGATGCAACACGACGGGCTCTTGACTCATGCGATGTTGAACGACCTCAAGGTGAAGCTCGAGTGGAAGTCGGTTGCGAGTGCCGGTGCGTGAGTGACGAATCTGCGAAAGATGTGGCAGCTCTACCGCCTCCGATGATCAAAGCAGATCTTCGCGACAAAGCACGTCAAGCACTTGCCGACTGAAGTCGAATTGCAGCGCGAGACCGATCGTCTGGACATCATCACCGGGTTCGCCGCGAACGCCTTTGTCACATCGGTTCCAAAGTCGGCGAACATGCCGTGACTTCCGATCACTGGCTTACCACGGAATGTGACTCGCGCTCGAGCGGGTTGGCGCGTGTCATTGGAAATTCTGCGAGCAGTGCGACTCTAGGGGATCGTGACCGCTTGTCTCGAAACGCAAAGCGGCGGCGTTCTTCAGCGAATGGCGATCCCGGCCGCGCCGACACCTCCTCCCCAGTAGGCCGTACAGATCCTGTTGCCGGGGGGATTTGAGATGGTGCACTCACAGGTCAGCTCAGAACATTTTCCGGTGCCGTCGGGACTGCAACCAGACGCTTCGCAACTAGGGTTACAGACACCGACGCAGTAACCGGTGATGATGAGGTTTTTTTTCTTACTCGGATCACGGATCATCCGAGCGATGATCTCGGGGGTCGGGTTCGGGATCACAAACCCGTCTTCATCGACCAGCACCGTGATGCGAAAGGCTCGCTGAGTGATCTTCACGCTGAACTGGCTGTCGCCCGAGTCGGAGCTCGCAAGCGGAACGGAGACGGTGCTGGGCTCCGTCATCGCTTTCACTTCGATGGCATGCTCGATCAAGCGCTCAACGAACTCCGGGGCGTAAAACTCCTCGGCATTCCCAGTTACGGGAGCGGTGGGAGTGGAATTCGTAGGAGCGCTCGCGGGCTTGCAACTCAGAGTTCCAAACAACACGGTGCTCAGAAGGACGGCGCGGGCGGCGAATTCTGACATATGCATGGCTTGGGTCCCCACTGATTGTTGAAGCGATCGTTTCCACGGACCGACGAGCGACGCCAGCAGTCTACGGAGTTCTCGCCTCCGTGCCAGCATGACTGAGACAGTTCCAGTCCCGAGTCGAGTGTGCAGGGCAGATGGATCCGACCAGCAGACGCCCGCGGAACGCGGTGACGCGAGTCGCGCCATGCAACGTATTGAGATGTGGACGACAGGGTCCGACGCCTGAGAGCGGAGCGCTGCGCTCGCACACGCGCGTAGACAGATCTGACGAGTTGGCTTCCGCTCGAGGTCTCGGCAGCGACCGCCTAACGCTTCGCTCACGACGACGCCATTGCTGCGAAGAAAGCCAACCGCGATATCCCGACACGCTGGTACCGAACGTTCAGTTGCACCGCGCGGGCGAAGGTCCGTTCAAGATGAATGCTGGGCGTATCAAGCGGGTACGAAAACTGAAAACCGCGGGATAGGCTGGCGCGAGATGTGGTACATCTCATGTGTCTCATGTGTCTCATGTGTCTCATGTGTCTGAAGTGTCCCATGTGTCTCATGTGTCTCATGCCGAATACCCCCTCGCTGTTCGCAAAAGGAATCCGCATGCGTTCTCTTCGCTCGCTCCTCGGGGGCATTGCATCAGCGGTAGTGCTCGTCGCATCCGTCGCGCTGTCGGCATCGCCGCGCATGCCTCCGACGTTCGCGGGCGGCGACTGTGCGCCCGCTGACACAGCTCGTTCCGCATACTGGCTGATGCTCCGGCCTCCCGTCGCGCGCAACGCCGTCGCGCGCGCAGTCCCGCCGCATCTGACGGAACGGGCATTAGCGCGTCGCTCGCTGCGTCGCACGGCGGCGGGCGCGTTCGATCGTCGAGATCGCGACATCGCTCCTGACACGATCAACGAGATCGTGTCGACAGGCGCGCGCATCCGGCGCACCAGCCGCTGGCTGCACGCCGTGAGCGTTGACGCAACGCCCGCGCAGCTGGCCGCGTTGACATCGCTCGCATCGGTCGAATCGGTGCGGCCCGTGGCACAGCTCACGCGACTCGTGTCGTCCTCAGATGATGACGAATCCGGCAACAACGATGGTGTCTCGTTCTACGGTTCCGCCGGCCCGCAGATCGAGCAGCTCGCTCTTGACGGTCTGCATGCGAAGGGCTTCACCGGAGCGGGCGTGCTGGTCGGCATTCTCGACACCGGCTTCCGTCGCACACACGTCGCGTTCAACGCGCCGGGCCATCAGCTATCCGTCGCCGGCGAGTATGACTTCGTCAATGATGATCCCGTGACAGCGCCGGAACCGGGTGACGACATCGAGCAGCATGTGCACGGCACATACATTCTCGGCGCGCTCGGCGCATACCTGCCCGGCACACTTGTCGGCGCCGCGTATGACGCTTCGTTTCTGCTCGCGAAAGCCGAAGACATTGAGCCTGACACAATCGTCGAAGAGGACTATTTCGTCGCCGGTCTCGAATGGCTGGAAGCGCAGGGCGCCGATGTCGCCACGAGTTCACTGGTACTCTTCAATGTGTTCGGGCCAGAGGCACTTGACGGGACGACCAGTGCAATGTCGATCGCGTTTGCCGTCGCCGGTGCGAACGGCATGCACTGCGTGCAGGCTGCGGGCAACAGTGGCCACGATGCAGATCCAGCCACGCACCATTTGGTGATTCCCGCGGATGCATTCAACACGTTCGCGGTGGGAGCCGTGACCTCCGCCGGAAGCATTACGAACTTCTCGTCCGACGGACCGACGGTCGACGGGCGTGTGAAGCCGGAGCTGCTGGCACGCGGGCAGCAGGTCTTCACGGTGAATCCAAATAATGACACCGCGCTCGCGACACCGAGCGGCACATCACTCGCCGCGCCGCTCGTTGCCGGCGCCATCGCCTGTCTCGTGCAGGCGCATCCGGACTGGATTCCGAGGCAGATGCGCGCCGCGCTGCTGGGGACCGCGAGCGACTACGCGTTGAACGGCGAACCCGATCCGCTGGGAGTGCGCGGCTTCGGCATCGTGCGCGCTGTGAACGCGCTGACGGCCGATCCCGCGATCAGCGACCTCAACGACGACTTCGTCGTGAACGGTGCGGACCTGGCGATCGTGCTGGCCGCGTGGGGACCGTGCGCGGCGCCGGTCGGCTGCGCCGCGGACCTCACGAACGACGGGCTGGTCAATGCCGGCGATCTCGCGCTCCTGCTGGGCGGCTGGACTGGCAACTGACGGCGCCGCTACGCTGCGGCGATGACCACGTCGTCGAGCGGGGCCGAGACTCCAACGGCCGCTGGGAATGATCTTGATCTTCCGCGCAAGATCGGCTTCTGGGGCGCGATCGCCGTCTTGGTGGGCGTCGTCATCGGTAGCGGCATCGCTCCTCAACGATTGCAAAGGCGAAACAATGAAGATTGATACGGACGTCTTTCGCGTGGCGCCGGGAACCGGGGTCCCGCTTGATCGGTGGTCCACGCTCGTGAATCCGCTGTACACGTCGAAGAAGGACTACCGCGAAAAGCTCGAACAGCAGGTCGAAGAGCTGAGCGAACTGCAGCGCGTGCACTACGCATCGAATCAGTATGCGCTGCTGCTGATTTTTCAGGGGATGGACGGGGCCGGCAAGGACGGGGCGATCCGCCATGTCATGTCCGGAGTCAATCCGCAGGGCTGTCAGGTCTTCAGTTTTAAACAGCCGAGCGCCGAAGAGCTGGAGCACGACTTTCTATGGCGCACGAGCTGCCGTCTGCCGGAACGCGGGCGCATCGGGATCTTCAATCGTTCGTATTACGAGGAAGTGCTCGTGGTCCGCGTGCATCCCGAACTGCTCAGCCGTCAAGGCCTGCCCTCTGCGGTGGCGGATTCCAAGACCTTCTGGCAGAACCGTTATCGTTCGATCGTGGAACTGGAGGCGCATCTGGCCCGCAGCGGAACGCGCATCGTCAAATTCTTCCTTCATCAGTCGAAGGACGAGCAGCGGAAGCGGTTCCTCAAACGCATCGACGACCCGGAGAAGAACTGGAAGTTTGGCACGGCCGATGTCGCGGAACGGGCGCTCTGGCCGCAGTACATGCAGGCGTACGAGAACTGCCTCAGTGCGACAAGCACCGACGTGGCGCCGTGGTACGTCGTTCCGGCCGATGACAAAGAGAATGCGCGGCTCATCATCTCCGAGGTCGTCAGCGACACGCTCAAGGCGCTCGACATGTCGTACCCCACGGTCAGCGCGGCCCGACGACGCGAGCTGCAGGAGATCCGCGAGCGGTTGGTGCATGAAGCGGAGTAGCCTGCGCGTGTGCTGAAAGGAGTCGCCGATGTCTTCTCGTATCGCCTTTGAAGAGGTGGAGCGGGCTGGCGATCCGCTTCTGGCCGTTTGTCCATCGACGCATCCCCCGGGACACGATCGTCGTCGATGTTTGACGACGCGGCGTCGCATTGACCCGTGGGAGATATTCGCACATTCCTCTTGACGCCGCTCGCTGTACTACTACACTAGTACACTATGACTGCAGCTGGGACGCCATCCGGAACGCCCATTGGCCTGGTGCTCGACGCGGACAGCACCGTCCCGATCTTTCGACAGATCGTGGACGGATTGCGGGCATCGATCGCCCGCGGCTCGGTCGCGACCGGGCACCTCTTGCCGAGCGTCCGCGTGCTGGCGGAGGAGCTGGGTGTCAATCCCAACACGGTGCAGAAGGCCTTCAGCGAACTGGAACGCGAAGGCCTTGTCGCCAGCGAACGGGGGCGCGGCATGATTGTCTTAGGCGGAACGCGGCAGTCGGCGAAGGCGGCCGGCGAAGACGCGGTGCTGGCGCGCCTTGCTGACGCGGTGCGGCATTCTCGCGCGGTCGGCCTGAGCGACGAGCGTTTTGAGGCGCTGCTCAAACGGGCCAAGAAGCTCGCCGGCGAAGCTCGCCGCGAAGGAGATTCGACATGACGGATGAGCGGACCGACGCGCGCGGCGGGCTCGGCATCGCCTGCAGCAACCTGCGCATGCATTACGGGAAGACGCAGGCGCTGGACGGGCTCGATCTCGCCGTCGAACCCGGCGTCGCCATGGGCCTCGTCGGCCGCAACGGCGCCGGCAAGAGCACGCTGTTTCGCATTCTTCTCGGCATGGAGCTGCCGGACGCCGGCACGGTCAAGCGGCTGCCGAGGCAGCTCGACGACCGCAGCTTTCTGGCGCGCACGGGCTATGTTCCCGATCAGCTGTCGGTCTACGACTGGATGACCGTGGGCAGCGCCATTGAGTACGTCGGCAAGCTCCAGCCGCGATTCGATTCCCGCTGGTCGGACACGCTCGTGGTCGATCTCGGCCTCGACCGCACGAAGAAGGTGACTGCGCTGTCGCGCGGCATGCAGGCGCGGCTGGCGTTTGTGCTTGGTCTTTCACACCGGCCTGAGCTGCTGTTGCTCGACGAACCGCTGCTGGGCGTCGACGCCGTTTCGCACGATGCGATCCCCGCGATTCTCGCGCGGATGCGCAGCGAGATCGGCTCGGCCATGCTCGTCGCGTCGCACTCGCTCGGTGATCTCGCGCGATTCACCGATCGCATCGCGTTCATGGAAGCGGGCCGGGTCGTCGAAGAATGTGCGACGGATGATCTTGTATCGCAGACGAAGCGGCTGGTGCTGCGGCCGGAACCTGTCGCGTTCGCGCTCCCGCCCGAGACCATTCACGTGACGAAGGCGGACGGCGCGATTGTCGTCACCGTGCGCGACTTCACGGGCGATCTCCTTGAGCGCGTGCGCGCCACGTTGCCGAACGGATCCATTGATGTCATTGATCTCACCATCGCCGAAGCATGCACGGATCGCATGCGGGCGATGGAGGTGCGGGCGTGAACGCCGTTGTTGCGAAAGACCTGCGCCTGGCGTCGGATGCGTTGCGCCCGTTGGCGATCATCGTCGGCGGCGTGATGCTCGCGGTCATCGCTGTCTCGTTCGTGCCGCCGTCGGTCGCGCCGTCGCTGCTCGGCGCGTCGCAGCCGTCATCGTTGCGGCGTCGGCGGCGGGTGCGTGTGCTGGATGGCTCACAGCGCGCCGATCCCAACGTGGTGCGCGGGCTGCGTGACGCGGCGTTCATGCGACGGCTGCCGATCGCCGGGGATCAGGAGTTCGTTGCAATGGTCGAGGGCACGAGCGTCGCGATCAAGCCCACCGGCCGCGACAATGAACATCTGTTCCGGGCAGCTGCGACGTTCCGGGAAGTGGAGCGCCGCGTGAGCTTGATGAGCGATACCGAGTTCGCCGGCATCGCGCTGGCTCGCGCCGTCGTCAACGCGGCGCGGTCAGGAGGTCCCAACGCGCCCAGAATGCGGAACGCCCTGATGTTCCCGGAGGACCGTGGGCTGCGCTTCGCGCTGGAGTTCGCCAATGAGCCGCAGAGGCGTGAATCCGGCTTGGGATACATGGCGGCGTGGAGACTCGCGTCCGGTGACCCCGTGAAGGTACGGGCTCTTCAACAGCGCTTCGAATCGCACGAGGCCTCGCAACGCTTCATCATCGATCAGCTCGAAGCTGCGGCAGCGGAAGGGCATCCCCTCGCGAAGGAACTGCGGGAGGCTGCAGCGAATCTGCGGGCCCGCCTCGCTCCGCCTTCGGATCCTGAGGGAGATCGTCCATGATTCCCCTTGTCTCGAAAGACCTCCGCCTCTCGCTCGATGCAATCCGTCCGATTGTCCTGCTCATCACGGGCTTTCTGCTCGTCGGCTTCCTGGTGACCGGACTGGCGCCCGAGCTGCGACCGGATTCGATTCGCGCGATGGATCTCGGCGATCTGCTGCTGATGATGGCAGGGATGATCGCGGTCGCGAGTCCGTTCATTGCGGGCTGGTGCGCTGCGGCAGTCTTCGTCGGTGACCGGGGTCATCGCGCCTGGTTGTTTGCGAGCGTGATGCCGGTGCACGGAACGAAGCGGGTCGTGGCGCGGCTCGTGACGCTGCTGCCGGCGCTGCGCGTCTCGCCAGGGCTGGCGTACGCAGGTGATTCCATTCCGACGCCGATGACGGTCCTCGCGTTCTCCGCGCTTGGCGTCGTGTCGGTCGCTGCTGCGGCCATGCACGGCGCACGATGTTCACAGCGCAGCTGGTGGGTCACTCCACTGTTGCCGCCACCGCGCTCGCGCTGCTTGCGATCACGTGGTGCATCTTTCCGCTGACCTCATCCGAGATCGGGCGCGTCGGCTTGCTGAGCGGTGGCCGCGATGTCGTTGAGGCGATCAGGACCGAGTCGACTGTCGTCGCGACGATCGCGGGCCTGGGGCTGGCGGCGCTGACGGCGTTCAGTCTTGTGGTCGCAACGACGATGCGGCCCCGCTCGCGGCAGTGGCTGCGGCGCGGTTGTGTCGTGACGATCGCGGTCGGTGTGCTCGGCGGGCTGGTCGCGAGTCCTGTCGCGGCGCGGATGGGTTCGCGGCTCGCTGCGTGGCCTCCATGGGATCGTCGCACGACGCTTTCGGCGACTGACGCAGAGATTGCTGCGGCTGTGGCGCACGTGATGACGACTGTTCGGCAGGACGCTCGCTTCAGGGTGCACGACGACCGGATGCTGGATCTCTGGCAGGAGGGCGTCGCACGAATCGCCGTCATGCAAGTGGACGAGCGCGAGACGCACGCGCTGTGGCGCGCGTATCAATCGCAGCAGTCGTACGACTCACAGCAACTTGCAATGTGGTCGTTGTCCTGGCTGCCTTCCGACGATCCGCATACCGAGACGTTCATGATGCGTGTGATCGTCGCATTTCCCGAGGACGTGCATTTCGTCGAGCGGCTGCATCGGACGCTTTGGCTGGCCCATCCCACTGAGTTCACGCCGACCTGGACAGTTCGCGGTACTGGCCGCTCCAACGTGATGGCCGTTGCGCTGTGGCAGGTCGAGCAGCTTCGTCATCGCGGTGACACGATGGGGAACGATGAGCGGAAGCTGCGTATCGCGGTGATTGATCGGCTTCGTGCGGCGTGGCCGACTCTTCAGTGGAACGCGCTCGAAGACGCCCCGCAGAAGAAGGACCTGCCATGATCGAGTCCCTCTCCCATGATGCCCGACTGCCGCTGGTGCTGAAGGACCTCCGACTGGCGCTGACGCCGCTGCGCACATGGGCCCTCGTGCTCGGCGGCGTGCTGCTGGTTGGCGTGCTCATGCGGATGGCGCCGTCCGTGCTGATGCCAGCGGCTCTGCGCGGTATCGAGCTTGCCACGCTTTTCGGCACACTCGCCACACTCGCCACACTCGCCACACTCGCCGCGCTCGCTTCGGGCGGCGTCGGACTGTGGATCGTGCTGGCGGTGGCAACCGGTGACGCGGCGCATCGTGCCAGCGCGCTGGACGCGTCGATGCCGATCTCGCCGCTCCGCCGGATCGGATCGAAACTCGTCGCAATCCTTCTTGCTGTGTTCGCGCTGCTCCTTTACGTCGCGATGCTGGCGTCGCTTGGTCGCATCGGACCGATTGTGAGATCGAACAACAGCTGGCTCATCACCGACCCGGCGTCGCTCACGCTCTGGGCGGCAATCGGCTCGTGCGTCGGCGCTGCCGCCGGCCTTGCAGTCGCGCGGTCAGGATCGAGCATGATGGGCGCTGTCGTGCGAGCAGTCGGAATTGTGAGTGTGCCGGTGCGCACGCCACACACGCAGAACGTGTTCGATGATGTGCGTGCCTCCGGTGGCATCGCTGCCGCGCTCGGCGCGGTCGCGGCGGTGGTGCTCCCGCTGGCGGCGCGCGGCGTGTTCGCAATCGGCGCGCGACGGCGCGCGCATCTGCGCTGGACGACGCTCGGCGCGTCCGCGGCACTCGCACTGTTTGCCGGTGGCGCGACAGCAGCCGTCAGTTATGCGCGCGACACACAGATGCACCTCACGCACGAGTTTCAGGCGCAGATCGGATCCCGCCAATCTCCCGAGTCGATCATCGACGCAATTGGCAGAACTCCCGCGGCCTTCGCCACACACTCGGCAGATCCGCAAGCGTCAGCGCACTGGTACATGCCCATCATGGAAGGGCGTCGACGCGTGGAGCGCCTCGCTGAAGCGGAGCGAGACACAGATCCGATCGCGAACGCGTTTCGAGCGCTGGAGCAGTTCGAGACCGCGGAGCAGGCCGACTGGTCCATCGCGTTCATGCCAAGCGGGCGGCGGCGCGTGGAGGCAGAGCTCGCGACCATTGTGCGGTTCGGACCGAGCGATGAACGCGTCCTCAGACTGGCATCGGACTTGGTATTGACCGGCGGTCCGATCGCCGAAGCAGGCTTCTTTGTTCCAGGCGAGGCGCTCGACCTGCGTCGACGCCGAACCCGTGCCTTTGTGATCGAAACACTGCGGCTTCGCATTGAGGGACATCCTGAGGAGGCTGAACGGTGGAGGCCGGCGCTCGAAGCGCTGGTTAAGCAACATCTCGCCTGTAAATTCATAACTTTCGCCTGTCGCGAGTTCCCCGGACGATGATGATGACGTTTTTTTGAGGGATCATCGGAAGTTCCGGGGTCGCATATCTGGTGACGTAATCGGCAGGTCGTTCGGGCTATTGGGTT
>Ga0163148_10000889_pt1 | contig 40181 bp, 39 predicted proteins | sample OliLakLV19MP7P2_FD_148606 | JGI IMG/M metagenome (GOLD analysis project Ga0163148, IMG submission 148606) | Freshwater microbial mat bacterial communities from Lake Vanda, McMurdo Dry Valleys, Antarctica- Oligotrophic Lake LV.19.MP7.P2 | ecosystem: Environmental > Aquatic > Freshwater > Lake >... | reverse complement strand
AACTCGCTGCTTTGTCAATACTTTGGCGCCGAGTTTTTCCAGGCGATCGACCCAGGGACGAAATATCATTTCTCCGACTGTGCCGCGACACCAAACTACATCAAAATCCGGTTGATGTGCTAATATGAAATAATAGAGCATTCCCAAAGCTGCGGCGGCAGAACATTGTTCTCCTGGTGCAAATAAACCTACTAATAACATCGGTTCAAAAGCATCGCGGTACAGTCTTGCAGAAACGCCAAACTGTTTGAATAGTTCGCGGGCTGTGACGCGATCGTACCTGCGCCACGCTTCGTCGGAATTGTCGAAATCTAGGACGGCGTAGAGTAAGGGCAAGGCTGAAAGCCGATCGACTAATGGCAGCCTTTTAAATCTGGTATAAAGGAAGGTTCCTAACGGTGTGGGAAGTCGCGGTTCGTCCTGAAAAATCGGCGATTCTACTTCCAATCCGGCCGGTGAATACTGACAAGAACGAGTCCAAGGCGTGAAGGGATCGAGTTCTAATTCCTTGACTAAGGAAAAGATGTTTTTGTAGGGATACCAGAAGCCATGAATCCCAGCTTCTACGGAACGCCCACCGGCGGTTTTCCACCCTGCAACTAAGCCACCCGGATAGGGGCCAGCTTCTAACAGGGTGACATCATAGCCTTGCTGGGCTAGGTGATAGGTAGCGCCTAAACCTGCCCATCCCGCACCGACGACGACTATTTTGGGGGTTGACGATTCTCCTGACATTGCGTACCTCTTGATAATTTATTAATGATGACATAATTCATAAAATGCGGATTTGATATAAAATGTGTTGCATTATGTGCTAACTTTCGCTTGAGTGAATAATGAGTGTCAAAAACCGCCAGCAGACTAACCTGTTGCTACTATTATTTCCCGCTACGGCATGGCTGATGGTTTTCTTCATTTTGCCCGTGCTAATTGTACTGTTGTACAGTTTCTTAGAACGCGGTACTTACGGGGGCGTTACTTGGATATTTACTCTCAGCAACTACCAGCGTTTGTTCAGCGGACTTTTCTTGGGGGTAATTGGGCGATCGCTCTGGCTGGCTTTTCTAACAACAGTCACTTGCTTGTTAGTTGGCTATCCCCTAGCATTCTTCATCGCCACCCGTTCTCCTCGCTGGCGAAATGCTTTGCTTTTGCTGGTAATTATTCCATTTTGGACTAATTTTTTAGTGAGAACCTACGCCTGGATCATACTGCTGCGTAGCGAAGGAGTAGTTAACACAGCCTTGCAAAGCCTGCAAATTATTAGCGAACCGTTAAACTTGCTTTTTACGCCTTTCGCTGTGGCGATCGGTCTTATTTACGGCTATTTACCTTTCATGGTTCTGCCTTTATATTCTAGCATAGAACGCTTAAATTTTTCACTGGTAGAAGCAGCTCACGATTTAGGAGCAAATGATATTCGCACTTTCTGGCGCGTATTTTTACCATTAACAACGCGCGGTATTGTTGCAGGCTCTATTTTTGTTTTTGTTCCCGCAGTTGGCGCTTTCATCACACCGGATATATTAGGTGGTTCTAAAACAGTTATGGTGGGAAATTTGATTCAAAATCAGTTTATGAAAGCCCGCGATTGGCCTTTTGGCTCGGCGCTTTCTATGCTGTTGACGGTAATCATATTGATTCCTGTGTTAATTTACTTCCGCGTGTCTGATGAAACTTAAACAGGTAGATTGAGATTTACAGTTGGGCGGGGGCGGGTTTATGAGATTATTGGTCTTAGGCACAGATTGTTGGTAAAACCCACCCCTACAGGCTAACCTATTTTTGACTAATGACTAAACTAGATTTACTCGTGCGGGCGATCGGCAAAAAGTGGCTTTGGGTACAAGCTGTACTAGCATTTGCCTTTCTCTACTTGCCAATTCTCATCTTAATTATTTACTCCTTTAACGCCTCCAGATTCAATGCCGTTTGGCGTGGCTTTACCCTCGATTGGTACCGCAGTTTGTTTAGCAATGCAGGCGCAACGATTGCTACGAGTAGCAGTGCCGGAATCTGGACAGCACTCAACAACAGCTTGCTAATTGCAGCTATTTCGACTGTGCTAGCAAGCATTTTTGGTACAATGATCGCGCTAGCACTGGAACGCTTTCATTTTCCGGGGCGCAAAGCTGTAGAAGCTTTACTGTTTTTGCCCATTATTATGCCCGAAATTACGATCGGCATTTCGCTGCTAGTTTTCTTTACCCTAGTATTTCGGATCGTAGAAAATCTCACGGGAATTCGCCTCAATCTCGGCTTACCTACCGTAATTATCGGTCATGTTGTCTTTAATATTTCCTTTGTGACTATTACTGTCAGGGCGCGTTTGGCGGAACTCGATCCTCAATTAGAACAAGCAGCTTTTGACTTAGGTGCTAACGAATGGCGGACTTTTTGGCGCATCACTCTCCCTCTAATTTGGCCCGCTATTTTCAGCGCGGCACTGCTGGCTTTTACTCTGTCGCTGGACGATTTTGTCGTGACATTTTTTACCACTGGCGTCGGTTCGATGACGCTGCCGCTATTTGTTTACGGCATGATAAAATTTGCAGTGACGCCAGCGATTAATGCCATTTCAACTTTGATGTTGTTGGCTTCCTTGTTGCTGGTTGTATCATCGCTAAGAGTTCATAAAAGTTAAAAAAATAGCTTTTTGTGTCATAATTAATGTCGTCTGCAACTAACAAAACCTATGAAACGCCTGCTGACTTTCCTACTTTTGTTTGTGATGAGTGCAACGTTGGCTTTCGGCTGTAGCCCCACAGGTGGCAACCAGCAGCAAGTCCTCAGCATTTACAATTATGCAAGTTATATCGCCCCAGAAGCGATCGCCCAATTCGAGAAAGAGAACAATGTTAAAATTCAATACGACACTTTCGAGAACAGCGACGCACTCTATGCCAAACTCAAACAGGGTAACCCCGGTTACGACTTAATATTTCCCGCCGATTACATGGTGAAAATCATGATCGCAGAAAATATAATTGAGCCGCTGAATTTAAACAATATTCCCAACCAAAAGAACCTAGAACCTAAGTTTATCAATCAAGCTTTTGACCCGGGCAATAAATATTCCCTGCCCTACCAGTGGGGAACCATGGGAATTGGCTACAACGTGAAAACAACCCAGGGAGAAATTAACAGTTGGGCGGCGATGTTCGACCCGAAATATACCGGAAAAGTCGCGTGGCAAGACGATGCCAGATACACATTTGCAGGAGTTTTAATGTATTTAGGATTTGACCCAAATACAACCAATCCCGAAGAGATTAACAAAGCCCGCGATTTGCTGATTAAAAGTAAAAATATCATTGCAGCTTTTGTCCCCGACACCGGGCAAAATATGCTAGATCAAGGAGAAGTAAATTTGACAATGGAATGGAGCGGTGATATTTTCCAAGTGATGACAGAAAATCCTAATCTCCGTTACGCTATTCCCAAAGAAGGAACAATCATTTTTTCTGACAACATGACCATTCCCAAAGGTGCGCCCCAGAAAGAGTTAGCGGAGAAATTTATTAACTTTATTTTGCAGCCCGAAGTAGGCGCCCAAATTTCCAATTTTACCCACTTCGGATCTCCCAACAAAGCAGCAATTGATCAAGGTTTAATCGACCCGAAAGATTTGAATAATCCTCAAATTTACCCGCCGGCTGAGGTGTTTGGCAAAATGAAATTATTGGAGGATGTCGGGAAAGCGACTGCATTGTACGATCGAGCTTGGACGGAAGTTAAAGCAGGAGCTGGAAAATAGATATAAAACAGGTTTCTGCCGGGGCTGGTTTACTTAAATTTTTAGCTTGTCTTGGAGTTGCACCATCGTCAAGAACGGGCAAGATGCCCGTTCCACAAAACTTAATTTTCTTGTGGAACGGGCAAGATGCCCGTTCCTAAACAAGTAATTGAGAATGGTGCAAGATATCAGTTTAACCGGACTCGAACTCAGATTTTTATCACTCATACATACTAACACAATGCACGCTGTCGAAGTTTTAGAAGTTTCCAAAATATTTAAAAGTGTCCGTAGTCAAGATTTCTTAGCTGTAGACAACATCAACCTGCAAATTTACGATCGAGAATTCTTTTCTTTACTCGGCCCTTCCGGCTGCGGCAAAACTACAACTTTGCGAATGATCGCTGGTTTTGAAATTCCCACAGCGGGCGAAATTTACATTCACGGCCAACCGATGCAAAATCGCCCACCGTTTCACCGCCCAGTAAATACGGTATTTCAAAATTATGCTTTATTTCCGCACATGACAGTAGCACAAAATGCCGCTTTTGGGTTGGAAATGGAGAATTTACCTCAGAAAACAATTCGCGATCGCGTTGCTGAAGCCTTAGCATTAGTACAGTTAACCGAGGTAGGAAAACGCTATCCCCGCCAACTGTCAGGGGGACAGCAGCAGCGAGTAGCACTAGCAAGAGCATTAGTCAAACAGCCGTCTGTTTTGCTGTTGGATGAACCCCTAGGAGCGCTGGATTTAAAATTGCGTAAAGAAATGCAATTAGAATTAAAAAAAATGCAGCGAAAATTGGGAATTACATTTATTTATGTGACTCACGATCAGGAAGAAGCACTAACGATGTCGGACAGAATTGCAGTGATGGATGGAGGAAAACTGCAACAAGTCGGCACGCCTGTTGATATTTATGAATATCCTAAAACGCGGTTTGTTGCTGATTTTATTGGCGACAGCAATTTTTTAAGTGGTCGAGTAGTAGAAAAGCAAAACGGTAAAATAATCGTGTTGGTTGACCAGCAGTTAGCCGTGTTAGTTGCAACAGCCGAAGATATCCCCGCTGGGAAAGTTGTTACCCTGGTGTTGCGGCCAGAAAAAGCTGCTATTTATCCGGCTAATTATGACGCTGAAAATAGCTGGGCCGCAATCATAGAAGAGGCTATTTATATTGGCACTGACACGCGCTATACGGTGCGGTTGACTGATAAAAGTTCGATCGCCCTTCGCCGACAAAATTTGCACAGAGATGACTTGCAGCGATACCAAGTCGGCGACAGCGTTCGAGTTTCCGTGCCGCCGGAAAGTATTTGCATTTTTTGACACTCAAGCGGGCTGAAGCCACTGAGATTCTGCGGACAGAGTAAGATTAGGTAGTGTCCAAAGTCTAACTATCGCCGTCGTCAAGCACCGTCTAACCAGTAAAGCTAAGTCCAAGCGACGTGACAATGGAAGACTTAGTTGAGATTTTGGAAGATGGAGGAGCGGATTGAAGATGTAATTCCTTCCCGCTAGAAGATAATCTACTTCTTCCTTCTGCTTCCTCCTTCTTCCTTCGCGTCCTTGGTGTCTTCGTGGTTCAATAATATAGACAGTATTGGTGCTAAACTCGCGTTTGACTTTGCAAAATTTCCTCCAACAGCCGCTCTTGACTTTTCGCAGGTTCCTTGCAAGTTAAACACTCGCAAACTAACCCGATAACACCTTCAGGCAAATCAGCCTCAATCTGACAGACAGCAGTCGGATAATACTGCGAAATCAAGCCAGAAATTCGATCGGGAGTCGTGCGAATCAGGGTAGAGTGCTGATACCAGTCGATCGCCGAAAGTAGACTAGGACAAGCTTGCGGAGAATCTTGTACAATACTGCTGAAAGCTTGCAAACCTTGCTCCGCGCGATCGAGATATTCCAAATTCTGCCCCAGCAGTGCGAGACGAACCAAAGAGGCGATCGCAATTCCATTAGCCGCCGGAGTTGCATTATCTATATAGCTGCGTTCCCGCACCAACAAATCTCCGCTAGCATCCTTAGCAGTATTGTAATATCCTCCCAATTCTACGCTCCACAAAAACTCATCAAACTCTTCTTGCACCTGCACAGCTTTCTCCAACCAAAACTGAGAATTCGGCAACTGTTTTGCCTCTTCCCCGTTGCCTAAAGTCAAACTCGCTTGGTGCAAATCCAACAAAGCTTTCACAAACAAAGCATAATCTTCCGACTGCGCGGTTACAGCAGATTGTCCGTCATAATTCAACCGCTGAAACCGCCCATCCGTCCACTGATTATCTAAAATAAAATTAGCAGTTGTCACAGCTAATTCCAGATATTCCCAATTTCCAAAAACCGCTGCAGCGCGGGCTAAACCAGAAATCATTAAGCTATTCCAAGCAGCAATCATTTTCGTGTCAGTAACTGCGGGAATTCTACCAGGCCAACTTTCGTTTTTAGCTTCTTGATTGTTGCGGGCTGGCGGAAAGGTTTTTACAGTATCAGGATTGCCACCGTAGCGAACTTGAAAGAGTTTAGCCAAAGCCGATTCTACCGTGTCGCTCAGTTGTCCTGGATGGCGGCGCTGCAATACATTCTTGCCTTCAAAATTGCCGCTGCGACTAACAGTAAACTCTGCTTTAATTTCCGCCAATTCCTCAGCAGTTAATAGTTGTTCCAGTTCGGCATAAGTCCAGACATAAAATGCTCCTTCTTCCGGTTCAAGTTCTTCAGAAGTGTTAAAGCTGTCAGCATCCTGTGCAGCATAAAAATAGCCTGTTGGCGCAATCATTTCTCGCTTCAACCATTCTACTGTCCCCGCGATCGCAGTTTCAAAAGCCGGTTCCTGTATTCCCGCGCTCCACAAATTTGCTAAATACTCAACAATTTGACCGTTGTCGTAGAGCATTTTTTCAAAGTGTGGTACAGTCCAAGTCGCATCAACCGTATAGCGGTGAAATCCGCCTCCTACGTGGTCGTAAATGCCGCCCAATGCTAAGTCTAATCCGCGCTGAGTGCAGACTTGTTTGCTGTCGTATTTTGATTCAAAATTAAATCGCGTTCCCCGCAGTGCTAGCTCAGCATAAGGTATCATCGGAAAACTGGGGCCGGGGTTGCTGCCCGCAATAATTCCGGTGTTGAGTTCTAAGCCTTTTTGGAAGACTTCGCGATTTAATTCGGCGGTCACTCCTGACAGTGCTGCTGACTGTTGGAGGTTGCCTAAAATCTCTGCTTTGAAGGCTTCTACTTTGCCTTTTTCTGTGTCGTAAAAGCGGCGAATTGCTTGCAAAACTTCTAAAAATCCCGGCCGTCCGTAGCGCGGTTCTACAGGGAAATAAGTGCCTCCGTAGAAGGGAACTCGCTCGTCGGGAGTCAGAAAAACGTTGAGGGGCCAACCGCCTTGACCGGTCATCATTTGCAAGGTTTGCATATAAATGCTGTCGATATCTGGGCGTTCTTCACGATCGACTTTTATCGGTAGGAAGTGCGAATTCATGTATTGGGCGATCGCGCGATCGGAAAATGCTTCTCCTTCCATCACCGTACACCAGTGGCAGCTAGAGTAGCCAATTGACAGGAAAATCGGTTTATTTTCGCTTCGGGCCGTTTCTAGGGCTTCGTCGCACCAGGGCCACCAGTCGATCGGATTTTCGGCGTGTTTCCGCAGGTAAAGGCTTTGGGATTGAGCAAGACGGTTGACCATAATCAAATATACTTTTACTCGTGCTGGGTAAGCTTGTCAGTCCTCTAGCAGTTTAGCGCGAGATGTTTTAGTTGAGTTGTTGCTGATAATTATGTTTTAATATTAAGGCTGATTATCTCGATCAAATATGAGCTTATCATCTCGGAGAACCTTCAATCAACAGCTAGGACAATTTTTGCTGAGTGCTGCTGTTCCTCCTGCTGTTATCAAACTGAGCCAAACTGCATCCTCGGAGCAAGCTTTATTAGAAACTAATCTTAACAATTTCCTGGCTAAAGCAGACCCAGAAATAGAATTATTAGTCCCGACATTTTTAGGTAACGACAAGCGTCGTTTCTACGGCAGAGGTGTTCCGAAAAGCTTGAATTTAATCGACAAATTTCCACTCGGCAGCGGCCGGACTTTTCTGGGAAGGCGGTCTGTAGTTTGGAGCGGTGCCGGTTGGACAGGACAGCCGACAATTACCAGAGACGGGGGAAAAACTTATTTAATTATAGGTGCTTATGACCACAATTTGCGAAAAATAGATATTGCTACCAATAAAGAAGTTTGGCGCTATAAATTTGATGATATAATCAAAGGATCATCAACGATTTATATCGATGAAAAAGCTAGCGCCGAAAACAGAATTGTAATTTTGCAGGGAAGCCGCAGCGGCGGTGGTGGCAAAAGTGTCGTGCCGAGTTTTAGGGCAATATCTTTTAGAACTGGCAAGGAACTTTGGAAATTGGACATCAGGAAAACGCCCAGCTACAGCCGGGATAATGACAGCAGCGCTTTGGACATCGGCGGTGGAGTTTTGTTCAATGCGGGGGAAAATGCGATCGGCTATTTTCTCGATAGTTCCACAAGCAATGCAAAAATCAAACAAGGCATCAAGCAGCCAAATATATTGTCGGAAGTACAGCTTTATGCAGCAGCAGATATCAGCAAACACGGCGGCAACTTGGTAGCAGAATCATCGCCGTCCCGGCTCAAAGATAGAATATTTATAGCTGCTGGTTCAGGTCATATTTACGGTATTAGCATTGAAACTAAAAAGATAGTTTGGGATTTCTATACTGGTTCAGATTTGGATGGAAGTGCTGTAATTTCTAAATCAGGTAAACTGTTTTGTGCCATTGAAAAACAATACATTCAGGGCAACGGTGGAGTGCTGAAGCTGAATCCCAACAAGGAACCGAATGCCAGTGTAGAATGGTTTTTGCCTACCGGAAATCGCCGACTTTCTAGCTGGGAAGGCGGGATAATTGGCTCGGTGGCGTTGAATGACGAGTACAATTCAGGGGAGTTTCCGGCGCTGTTTGCCACAAATGCGATCGACGGCAATTTGTACATCGGTTCCCAAGATATGATAACAGGCAAAAAAATAGCTGTACCTTGGCGAAATCAGTCTTACGATACTCCGGTAATAGTATTTAAAAAAGCGATTGGTTCTTCAATTTCGACTCCGATATTTACGGATGGCAATAAACTGATCAGTGCGGGATACAACGGTGTTTATTTGTTCAATTTGAACTGGGAACGAGCGAAGTCGGGGGATAAGAATGCTTTGAAAAATGCTAAAGGGGAGTTTTACCGTTTGAAAGTAATAGAATCGGGGAGATTTAAGCCGGGTTTGTCATTTGAGGCGACGCCTGTAGTTTGGGACGGAATTGTGAGGATTTGCGCCAGGGATGGCTGGATGTATACTTTGGGGTGAACTACCTACACGCTTGACGACTGTGGGAAGTGCGATCGCCTCCTCATTTTCCGGGTGTTGAAATCCGCCAATGTCACTACCTGCCGTTTAACTGCGCTTATATCTATCATAGAAAGGATGTCAGGAATTATAGGAAACTTGTTATGGCGACAAATGAAAGTCAAATAAATCAAATTTACGGTTCAGAGGATGCTCAAGGTATTTTACAGCTTGCGATCGCCCGCCGACAAGATGAAGGCGAACTTTCCCGAGTCCAGCTTTTCGAGATTGCAGCGGAATTGGGCATTTCCGAACAGGATATCGTGGTGGCGGAACAGCAATGGTTAGCAACTAGAGGGGAAGTTCAAGAAAAACTGGTTTTTAACACTTTCCGTCGCGGCAAATTGCAGAAAAATGTGACAAAGTACGGTATAATCAATAGTTTTTTTGTTTTGTTTAACCTAGCAGGATCTCATGAGCTTTCTTGGTCGCTGTTTATTTTACTAACGTGGGGATTGGGATTGTCGCTGAATGCTTGGAATGTGTATCAAACTGAAGGGGAAGATTACGAACAAGCGTTTCAGCGGTGGCGTTTGAAGAAACAGGTGGGACAGTCAATTGGCACTGCGACGGATAAGTTTATGAAGTGGTTGCAGTCGTGATATGTACTCACTTGTAGGGTGCGCGCTGCACGCCTTAATACTTGCATTTCATCTTCCATCGCGACAATATTCAGTTTTGATATCATGTCCGATCGATTACCATAACAAAAACGGTTCGTTTGTAGTGCGGACTTTAGTCCGCTATACGGTTGCGGACTGAAGTCCGCACTACGAACCTTAGCTATTGCGGTTAATCGACTGGATATGATATCACATATTGTCTCAGCACTGGCGATAAACTCAACAGCGCCTGATTATCCTGTTCTTGTTTTTCAATCAAGGCTCGATGTCCCAAAGATAGCAGCGCATTGCATAAATCGTCGGGCGATAATTGCACCTTCTCTATAATTTGAGAAATTGAAACAGGCTCGATTTCATTCGCGATGCAGCACATTACCTGTTTTTCTAAGTCTGATAGGCGATCGCACTGCTGCTGCAATCTTGCTTTCAATTCATCTCCCAAGAATAGCGTATCATATTTCAAGAATTCGGCAACTCGCCCGCTAAATAATTCTTGAATCATGGCGGCAACTATTTTTAACCACAAGGGATTGCCTCGGTAAGTGTTAATCAGGGCTTCCCATTTGTCCGGTTCGAGTAAACCTTTTTCTCTGAGGATTTCGCCTGCTGCTGCACCTAAACCGTCGAGTGATAAAGTGCGAACGCGGGCGTTTTCTCTGTTTAATGCGACAATTTCTCTAGGCGGTTCCCAACTATTGACGATTAAGCAACTGTTGTGGCAAGTTTCGCCAATACGTTTGAATAGGGTGCTGTAATTTTCATATTCTGGTCGATAATTGCCTGCTATTTGCCCGCTGCTGAGAATTGTTTGTACGTCGTCTAGGATGATGAGGCAGCGGTGCGATCGCAATTTGTCGATTAGCAGCGATAGTAGTTCATCGGTGCTGGCTGGCAATTCGGTTTCTGGTAGATTAGATAAAAATTTAATTAGGCTTTTTAGGGTATTATGGAGGGTTGGGGATGTGCCGAGACTTCGCCAAATTACATATTCAAATTGATGCTGGATTTGTGGGAGGAGGTGGAGTGCGATCGCGGTTTTGCCAATTCCGCTGAGTCCTAATATTGCGACTAGGCGGGTGCGATCGTGTACTATCCACTGTTGTAGCGTGGCGAGTTCGGATGTGCGATCGTAGAATAATGAGGTGATATCTGGTGCATCTCTTAAGTCTTGGCGTATTTCGGGTTGGGTGTTTTCTGGGGCGGAGGGCGATCGGGTTTTCGGAACTTCTGGAGATTGGAAAGTATCTGCACAGACATTGATGTTATTAATTCCTACAAAAGCTTTCCCAATAGGTGATGAAACATTGGAGATGTGCAACCTTTTAAATGTGGATTTAAAATTAGATTTATTAACTGCTTCACCTAATACATCTGAAAGTATTTTCCATAATTCCGAAGCAACATCCCTAGCATGACCTTCACTACAATGAGCTTCCTGTGCGATTTTCGGGTATTTTTGACCTTGCCAAGCACCAAGCAATATAGCCTCTTGCACGTTGTCGAGGTGTTTTCCAGTTTTGGTGAAAACAAGGTTGTCGGCAAATTTTAAGATTTCTTCAGCGTCCATCGATCGTGGTGGTGTGCGGGTTTTAGCTATTGTATCCGACATTTTCCGATATTACCAGATAAACTATGACTTTTTTCTAAACTGTGATTGATAAAACTCCCGGCATTTTCCGATATTATCCGGCTTGACACAGTTTTATTTATACACGCATAATAATAATGTTAATTAGTGATGAGGTACCAACATGGGTGGTGGATGCTAAACATCGGTGCTGCTTAAATAGCTCCGATTAATTGTTGGGTTGAGCAACGCACCTGGCGTTACACTCGACCCTACACAATGGTTATAGCAAGATTTTGTGAATTTGGTATAACCATTGTGGATACGGAATCTGCAATCAATATTCTTGCAATCAAAGTAGAATTTACTTATTAGCAAAAGAGCGATCTCCCTTTCTTGACTAAAGCACGCGCGGCGAAGCTATCCCGTAGGGAATCGCCCTGACTAATTTCTGACCTCTTGATATAAGCCGTCTGAGGGTACAGGTTTAGCTATCTCAGGCATATTACCCTCCTTAATAGCCTTCATTAAATCTTCGCGTAGCGCTTCTAAAAAATAGCAATCATTGCCCATATCCGATAATTCATCATCATCCAACTCTTCATCTTTCAAACATTCTTGATATGCCTCGATCCGAAATTCCAGAGCTTCAATAATAAATTGTACATCCTTAAAAGATAGAATCATCAGAACTCCATTTTTAATATTTATAGTTACTTGCCACTATCCTAACCCAGTCAGCTTGAAAACTGCCAAAGCTTGAAACCGTTAACTCACTTTGTAGAAATACGCACCGATTAGTTTAAGAGCCTGCTTGTATTCCTCGATCGGCATTCTGTAACCCGGTTTCCACAACCAATGATCGTTGTGGTCATTAATTAAATCGAGTGCGGCAGGAATTTCACTCTCCGCATCTAACTTCCACCAGTTTTTTCCGCTTCTTTGAGTAGCAAATGTTGAAATCCCACCTCCTAAAGTAGGATCTACCCAGATTTGACCGTTCTCTTCATAGGTAGTAACATCTTTGTTCGATCGAACATTATCCATTCTAGGTGAATTAGCGTTGCCTTGTCGATATAGAGCGATCGGTGTTTTTGCCATGCCTTGAGCGAAGATTCCCAGCTATGTAGAATTTACCACAATGGCTGCACAACCTTGTTAGCAGGAAGCTTTCGATCGCACTTTTTGAGATTTTGCTTGTTCCGCTTCCCCCCACTCGCTGCGAATTTCGCCGTCTATCTCCCCCTGGTGGTCAAAATAATACGCCATTGCTGCATGAGCTTCCGCCATCATCAAATATGAGTGCTGACGGCACATTTCTTCAACTGACCACCCGTAAGCCAAATAGTCCATCACAATTTGAGCAATCCGCACTCGCGGTATCCGTTGCAGCCGTGCAGGTTCCCCTACACCTGGTTTTTCAATATGAGGATAAATGACTTGTAAAGTCATAATATTTTCTAAGCATTTTTACTGCAACTATGATCACATTTTTGGATCGCCCTTTCTTGACTAAAGTACGCGCGAGCGAAGCTATCCCGTAGGGAATCGCCCTTTCGCAACAATCTCAAGCCTGAAGGCTTAAGTGCAAGTCTGCGACAATCGGCAATTCAAATACATTACTCTCTAAAAACCGCTTTGAGAAAAACATAACTTCTATATTTTCAATTTCCTCAGTTTCAGGATTGAGACGAGCAACAATTCCATAGTCGAGTTCTTGCGATTCTTGTTCTGCATAAGGCGAACATTTATTAATGTACAGAATATCGCCGACAGCATCGTATTTGAAAGTTAGTTTTTGTGCCATTATCTCTCCTTGGGTAACAGTTTTTGTCAGGTAAGCTGTCACGATCCAATTGCGTTCTCTGGGAACTGTATCACTCACAACAGCTACTACAACATATCTACCCTTGCGACCCTTACCATACTGCCTTGAAAATAGAAAAGTATTGCCGAAACGTAAATCACATCGAACCTCATCTGGGTCAGCTAGAGTTTCAGCTATTCTTTCTTGATAAGTTGGTAGCAAATCGGGATGCGTCTCAGCAATGTGCTGCTCTCGCTCTTCTGTGAGTTCGACCTCACTGTCGAGATACGGACAGAAAAATTGTGTTGTCACACTGATCTAGTCTTACCAGTCTTAGTTATCTAACTTTTAGAGTACCATAATTACCTGACAAGTGAGCGATCGCCCTTCCTATCCCCAAGCGCGATCGCCCTTTCATTAACTACCGATACTCAACAACCGATGCGATCGCTATTGCGATGTCATCCATAGTAGTAGTCGAAACTTCCCCAATCTTACGAATAAACCTTTGTACATCCATACCACGCAATTGCAGCACATCCACAGCCGAAACTTTCGTTAAATTATTAGCACTATCTGGATCAATTCTGACGTGCCAAATATTGCCAATATAATATTCTTTCCAATCTGTGACTGGTGCAATTAATTTAATCGGTAATTTGCCAACACTATCCGAACTTACCACCACAGCCGGACGAATTTTTTTAATTTCCGCCCCCACTGTCGGGTCAAAATTAGCAAGCCAAACATCACCACGTTTGGGAAACAGAGAATTAGTAGTCAATTAAATCTCCTGTCTGTAATTCTTGCCATTCTGTATCTTCCTGGTAATGACTTAACATCACCTCAGCCTGTTCTGCTAAAATGCGCCGTCTCTCTTCAATGGGCAATTTTATAAACTCCCGACGACTGGGATATTGAGCAACTGAAGGTATTTCTAAAACTTGAGATTCAGACTGTATTTGTGTTTGAGACTTATACAGTGCTTCTATTCGATCGCCTTCGGCTGCTTCGGCCACAATCTCAGCATCAATTTCATCTCGGTTAGCATGGTAATAAGTCAAAGCTGCATAGACTTGAGTTAGAGTTAAATGCCCGATGCGAGAGGCAATTTCTTCTGCGGTCAAACTTTGCTTGTACCAAATAGCAATGCGACGGACTGTAATACCCGTTCCGGCAATGATTGGACAGCCGCCATGTATGTCAGGATGACGGCTAATTAGAGTGCCAATATCGGTGATGGTTGACAAGATTTTTTCCTCGCCAATTTCTGATTGTGCTTTGATCTAGGATAGCACTCTCAGAGCAAGAGCGATCGCCCTTTCTTGACAGAAGCGCGATCGCATTAAATTTTACCATTTTAAAAAGAGAATTCCTCTAAATAGAGTTCTGTTGCTTCTTTCAGATTGGCGATCGCTTCTTCAATTGTTTCACCCTGGCTGGCAGTTCCCACTTCAGGACATTCTGCCACATAAACATCTTCTTCCCAATAAACGATTGCTGTAAAGATACGAGGCATATTTTTTGCAATACCTACTTATACCATTTTTCTAAAGATGTGCTGATGAAGTCTTAGCCCCCCCGAACTCGCGGGGGGGTTGGGGGGGTAAGATCTAGCGCTACTTTATGAAATTGGTATTAGTTCTTACTCAAATCCTGATTTTAACACATCGGGCGAGAGCCCTTTTTTTCCTAAAGCGCGATCGCCCTTTCTTGAGTAGGGACACGGCCTTGCCGTTTCCCTACAAATATCTGTTATTTTACCCCATATCAGCAGGGACGTGACACTGCCGTGTCCGGCTTCTAATCCGCGCGGGCGATTCCCTACAGATAGCTACCATTCACGCACTTTATGCACCCAAAAAACCTAATTTTGCTCCGGCGAATCTCCCTTAGCAGCATCTTTAATCACAGGATGAATTAAAGCAGATCGCAAACCTTGCCGAATTTCCGAACTCAAATACCGGCGCTGCAAAACCTGCCATTTTTGCCAAGCTGCATAGCGATTTTCGGCCAACAAACCAGCCAATTTCGGCAACTCTTTTTTCAGATCGCGATCGACAAAATCTGTCAGAAACTCACCTAAAACTTCACTGTCTTGAATATCGCCCAAACATTCCTGAATAGCTTTCACATCTTCGACATAAACTTCGTAAGTCTCGCTGTAAAAATCCCCAAACAGATTCATCAAATAGCGAACTCGCTTAGCTTGCTTCCGCAAATCGTGCAGAATAGTTCCCTCGGCTGCTAACTTCTCTTCGACAGCCTCAGCATTCAAATCCTTAGCAACTGTAACTTTGCCATCCTCATATTCTGTGCCCAACAGCCAAGCCGGATGCAGGAAAAACTCACTGACTTGAGGTAACAGTAAATCTGGCAAAACCTCAGCAATTGGTAAATGTTCGATCGCATGAAACTTCGGTTTTTCCAGCCAATCCTCGATCGACTGCTTCAGCGATTCGTAGCTTTTGTGCTCTAAAATCGCCCTCACCCCTTTCAAAGCCCGGCGCCGCTGTTTAAGCAAATCCGACAAAGCCTTATCTAAAACTTCCTGTTCGTCAGCCGGCAAATTCGGGTAATAGCGGTTTTGGAGACTTTCGAGCATCACATCCAAATCTCTGAGCGTTCCCAGAATCCGCCCCACCTTACCAATTTTGCGTTCAGAAGCTTCTTTTGGCAAATCTAAAACCGGAGCAAAACCCGTTACAGCCGATCGCAAACGGCGCATTCCGACTCGCATTTGGTGAAGTTCTTCCGCGTCTTTGTCTTTGAGAACTTCAGCCTCGTGCGCTACAGTTTTGCGGAAATATTTCTCAATCGCGTCAGAGGCCGCGTCTCCGAGAGTTTTAACTTGAGTTTTAACTTTTGCTGATGTTTTTACGTTCATGGCAGGTGTAGATTGCACTTTCTCGATCGACTTTAATTTTGATTTCAAGGCTTTGCTAATAAGGTGTTACATCCTAGCACACACTTGAATTTATGAACCGCAGCCATAATAAATCTTAATATAAGGTGCTTGACAATTTATCCAAAGTCAGCATTTAGCAATCTCAAATCTCCAATCTTCAATCTCCAATCTCAAATCTCAAATCTCCAATCTCAAATCTCAAATCTCAAATCTCAAATCTCAAATCTCAAATAAAATTACCCTCCCTCACCCTTGAGCTCATAAAAATCTGATTTCTGGCGCGCTTTCCCAAATAGGTTAAGATCGCTGCAAACCGACATTTATTGACTAAAGAGGGAGAGAGGGTGCGATCGGGAAGACAAGTTTTAAATTAAATCAAACCCGCCCAGCTTGCCCGACTTCAAAGAGGCAGTTTAGCCTTTCCAGTCTTTCGCAGATTGTTCAAGCACGTAGGTTGCTACATCCTCGATTTGTTCGGGCTTCAAGCGACCTAGAAAAGCAGGCATAGCACTTTTGCCCTTAGTTATCTGAGTGGTAATAGCTTCCAGAGAATTCATGCCGTACTTTTCAAGAGCTTCCTTTTTCAAGGTTTTCATGCCCATAACCACGTTGCCCCCACCGATGTGACAAGCAGCACAGTTGGCGCTAAAGATTTTAGCTCCGTTAGTGGCATCTCCTGCCAAAGCAGGGCGGCCGAAGCCGACGGTAAAAATTGCGATCGCTAACAGGGCGATCGATAAGAGTCTTTTCAACGCAGTTCTCCTCTAATGGACACGCAAATGGTGATTCTTTAGATATTTTACCTGGTGAAATACCTAGCACTGACCTTTTCTACAGTGTAGGCTTCGTGTCTCGTTTGCCGTTGCTCTGTTGGGTATCTCATTACAGAGATTCGTCACTGAAGACGATCCGAGTCTTACACAGCATTTCTGGGCTTTTACACCCTTTATCCCTTCGTAGGGAACCCACGCAGAAGCCCTGTTTCCCAAGGCAAAAACTATTTTCGTACAACAAACTTGGATTGTATTTTATGGTGGGACGTGCCTTACCAACCAGCGGTCTGTTCTTTCCCCCTTTCTCTCGCAGTTGTCCAAGGCCAAGCATATTACTGCTACTGTAGCCTGTTGTTTGCAGTCGAGTGGGTGGGTCGCAACCACTTATATCTTACACGTTTTTTTGCTAGAGAAACAGTAAATTGTCGCTCTTTTTCATAGACCTTGCTTGGCTTATATCCCGACGCTGAATTGAGTACAATTACAGCGTGGGACTTACGCCAAATTAGTTAAAACAGGCGCGATCGCGCAGTCGTATCGCCTTCTTCCGAGTAATTTACCACTTTTTGGCAGTAGCAGTTCAACTCTCAAAATTCTCCACGCCCCAGCCCGGAGCTTTCTGAGCAGCCCGGATCACAAAAGCCGCTAAATTTTCAATCTCAGCCTGTGGCATCCAGCTTTCCGGCACTTGGCGGCACCAAAAAGTCTCCTCAGTACCGTCATAAGTCATCGGTTCTCTCAGATACGCCACCAGACTATTGATGTTGTTGCGGGGAGGCGTTGCCCCTTTGAGGTCAGCCAAAGACAGAGATATCGTCGGATCGGGCAAATTAGCTCCTCCGACGTGACAATTCAGGCAATTTTGCTGGAACAATACCTTGCCCGCAGACAAATCCTGAGCCGAAAACAAGCGAGTATGTCCCTCAGAGTCCAACTCCAGAGCCACAGGTTCGCTGGCTTGTAAATACCTATTCACGTAAGAATCGGCAGCAGCCCAAACAGGTTGAGGAGCCAACAGCACGAGCGGCAAAATAATTAACATCCCCAACAGAAAGCAGACAAAAGCACCACGACGCAGCATGAGGGACTACAACCTTTTGCGATAATCAATGAGCCGAAGGTAAATTTTAGATTTCAGATTTTAGAGCGAAAAACGACCAGCCAGCAATTCTTGCCGAACTTCAGCCCTCTCCCCATCCAAAATCCAAAATCTAAAATCTAAAATCTAAAATCGATTAGCGAGCGCCTTTGCCACCAGCCCACTGCTTGGAGACAATTTTTGGCTGCAACAGAATGTGACCGGCAATCGCGTACAAATCGTCATCCGAGAGATTTCTCATCTCAGCGAAAATATCCGCACTCTTCATGCTCGGATGCAGTTCCGAAATTTCCTCAAACCCGTCATAAGTGGTGGGATTTTTCATAAAGTCCACCAGCGACTCAATATTATTCCGGGGCGGGTTGGCCAAAGCCAGAGTTTCCGGGCTCAAATTCACGTTCGGGTCAGTTTTTGTCATGCCTGCAGCGTGACATTGAGCGCAAGCCGAATTGAACAGGCGTTTGCCTTGCTGAACTTGTTTGAGGCTCAGCACCACCGGAGCACCCTTGTCATTCAAAGTCACAGTGCGAAGTTCAGGACTCAGTTCGACAGCCATCGCACTGCTGACAAATAACTGAAAGCTCAAGAATACAGCGGTCAGAGCAATGAAATATCTTTTAAGCATGGTTCTCCTTAAAAAAATCCGGCAAATTATTGAACGCTAAGAGATCGTACCTGGCAAACAGATTTGTGTTCAAAATTCCCTGATTCTGCAACAACTGGCGAAAGTTTGTGCAGCCTTACCTTTAAAGGTAGAGGAATTTTGCGATCTAATCTGCAAGAAGTTTTGAGTCGCGCCTTTTTTCGAGAGTGGACATAATTGCCTTAACATCCTCCAAAGCCAAACGGGTTTGAGGGTGCTTGTAGGCAATTTCTAACTCATCGCACAAGCGGATCACGTCTTCAACAGGGACGTTGAAGTCCTCTGCTATTTCTGCGATGGACAGGTCTGCAAAACCCATAATTTTTAGGTCGCTGACAGGTCAAAATTGAGTTGACGGCTATTAACTGAAAGCCGGACAATTTTAGAAAGCGCTGTTAGCTTGTTCTGTTAGTTTGTTCTGAGATATTGTTTGATCTATCGCAAGCTAACTAACCGCTAACTGCTACTAGGCATTTTTGCCCAGCCAAACTCCAGGGCCAATCAACTTCCGATCAATATCATCCCACTGCTGCGTCGTTATTACCAATAGGACTTGTGCGCGGGGGGATCAAAACCCGGTGTCTGCGTGAACGTCTCGTTACCAAACTCAATATTTTTCGTATAAACCGGGTTTTGAGCAATTCCTGAGAAATTTTTCGTCTCTCCCCCAGACTCACCAACAGACAATCATCCGGCGCTGCTGCTTAGGGAGAAAGTTTGAAAGCGTGAGTCTGCGGGGGCAAAGCGTGGTTATCGCTGGCTTCGAGGGCGGGGAATTCCGAGCCGGCCAAGAAAGGCTGGGGCTGGTGGAGGCTGATTAGCTGACCAAGAGTTTTCTTTAATTGAGTCCGGGGTACGATCAAGTCTACAAAACCGTGGGCGAAGGAGTATTCGGAAGTTTGATAATTTTCCGGCAGCTTTTCCCGCAGAGTTTGCTCGATGACCCGGCCGCCCGTAAAGGCCACAGTAGCTTTTGGCTCTGCAATTATAATGTCTCCCAGCATGGCAAAACTGGCGGTGACGCCGCCGGTGGTCGGGTGGGTCAAAATCGGGATGTAAAGCAGTCTCGCTTCCCGGTGGCGTTCCAGAGCCCCGGAAATTTTAGCCATTTGCATCAAGCTGAGCATTCCTTCTTGCATTCTCGCACCGCCAGAAGCGCAGACAATGAGCACGGACAAGCGTTCCCGCGTGGCGTGTTCGATGAGGCGAGTTAGCTTTTCTCCGACTACTGATCCCATGCTGCCGCCGATGAACTGAAATTCCATGACTCCGAGGGCGACGGGCAAATTTTCTAGTTGGCCGATGCCTGTTTCTACGGCGTCTAGGTGGCCTGTTTTTTCTTGAAATTCTCGCAGTCGATCGCTATATTTTTTTCGATCGCGAAATTTCAGGGGATCGGTGGCGTGCAGTCCTTCGTTAATGGGCACCCAGGTATTGGGATCGATCAATTGCTCGATGCGATCGTCACTGTAAACTCTGATATGATGCCCGCATTCCAAGCAAACCATTTGATTTGCTCGCAGGTCTTTGGTATAACTCAGGGCATCGCAAGCTTCGCATTTATTCCAAAGTCCGTCCGCAATTTCTCGTTCCGGCCGTTCTTGGGAGTTCGGTACTGATTTTCGTCGATTTGCAAACCAATCAAATAAAGACATTAAAACTTGGTAATTGTTAACTGTTGACTGTTGACTGTTGACTGTGGGCTGTTGACTGTTGACTGTTGACTGTTGTTATTTGTGAGTTGTTAGCTGCTACCAATAACTAATAACTAATAACTAATAACCAATAACAACTGACAATAAACAACAGACTTGACTACTGACTCTTGTCCTCTTCAATGGGACTGATGAGGATCAATGCTGTTTGCTGGTGTTCTGGAAGAACTTGCAGGGCTGTAGCACTTCCAGCCCCCAAATAAGATGCTATGCCCAAGTCTACAATCCGGGCGGGGATTTCATGAGCAGCTAGGAGCTGCTGCATTAATTCCGCTTCCCAACGAAAGCTAGTAGTTGTAAGTGTAATCCAAGACACGGAACAATTTTACCAATTTTTGAGACAATATTATGCTCGATCGCGCCTGACTACCTGTCGCTCAGAAACTAAAATTCGGGAAAAACAACTGCAAGTAACTAGATAAGATGGCTTCGCCCCACAGAGCAGTAATTGCTGCACCGAGAGCCAGAAAGGGGCCGAAAGGCATGGGTTGACGCCGATCGAGCAATCGGAGGGCGATCGCCCCGCCACCGGCAAAAGCCCCGGCTAAACAGGCGATGAATCCCGCTAGCAGCAAGTATTTCCAGCCCAGCCAAGCTCCCATCAAGGCTGCCAATTTGGTATCTCCGGCGCCCATAGCATTCTGCCCCAGTCCGATCGTCCCTGCAAGTCCGATCGCATCAAACAGCCACAACCCGACAACTGCTCCCAGGATACCGTCGAGTACCAGATAGTTTACCGAGTCGATCAAACTAAATGTCGGCCACCAACCTTTCGCGATTTGGAAAACCAATCCGAGCACCAAACCCGATCGAGTTAAAGAATTAGGCAAAGTCATTGTATCGCAATCAATCAAAGACAAAGCCAACAACCAGCTAAACAAAGCCCAAAAACCCAGAGTTTGCACTGTTACGCCAAACCGCCAGAAGATTAACAAAAACAGCAAACCCGTAGCTGCTTCCACCAGTGGATAGCGGGCAGAAATCCGACTGCGGCAGTGATTGCAGCGTCCCCGCAGCCACAGCCAACCGAAAACTGGTATATTTTCGTAAGTTCTGAGCTGATTTAAACATTTGGGACAGCGAGAAGGAGGGTGGATCACCGACAAACCCGCAGGCACCCGATAGACTACCACATTTAGAAAACTGCCAATAGCAGATCCGATAACAAAGACGATCGCGCTGACAAGGGAATTAAATATAATTTCCATTAAGTTATCTGTTGACTGTTGACTGTTGACTGTTGACTGTTGTCTGTTGACTGTTGACTGTTGTCTGTTGTCTGTGGTTATTTATTAATTGTTAGATTGTGTTCGGTCAATTACCCATAAGGTTTGTAGTATGGACTTTAGTCAAGAGCCAAATTCTGAGGACTAAAGTCCTCACTACCAACCTATTTTTTGACAATCGTTCGAGCAAACATAAATATTAGTTGTCACTTTCCAACTCGCAATGCCCAATGCCCAATGCCCAATGCCCAATGCCCAATGCTCAATTACCAATTAATACATTTGAGATTCAATTTCGTCAAAAGTAACAAAACGTTCACCGGGCAACAAAACCGGCTGCGAAGCAAAAATTAGCTGACCTCGATCGCTTCGGTGACTGACAACTACACCTGCCGGACGCTGCATCTGCTCGGAATGCACTTTCAGATAAATACTATATGCCGATCGAGCAGCTCGGATCAAATCGGGAGCTAGCAAGCTGTGACTTTCGGAAGTTTCTATCGTGGGTTCTGGGTTTGGCTGGTATGGAGTCACTGGAAACTTATCATAATGGTATAGGTCGATTTATTGGTGTTGCCTCTCGATTGATCGAACTTACCTTATTTTTTAAGAATAGACTTAGGTGGAAATTATTAATAGATTAACCTACAATCCTCCCTTGGCTGCGATCGAACTGCGGCTGCGATCGCTCCTTTCCGCCCAACTGTACGCGGCTGCGTGGGTAGATCCGTCCCCCGCAACGCTAATGGGGGTTTTCGATCACCTGCGAACTCTGCGCTACATCCTCCACGACTACGTGCCCCGGCCCGTGTCCGAATCTCCGCCCAACCCGGGCGAGGTGCGCTACCAGTGGCAAACAGGCACCTTGCTGTTCACGGATTTGGCAGGGTTTACCTCGCTGTTGGAAGCGAATGCGACCCAGGGGCGCAAGGGAGCTGAAAGCCTGCTGGGCGTGATTAACGACTATTTTGCCTCGATGATTGAAATTGTCAGCAAATCGGGCGGGGATTTGCTGGAGTTTACCGGAGATGCGATGCTGGTGCAGTTTCTCTCAGGGGTTTACCAAGAGGATACAGCGAGGGCGGTGCGGGCGGGTTTGCGGATGCAGCGGGCGATGGATGAATTTGCCAATATTGAAACGGCGCGGGGAGTTTTGTCTTTGAGGATGCGGGTGGGCATCCACTGCGGCCGCTACATTAGTGCTGACATCGGTACCCCGCTGCGGATGGCTCACGTACTGCTGGGGCATTCAGTCCAGCAAGCCAAGCAAGCTGAGGGTTATGGAACTGTGGGGCGGGTGTGTGTGACTGAAACTGCTAGAGAGTCTTTGGGAGAGCAATTTCGTTTTGAACCCGGGAAACCCGGTTATTTTTTGGTGGCGGACGATTTCACGGACGATCGACTCGGAGAGTATGATATCACTTTGACTGGGCGGCGGATGCCGAGTTCGGTATTGCTCGATCGCAGCGTTGCGGGCTTGGTAAAAGAAATCGGGGAAGCTGTGAATCGGCTTGAACCCCTTGCTAGTTATATTCCCAAAGCGATTCTGAGACTGCTGGTGGAAAATGCTGATCAGCGCAAAATCCCGCCGGATTTTCCTGAACCGACGGTGATGTTTGTCAACTTGATTGGTTTACCGGAGTCTGTGGACAAAGCTTCGCTGGAGGAAGAAGTCAATCTGATAGTGGCTTTTTCTCGGGTGTTTGCGTCGATTGATGCTGTAGTCTCGGCTAAAGGGGGCGTGTTGCAAAAAGTAACGGCGCACTTAGACGGTTCCGATATGCTGATTTATTTTGGCGTAACCGACGCTCACAGGGATGACGCCAGCCGCGCCGCTAGTGCGGCGATTGCGATCCGAGATATGATTACAGGCTTGCCTCGGGTAATTATCGGGGGTAAAGAAATAAAAGTAAGCTGTCAAATTGGCCTGTCCCTGGGGCCGGTGTTTGCTGCTGAGGTTGGGGAACCGCGAGGGCGCAGGGAGTTTAATATCCTCGGGGATACGGTGAATACGGCTGCTCGATTGATGAGCAAGGCGGGGGAAAACCAAATTTTGATTGCTGAAATGGTGTTTGAGTCGATCGAGCTAAACTTCATTTGCGAGGCTTTGGGAGCTGTTGCTCTGAAGGGGAAATCTGCTCAAACTCCGATTTTTGCTTTGCAAGGTGCAAAAGGGGAGAAGGGAAAAGGGGGCATTTAAATCACTTTGCTGGGTAATAGTTGTGCAGGTTTTAGGCTTCAAAAAGGCAAGTACAGGACAACCGCTTTCCACTGTGACTACTAAATGTTATTTTTATAATTTTTTACGATACTTCTTCGTCAGATCAGTTCCGGTTGCATCGGAATGATTTAACCGCAGAGAACGCAGAGAACGCAGAGGGAGATCAGAGAGAGATGAATAATTCTGATGAAGGGCGGAATTAATATCACTCGCATAGACTAAACTCCGATCGATACTTCACCGTTCCGCTGCAATCCTCCAAAGCTCCACTTTCTAACTCGAACACCATAAAAGCCTCATCGGGCACATCATATTCACATCCCAAATTCTTTCTACTAGCAGGAATGAACCCAAAACGCGAATAGAAATCTGGATGACCAAGCACAACCACTGCCTGAAATGCCGATCGCCCGCACTCTTTTAAACCCTCCCGAATCAGCAGCGTTCCTATACCTTGCCGCTGATAGTTGGGTAGAACTGCGACTGGCGCCAACCCCTGAATCGACAAATTCCTAGAACATTTTCCTTCGACGACAACCGGACTGAAGAAAATGTGTCCGACAACGCGATCGGATTGCACGGCAACAAAGGAAAATGTAGCTCCAATTCCCCGCATTCGATCAACTAAGTTAGCCTCATTTTCTCGCCCGAATGCCGCAATATTAACGTTGCGAACAGCTTCTACATCTTCTGGCTTTTCGGTACGGATATACATAGCTTATATTGATTGATTGTTCTAGCAACTAACAGTCATTATTGCGGTACAAGCTGACCGGAAGACAATCGCTTAATGCCCTCCATCGCTGTAGTTTCTCCGGCTTTATCACCGCCCTCGCGGGCAATTTTTAAAGCTCCCTCGTAGGATTCGAGAGCTTGAGCATATTGACCGAGACTTTCATGAATTGCGCCCATATTGTTGAGCAAGCGTCCGATACTTGTCTTGTCGCCGATTGCTTCTAACATCGGTATTGCTTGCTGAAAATAAATCAGCGCTTGAGTATCTTTGCCAAGCTTGCGAGAGGTAAGTGCCATGTTGTTGAGGAGGCGGCCGACGCCAGCCCGGTCTCCGATTTCCCGACGAATTGCTAAAGCTTGGTGATAAAATTCCATCGCTCTATCAAAGTCGCCGATGTTGTAGTAGACGCCGCCCATGTTATTGAGGGTACGGCCTAAATCGCGCCGATCGCCCGATGCCGTGCGAATCGTCCGCGCTTGCTGGTAAAATTCGATCGCCTTGGCGTAATCTACCTGTTCTGTGTACACGGCCGCGATGTTGTGGAGCGATTCTCCAATTTCAATTTGGTCGTCGGTAGTTTTGGCAAGTTCCAAAGCTTCTTGGTGCAGTTTCATCGCTTCGGAAAAATTGTCCCCAATCCGGTTAACGAAACCGATGAGATTGAGAGTGCGCGCGATACGACGCCCTCCGCTGATTTCTCGGTGAATGACTAAAGCTTGCCGCAAAACTTCCAAAGCTTCGGCCCTCAAACCCATTTCGCCATAAACTTCCCCCATATTATTGAGGGTTTCTCCGATTCCCGCTTTGTCGGCTAGTTGCTTGCGAATTGCCAAAACTTGCTCAAAAGTCTCGATTGCTTCTCGAAACAAACCCTCGCGGTGCTGTTTTACTCCTGTTTCAAAGAGTTCGTCTGCTTGCGTTTTGCGGTCTGTTGCCTGAGCGAGATCGCTCGCTTGGGCGCGCCTCGCATTTATAATGGGGGCATAAGCCCGAGCGTCTGAAATTGCCAGCAAGCTGAGTGCGGGCGATAAGACAATACTTATAGCTGCGAGATAGCTGAAGTGATAAGAGCGGCAGTGCACCGATCGAGTCCTCCAATAGCTAAGTGATAACTATTAAGATAGAGCTTTTTGGGGTGTTCCTGCCAAATTTTTTCTCAATCCCTAGGTTCTGACTGGGTTTTTGTCTTGCCAGACTGCCATAATCAGCGGCATATTGTTGAGAGCGGATATGACAGCAAAGTTTTTGCTGGGTGGAAGCGATGCTTTTTCAGAGCTTTGCAAGATGATGTCCTGTTGGTCAAGCGTGATCCAAGCAATTCCTGACAAAACTTGAATTTCTCGATGAGTTTGAGGCAATCTGTATACCTCGTTTTCCATCAGAATAATGCGATCTGGCGCTGCACATTCGGAAGATATTTGAAGCATAGCATCTCCTACTTGCTAATGGGTAATTGCTAATGGGTAATTGCTAATGGGTAATTACTAATCGAAGACTGTATTTCACTTCATTTCCACCCAACCCACACACTACTATTGGCAATAACGCCGATCGAGCCAAGCGCGCATTTCATCCTCAGTTGCCACACAGGTAGAGCGACCTGTAGCTCGATCGCAACCGTGCCACCAAGTGTTACCATAGCGATCGCACGTCTGCCAAATTCTCAGTTCGTCCTCACCAGAAATGAGGTAGAGCAAAAACTGCCCAATTTTATTTATAGCTGAAAAGAGAGATAGCCCTTTCTGTTTTTCGGAGAGTTTAGCTCGATCGGCAATCGAAAAAAACCTCATTATTCGGGGATTTATCTGACTTTTATAAGTAGACATAGCCAACAGATTAAAGTAATAACTCCTACAAAAAATGCACCAATAAAAATACAAAAAATAGCTTTAACTGCAATAATTTTATCGCAATTACAGCACAATATTGTTGTCGTGCAAGTCCTGTAAAAGTCTATCTGTTACCTGATAAACTAACCTTAACTCTGTGGCAATTTAAAATCAAAGCATTGCTTGCATAGGTTGTATGAATAAAATCGATATATCGAAGCCCTTGTGACAATTTGGGTACTACTGGCACAAACGCTATGAACGAAATCAATACGCGGCGGATGAAACTCTCTCAGATTCAAGCTTTGATAGCTGTAGCAGACTGTGAAAACTTTAGCGAGGCGGCTTTGCAATTGGAACTGTCCCAATCCGCCGTCAGCCACGCCATCGCCTCTTTAGAAACAGAATTGGGAGTGCAATTGTTCCACCGGGGGCGACACGGTGCTCAACTGACGCCAGTGGGGGAAAGGGTGGTGAGTCACGGGCGTCAAATAGCCTGCACCTTAGAAATGATGGTCAAAGAAGCGGATTTAGAAAAAGGTTTGCAGGGAGGCCAGGTACGGATAGTTACTTTTCGGAGTGTCGCAACTCATATCCTACCGGGTATTATTGCTAAATTTCGCAGTTGCTTTCCCAAAATTACGGTTAGCATTACCGAAGTTTATTATACCCGAGCTGTGGAAGAGGCTTTGCGATCGGGCAAAGCAGACATCGGCTTTGTCTCTCTTCCCATCTCCGATGAATTTGAAACTAGAGAAATTTTGCGGGATAAATATGTTGTGTTGTTGCCGCCAACTGCCAAATTGTCAAGTGCTAAGATTACCTGGAAAGAATTAGCGGCTTATCCGTTGATTTTGCAGCCGGCCGAAAATGCTTGTTCTGTACCGCTGCGAAAATATTTGACAACTTCGGGGTTTCCCTTAAATATCGCTTACGAACTCAGCGAAGATTCAACTATTGTCAGTATGGTGATGCAAGGTTTGGGTACAGCAATTCTTCCCCGTTTGGCGGCGGAACCGATACCTACTTCGTTGAAAGTTTGCAGTTTGCCTGCGGATTTTGAAAGGGTAATTGGGGTGGCTGTTTTGAGGGATGGGTTGTTGATTCCGGCCGTGTTTGCGTTCTTGGATTTAGTTAAAAGTTCCGCAGAGGTTGATAGTGATGGCGATTTTCCAATTAATCCTTCTTAACTGGTTAATTGGTTATTGGTTATTGTTATTTGTTCTTTAACTGGTTCCCAGGCAGAGCCCATTGGTGACAAATTCCTAATTTGTCACCAATGTCAAGTGGGATAGGCAGACAGATTTAACTGTTGTCTGATCCTGGATTTATGCTCATATTTGACAATCCTCAAATCCTGGTTCTCCCTGGCAGTAAAATAGGCGATATGATCGGACGCCTTGCCACAAGAATAGGCATGGTTAAAGTGATAGAATCCGCGAAACAACATTTCTAAAGAAATCTGCTCAGTAGAGAGTTCTAATTCATCAGCAACCGCATCAGCCACATCCATTAATACCACTTCAGTTGAGGCGAGCTGGTAAATTCCGATCGGGAATATGATCTGGATTGATTGTACGTCGTTTTCCCATGTTGCTCCTCTTTCACACCTTACAGACCAGATTACCTTACACCATCGAGCTGGAGGCAAGCCTGAAGTTCCCCGAAGCGGGGAACTTCAGCTTAAGTTGTCACCAATGGGCAGAGCCTGGGAACGAGTAAAAATTGCTGACTTGAGCTTGATGACTTGCTTTTGGACTCAGCTATTTGGGTAGCTGGGCAATTTCATTTGTCCAAAGTCCAATCTAATACCGATTTTTTATGATATAATATCAGCTAGACTTCCCGGAAATCTCCTGCTTAAGGGGAGCTAGTCTGGGATCTTCTCTCTCAACAAGGTGAGGGAGCATCTACTCTTTTGCAAATAGTCTCTTGCGGTGCATATCTGAATTTTGCTGTTTTCAACTACAAGGTGTCTTGTAAAAATGCATCATCATATTAAGGCAACGGATCTTAGAACCTTGGTAAACGAAACGGTTTTGCCAAGGTATTCAATTTGCACCTTATTAACTGATAAAGATCTATATCAGGAAATGTTAGAGTCCTTTGCCAAAGCTGGTTTTGCTCCCGATATTACTGAGTATTTGTATATCGATAATAGCATCACAAATGCAGCCGATGCCTATTCTGGGATTAACGAGTTTCTGAGGATGGCAAAAGGTCGGTATATCATCATTTGCCATCAGGATATTGAATTGGTCAATCACAACCTTGCCCAATTGGAAAATTGTATTGCTGAATTGAATAAACTTGATCCGAAGTGGGCACTGTTAGGAAATGCAGGGGGAAAATCCCTCGGATGTCTCTCGCTAAGGCTTACAGACCCCCATGGCGATAATAACACTGGGGAATTTCCCGTGAAGGTTCAATCATTGGATGAGAACTTTATCCTAGTACGCAAAGATGCTAATTTGGGGGCATCTAGGGACCTGGATGGATTTCATTTATATGGGTTTGATTTATGTTTTATGGCTGCAATGCGTGGATATTCTGCATATGTGGTGGATTTCCATATTCATCACTTGTCACCAGGAAAAATAAGTCAAGATTTTATCAACTGTAGAAGTCGCATTATTGGGAAATATCAACAGTTGTTTTCGGGAAGGTTTTTCCGAACAACCTGCACATCGTTCTATCTTTCGGGTAATGCCATGCTCAATAGTATTTTCAATCATCCACGTATCATCAAAAGGCTTGAGGATGTCTACCAGAGGTTTGGATGGTGATAAGTTTCTCCTGTTCACTACAGCGCTGAAGCATTTGGAGTTTGGACAAAACCTAAAATCACTCTATAGGTAGTGGCTAAATCCTCATCTTTGATGGAAAAAGGTCTACCTATAACATTTGTCCAAACTCGAATAAAGCATGGTTCAGCTCGGTTTTTAGTGGGATTCAGACTTGATCAGCAACACCTTGCCAGAGGATCTAAGGATCGAAAACTTAATAACTTAAGCACCTCCTACAGTCTTCTCTTCTGTAAGTTGCGATATCAGAGGAGGCAGAGCCTCCGGATCTGCATTACCAGGCAGAGCCTGGTAACGAGCAATCGCTTAAGTTATTAAATTTTCATTCCTAAGGAGATTTATAACAAAGAAATTTTAACTGGTTCCCAGGAAGAGCCTGAGAACCCATGTCTAGAGCCTCTGCCTCGCGAGAGGAAAATTGGAGGCAGAGCCTTCGGATCTGCGTTACCAGGCTCTTCCTGAGAACAAGTAAGTAAATCGCTCAAAAAGTCACTTTTAAAGCATTAAGTGCGATCGCTTATTTATTGTTAATGCGCTCAGCCACAAGGCTAGAACTATCGCCTTGATGGAATTTGACTCGACCATCTACCGAGTTTTTATCCTTTAATTTGAGCCAACCGCTACCAGATGCAGGATCGTTCTCGTCATTACCGTCCCATGTAAACTCAAACCGCTGATCCTTTCCATCTTTTACGACTTCGCCGTCAATTTGACCTGATACTAAACCGAATTGAAATTCTCCTGAACCTGTTTGATCGATCTCGATATAGGCTTCAACTTCCATGTCCAAGTAATCACTATCCCACAATTCCATCTCCGCGATCCGCCATTTACCGCTATATTCCATTGCTTTTATCCTCCATTTGTGTTAATATTCGTCATCTCTCTCACCCAGTTGCGTAAATTCACCTCGGCTTCTACTTCATCTAGCTGCGCTGCTGCCAAAAATTCGTAAAGTTTGGACTTCGGAAGTATTGCAAAAGTGGGGCTGACCGATACTTCCAAATACTCATCGTTCTCTAGCTTGTAAATTCGCCATTCTCTACCATTGTAACGCCAAAACTCCGGTACTCCCATACTGGCATAGAGAGCAAGCTTGTTAATATCGGTATGGGTGATATCTATTTCTACGACTAAATCGGGTGGCGGATCTGTGGCTAAATCTACTGTACGACCGGCTACGAGGGGCTGATTTTGGATGTAATAGGCATTATCTGGTTCTGCACCGCGCTCTAAGTCCGATCGAGGGTTGTCGAACCCATTGTTTTGATTTTTAAACCTAGCTCTACTACCAAAATCCGAATCAAAAGTTCGATTAAGCGTGCTGAAAATTCGTGTTCTTCTAAAGGCATGGTAATTTCTAAAATCCCTCGGTCGAATATCAATTTAGCCGATCGGTTATCGCCTAAAATCTGTAGCAGTTGTTGATAACCCTGCCAAGTAATATTTCTCAACACTACTCGCTGTTCGCCTAGGGGTAATGGGGGTGCGATCGGCGCAACAGAAATCATATTTTTTACTTCCAGCTATGAGATTTCTAAGATAACATAAGGAACAGGCAAGATGCCTGTTCCACAACTAACAAATTATTGATTGTGGAACGGGCATCTTGCCCGTGCAAAGGAACAGGCAAGATGCCTGTTCCACAACTAACAAATTATTGATTGTGGAACGGGCATCTTGCCCGCAAAGGAACAGGCAAGATGCCTGTTCCACAACTAACAAATTATTGATTGTGGAACGGGCATCTTGCCCGTGCAAAGGAACAGGCAAGATGCCTGTTCCACAATTAAGAAAATTATGGATTGTGGAACGGGCAAGATGCCCGTTCTTAAAAAGAGTCAACAAATTCTATTTTCTCTGATCTGTTCTCTGCCGCAAAATAAATTCAGCGAGGGCCAAATCAACCGGTGTTGTGACTTTCAAATTCGTCTCTTCTCCCTCAACAATTTGCACTGGTAAACCGCATTTTTCAAACAAAGCCGCATCGTCTGTCACTTCCCAACCTTTTTGTCGCCCTTCTTGGTGACACTGCTTTAACAATTTCACTTCAAATCCTTGGGGAGTCTGGGCCGCCCACAAATTGCTTCTGTCCGGCGTGTCTCGCACGATCCGACGCTCATCTACGACCTTAATCGTATCCTTGACCGGGACGGCGACAATCAAGCCCGGACAGCTTAAGAGAGCTTCGGAAGATCGATCGAACAATTCAGCAGTTGCCAAACACCTCGCGCCGTCGTGAATCAACACTCGATCGGCATTTGGTGGCAAAGCCTGCAAACCGTTGTAAACTGACTCTTGCCTGGTAGCCCCTCCTAAAATCAATTCCACAGGCTTCACCAAAGCTAAATCGGCCAGAATTGCCTTAAAATCTGGAAAATCGTCAGGCTGGCCCATGATGCCGATCCAGCTAATCTGCCGCGAAGCTTCAGCAGCAGCCAAAGTCCAACTCAGCAAAGGTTTAGAGAGCAAATTCAGCAGCAGTTTGTTCCGCTGACTCCCCATCCGCCGCCCCGAACCCGCCGCCGCAATTAATAAGTGCATTAACTAACCCTTCTTCACCCAACAAGGTATATATTAAGAGCGTCCTGTAATTTTCAGTCAGTTGTTTTGCTGTCAGCCAGTAGCTTTTAAACTCTAAAAATACTATAAGCTGATAGCTGAAAGCCGATCGCTGAGAGCTACCTCGATAGATAATAGCCCGATCGTTTATGATGCGAATACTAGCACTTGTCCCTGGCGGGATTGGCGACCAAATTTTATTTTTCCCCACCCTCGATGACCTCAAGCAGTCTTATCCAGAGGCGCAAATTGATGTCATCGTGGAACCGAGGGCAAAGGGCGCTTACCGAGTCTGCAAGTCCGTCAAAGAAGTTTTGACGTACAATTTCAAAGACCGCAACGCTATGGCAGATTGGGGCAATTTACTGGGCGTAATTCGCGATCGCGAATACGAAGCAGTTATTTCCCTAGGTCAGCGGTGGACTGTAGGGCTGCTGCTGTGGCTGACGGGCATTCCGCAGAGAGTTGGCTATTCGGGAACCAACGGTGCTCGATTTCTCACTGCTGCCGTACCGCTGAAAACTGAACAGTACGCGGCTTCAATGTACCACGATTTGCTGCAAGGATTTAACATTACAAATCCTTGTCCGGCGATCGCAATTAATGTACCAAAACAGGACATTCAGTGGGCGGAAGCCGAACAACAGCGGTTGGGCGTAAAAGAAAGCGGTTACATTCTAATTCACGGCGGTTCCAGTCAATTAGCTGTGTCTAAAGGTATTGACAAAATTTACCCGACAGACAACTGGAAGCAAATAATTGAAGATTGTCAGCAGCGGCAGCCGAATTTGCCCGTTGTTGTTGTGAAAGGGCCCGAAGATGCAGACTTCGTGGCAAAGTTAGTCGAGTTATGTCCAAATGTAAAAGTTATCTCGCCGGATGATGTCGGCAAGTTGGCGGCCACTATTGCGGCTGCTAATTTGATGATATGTACTGACAGTGCGCCGATGCACTTAGCTGTGGCGGTTCAAACTTATACAATAGCTTTGTTTGGCCCGACTGAACCTGCAAAATTGCTGCCAAAGAGCGATCGATTTTTGGGCATTAAATCTCCTACTGGTAAAATGGCTGACATTTCTCCTCAAGAGGTTTTAAAGAAGGTTTGGGGCGGCTAAAAACTAGGATATCTAAGTCAGGACACGGCACTGCCGTGTCCCTACAATTTAGCTGGTTTCCAGGTCCGAGGGACGAGGAAAGAAATCGAGGATCTAAAACTCGATGTTAGTCTTCCAAATCATCCATCATCTGCTGCAACCTACATTCCGCACTCTCAAATTTCACCATCAGTGTTTACCTATTTGTGCAATAAAGCTCTAAATTAGACTTTTTATAACGTGGTTAATGCCGATGAGCTTAGGAAATTGCCATTGCAGTGCGTCCGGGCGGATCGAACCTGTAACCGTAACCCCGAATAGTTTTAATAAACTGCGATCCACTAGCATCAGCTTGAATCATTTTCTTGCGAATCTGACCGATATGTACGCTAACAACGTTCTCTTCTCCTGTGTCGCTGCAGTTCCACCCCCAAATTTTTTCGATTAGCTGTTGGCGACTCCAAGATTGACCAGAATGACTTGCCAAAAAATATAATATCTTAAATTCCAAGGCTGTTAACTTGACAATGCGATCGTTTAGTGTTGCTTCCCGACGTGCTGAATCGATCGCAAATTGATCGAATACAATACGTGATGGAGTCACAGGCCTCATACGTCTCAACACAACTTCTATACGAATTGCCAAATCCGCTAGACCAAATGGTTTACAGATATAATCATCAGCACCGGCGGACAGGACTTTAAGTTTATCAGCTTCGTCTGTGCGGCTGCTTAGCATGATCACAAAAACATTAGTACGGCGCTGCATTTCCTGGCAGAGGTGATAGCCTGTAGTATCCGGCAAATTCCAATCGAGAACTACTAGCAGTGGCTTTAATTTCTCAAACAATTCTAAAGCCGTCTCGCCATCTGCTGCCGAATCTACTTGATATTTCTGATTCAAAAAGCGATGAACTAGATTGCGGATGGCTGGGTCATCATCCACAACCAGAATTTTGGGGTTAGTATCAACAACCATAACAAAAATATTTCTTCCTCTTGTTAATGGACAACTGGCAATTTCTGAACAGCTTTAGTGAAGAGTAAAGCCCAGGTCGTTCCAACTAAACAAAGTTTTTTCTGGCAATTCTTCTTTCAGCTTTGTCTTGAGGTCAAAAGGCTTGCCCCAATCCCATATTTCGATCTCTAGGCGATCGTTAAAGACTGCGATCGCCAGCTCGATTTTCGGAGTTCCCACTGACAGATTTTGGTGGGCGTGGCGAACAGCATGGGCAAAACCCTCGATCGCAGCAAGTTTACAAAGCTGCAACACTGCTTCGGGAATGGGTAGAGGCTCTAACTGCTCGACCCACCATAAAACTTGAGTAACAGCCTGGAGATCGCTACTTACTTGAAGTTTAATGTTGTGAAGTGGCTGGTTATAACTTCGATCGGATTGGGGATTTCGTTGCTCTTGAAGCCAGTTAAAACTGTGTAAGACATCGATCGCACGCTTAAAAAAACTAGCTTGAGGGCTAGGTTGGGGTGGTACTAAAGCTGGCTGAAAATATTTTACAATTAACAGACAGTTTCGACCAGCAGATGTGCGGGTATAACTTAGCTCATCGGCAATTTTGCCAATAAGTTTTATACCTATTTTGCCTATTTCATCAATTTCGCTAAAATCTTCGTCACCGTGCGAGTTGCCGAATAAGTTCAAATTCATTTGACTAACCTCTCTTGTTTATCAATAACTGCTTGTCTGTCTTCTGATCAAATCATCGCATCACTTTAATTGAGTGAAGTTGACCAGAGGTATAAAGTTAGGTCTATTAGAGGTCGGTATAATCAAAGTATACTCAAGGTATAATTAAACTACTCTCATGCAGAGTCCCGATTTTTCGCAAGGCTCAGGACTGGGAAGCATCCCAGCCGTCTAAGAGATCCTTGGCAAGGCTCAGGATGATTTAAGTGCATGACACGTAAGTTGTAATAAAGTTAAATTAGGGGTTAACCTAGATGGATTGGCAAGAATTCCTTAGAAGCGAATCTGGGACACATGAATTATCGATGGAACACAAAGACACATTATTAGAAGCACTCTTCTCTCCTGAAAAAGCACCCCGCAATCACGTAGAGATTTCAGTAAAATTAAACATAGCAGAAGCTACTGTAAAACAGCGGCTGGGAGAGATTTATAAGAAATTTGGAGATAGTTTTCCTGAACTTTCTGACCAACAAGGTGCAGGAAAGTTGAGGATTCTGCAGACTAAATTGATACAGAAGTATTATCAACAATCACAACCAGTAGTTCCCCCCTACCCTGAAGAATTTCTATCGTTAATAGAAGAAAAAATTCGCAGGTTTTGCGGTCGCCAATTTGTTTTTGAGACTTTTGAGCAATTTATCACCGACAATCCTCACGGTTATTTTACGATCGTCGGGGATGCGGGAATGGGCAAAAGCTCGATCGTTGCCAAATACGTATGGGAGCATAAATCTCCCTGCTATTTCAATATTCTCGTCGAACGTCGCAACAGACCAGAATTGTTTTTGAAGAGCCTTCGCCGGCAATTAATTGACCGCTATCAATTGCCAAGTTCAGAAGACGCTGATTTACCAACTTTACTGGCCCAGGTGGCGGGAAAACTCACGGCGGGCGATCGTTTAGTAATTGCAGTTGATGCACTGGATGAAGTCGAACAAGAAGAGGGAAAAAATCTTTTACATTTACCGACAACTCTGCCCAATAACGTATATTTTCTGCTGACGAGGCGACCCTATAACCTCGGCAGAAAGCGGCTATCTGTATCTCCGGGAGTTCCGGTAAAAGAGCTAGATTTAAGAGACAACAAGTATGTTAATGATAATCAGGAGGATATCAAAGAATATATTCGCTTTGTTATCAATACCGATTCTGACTATCAAAATGTACTGAAAAACTGGATTAAAACTCGCAGCATTGCCGATACATATTTTGTGGAGCAAGTGGCAAACAAAAGCGAAAACAATTTTATGTATTTGCGCTATGTTTTGCCGGCAATTGCTAAGGGCGATTACAATGACCTGAGTTTAAAGGAATTGCCCGATGGGCTGCAAGAGTATTATCAAAGCCATTGGGTGCGGATGGGAATGGAAGCTAAGCCAGGGCAATTGATGGAGATTGTCTTGTATATTTTGCTAGAGATTTGCACGCCGATTCCCTGCGAGATGATTGCGGGAATTGCCGAGGTGGATGAATGCGAGGTGGCACAGGTTTTAGAAGATGAGTGGGTTGAGTATTTGAAAAAGCAGAATGTAGAAGGAGAAATCTGCTATACCATCTATCATGCTAGTTTCCTTGACTTTCTGAAAACCAAACGGGAGATGGATTCAAAGCGGAGAATTTTTCAGAAAGTAAATCAACGGATTGCTGAGTATTTAGAAAACGGGATGGCATGAGATGGGAGAATTTGCTGACAAGTTAGCGGCCAAACCACTTTCCTATCAACGTGCTTATCTGGGCAGCTTACTACCAAATTATGTCAAGTCAGGGAATTTAGAAAAGTATTATCAAAAACTGACTGATTTTAACTTCCTGATGGCAAAGATTCAGCATCCTGAGTTTGGGATGCAGGCACTGATGGATGATTTCGATTTGGTTGACGCTTCTGAAGCAGTAACTCACCCAGAGTACAACCCAGAAAAAGTGAAATCTCTGAACTTGATTCAAGCGGTACTGTGGATGTCAGCCGATATTTTGGAGCAAGATAAAAGCAAACTGGCGGAACAATTGTTAGGGCGCTTACTGTACTTTGAAATATCAGAGATTCAGGCAATGCTGGAGGTAGCAAAGCAGTGGAAAGCAGCACCTTGGTTGCGTCCTTTGACACCCTGTTTAACTCCCCCTCGTAGGGGACTGATACGCACGCTTAAACGTCACAGCAACTCGGTAAATGCAGTTACTGTCACTGCTGATGGCAAGCGGGCGATTTCTGGTTCATCGGACACAAGCCTTAAAGTCTGGGATTTAACCACTGGAAAGGAACAGTTTACTCTCAATGGTCACACCAACTCAGTAAATGCAGTTGCCGTCACTGCTGATGGCAAGCGGGCGATTTCTGGTTCATCAGACACAAGCCTTAAAGTCTGGGATTTAACCACTGAAAAGGAACTGTTTACTCTCACGGGTCACAGCGACTTAGTATATGCAGTAGCCGTCACTGCTGATGGCCAGCGGGCGATTTCTGGTTCGTGGGACAACACCCTCAAAGTCTGGGATTTAACCACTGGAAATGAACAGTTTACTCTCAATGGTCACAGGCAATTAGTAAATGCAGTAGCCGTCACTGCTAATGGGAAGCGCGCGATTTCTGGTTCAAGAGACAAAACCCTTAAAGTCTGGGATTTAACCACTGGAAAGGAAGAATTTAGTCTCACTGGTCACAGGAAATCAGTATATGCAGTAGCCGTCACTGCTGATGGCAAACAGGCGATTTCTGGTTCTTTGGACAACACTCTCAAAGTCTGGGATTTAACCACTGGAAACGAACAGTTTACTCTCAAAGGTCACAGCAACTCAGTAAATGCAGTAGCCATCACTGCTGATGGCAAGCGAGCAATTTCTGGTTCAGATGACAACACCATCAAAGTCTGGGATTTAACCATTGGAAAGGAAGAATTTACTCTCGAAGGCCATAGAAACTCAGTAAATGCAGTAGCAGTCAATGCTGATGGCAAGCGGGCAATTTCTGGTTCAGATGATAAAACCCTCAAAGTCTGGGATTTAACCACTGGAAAGGAAGATTTTACTTCTGAAGGTCACAGCAACTCAGTAAATGCAGTTGCTGTCACTGCTGATGGCAAGCGGGCGATTTCTGGTTCATCAGACACAAGCCTTAAAGTCTGGGATTTAACCACTGGAAAGGAACTGTTTATTCTCAATGGTCACAGTAACTCAGTAAATGCAGTTGCTGTCACTGCTGATGGCAAGCGGGCAATTTCTGGTTCAAGAGACAACACCCTGAAAGTCGGAGATTTAACGACTCGAAACGAACAGTTTACTCTCAATGGTCACAGTAACTCAGTAAATGCAGTAGTCGTCACTGCTGATGGCAAGCGGGCGATTTCGGGTTCATCGGACACAAGCCTTAAAGTCTGGGATTTAACAACTGGAAAGGAACAGTTTACTCTCAATGGTCACACCAACTCAGTAAATGCAGTTGCTGTCACTGCTGATGGCAAGCGGGTGATTTCTGGTTCGTGGGACAACACCCTCAAAGTCTGGGATTTAACCACTGAAAAAGAACTGTTTACTCTCACGGGTCACAGCGACTTAGTATATGCAGTAGCCGTCACTGCTGATGGCAAGCGGGCAATTTCTGGTTCGTGGGACAACACCCTCAAAGTCTGGGATTTAACCACTGAAAAAGAACTGTTTACTCTCACGGGTCACAGCAGCTCGGTGAATGCAGTAGCCGTCAATGCTGATGGGAAGCGGGCAATTTCTGGTTCGTGGGATAGCACCCTCAAAGTCTGGGATTTGTCGAGTGGAAATGTCATTGCCAGTTTCACGGGTGAAAGTTCGATCGCCTCTTGCGCTATTGCACCCGATGGAGTCACAATTGTCGCAGGCGACGCATCCGGGCGCGTATATTTCCTGCGGCTAGAAGGGATTGCTGAGTATTTAGAAAAGGGGATGGCGTGAGATGGGAGAATTTACTGACAAGTTAGCTGCCAAACCACTTTCCTATCAACGTGCTTATCTGGGCAGCTTACTGCCAAATCATGTCAAGTCAGGTCATTTAGAAAAGTATTATCAAAAGCTGACAGACTTTAACTTTCTGATGGCAAAGATTCAGCATCCTGAATTTGGGGTGCAGGCACTGATTGATGATTTCGATTTGATTAACGGTTCAGAAGCAGTAAATCACCCAGAGTATAACCCAGAAACAGCGAAAGCCCTGAACTTGATTCAAGCGGTACTGTGGATGTCAGCCGATATTTTGGATCGAGATCGGACGCAACTAGCAGGGCAATTGTTGGGGCGCTTGCTGCACTTTAACATTCCGGCAATTCAGGCAATGCCAGAGGTAGCAAAGCAGTGGAAAGCAGCACCTTGGTTGCGTCCTTTGACACCCTGTTTAACTCCACCTCGCAGGGGATTGCTACGCACCCTAGAAGGTCACGGCGACTCAGTAAATGCAGTAGCTGTCACTGCTGATGGCAAGCGGGTGATTTCTGGTTCAGATGACAACACCATCAAAGTCTGGGATTTAACAACTGGAGATGAACAGTTTACTCTCAATGGTCACAGCGACTCGGTAAAAGCAGTAGCCGTCACTGTTGATGGCAAGCGGGCGATTTCTGGTTCAAGAGACAACACCATCAAAGTCTGGGATTTAACAACTCGAAAGGAACTGTTTACTCTCAATGGTCACAGCGACTCGGTAAATGCAGTAGCTGTCACTGCTGATGGCAAGCGGGCGATTTCTGGTTCAAGAGACAACACCATCAAAGTCTGGGATTTAACAACTCGAAAGGAACTGTTTACTCTCACTGGTCACAGCTACTTGGTAAAAGCAGTAGCCGTCACTGCTGATGGCAAGCGGGCAATTTCTGGTTCAAGAGACAACACCATCAAAGTCTGGGATTTAACAACTCGAAAGGAACTGTTTACTCTCAATGGTCATAGATACCCGGTAAATGCAGTAGCAATCACTGCTGATGGCAAGCGGGCGATTTCTGGTTCCTGGGACAACACCATCAAAGTCTGGGATTTAACAACTGGAAAGGAACTGTTTACTCTCGAAGGACACAGAGACTTGGTAAATGCAGTAGCTGTCACTGCTGATGGCAAATGGGCGATTTCTGCTTCAAAAGACCAAACCCTCAAACTCTGGAATTTAACAACTCGAAAGGAACTGTTTACTCTCACTGGTCACAGCTACTTGCTAAAAGCAGTAGCCGTCACTGCTGATGGCAAGCGGGCGATTTCTGGTTCGTGGGACAACACCATCAAAGTCTGGGATTTAACAACTCAAAAGGAACTGTTTACTCTCACTGGTCACAGATACTGGGTAAATGCAGTAGCCGTCACTGCTGATGGCAAGCGAGCGATTTCTGGTTCCTACGAGAAAACCCTCAAGGTCTGGGATTTAACAATTGGAAAAGAAGAGTTTACTCTCAATGGTCAGGGCGACTTGGTAACAGCAGTAGCCGTCACTGCTGATGGCAAGCGGGCGATTTCTGCTTCGTGGGACAACACCATCAAAGTCTGGGATTTAACAACTCGAAAGGAAGAATTTTCTCTCAATGGTCACAGCGACTTGGTAAAAGCAGTAGCCGTTACTGCTGATGACAAATTCGCAATTTCTGCTTCAGATGACAACACTCTCAAAGTCTGGGATTTAACTACTGGAAAGGAAGAGTTTCTTCTCAATGGTCACAGCGATTCGGTAAATGCAATAGCCGTCACTGC
>Ga0163148_10000885_pt1 | contig 40333 bp, 41 predicted proteins | sample OliLakLV19MP7P2_FD_148606 | JGI IMG/M metagenome (GOLD analysis project Ga0163148, IMG submission 148606) | Freshwater microbial mat bacterial communities from Lake Vanda, McMurdo Dry Valleys, Antarctica- Oligotrophic Lake LV.19.MP7.P2 | ecosystem: Environmental > Aquatic > Freshwater > Lake >... | reverse complement strand
TGCTGTACCAAGATTTGCATTAGTTCCTCCCACACTCTGATGTATGATAATAAGTTGGGTTAGTTCTGTGCCACCTCCACCACCTCCACCACCTCCAGAGTTTTGAGGCGGAAGAGATGAATCATTATCTCCTCCTTGGCCCCCACCACCACTTCCACTACCACCACTTCCACCTCCAGAACCTCCTTCATTGTCCGAAACAGATCCACCTTCGAAGCCTATTACCAAGTCAAAACCTGCTGTAGCATTTTGATAGCTATTTCCCGATTCTGGATTAAAGACAGCTTCAAAATTATACTGAATCATTTCACTCGGGTTGATTGTAGAGAGAATAATGTTGCCTGCAGAAAAGAAATCATTAAGTGTGCCGTTCCAAAGGAGAGTTGCTCCTTCTTTGATTTTTAAATAAATTACATCACCAAGACCGCCACTTTCACTTTTATTTTTTGTGTAGACTTGTATCGGTTCAGATGTGTTTCCAGAATTTGTAACTTTTACGAAACGAGTTATGGTATCTCCTGGTAAAAAATTTGCTTCGCTAAAGAGGGGAGTTTTTTCAAACTGAACTGATATTGAAGGAATGTCTTCGGCATGAAGAGGTATGGACCATACGGAAAGCAAGGTCATTAGGGACACTATGAATGTACGGGATATTAATTTCATGATTCTTTTTCAATAAATGTATCAGGAGAAATAATATCTTCAATAAGCTGTGGTCCAACTGGTGGATCATCATCTCCTGTTACTCCTGGGACTTCTTTCTTCTCAGAAACTATTTCCTCGTCTTCGTGAGACAAAATAGCCTCAGCTTCTTTTTCGATAACAACTTCATCAGTGTTTTCTTCAGAAGTCGGATCAGACTCTTCGATAATAACTGGATCTGTACTTGTCGAGATTTCTCCAACTTCTTCTATAATAATTGGGTCAGTACTTGTTGCTTCTTCAACAGGAGGGGAATATAACACATCTTCGGTGCTGGTTGCGGTCTCTATTTCTACGCCCTCAATTTCAATACTAGTTTCGGGTGTGCTTGTGGCTTGTTCTCCAATAATAACTTTGTCTGTGGTTGTCGCTTCTTCATCAACCTCTTCTGTAAGATCAATTATTTCGGTGTTAGATGAGGTACCTCCACCGGAAATTATTAAGGTAGTTTCTTCTGATGTTTCTTCAGTAACAATGTCTTCTTCGGGAATGTCTTTGGTGTTTTCTTCCTCAATTTCTTCATTGATATAAGTTGAAAGATCCGGTTCTCCGTCATCTGGATTGTACACAATAACTGTACGTGTTGCTTTTCCAGTGTTTCCAGCTTGGTCAGTTGCAGAGTAGAGTACCTTATGTGTTCCTGTCGCAGACGTGTTTATCTGGTCTCCTATTGTTGTGATGCCTAAATTATTATTTACATTATCAGTAACGAGTGCGCCGAGGTCGACATAGGATGTGCCGATTTTTACCACTGCAGGATTATTCCCTTGGATTGTGATAACAGGTGCCTCAGTATCAAGTGCTTGTCTAGAAGTTTCAGGTGTCTCATCAGCTTCATTTGGTGTTCCTGGTGTTGGTATAGGGTCTATCCAAGCTCCTACGCCGTCAGGAATGCGCGCAATAGACTTGTTTTCAGGTACAGGACCATCGTACGTATGTTCATCAATAAGGTTATTAAACGGATCAAAAAGCCTTACTGTGTCTCCGGTGTTGTTAAGGATTGGTTTATTGTAATAAATAACCAAGAATCCATGGCCAGTAATTATGGTGCCACCAGTAGATGTATTAGATGAGCTGATAACAACTTTATTACCTTCAGCTGATGTTGCGTCTCGAGTGTACCAGTCAGCGATATTAATAGCCCTATCTTCAAGATTATAAATTTCTACCCATTCTCCGAGTGGTCCGTCCTGACTATCGCTTCCTGTTGGGTTTGGTAGAATCTCGTTTAATACAATTCGAGGAGGTGTTGGTGGTGGTGGAAAAGATAAGGTCGAATTTAGACTGAGTTTAATAATTTCTGTATCAATAAAACCTCCTGTTCCAATAGGCGGATTTAATTGTCTGCCCGTTGCAATAAGTTCAATGTCGCATGTTTTTTCTTCTGTAGATGGAGATGTAAAGAAAGAAACTTGCCAATCTTGTGGACTTTCAAAATTTTGCTCTGGAGTGTTGAGGTTTTGTAATGGACCACTGTATTTTTCTTCACCATTTACTACTGCAGAAACATCTAAAAGGTCACAGAGTTCTCCGGTGCTCGTTGCAGTAATGTTATATGTAAAATCTAAACTTCCTTCATTAAGTATGGAAAATGTTGCAACGGTTGGTTCTTCTCCTGGATTAGTAAGTGAGAAATCAAGAGAACCTGCAGAAAGTACGTTACCTGAAGATGTGTGTGTATCATTAAACCAAGAAAATGTATCTCCAATAGCTGAAAGACCTGAGTAGTTGAGACCAATGATTAAAAGCATTGCAACCGTTTTGCGCATTAAAAGAGGTGAATGCTTTAAGTATTTTTGTATATTAAAAATATTTTCAAAACCACGTACACAAGTACGCATGAATTTAATATGCGGAGTAAGTTCCGTGTGATTTTTGTGTTTACTGCGGATTTTCATGAGAAGAATCAACAGACTTATTTTTCTTAAGTTTTTTGAGTTCTTTAAAAATTTTGACTACTTCATCTCCAACGATAATAACAGCGGGGAAGATGATAAGAAGAAGAAATCCTAGTGGCTTACGTGCAAAGTCGATAATGTAACCAATGCGAGGAATATCAAGAATGACCTTACCGATAATTTCTTTTTGAGGTGTCTCTCTTGCGTCTGGATCTTCATTTGCATCACCTTTGGTGGTGTAAAGAAGAGTGCCTTCAACAGCTCGAACACTAACTATTCTGTGAGTTGTCGGTACGTCAGTTTTGGTATCTTTGCCAAACGTGACAACATCCTCCACCTCGTAATTTTCTTGAGGTTTAATGATAACAATTGCCCCAGTCGAAATTGCTGGTTCCATTGATCCTGATTGCACTACTTTGACTTGGAAATTTCCCGGAATAGGGAAGAGTGTAGAGATTAAGAGAAGTGCCAAGATGATTATGGCTCCTATAAATATGTAGTATCCAAGTGTAAGTAATTTTTTCATTGAACATGTAGCTTGAAGCCTTTAACCCTCCCACGAATAATCGCGAGAGGTAAAAGGCTTCAAGAAGCTTTTTGAGATTGTTAGATATTTTCTACTTCTGGGTCAAGATTTATCGCATCACAGCTAAAGTTAGTATTGTTTCTAACTTGTTCTGCGTATGCAGTAAGACTTGCAGAGAATGAATCGCTTTGAGCATCATTTGTCATACCAGAACCATCACAAGTAATATCGTTTCCATTAACAGTCATAGTACCTGCGCACCATGAAAGTCCGATGTAGCTAGTTGTGGTTGCTGTAAGTTGTTTTTCTGTTGAAGGATCAAGTGAGGCAAGGCTTCCAAAGCTACTTAGTGGAGCTGGTCCACCAAGAGCTATTTCGCCATTTTCATACATACCATTTCCGTTAGTGTCTGCCCAAGTGAATATATCAATGTAGTTTGAGAGCTCTCCAAGACCGCTAGGGTTTCCTAGAATTGCTGTGTCTCCCGCGTTGATTTCTGGACCTAAGAGTGAGTTCTCTTGATCATCTTTATTGTGAACAATAAGACAAGCCCATGCATCGTTATCGTATACATGAAGAGAGATCACATTTGTGCCTGTGTCTCCTGGCTTGATATCGTCGAAGTTAAAGAATTGGTCATTTCCATCAAGATCTTTTTCTGACCACAGTCGGCATTGGTTTTGGAATGATGAATCATTTCTACATTCTTCTCCTGGACGTTCGATTGTTAAGTCAAAAAGAAGTCCTGCAGGGTTAGATGCTGGATTGTTACTTCCTGATTTATTACGAACTGTAATTTCAAGAGTGTTTAGTCCATTTTGTACAGCTGGAAGCATAAGTGCTTCAGCAGCAGCTGTATTAACCAAAGCTCCGAAATTTGTTTCTGTACCAAGCTGATCTGTAATTGTTATTCCATTGAATACAATTTTGTATCCATTGTCTGCGGCAAGAGCTAGGTCAAGAGTTATTCCGTCTACACCACCATTCCAATTGAATGATTTTTTGAAAGTGTACTGCGCACCATTTGTTGTGTCTGCAACAAGAACTGGATCAGTTACCCAAATCCATTCTGCATCAGAGCCAGTGATTTCCTGTATCCAATTTGGATGAATAACTGAAAGGGCAACTGCATTTGTTGGATATCCACCCACAAACGCACCTGTTCCACCAGTCACTTGTGTAGATTCTGAACTCCATAGGTTTATGCTACAGGTCTCACAGTCTACACCGTTATAGATTTGCTTAGTGTGATCAATTTTAAGATCGATTGAACCTGCTACGAAGATGTTACCTGATGAAGTTTCGGTGTCGTTATAGAACGCACCAGTTACTCCGGCAACAACTGCGCCCACAAGCACAATTACTCCAAGACTTAATAATATTTTTTTCATAATAGATTGTTATTCAATAAGAAGTTTTTAACTAGAATTGATCTATTGGAGATTGTGGATCTTGAGGTGAACAAAGGAAGCTTCCGTTGTTTCGAGATTGTTCAGCTCGGAAAGATATATCAGCTTGAACTCTGTCAGTCTGAGTTTCGTTTCCTTCATTTGCTCCACTGCAGCTTATTCCAGAATTTCGAACATCTGGACCGTTTGTTCCCTTAGGATTTTCTAGAGTGCCTGTATAACCCAATGCATCTTGGTCTACTGCAGTCAGCTGAAAATCACCAAAACACCATGCTTTTCCTACATAACGAATGCTGTCTCCTGGAAGCGGTCCAGTTCCATCCCAAATGTTAACTTCTGAGTCAGCTAAAGCAACAGTTGCTGTTTGACCCACATCAAGTGCACCAAGAGTTCCTGACTGAAGAAGAGTTTCGTTTGATTCGAATACATTATCTCCATCATCTGCCCACCATGCGAAGTGAACGCGACTTGCTAATTCACCATCGTTAGGACCTGTTGTTCCATCTTCTAGTGGATCTGCAGTTTCAAGTTCTGGTTCTGTTGAACTCATACCACTGTTGTCAGTGAGTGTGACGTCTGCACAAAGCCATGAATCATTGTTATTAACATGAAGACTGATGGTATCCTCACCCCAATCTCCTGGTTTTAGATCTTGAAAATCAAAAAAGAGGTCACCTTGTTCAAGGTCTTTTTGTAACCAACTTGTGTCAGGGTTGAACACGCCATTGTAATAACTTGTATTGTCGACTGTAAGATCGATTGCACCAGCTGTGAATGTATTTCCAGTTGATGTTTCTGTGTCAGAGAAGAACGCACCTGTTGCTCCGGCAATAACCACCGCAACGAATGCAATCACACTCACACTTAATAATATTTTTTTCATATTGTAATTAGAATTTAATTTAAATAAGCTATTTTATAAAGAACAAAATCTTCACCATGTTCGACCAGAAGATTTTAAATTTAAATATTGAGCACAAAAAGTGCCATAGTATTAACTGTAGACTTATTGACTGAAGTTTTGATGAAGTAAATAAGTCACTTTTGATAAAGAACAAAATCTTTCATGTGTTCGACCGAAAGATTTGAAATTTAAATATCGAGCACTATAAGTGCTATGGTATTAATGTTAGACGTATCCACACAACTGTCAACGTGATTTTTTTAAAAATCAAATAAGTCAAAAAAAGCTAATTTTTGCAAAAAAATAGCAAAAAACCCCGTGGGATAGGGGTTTTTTGATGAAATTTCGCTATTTTTTACCTAAAATTCTATACACAGGTTTTACACAAGCTCTCCACATTTGCATTTTTTTATTGTGATTGCGGAGAATACCCCGAAGTTTTGCTTCGGGGTTGAGTTCACAAATCTGAACAAGCGTCGGCGGAGCCGACGCTTGTTCAGTAAAGTTTTCCCCGTTGCTTCGCCTTATACCTCGTCTGCTCTGAGCGAGGATAGGACAAGGACTTTATCGTGCGTGAAGGTCTACGTAGATGTCTTCGAGGGCTTTTACAGCATCTCCAGAAGCAATGTTATTTTGGTGGTACATTCCATCAGTGCAATCTCCGGCAGCCCAGATTCCTGGCGTTTGTGTTTTTTGATTTCGGGGGTCAACGATGATCTGTCCAATCTTATTTAAAGGAGTAATATTTTTTACAAATGATGTTGTTGGAATGAGTCCGATCTCAACAAAAATTGCTGGCGCAATAATTTCTTTTTCTTCATGTGTCTGTGCATCTTTGTAGAAAATACTTTTTACAAATTTGTCGCCCGTTATTTGTGTTGGAATTGCATTTTTGATAGCAGTCATATTGGGATGCTTTAATACTTTTTCAACAGTTACTGGATCTGCTCGGAGTGCGTCTCCACGATTAAGAAGAGTGACACTTTTTGCATATGCCAAGAGTTGAGCAGCTGTTTCAAAGGCTGCATTTCCACCTCCAATAACAACCATGTCTTGTCCGGTAAAGAGCGGTCCGTCACATGATGCACAATAGGTGAGGCCCTTGTGCTCAAACTCTTTTGCTCCTGGTATATCGAGCTGTCTTCGTGTGCTACCAGTCGTTACAAGGACTGTTTTTGCGTTATAAGAGCCCTTATCTGTGGTTATAGTGAAATTACCCTTATTTCCTGTTACTTCCTTCACATACTCACCTTTTTGTATTTGAACAAACTCTTTTGCATAGGCTCGTAAGTGATCTTCGAGAGATTTCGCTAAATCAAGTCCTTTGATAGAAATAGTTCCTATCCAGTTTTGAATATCTTCAGATACGATACTTTGTCCGCCAAATTCAGCGGCAATAAAAATAGTCTTTAATTGTTTTCGAGAAGCATATACACCAGCAGAAACACCCGCTGGTCCGCCTCCAATGATTGCTAAGTCGTACATAAAATAAAGAAGTTAAAATTTAATATTTAGAATAATGAATGAAATATAATATTTAGAATAGTGGTATATAGAATACAGAATTAGGAATGAGGAAGCAAGAAAAAATACGTAGTGATATGTAATGTCTAATAAAAGCGGGAGCCCGAAGGGCTCCCGCTTTTATATTTTATGCTACATGCTACATGTTACATTACTTTAGTTTCGATCTTCGGAGAAATGCTGGTACTGCACCCCAGTCATCATCAGCATCGTCGATAATAACTTTCTTTTGTTCGGGAGCTTGAACTTTTTCTTTTGGAGAAACTTGTGGGGGTACGGAGTTATAAATTTTTCCTACAGGTTCATTGTTGTTTTGTGAAAGGGGAGCTGACTTTTTTTCTAAACTTTGGTTTTCAGGGAAGCCAGATGCAATAACTGTAATTTTTATTTCACCTTTTTTGAGTCGATCACTGCGAACTGTACCGAAGATTATTTTTGCATTTGGATCAACAGATTCAGTGATTATTTTTGCAGCATCTTGAATTTCGAACATTGTAATATCTTCACCTCCAGCAATAGAGAAGAGAACGCCTCGAGCTCCTGCAATAGAAACTTCAAGAAGAGGTGAATTGATTGCAAGCTTTGCAGCTTCCACAGCTCTGTTTTCACCTGTTGCAGATCCAATACCCATGAGAGCTGAGCCCGCATTTTCCATAACAGCCCTTATGTCAGCGAAGTCTATGTTGATAATTCCAGGTGTAGTGATAAGGTCTGAGATTCCTTCAACGGCATTTTTCAAGACATCATCACAAAGTGCAAAAGCTGACTTGGCTGTTGTTTCTTTATCGATATTTGCAAGTAGTCTATCGTTTGGAACGATAATAATTGCATCCACTGATTTACGAAGTTCATCGAGCGCTTGTTCAGCAATGCGAAGTCTTTGTTGTCCTTCAAAGAAGAATGGTTTTGTTGTTACCGCAACTGTAAGCGAACCAAGTTCTTTTGCGATCTGTGCAATTTTAGGAGCGGCACCAGAGAATGTTCCTCCTCCACAACCTCCAGTAATAAATACCATATCAGAACCTTTGATTGCTTCTTGAATATCTTCAAGAGTTTCTTCGACTGCACGACGTCCAAGATCTGGATTCATTCCAGTACCAAGTCCACGGGTTAGATTTTTTCCAACATGTATTTTTTTCTTTGCTTGAGAGTGATGTAAATCCTGGGCGTCAGTGTTTATGGCAACAAAATCAACACCTCGAACTTTCGAAGTGATCATATGATTGATTGCGTTCTTGCCTGAACCCCCGACACCGAGGACCTTTATTCGTGCGAACGCTTCTACTTCTGGTTTAATTTGGGGCATAATCTTAAAAAATCCAGTATCTCTGGTTAAAAAGTTCCTTCAATAATAGCAGAAAAATCTGAAAGCAAAACCATTGCGAGCTCTGATTTCGCGTGGTATGGTGTTCAATGTTCTTTACACATAAGGAGAATTCGATGATTAAGGTTGATCTCACACTGTCTTTTAAATGTCCTCAGGGGTCTTCAGAAATAATTGAGTGTAGATTTCAGACTCATTCTTTTGTCGCCACAGTTTTTCTGGGTGCTCGGATTGAGATTCGACTTGGTTCACCTAAGCAACCTTATTTTTTTGAAGTTACTCATGTTGGTGTGATTCAGGTTGGTAATTTAAATCAGGTTGTTGAAATAATCTGCGCACCTCAAGGTAAGAATTTGGTTTATCTTGAGAAAATACTTACTGAACTTCGAAAAGCAAAGGAGTGGAAGGAAATAAAATGATGAAACAAAAAATAAACCCACCTTGTCGGTGGGTTTTTCTGTGAAGATTTTAAGGAAGAAGTTTTTTAATCCAGCCGAATAGTTTTTCACCTAAACCTCGCGCTATACGCTTAATACTTATTCCTGAATCATCTTTTGAAGTAAGTCCGAGAATACAAAGTCCGTAAGCAACAGACCATGTTGAATCTTTTATTTGACCTTTGGAGCTTTCGCGAACATTGATTGTTGCAATTCGTGAGGGGAGTTTTAAATATGTTTTTGCGATCTCTTCAATACTTCCCATTCCAGAACCTCCTCCTGTGATTATAATACCAGCAGGAAGTAATCCACTCCTGTTGATTTTCTTTAAGTGCGCCTCAATAAGTTCAAACATCTCATATAATCGAGAAGAAATAATTTCATCGAGTTTTTTGCGTGAATATGAAGTACCTGTGAGTGTTCCTATTTTTATATCCTCCGCTTCTTCGAGTGGAATTTTAAAACCAAGAGCGATGTCGTGTGTGATGTCTGTTGAGCCCATAGGGAAGACTTCGAGTGATATCGGAATGTTATTTTCGAACACAACAATAGAAATAGTTTCAGCTCCAATGTTTGCAAGAACACAACCAGCAATTTTTTGAGTTTTTGAAAGGGTAACAAAGCTTGCTGCGATAGGAGAGGTAATAACATCAACAACATCAACACCAATATCTTCAACAGCTTGAATTAAATCATTAACGTGATGTTCGAGAGCAGAAATGAAAAGAGCCTTAACTTCAAGTTTTGTGCCTCGCATGCCGATCGGGTTTCCACCAAGTATTGGTTTTCCATCTATTTTGTACGAAATAGGGATAGCATGAATAATTTTTCTATTTAAAGAAAGGGCTGGTGGAATTTCGTGTTCACAAATCTCCATAGCCTTTTCCATATCAAGTTCTGATACTTGGGAATCTGCTCGAGAAATAATAATTGAACCCTGAGAAGTTACTCCAGAAAGTCCAATGCCTCCAACAGAAAGAAAGGCACGTTTTATTTTGACACCACTTGTTTTTTCAGCTTGAGCAACAGCAACAGATATACTTTTGAGTACGTCAGAAGGGTTAATAATATAACCATGTCGAAGACCTTTCGATTCAGCAAAGCCAGATCCAATAATACGAGGTAGTAGCCGATCATTTTCTCGAATGCTTTCGGCGACAAGTACTTTTATTTGGTATGTTCCGATGTCGATACCGACTGTTATGTTGCGTGCCATGAAAATTATATAAATCAGAATTACTTCTTTTTATCTATTCTACTACGAAACACCTTATTTTTTCTATGCACAACAAAATCACCACGCGTAAGCGTGGTGATACGGTGAATTTTTTAATCAATATATGCTCTTCCTTCAAGGTCTTCTCCGCAGATAGGACAGTGTTGGTGCAGGTGTGCTTTTGAGCCTTCTCCATGAACAATACTTTGCTCTTGCCACATTTTGTAACTTTTGTGGCATTTAGGACAAATCCTATTTCTAACAAATAAACAAAAGAGTGCAACGGCGATAAAGGATGGACAAATGATTTTAAAGAAAACATCCATGTAAAACTCCTTATGTAAACAAAAAGTACACTCCAACTCTCTATTTGTTATAGCTGTATTAGTAAAATAATTCAATCTTTACAGGTTGAATTTTTTGAGAGCTTTTGCTTCAAGTTTTTCCATTTCATCTCCATGGTCTAATCCTTTAAGGTGAAATAATCCGTGGATAAAAAGTAATCCAATAAAATTATCGTAAGGCTTGTTCCATTCAACTGCTTCAATGCGAGCTTTGTCAGGGTTTATAAATATCTCACCTTGGTCTCTGTCGAGAGGAAAGGAGAGTACGTTCGTTGGTTTGTCTTTTCCACGGTAGGTAAAGTTAAGTTTTTTAGAAAGCGTTGTTCCAACAAACACTAAACTTAATTCATATTTTTTCCCAAGTACAAAGTCTTTCATTTCGACAAAAGGCAAGCTTGGAAGCTTGCCTTTTGTTTTATTGGTAATTGAAACTCCTTCGATGTCCATTTATTTTCGGCGCTTTCTTACTTCGAGAGCTGGATCTATCATCTTTCCAAGCTTAACCAATTCTTCAATACGAGCCTTTTCTGCTAAACGAGTTAATTTTTTGTTTCGATTAACATTCTCAGACTTAATACGAGTATGATAACGGATACTTCGAACTCGAGGAAGTACTCCAGAGCCCTTAACACGCTTAGTAAAGCGTCTTAGGACACTAAGACTTGTTTCGTTGTTGTTTCTGTTGATTTCTACGTTTACTGCCATAGTGGAAAATATATTACCATAGAAGGATAAGGGGTGCAATCACCAAGGAAAGCATTCGAACACTCTTGTGTATAGTAATAAGGTAATGAGGAAGTTCTTTAAGAGGTACGGTTTCTTGAACACGTGTTTCTGTATTGCGTACAACCACGTTATTTTCCATAGCTTCCTTCTGTCCCATGATGATTATAAAAGGAAGGTCCATGTGTTCTGCAGAAGAAATTTGTCCGGTGATCTGATCACCAGCTAATGCATGAAGAATAGGTATACCCCATTTACGAAGACTTTCAATTATCTTAAGACTTTTAAGTTTTGCTTCAAAACCAAGATGGATAAAGTAAAATTGTGCTGATTTTGGTTTCTTGAGTTTTACTGAATTTTTTAATCTTTGATATGAGCAGGAAAGACTGATTGCAGGAATATCTTTTTTGAATCCAAGTTTTCGAGAGAGAGGACTATATCTAAAACCAAAACCACATAGCTGGCTATTTTTTTGAGCATCAGTTAGATGTATTTCAAAAAGTGTGTGAGCAAAACAGTCTCGATGTCCAAAGAGTGTTGGATCGATCTGATAAGGAATTTCCATTGTTTCGATAAATTCAAGCACCTCTCTAAAATGTGTTCGAGCACCTTCAGAAAGAAATGCCATAGGTTGTGGAGCGTCACGTCGTATGGCTATGCACTTTTCATCTTCGCAGACATGAGTAATAGGGTTTCTACGAACACAGTCTTTGCAAGGACCTTTTAATTCATTAAGCTTCTTTTTATAGTAATTCCAGAGTTCTCTTTCGAAGCGATGAATAGCTTCACGGTCTCCAATGGTATTAAGTACAATAGAGATATTGTTATAACCTTCTTCTTCGAGAATTGCCTGAGTTGTTTTGATGAGGATTGCTTCGGCAATACTTTTTGTTGTTCCAATAATATCGAGTGAAAATTCAATTATATTCTTTTTTGGTGCTTTACGAGTTATAAGCATTGTCGGCTGATGTGTCTCAAGAGCCTCAAGAGTTTCAAGAGTTTTTTTTCCGTACACGCGGAGGAGTGCAAGTTTTTCTTCTAGTTTAAAAAGAGTATTTGGAGCTTTTGAAAGAGATTCTCTTTCAATGAGATTTTGTTTGGAGAGGCTTTTTACATGAGGCGCATCTTCTTTTTTAATTGAAGGTACGTTAATAGTTTTGAAACCATAATATGAAGCTATTTGTGTTACGTGATCTCTGTCTTCTTTAGGTTTTCTCATACAATAATTATTTGTTATCTTCTTCTGTTTTGTCCCCCGGCCAAAGTCCAATACCATTTAGTGGTAAGAGACGAATAAGTGGTCTGCCAATAATAAATTTCTCAGGTAAGGTACCCCAGTATCGAGAATCCAAACTTCCTGTTCGATTATCTCCCATTACAAAATATTCGTTTTCTGGAACCGTAACAGTTAAAGTGTCATTTTTAGTAAACTCTACATAGGTTTCTTCAAGTTTTAGTCCATCTGGATATTTTGTGTTCTCTATAAATACTTCGCCACGTTCAATTCGGACAGTGTCACCAGGGAGTCCAATGATTCGTTTGATAAAATAGCGTGAGGTATCGAGTGGATATTTAAAAATAAGTACAGAACCTCTTTTTGGTTCGCTAAAGTGATAGCTCAGTTGATCAACAATAAGGTACTGTGCATTTTCAAAAGTTGGATCCATCGACGCTCCATTCACAAGGAAGGGCTGAGCAATAAACATTCTGAACGGAACTATAATGAGAAGGGCGAGAATTGTGAATCGAAGCGTATCAAATAAAAGACTCGGTTGTTTTGTTTCTTGAACCGCTTCTTTTTGTGTTTCACTTTGTTCCATTTGTAATGTTCTAAATTTTCTTAGATGAATTTAGAGTCATTGTAGTACAAAAGAAATGTTTGACACAAGAGATTGAGGTGATGCACAGTAATTTTTTATTTATTTTGTAACTTTTAACCTTTACCCCAACACCTTTTTCAATTAAGTTTTTTTAAAAGTATGTACCTTACATTGTCCTTCTTATCTTTTAGATTTTTATGATAAGAAGAAAGGTGTGGGGGTTTACTTTTTTCTGTTTTGTCTCTACTCTTTCTGTATGGCATATACTATCGTTGGTCTTGGAAATCCTGGTGAAGAATATGTAGAAACTCGTCATAATGTTGGACGAATGGTTTTGGAAATAATTCAAAAGACAAAAGATTTTGAAGAGTGGAAAGAAAATAAAAAATCAAAAGCGCTTATTTCAAAGGGGATGCTTGGTAAACAAAAAGTAACTCTCGTTTTACCGGAAACTTTTATGAATAAGTCTGGAGAGAGTGTAAAAATTCTTGTAAAAAGTCCAAAGCTCGCAGAAAAAATGGTTGTGGTCCATGATGATCTTGATTTGCCACTTGGAACTCTCAAGGTTTCGTTTAATCGTGGAGCGGGTGGACATAAAGGTCTTGAGTCTGTAATTAAAGGGGTTAAGACTGAGAAATTTGCACGTATTCGAATTGGTATTTCTCCAGAAAATAAAAAAGGAGGTGTTAAAAAACCTTCACATGAAAATATAATAGATAATTTTATTGTTGATCCATTTAAACCTGCCGAGATGCTCGAAATAAAAAAAGTTTTAAAACGAGCTGTCGAAGCTGTTGAGATGATTGCAACTGAAGGAGTAGAAAAAGGAATGGGGGAATTCAATAGAAAATAATATTTTCAATTGAATTCAATGCCCAATCTCAAATTTCAAACGTCAAAAAGAAAAACCGCCTTTCGGCGGTTTTTTTGTTTATTTCTTGTTTCCTGTAAAAGAGAGTGCCATTTTTTGTTCCTTCGGATCAAAGAGAGTGATTTTGAAAGGATATGTTTTTCCAAGTTCAAGTTGCTCGCGTAGTTTTTCTTCAGTTCCAAATTCAGAAACATGAATGAGGCCTGCAACACCTTCTTCAATCGAAGCAAGTGCTCCGTGTTTGTTGAAACGAATAATAACTCCTTGCACTGTGTCATCTTTTTTGTACTTTTTACTTGCTTCTGTCCAAGGGTTTGGTTTAAGAGCTTTAATTGAAAGAGAGATTTTTCCGTCTTTTATTTCAATTACTTTTACTTTAACGCTATCATTTACACTATAGAGACTTTTTGGGTTTTCAACGAGCGCCCAGTCGATTTCAGAAATGTGTACCAATCCTTCAAGTCCTTCTTCAAGCTTTACAAAGATACCAAAATCAACAATACCAGTAACTGTTCCGTCAACTTCTTCTCCAACAGTATATTTGTCGATAATTTTCTCTTTATTTTTTGCTTCAGGACTCTTTTCAGAGAAGATAAGTTTTCCTTCTTTAGGAATTGCGGCAATGATAGAGACTGAGATTTTTTCTCCAACAAGCTTTTTCAATTCTTCAAGAATCTTGTCCTTGTCACCATCTTCAACTCGAGGATAGTGGTCAGTCTTTAACTGAGATGCAGGAAGGAATCCTTGAATCCCTTGCCATCCAATAATAAGACCTCCTTTGTTTGCTTCCGTAATAGGAAGTTCAAATACGAGTTTATTTCTAATAGCATCTTCTGCTTCACTCCAGATAAGAGCTTGACGAGCTTCTTTAAGAGATATTTCAACGTAACCATCTTTGTTTTCAACACTGATAACTTTTCCAGCTACCTTGTCACCAATATTTGTCTTCTTGATGATATCTCGAGCAGCAATGAATTCACGTCCGTATATGATTCCAGTTCCAAAAGGATGTAAATCAACATATATAGAAGCTGAATCAATACCAATAACAGCACCTTCTACAAGGTCGCCAACCCCTGGTGGGTTCGGAATAGATGCAAGAATAGCATCCATCATAGTAGTGTCTTTCTTTGGCTTTTCAGGCCCATCATCTTCTACCTTTCGAATTTCTTTCTTTGGCTTTTTTTCTACAACTTCTTCTTTTTTTTCTTCAACAACTTTCTTCTTAAAAATGTTTTTTAACATAATGGTTTTGTAGCAGTGTTATCTTTTTCCGTGTCTCTCGTCTCTCTAAGATAGGATTACTGCAAGTTTATAATAAATCTCTTATATAATAAGAGAGACAATATAGTACTACAAAGATTAGTTTTTTTCAAATAGGGGAGCTGTGTTACAATACCGCAATGATTATCACATACCACGGCGTAGGATGCCTCAAGGTGCAATTTGGCGACACTATTATTGCTGTCGATCCTATTTCAAAAGATTCTAAAGAAAAATCAGCTAAATTTGGTGCCGATATTGCGCTGGTGAGTATTAAAGACGCTGATCACAATGGGGTTGAAAATTCTGCTCACGGTGATCGAAACCCTTTTGTAATTTCTGGTCCAGGTGAATATGAGACAAAAGGGGTGTTTATAAAAGGATTTCCTTCGGTTTCTGCATACGGCAGTGCTGACAGAATTAACTCTATATATAGAGTAACTCTCGAAGGTATGAATATTTGCTCTCTCGGAGCTTTGAATAGTACTGATCTTAAAAGTGAAACAATGGAAGGTCTTAATAATATAGACATTTTACTTGTTCCTGTTGGTGGTGAAGGTGTTCTTACTCCAGCTCAAGCATATAAACTTGCGGTAAATCTTGAACCAAAAATAATTATTCCAACGCACTATAATGCAACTACGCTCAAAACCTTTCTCAAAGAAGCAGGAAGTGATTCTGTCGAAGCTGTTGACAAATTAACACTTAAAAAGAAAGATCTTGATGGTAAGGAAGCTGATATTGTTGTGTTATCTCCTCAGAACTAAGACTGGTTCTTTTGTTTTTACTCTTTTAGATTTAAAATAAACATTATGGGTTTCTTCGAATATCTTGATGGGCTTCGTGCTAAACCTGAACGTACGCGTGCTCGTATTGCTTTTGGTATTTCGCTGTCAGTCACCCTTGTTATCTTAATTGCTTGGAGTATGTCTTTTTATGCTTCTCGAGAAAGTGAAGTTGTTGCTGTGGCAGAACAAAAAGCTGAAAGCCCTCTTAAGTCAGTAAGTTCAAATGTGGCTGGTGTGTTTGCGAGTATTAAAAATGGTTTTTTGGACATAAAATCAAATATTAACGGTCTGTTTTCTGAAAATTATGAGGCCTCAACACCAGTACTTCAGGACACAAAAACACCCTTATTTTAATACCAAACCGAACCCTAATATGTTATAATAAGATGAATATCCTTATCTAAGGAAGTTTTACATAATGGCAAAAGACCAAGACAAAAAGGACGAAAATGAAGAAATAAAACCTGCTGTAAAAGGGGTTATTGGGCGTGAAATAACACTTGAAATGAAGGATGCGTATCTTGACTACGCCATGTCTGTTATTACATCTCGAGCTCTTCCTGATGTACGTGATGGTTTGAAGCCTGTGCATCGTCGAATTCTTTATGCTATGCATGAAAAAGGATTGGTTGCTGGTGGAAAGTTTCGAAAGTCTGCGGTGGTGGTTGGAGACGTGCTTGGTAATTATCACCCTCACGGTGATGCTTCTGTGTACCAAGCACTCGTAAAAATGGCGCAAGATTTTTCAATGCGTTACCCTCTTGTTTCAGGACAGGGAAACTTTGGAAATATTGATGGTGACAATGCTGCTGCGATGCGTTATACCGAAGCAAAAATGTCACGTATTGCTTCTGAGCTTTTAGGAGACATAGAAAAAGATACTGTTGATTTTAGACCGAACTATGATGGAACTCGAAAAGAGCCAACGGTTATGCCAGCTGCAGTTCCAAATATACTTCTCAATGGAACTCTTGGTATCGCTGTTGGTATGGCGACAAATATTCCTCCACACAATCTTCGTGAAATCGTTGATGCAACTTCGTACTTGGTTGATAACAAGGATGCAACAACTGACGACCTACTCCAGTTTGTTAAAGGTCCTGATTTTCCAACAGGTGGAGCAATTTTCAATCAAAAAGATATTCAACACGCGTATTCAACAGGACGAGGAGGTGTGGTAAATCGAGGTTTGGCAGAAATTATTGAAAATAAGGCTGGAAATTTTCAGATTATCGTTACGTCAATTCCGTTTCGAGTTAATAAGTCTGATTTTTTGCTTAAAATTGCTGACCTTGTTCGTGATAAAAAACTTGAAGGTATAAAAGCTCTGCGTGATGAATCAGCAAAGGATATTCGTGTGGTTATTGAGCTTAAAAATGGAGCTCATCCTCAAAAAGTTCTAAACTTCCTATATAAACATACTCAACTTGAAGATACGTTCCATTTTAATACTGTGTGTCTAGTTGATGGTGTGCCACAAACCCTTTCTTTAAAGGGGATACTTCAAGAATTTGTTGGACATCGTATTGTTGTGGTTCGTCGTCGTACTGAACATGACTTACGAAAAGCTGAAGATAAAGAGCATATTTTACTTGGTTTGAAGAAAGCTCTTGATCATATTGATAAAATTATAAAACTTATTCGTGCTTCGAAAGATTCTGCTGAAGCTCATAAGAATTTAATGGGTGAGTTTAAGTTTTCAGATCGTCAGACAACGGCGATTTTGGAAATGAAACTTCAACGTCTTGCTGGACTTGAAAGAAAGAAGATAGAAGATGATTTGAAGGCGGTTCAAGAGCTTATTACTGAACTTAAATCAATTTTGGCAAGTTCAAAGAAGATTTTAAGTATTATTAAGAAAGAACTTTCAGATATCAGTCTTAAGTATGGAGATGAACGCAAAACTAAAGTTATAAAACATGGTGTGCAGTCTATTTCAGATGAAGATTTAATTCCTGATGAAGAAAATGCACTCGTACTAACATCGGGCGGTTATATTAAGCGTACAAAACCAGAAGAATTTAGAAAACAAAAGCGAGGTGGAGTTGGGGTTATTGATATTGATACAAAAGAAGAAGACTTCGTAACAACACTCCTTACTGCAAGTACACATAGTGATATGCTCTTCTTTACTGACAAAGGTAAGGCGTATCAAATAAAAATGTATGAGCTTCCTGAAGGTAAAAGAGCAACAAAAGGTAAGTCAATTGCGAACTTCTTAGCTATTGAAGCAAGTGAGAGAATCACCTCTGTTCTTGCAATGCCTAAAGATATAAAAAATCAGACACTTTCTTTGATGATGGTTACTAAACAGGGTAATTCTAAGAAAGTGAAAGCTGAGAGTTTTCATGATGTTCGTCGAAACGGAATTATTGCTATCCGTCTTGATGCGGGAGATCAGCTTGTCTCTGTTTCTTTTGCGGACAAGAAAGATGACGTTATGGTAGTTACTTCAAAGGGCCAGTCAATTCGATTTAAAGAGTCAGATATTCGTGAAATGGGACGTGGTGCTGGCGGAGTTCGAGCTATTAGACTTGGAAAAGGGGATAGTGTGGTTGGGGCACAAACAATTAAGCCTGACTTCAAAAATCCTTCTCTTTTGATTATTACTGCAAATGGTTATGGAAAGCGGACAGAACTTCCTGAATATAAAGTCCAAAAACGTGGTGGGTCTGGTATTAAAACAGCAAATATAACAACTAAGACAGCTGAACTTATTGCAGCCCAAATTGTAACCGATGAAGAAACAGAAATTGTTGCAATGTCACAAAAGAGTCAGGTGATTCGGGTGGATATTAAAGAGATCTCACTTCTAGGTAGACAAACTCAGGGTGTGCGTATTATGAAGCTACGTGAGGGAGACAGAATTGCTTCACTCATCTGTCTCTAAAATTTGTATACTGAACCGATCTGCTTCGTTGCGAAGGAAAATTATTCCTGCAGTGTAGTATTTCTACACTTTAGTCACAATTTTCCTTCGCGCCTCGCATCTCAATTCATTATCCAAATTTAGTTAATAATTCATAACCTGTCGCAAGCCTCGCTAGCGCCTTGAATTACATCCAAAAATGTAGTTCTGTTGACATCTTGTGTTGATAAAGGATCTTATTGATGTTTTTTTGACGCCGAGCATTTTCCTTCCAGCCTCGCTCGCGTCTCGAATTGCATCTAAAAATACAAGGTCTTAGTACTTATCTATTTTAAAGACAAATGAGATTTAAGATAGTAAAAAGCTGATTGTGCATATGCACAATCAGCTTTTTAAAGTATACTATTGTATGTTACAAGCTACGTCTTATATATCCAATGTTCTCTGATCCTATAAAAAATATTGAACAGTTTAATTTAAATCCCGGCACTATTGTTGCTGATCTAGGAAGTGGTTCTGGTTTTTATGCTCTTGCTGCAGCAAAAATTGTTGGAGATACTGGCAAGGTCTACGCTGTCGATATTCAAAAAGAGCTTTTAAGTAAGCTTAAAAATGACGCAACTAAGGCAAAACTTTTTAATATAGAAATTGTGTGGGGTGATATTGAAAAAGAAAACGGAACACGACTTGCGGTCGGCGCAGTCGGAGCAGTTATTGTTTCAAATATTTTTTTTCAGGTGAAACATAAAGATATCTTTATACGAGAGGTTTCAAGAATTCTTAAGCCTCAAGGTAGGGTACTTTTTATTGACTGGTCAGAATCATTTGGAGGCTTGGGTCCTCAACCTCAGGATGTTTTTCCACAAACAAAAGCAGAAGAAATGTGGACAGGAGCTGGCTTTGTAAAAGAGAAGACTATTTCAGCAGGAGCGCATCATTACGGTATACTATTTAGTAAACAATAAAAAAATGGGATGAATCCCGTTAGAGATAGAATTATGTTCTATACCTATATTTTGCAAAGTCTAAAATCAAAAAGGTTTTATACGGGCTATACTGCTAATCTACAGAAACGCATTGAGGAACATGATTCGAAGAAGAGTGTGTACACCAAGGTTCGTGTTCCATACAAATTAGTTTATTATGAAGTGTGTTGCGATAAAGATGATGCAAGGTCGAGAGAATTATACTTAAAATCGGGAACGGGTAAGCGTTACATCAAGAATAGATTGAAACGTTTCCTACCTCTAACGGGATGAAAAACATGTCAAAATTTCAGCTTATATTTACCGGCGTTTTTGCCGCGTTTATTGTAATTGGAGTGATGGTTTTTGCTTTAACTCGTAACGATACAACAAGTCTTACTTCTCCTGTTACTGTCTGGGGGTTTGTTTCTGTAGGTCAGTTTAATCAAATACTTAAAACAACAGGTCTTGATCAAGATGAAACACTTAAAATAACGTACATTGAAAAGCGTCAAGAGAATTTTGACAATGAATTTGTGACAGCGCTTGCTGATGGACGTGGGCCAGATTTGTTCTTTATTTCACAAAGTTCAATCTTGAAGCACGAGTCTCGTATTTTTCCGATACCGTATAAATCTCTTCCAGAGCGAAACTATAAAGACTCGTTTGTTGAGGGGGCAGAAATATTTCTTTCGCCACGAGGTATAGTTGCAATGCCTTTTATTGTTGATCCACTGGTTATGTATTGGAATCGCACACTATTTTCAAATGCTGGTTTTGCACGAGAGCCTCGTTTTTGGGAAGAAGTATATTCTCTTACAGGTAGATTAACTCAAAAAGATGCTGCATTAAATATTACTCAGACAACAATTCCATTTGGTGAGTTTAGAAATATTTCAAATGCAAAAGGAATACTTTCAATGCTTATTCTTCAGGCTGGAAACCCTATTCTAGAAAGAAAATCTGACGGGGGAATAAACGTACTTATAAATGAAAAATTAAATTTTTCTATCGCGCCTTCTCCAGAAGCACTTCGTTTCTTTACTGACTTCTCAAATCCTTCAAAGATTTATTATTCGTGGAATCGATCACTCCCTACATCACAAAACTTTTTTGTTTCAGGTGACAGCGCTCTCTATTTTGGTTTTGCTTCAGAATTATCACTCCTCCAGAGTAAGAACCCAAACCTCAATTTTGACGTCGCTCCTGTTCCGCAATCAAGGCAAGCGAAGCGTGAACTTACATTTGCAAACTTCTATGGCTTAGCAATTTCAAAAAATTCAAAAAACATTGCGGGAGCATTTAATTTAGCTGTTAAGCTTACAAACCAAGTTGGAATCTCTGCTGTGGTAAGTACCTTGAAGCTTCCTCCTGTCCGTAGGGATCTTGTGGCCCAAACACCAACAGATGCATATATGGCTGTGTTCTATAAAGGTGCTCTTCAGGCAAAAACATGGCTAGAACCAGATTCCAAGGCTGTTTCAGGTATATTTCAAAGTATGGTTGAAAATGTAACAGCTGGTAGGACGGGTGTTACTGAGGCTGTGTCTCGAGCACAAGGGGAACTTAGGGCGCTTATAAGTAATTAACCCTCCTAATTTTATTCATGAAAAAAACAATTTTTACACACGCACTAGTATTTCTAGCAGTTTTTGTGCCAGTTATTGCTTTTGCTCAATTGTTTGATCCGAGTAAAGGTCTTGTTGGAGGAGTTTGTGAAGATGGACAGTGTACATTTGAAAATATTACTGATTTGGTAAGACGAATTATGAATTTTATTTTCTACATGTCAGTACCAGTTGCAGCACTTTTGTTTGCATACGCTGGATTTTTATTCGCAACAGCTGGACCGAATGCAAGTCAGGCTCAAAAAGCAAAAACTATCTTTACAAACGTAGCAGTTGGGTTTGGAATCATTCTCGCTGCATGGCTTATCGTATATACTGTAGCAGGCAGTATAATTGAAGATGGATTTTTTGATCCAGAATTTACACCATTAGGAAATTAATATGATTAAAAGAAAAATATTTATAACAACTTTATTTTCACTAGTCTTATTTTCTTTGATTTTTACTGTGCCTGTTTTTTCAGAAATTCAAACTGATTCGGGCAATGGTGGAATTCAAACCGATTCAGGTGGTGGAATTATACAAAATCCACTTAAAGATGGTGTGAATAACTTTTATGATCTCGTTAAGCTTATTATAGATAATATCGTCATCCCTTTCGGCTTTGTAGTAATTGTTCTTATGATTATTTTCGCTGGCTTTCAGTTTGTAGTTGCTCAAGGTAATGAACAGAAAATTACTGATGCTAAACAAACTTTATTGTATGCGGTCATTGGTGCAGTTATCCTTCTTGGTTCGTGGGCAATTGCTGGTATTATAGAAAATACAATCAATCAAGTAACTGGAAAAGATCTTATTGGTTAATCTATATAATATGATTCGATTAGCTCTACTTTTAGTATCAATATCTATACCCGTCAGTGTTTTTGCGGTCACAACACCAGAAAATTTTACTGGTCTTATTTATTTTTTTCTTGACTATATCAAACTTATCATTCCTCTCGTCGCTGCTCTAACAGTTGTGGTATTTTTATTCGGTCTTGTTAAGTTTATCGCTCTTGTTGGAGGCAATGAAAAAGAAATAGAAAATGGCAGAAGACTTATGATATACGGACTTGTAGGGCTTTTAGTGATGGTTTCTTTTTGGAGTATTATAACTATTCTTCAGATAGAGTTTGGTTTTGGTGACCTTTTTATTCCTCAACTCCCTATAAAATAATATGTTTAAATTCTCCATGGGTATTTTATTTTTTGCACCGAGTGTTATATATGCACAAGGACTATCTGATGCAATACAAGACGCATATACTATTGTTAATTATTTAATAATACTACTGTCCGCAGCTGCCATTATGGTTTTCTTTTTTGGAATAGTTCGTTTCATTAGTCGTTCAGGAAGTGAGGAAGCAAAAGAAGAGGGCAGACGAACCATGCTTTGGGGAACAATTGCTTTATTTATAATATTTTCTTTGTGGGCGATCATTGGACTCATTCAAGGGGATTTAACCCTTGTTGGTTCTATTGAGAATGTTGATATTTTCCCAAAAGTTCAAACAAGATAATATGAAAAAAAATATTTTATTTTCTAAGTTTACTTTGCTGGCAACACTTATCCTTATTCCTTTTTCTGTTCATGCTGAATTTTTCAGTACCGCAAGAATGTTTATTGTCTCAATTTTTGGAATTGTCCAATCAATGACTTTGATCGCCGCAGGACTCGGACTTCTTGTTTTCTTCTTCGGTTTAGCTCAATTTATTTTAAAATCAGGTGACCCAGCCTCTCATGAAGAGGGTAAAAATAAAATAGTCTGGGGGTTAGTTGCTTTGTTTGTAATGTTTTCTATTTGGGGTATTATTGGCTTTATACAAAGTGAGTTAGGAGTAGGAGGTCCTGGTGGTGGTTCAGATCCTAATTTTCCTCCAGGCTTTGATGATGTTCCTTTAGGTGATCCTGCGAGCGCTTGATCGTTAGCTTTTTATGGTAATACAACAAGAAATTCCACTCTCTTTAATAGAAATATTTATTCTTCGCATTGGAAGAATTGTTGGTTTTCTAACACCAATTGTTTTCGCACTAGCTCTTCTTGTATTTTTTATTGGCTTAGTGAGGTTTATTGCTCGATCTGATAACGAAATCGAGCGTCTTCGAGGTCAAAGAGTTATGGTGTGGGGTGTTACAGCACTTTTTGTCATGACTTCTATTTGGGGCATTATTGCTTTTGTGGGGAAGAATCTCCTTATTGAACAGGGTGGAATATCTCGTGCTCCACAAGTAGAACTCCCTTCCTTAAAACGCTAGTTTTTATTTTCTACATTCTAACTTCTATATATTAAATTCTAAAAAAGTGTTGAACACTTTTTTATCCACACCCTATATTGTCTAACCTGTCTATTTTCGCGTAGAATATACGTATAGACTTTACGACGAAAGTTGAGTCGTTAATTAAAAGTTTATCACCGACGTAGAGGGATAGAGAACGTAATAAAGTGAAGTTTTGTATCCCTGAGCCGAGGAAGGTAATATAAGGTTTGATATTATTAGTAATTAGATATAATGATGAAAAAAATTATTGGTGTTGGATTAACATTTGCTCCATTTTTGGCTTTTGCACAACTTACTGCAGTAAACGCATTTGTAACGCAAATAGGTGTTATTGTAGGTATTTTAACACCTATTGCATTTGCTCTTGGACTTCTATACTTCTTCTGGGGTCTTGCGCAGTTTATTCTGGCTTCTGGTGATCCAGAAAAGGCTACTGAAGGTAAAAATAGAATGATCTGGGGTGTTGTAGCTCTATTTGTTATGTCAACAGTGTTTGGTTTGATTGCTTTTATTCAATCTGAATTAGGTATTACAGAAAAAGTAATTCTTGAAAATAAAGCTCCAGTAGTTCCTATTATTAAGTAGCTGTAGATAATGTCACAATTTGCTGTAGAAAAATTAAATATAATTAATAGATTAATTATCAATCCACTAATTCTTTTGATGTTTTCTGTGGCAGTCCTTGTTTTCTTCTTTGGAATATTCCAAATGATTGCTAATAACGAAAGTGACGAGTCTCGAGAGAAAGGTAAACAGAACATGATATACGGCATACTCGGAATATTTATCATGGTATCTGTGTACGGAATTATTCGATTTCTTCTTGCAACTTTCGGCTTAGATTCATCTGGGTATCTTCCTCTATAGAAAAGACAACAAAAAAACACTCGCCGAAAGGTGAGTGTTTTTTTGTTGTAAATTAAACAGAAGAGGAGTTAGTTAGACTATCCCTCACAGGTCAGTCTGACTAACGGCACTTACTGATCTGTAAAGAAGTTTATTTTTTACATAAAAAAAGCGCTGGACAATAAAATGTCCAGCGCCTGTGTTTCAATCTCACTTCGGCCACTTCTCACCCCAGATTTTTACTTCCTTTTCTGTCGTAGATCGGAATGCCAGTTCTGTTGTTCCTGAAGGAAGACTTAGTTTTCCTCCAGGAGTATAAACAACCGGTTTCTTGTCCTCCATGACTTGAGTACCGTTACGATAGACAAAGACAGGTCCATCTGTTTCTATCGTAATATTGTACCCGGGTGCGAACTTGATGGAGTTTCCCATCTTTCCGACAGGGGCTGTTGTTCCGATTGGCACTCTTGGATATGGCGCCCGCATTTCTGTGCGAGTCGTCTCAAGCTTGTTTTTCCCATCCACCTTCACAACTTCCACCCACGTCTTGCCAACGGTCTGGCTGATCAGGACTACTACGTAGCCTATGATTATGACGACTGCGACCACTTTAATCGTGGTCCATAACCCCTCCACTCCTTTGGCGAGGTATCCTAGCCCAATCACCCCAAGTGCAATCAAAAGAGCTGCAATTGGAGGGTGTTCGTAGGCTAGTGCCTGCATCTGGCGCAGTGCACCCAGCCCTGTCATGAAATCGGCAACGATCGCACTCACGAGGAGTGCGATACCTCCTGCTATCCACCAACCCCAACCTTTTGCTCGAGGTTGTTGCGAAGCAGGTGAAGGGTTCGCTCCGGTTGCTGTTTGTTGCTGTGTTTGTGTTTTTCTCCCGATGAGTAAAATGCAAACAGTTGTTAGCACAAACGCCGCAAAGACAAAACCCAGAACCCACGCCCCTGCACCCCACCCAAAATAAAAAAGTGAAGGATTAAGGTAGCAGGTAATTACTACACCAATCAAGATCAGAAACAGTACAAGTTTCCAACCCCAACCTTTTGCTCGAGGTTGTTGCGAAGCAGGTGGAGATCCTCCAGCTGTTGGAGTTGTCGCTCCGGTTGCTGGCTGTCTCCTGGCTTTAGACCAAAGCCAGCTTCCGAGACGCCTTAGTCGCGGTTTTGGGAGCCATGCTACGAGCAAGACTCCGCCATTTACGCCGATAATGCCGAGTCCCCACAAAACATATGTGAGGCTCGAGGGTTCCCCGCTTTCGTAGTCTTGTTCCTGAGGCAGTGCATTCAAAAATAAAAACAGGAATGCACCGAAACAAGCAACCAGCGCAAGGTAGAAAATCCTCATGGGCCACAGTCTGAACTGTGGTGGCTGAGAATTCTCGTTGCTTGCTTCCGAAGGCGAAGAATGGACCGATTGCTCGGTCAACTCAACCGAGACCCTAAGGTCCTCGATCTGGTGTTCGCAAACATCCAGATCTGCGCCCTGATTCAGGGCGCGATGCAATGAAAAAAATCTTGTGGCGAGGTTATAGTAGTCTTCCTCGCTCACATGACCTCTTACTCGTATCACTCGTCGCCCTAATCTAACAATGATCGCATACAAGCGATTCCATCTTTGTTCGGGTGTTTCAGGAATTTGAAACATATAAAGACCTTTCTATGTCTAGGGTTAATGACAATGTGCAACGACGCTACTTGGTATATTAGCATAGTTTTGTAAAAAAGTCAATGATAATTTTGAGTTAAAAATGTATGAAAAAAGGCCGCATTCTTGCGAATGCGGCCCGTTGGTCTGTCAATCTTCTCTGAAGGTTATCCAGTAGCTCACCCGAGCTTCTGTGGTTCCTGAATTTTTCAAGGCTACGAGTCGGGTGCCATCTTTGTATCTAATGGCCCCAGTTTCTTTCGCAACTCGTTCAGGCTTGTCGCCATTCCGTGAGATCAAGACTTCTCCCTCAGAAACCAAGAGCTGAACATGATACCCATCTTGAGCAGGGAACTTATCCTTCCATTCCTTGCCGGGTTCGAGGATGATCGTCTGCTCCCCTAGTTTCTTCTCAATGCTTGCGGGAAGTCCTGTAACCAGGAGTTCTGCAACGAAGAATCCCGCAACCGCAGTTAGCAATGCAATTACAGGCGTTTGCAGATTTTTCCAGCGTACTGCCTGTGACGTCTTGGAAGCTGGAGCACCTGCTTCAGCTGTTTTTTCGGATTCACCTAAATTTTTCAAGGTGAAGCGGAGAAAAACAACTGTAACAAGAGCTACGATCGCGCCGGCGGTAACAAGTACCGATGGTGTGTGTGAAAGGAATTTTTCCCATGGGAACTCATAGAGTGCCCCATAGAGCAGAGCTCCCACAGTGACTGCAACTGGCACGGATGCTAGTCCGATGAACCAGTTTTTCTTATGCACTGACCAAACGACAACACCAACAAATGTCAGCAGTGCTCCCAGAGCAATAGGGATTGTCTTCCTGTTCATGTTTAGTTCAGGAATATCCTGAACCATTTGAGGACCAAAATATAACAGAGACAAAACTACTCCGACTCCGAGGAATATGAGAACTTTTCCAAATCCGATCTTTCGTGGGATTCGGATTTTTTCACTCAGTATTCTCGGTAACATCATGACTGGTCCTGCGAGCATGAACCCACCGATGAAGACCAGAGCTGACAAACTCATCATTTTCATGAAGAAGTTGTCGAGGAGAAAGAGAGGCGTTGCAAGGACGCCAAAGGGTATCATGAAGATAAACTTCAGGATGTAATTTTGGCGTTTGTGAAGGACTACGAGTCCTGCTACGAGTCCTGTAACGGTGACTGTTGCAACGGTTGCCCACATGAATACTGCCGTCGAAAATCCTTTTCCAGATCCAGTGTGCGCGCCTCCTTGTGCACTCAGAATCACCCGAATCATAAATCCGATCGCAAAGATCAGAACGGCAGCAATTTTTTGCCGATGTTCTGGCTTTTGCATTGTATTTATAATTTTTTTTTGGACCTGTTCCCAAAACGAAGGATAGATCATTGAGGGTACGTTGTGCACCTCTTCAATGACGAGCTCTTGAAGTTTCGTGTCTTCGACACGATTGACCTTAATAGCTTGAGGTTGTGCTATCTGCTCAGGATCAATTTCTTGCGTTGCATCTCCAGAAAGGCTTACGATGAAGATCTCGATTGGATCAAATCGTATTTCCAGGGTGCTTGCATCAATTTCATCGGCACGGAATTCCGCCAATGACGATTTTGCCGCAGAAAGATTTCTTTCGATTTCTTCCTTGAGCGCACTGGTCATCTCGGATTCTTGCAGTTTTTCTTGCAGCTTGTCGATCGCAGCTTCCATTGCTGCAATGATTTGTCCGTTCTTGAAATAGTTCGGTTCCGGTTTCTCATTCTGTTTTCTAACGACAGAATAAGACTTTTCATTTAACACGACAAGTGCGCCAGATTCATTGTTTCCTGCCATTGTTGCTTCCTTTCTAAGGGTTTTTGTTTGATAAGACATTCAGTTCACCAAGAACTACTGAACAGAAAGGTATCATATATTTATGTAAAAGTCAAATACTTTTTGCATAAAAAAGCCGCCACGAATCCTTTCGTGGCGGCGTTGATAATTCACTAAACTTTCTTTGTGCCCTTGCCCCTTGGTGGGCTTTTGGGTTAGGTCTCAGTCCCGGCTACCTTGTCTGGATCAGTACCTTTCTGGGACGATACCTGAAGAGGTGGAAGAACCATTCCCGCGGACTGGTTTCCCACCGACAAGTACTGACCTTGGAATGCTGCGTGGTTAGCAGCAGCCTGCGCTAATTGTTCAGCAGCAAGAACATGAGCTGCTTCCCGATTGCCCCCCACAGCACTTGCTTTAGATTTCCACACGTCAGCTTCAGCATCGCCGACAAGTTTTATTGCCTCCGCCTTAGCTTTAGCTGCTTCTATCACACCTGCACCCTTCAAATTTTGTAGTTCTTTATCGCGAAGGGCTTTTCCCATCTCTGCCGTGGTTTCATCTTCGTCAGCACGGACAAAGCGCACATCTTCGATTTTTAGGCCGAACTGCTCGGTGATGTTTTTGACAGCTTCAGATGATCCTGATGGATCATCTATCTTGTAGATTTCCTTTATAAAATCTGACTCGGGTCCTGAATCAAGTCTACCCCACGTTTTTATTGTAAGCGGCTCGTTGTTAATTCTGTGAGTTTTGCAGAAATTAGTTACAGCTGAATGAACAGCTTTGTCTACAATACTCACATTTCCATCATACATAAATACAAAAATACGTGGATCGACCACTTCGAAGGTTACCTGGACTAAAATGTCCAGTTTTGATCCGTCCGGCAGATCCGCGTCATTGATGTAGATCGGGTGGGGGATTTTTATTTTTAACTTCTTCACCACCCGAGAGCCGTACCTTACAAGTTCGGCAACTTTCATTCCTCCAAGTTTCGGTTTCTTCCCCTCACTACCTTCCAGATCTTTTCCCTCAATGATTTTGTCTGTGATGACCTCAAACTCATGAATGGTGCGGAATGGTGGTATTCCGTAAAAAACGACGCCGGTTGCCCACTCGAAGAGGTTCATAGGGCGATTTTTTACGACCACTTTTTCCCCCTCGATTGTGTGATGTGGATCTGTAATGATTTTCTTCAGAGTTCCTGAGGCCATTACAAATACCACATGACCTTCTTCTGGTGCCATGAAGATGAAGTTTTCCTTGCCCAGCTGCTTTATTAATATAAGCAGCGAATACAGAAATAGAGCGACAGCGAACGCAATTAAGAAAATCATCGTGTATCTCCGGTGTGAGGTTTGTTGATATATGACAAGGAACATCCTTGATCTGTCGCAGATCCTATCATGAAAATATGTAAAAGTCAAATAAAAAACCTCTTATACAGTAAGAGGTTTTTTATTGCTGTGGGCGGGAGAGGAATCTCTGTTCTTACAGAACCTGTACATCTTTTCTGTTTTTGTTTCGCTAGGCTTACAAAAACTATCAAAGTTTTTCGAGTCCTCACAAAAGCAAAGTAGTTTGCTTTTTTCCGTCCATTATAAAATTACTTCGCAATTTTCTGTGGGCGGGAGAGGACTCGGTTACGGATATTTTGCTATGCAAAATTCCGCAACCCCGACTCAGCGACAAGCACTCGCTATGCTCGTCTTGTATGCCGCTTCCGTCTTTCTTGTCCTCTCGGACAACATAACTTCGTTCTGTGGGCGAGAGAGGACTCGAATCTTACAGATTCAGTATCCTAATTGGGTATTTTACTCTTGCCTTGCCGTGGTAGTCAGGCTGCAAGGCTCATAAAATACTTCAATCATGCTTCGAGTTCTCACAAAAAGCATACCTATGCTTTTTTTAACCCCGCAAAATATATTTGCAAGCTCATTATTCTGTGGGCGAGAGAGGACTCGAACCTCCATGCCTTACGGCACTAGTTCCTAAGACTAGCGCGGCTACCATTACGCCACTCGCCCAACACGTTAAGTACTTTAACAGTTTTTTACTTAGTTTGCACTACTTACATCTGGAACATGTTTACCATTATAACTCATTGTGTCCTATAGGACACAATGAGTTATAATGGTAACAACATGAGTAGTGGTGGAGAAAATAAAGGAAAAGTTGCTTGGGATATTTTGAAAACTATAGCAGTAGGAGGGTTCTTGTTATCCTGTCTTGCTATGCCAAATTTAGGTCAAGTTATCAAACTATTTAAATCGAAAAATAAAAAACAAGAAGATAAAGTAAAAAGATCATTCAGAAGTCTTCAAGATAAGGGTTACGTAAAGGTAAATAATTTTAACGGTAGAGATTTTATTAAAATGACAGACAAGGGAAAGCTTTACTTTTCTCAACTTGATTTAAAAAAACGTAAGGCAGGTTTTGTGTGGGATAAACTATGGAGGGTTGTTGTGTTTGATATTCCAGAAAATAAAAAGATTGCTAGGAGAGCTTTAAGTAGGAAGCTTAAACAAACAGGTTTCTATCCTATGCAAAAATCAGTTTTTGTTTTTCCCTATAATTGCAAAGAAGAAATTGATTTTATAATTTCATATTTTTCGGTAGAAAAATATGTTAATTATTTTGTTGCTAGAAATATGGGTTCATCTGAAAAAGCTGTTCGTAATTTTTTCGGGTTATAAATTTGCAGGAACTATTAAACTCATCTTGTCCTATAGGACAAGATGAGTTTAATAGAGATATTCAATTTTTACGTGTCCACCCTGTAGGGATCGAACCTACGACCTTATCCTTAAGAGGGATCTGCTCTACCAACTGAGCTAAGGATGGATATATATTAAATTACACTTATTATCTTTATTTTACACTAATCCATTTACCTGGGCCTACCAAGACAGCTAAGGATGGATATAGCTTATATTAAATAATATCAAGATATTTAAAGATTAAAGATAAAAGAGTTAAAAGTAAAGCTTTTTCGGTGCCCGGGGTGGGAATCTTTCCTTACAGGAACAGTATCCTAATTGGATTTTTATCTCGCAAGCTTATAAAAATCTCAATCAGGCTTCGATTCCCTTGACCAAAACAAAATTAGACACAAAAAAGTGTCTAATTTATTTCGGTGCCCGGGGTGGGAATCGAACCCACATCCCTTGCGAGACACGATTTTAAGTCGTGCGCGTATACCAGTTCCGCCACCCGGGCAAGGAGTGTTTATATGACTTCGCTCGAACCTACTTTATCAAAAATTCGTAATAATGAGAAGTATCACACGCGTGGAGCGCGTGGTGAAGCAAAACTAAATCGTACGCTCGAACAATCGCCCCGCCACCGCCTCGCAGAGCCTCGGCGGACACCAAAGAAAAATGTTCCTTGCTTTTCGGATTTGTGCGCGCCCGATTTTTTCTTCTAAAAAGGAAAGGACATTTTTCTTTGGTGTTCTGCCCTCCAAGTATTTGGGCAGGTGGCGGGGCTACGCTTCGGCTCGCGGGCAAAAATTTCCTCCCCCCAACCCCCTCCATTTTTGCCCGCGAGCCAAAAGAAAAGATTGACGCAAGGGGTAGGTTGTGGTAATATATTTCTATGCGACAAGGCACATTTTTTATCCAGCCTCATAGCGATGATATGATTATGTCATCGTATTTTTTGATGAAGGCAGAAACTTTGCATCGGCCATATTATCTTTTAACCGTCTTTACAAAATCAAATTGGATGGATCCGCACAAACGTAAAAAATTTCACTCTGTAAAAAATCAAGTAGCGATAACAAGCTTAAGAAAAAATGAGGATAGGAGGTTTGCAAAATTACTCCATCTTATCCCATTGTTCCTGAAGTTTGAAGATTGTCTCTTGAGAAATGGAGAGGTGTTCTATCAACCTAATAAAAAATTAGAAACAGATTTGGTTGAACAAGTCGCCGCATCAATTCACTCTTTAATCAAAAAATATAAACCACGAAATATTATGGTACCATTCCCGTCTGGTGTGAAGCAACATTATGATCATCGTATTGCTTTTGAAGCTACTAGATTAGTCTCTTCAGCATTATGCAATATATATTTTGTAGACGACATGCCGTACGGACGAATCACAGATACAAACAAACATAATCTGAAACTATTTGCTAAATCAAAAATCAGTAGTGTGCGTGAAAAATTCCGCGTAATGAAAATTTATGAATCTCAAATGTGCAACCTGTTTTTTAATCAAGTGCGAAAGATAACAAAACAAAATCAAGGATATGAGCGAATATTTACATTAAGAAATAACAAATAGTATGCAACAGCCAATGATAACAATAATTATTCCTATATTAAACGGTGAGAGGTATATAAAAACCTGTCTCAATTCTATTTTCGCACAAACATATAAAAACTTTGGGGTAGTTATCTTTGATAACGGATCAAATGACAAAACACTTGAACTTGTAGAAAAATATCCCGTTAAAATCATTCGAAATCAAAATAATATCGGGTGGGCAAAGGCAAATAATCTCTGTGTTAATGAAGCGAAAACTAAATATGTCTTTCTATTAAATATTGACACCGCACTTGATCCAAACTGTATCAAACAACTTTTTGAATTTGCTGAATCTAAAGACGATCTCGCTTGTGTTTCGCCAGCGATAGTGGAGTACTCCACGTTTTTATCCGGAAAAAAAAGTAGAGGACATCCTCTTGCTTTCGATATTCAAGATGGACTCATTAAGGCTTATAACATTGACGATGATTACACCGAAGTAAGTTTTGTGCCCGGTACAGCATTTTTCGCAAATCGAGAAAGATTACAAAAACAACTCTATTTCAGAGAGGATTTCTTCATCTATCATGAGGACGTAGAACTTAGTTTAAGGATTATTACCAAAACTAACCTAAAAATGTATTTTCTAAGTACGGCTATCGTTGCCCATGACAGTAAGCAGTCATTTTCAAGGTTTTCGACATGCAAGCTGGCTATAAGAAACTTATTTACTTGTTTAACCACTTATCAGGATCGTAGAGAATTTTTGAGTCATTATCTGGTATATGGAAAAAATCTATTTCGAATGTATAAGGATTTTTATTATCAATATTATCCTTTTGCCTTTCCTATTTTGAGCATTTTTTATCTTGCTATATCAGTTTTTAAATTAAAGAGATATAAAGATATCAACTTAAATCGTTTGCATGAAGTTAACCAAAAAATGAGTCGGCTATCCAAGCAATTTGAATTTATTTTTTAAACCTATGAGAAATTACAATAAAACTTTATTTGTCTGCACGGGGAATGTATTTAGGAGTGTTATTGCCGAGAAGTTATTTGCACAAAAAGCTTTAAATATGGGGTTACCAATTCAGATTCGTTCATGTGGCACTGACCCATATTTCAAAGTTCCTCACTCATTACTTGCCCACATGGTGCAGGAAAGGTATTTAATAGACATCAAAAATCATCAGGCACAGAAGATATCTTTAGAAGATATTCGCTGGGCTTCAATTGTCATTTGTTTTACTCAAGAACACCAACAAGAAGTTCTAAAAATTTGTCCTGTTGCAAAAGATAAGACATTTCTAATATATAACATCGCTTCCATCAATCCTATTTTATTCCATGACGTAAATTATCACGAGGTTTCAAAAACAGATGAACGCTTACTAAACGGTTTGAAGGCCTTGAAACTTGCAGTCGATAAAATATTGATACCAGAAACTCTTTCGATAGTGATGGCTGTTCACAATGAGGAAAAGAATATCTATCGCATATTAAGTAAGTTATTATCCCAATCGGCCTTGCAAAAAGTGCAGGGAATTATAGTAGTTTCTAGTGGATGTACTGATAAAACTAACGAGATCATTGAATCCATAAAATCCCCTTTAATAACTTTAGTGCGAGAAACAAAAAGAAATGGCAAAGTTACTGCTTTCAAGAAGGCAATTCCTTTCATTACGGGCGAGGTTGTCTTACTCCTTGATGGAGATGTAGATATTGGCGACAATTTCTTGCAAACATGTTTTTCATGTATTCATGAGAACAAACTTCCATGTACAGGAAAAGTTATTCCTATTAAGGCTAGAAGTAGTTTCTTTTATGAACTCTCTTTAGTTAGTTGTAGGGCGTGGAATAGTTTACGAGAAAAAAGTGATAAAGTACATACATTTCTCTATCCTTCGGGGTATACAATATTACTTTCCCAAAATGATTTTGTGAACACGGTTGAACATATGAACAATAATACGATCAACGATGATGGTCTGCTATCATTGTTTCTTTTCAAAAAAAGAATAATATTTCATTATTGCGAAAATTTACAGGTCCGTGTTGTATTTCCTCAATCTCTTCGGGACTTTTTCAAACAAAAAATTCGTACCAGAATGGGCAGGCGACAGACATATGTTCATTTTTTCAAAAAGGTCGAAAGACGATGGCGTAGAGAACTTCTTAGTTTGATAAATATGCGGAATTTCTTTTTTATTTTTCTTCTCCTTTTACTCGATGCTTTCGCAAGACGGATAGCAGATTTTAAAATTAAAGTGAGTCAAAATCCTCATTTGTGGGCACCCGTGTCATCAACAAAAGAAATACCCATTCCGCTTGTAGAAAGTTCACCTAAAAATCTCTCGAATTAATATGAAAACCTATTTTTCAACATTTATAACCGGAACACAGGAAATCGTAAAAGAGTTACTCGAAAAGAGAAAAGCAAAAATCAAGTTGCTACTCGACGGCTTAGTGTTGTATGAATCTGATTATCCCGAGCGGGAGGTTAGGAATTTTCGTTTTCTTAATAATACTTTTGCTTTACTGTACTACTTTCATTCGTTAGAACCAAATAACAGATCACTTGAAAAGATGCTCTCAATAGTTGCCAATAACAAAAGTCTACAACATAAAATTTCAGTAAATCTTCCGGCGCGCAGAAAAAATTTTAAAATTGTCAGTTCTCTTGAAAATCAGACAATATCAGTTAATCGTGAGTTATTGACGAGGATAGAATCCATTATTTTGCGTGTGGGCGGCATGCGGCTAAACATCAAAAAGCCAGATCTGGAATTCTGGGCGCTTTTAAGACGGGAAGGCCATGGTTTCTTTGGAGTCAGAATTACCTACCCATATCGTGATGAAGTTCATCGCGAAAAAGGTGAATTAAGAAGAGAGATAGCGCATATTATGAGCACTCTCTCTAATCCAACTCCAAAGGATGTTGTACTTGATCCATTCGCGGGGTATGGAGCAATTCCGTTAGAACGCGCACAAAATTTTCCGTACAGAGAGATAATTGCTATTGAAAAAGATGATTATTTAGTCTCTCGACTAAAACAAAAAGTTAGAACGGTTAAGAAAAATATAAATGTCTTGCGTGGCGATGCGTTAGTTTTGAGTGAAATAAAAAATAGCTCGATAGATAAAATCATCACTGACCCACCATGGGGAGAATATAAAGAAATATCAAACATCAGTATATTCTATCGAGATATGCTCCGAGAGTTCGTGCGCATCTTGAGACCAGATGGCGTGGTTGTTATTCTTATCAGCGCAAAAGAGATATTTGAGAGCATACTGCAAGATCAATTTTCTCAAATATTCAAGATTAAAAGTAAATACGACATTCTGGTATCGGGTAAAAAAGCGGCCATTTACCAGTTAATCAGAAAATATGGAAACTGATAAAAAGGTCAAACTTAGTATTCTTATTGCCACATGCGATCGTCCAGAAATGCTGGATGCATGTGTTAAGAGTTTACTTATTCAAAAGCCGGAAAATACTTACGAGATTATTATCTTAGATCAGTCAGATACACGGAAACAAACAATCTCATTTCCAAACGAGCCAGCAGTGAAGATAGTTAAGTGTGATTTCAAAAACAAATCTTGCGCCCTGAATAAAGGAGTTGGGCTTGCGTTAGCAAATTATATCGCTGTTATAGATGACGATTGTGTTGCCGATAAACGATGGATTGATTCAATGTATAAGGCATTGCAAGGCGAACGAGATACAATTATTACGGGACGAGTAGTCGCAGGTAATAAAGAAGGAGATGCTTTGCAATCACGTTTGCATGATAATCTCACTGAACGTGTAGTATACCAAAAGCGTAAAGTTACGCCCATTTTTAAATTATCGGGGTGTAATTTCGGTTTTCATAGAATGATGTATAGAGCTATCGGACTATTCGATGAACGCTTTGGTCCTGGATCAGTTTTCAAGAGTGCCGATGATAATGAATGGTCTTATCGGGCTTTACATCTTGGATTACAGCTTATTTACGCGCCTTGGGTGGTAGTCACACATCGTTCATGGCGAAATCATCAAGACGATACACAACTCATGAAAGACTACGGCTTCGCCTCAGGGGCATTCTTTAGATTGATTTTAAATAACTCAAAATCAGATTTTTTATACCATAGTTACCAACTCTGGCGATGGCTTTTTAAAATTATTCTTTTTTCATTCAATTTACATGAAATACGAAATCACATAAATTATGGGGTATTCTTTCTTCGTGGATTTTTGACATATCATCACAATATTAAGAATAAAGAGATTGTTGATTGTATTTTTGTGTTGAGTCCTGGTAAATATATAGGGGGTGCCGAGCGTTATACTCAGAGTCTCGCTCACGAATTTTATAAATACCACCACCTTAACGTTATTATTGCCATTTCACATAATCAAGGATTTTATTCCGAATGCAAAGCTGATAGCGTTCCTAGTATCTATCTTGGTAATACACTAGGAGAAGCGTCATTTGCATTGTCCCGCCTTTTGAAAAATATGGTGGTTAAATCAATCATTTCAAACGGGTATCATTCTTCTTACGCGGTATTTTTATTAAGGTGCAGAAACCTATTTAAAAATAGTGAGTGTAAATTTATTGATATTAAACATGGTTGGATTACAACAAATGCGTCCGAACGACTCAAGACGTTTTTCGATAAACTCATCGCCATCTTATACGATTATACAATTTTCGTAAGTCCGCTTATGGAAAAGGGGGTCTGGTATATTAGCAAGAAAAAAAGGGTTTTTATTCCTTCAGGAATCTCCATCAAAGAAAATATTACACGCAAAAGACAAAAATCCAACCTGCTCAAGGTGTTGATTATCGGAAGGATTGCAGAAGAAAAAAATTTCGGACTGGTTATTGAAGCATTATCATATATTCCTAAGAATTTGTGGTGGCTCACTGTTGTTGGTAATGGTTCTAATACAGACAATCTTAGGCAGACTATATCTAAAAATAATATTGACGACAGGGTACAATTCCTTGGTTACCAACGAAATGTCGAGCAGTTCTACCAAAATGCAGATTTACTGATTATTTCATCCGTTAGTGAGGGATGTCCTCTTGTTGCTCTTGAAGCCATGGTAAATGAGGTATTAGTGCTTTCAACAGATGTTGGCTATATGCCGACACTTCTAGACGACAATCGAGGATTTCTAGTTAGCAAAGATATTGCACCGAAAGAACTTTCCAAAAAGATAGAGGAAATAGCGATGTTAGATAATGGAACAGTACACCAAATACTCCAAAGAGCGCGAAATTATGTTTATGAACACCACAACCTTGCTAAAAACGCTGAGATTTTTAAAAATCTTATTTCCAATTTAACAAACTCATGATATATAAAAAACTTGGGACAACTGGCCTCAATACTTCTGTTCTTGGATTAGGAACATGGCAGTTTAGTGGCGAATGGGGAAAAGAATTTACGGAATCTGACGTAACAGAAATTTTAGAAGTATCAGAATCTTTAGGTATAAACCTCATAGATACGGCGGAATGTTATGGAGATCATCTATCAGAGAGCCTAATAGGAATGTCTCTGAAAAGAAGTAAAAAGCGCAATAACTGGATTATAGCTACCAAATTTGGACACACATACAAGGAATTTCTCGATGTGGATGATTGCTGGTCGTCTAAAGAAGTGAAGAAGCAATTAGAGAGTTCATTAAAAGCTCTGTGCACTGATCATATTGATATTTACCAATTCCACTCTGGTAACGATAATGCTTTTGATAATGATGGGCTTTGGCAGATGTTAGAAAAAGAAAAACGATCTGGGAAAATCAGATACTTAGGTATATCAATTTCCGAACAAGCAGTTACAGATAACAATCTACATCAATTACATAAAGCAAAAGAGAGGGGTGTCGATGTGATTCAGGTTAAGTATAACTGGCTTCACAGGGAAGCTGAGAGAATTCTTCTGCCAGAGTGTGTAAAATTGAAGCTCGGTGTTTTGGCAAGACAACCATTAGCTTCCGGATATTTAAGTGGAAGATATGATACTGGTTATCAATTTCCAGAGAATGATGTCCGTCATTGGCATGATAAGAATTCTTTCTCTAGTGAGATTGAATCAGTCAATAAATTAAGAGATGAGCTAGGGAAGAATGTTGATATGGTTGCCTGGTCTCTTGCTCGGTGCCTTAAAAACCAGCATGTTGATTCTACTTTGATTGGTTGTAAAAATATTGGTCAAGTAAAAAAGAATGTGGAAGCAATAAAAATTTTATGAACACCACAATTCATCCATACAATCAAAAAAATATTGATACCATAAGTAGATTTTTGTGTAATTATCGTGATTCTTCTGATTATCGGTATCTTTTTTCAAGTAAGGAGTGGCTTTCGGCATTTATCGATGTTTACTCTCCTAAGGAAAACTTTCTGGTCTTATCTAAAAATGAACGCGACTACTTTTCGTTAAGTGTTTTTAACAACCAAATCGTTTTTTCAGGCGATCCATTCAATGATTACAATGGAACATCGATTAGTAATTCTGATGATACATATGATTTTAAAGAAATCATGCAATACTTTATTGATCTTGGTTACCAGATTAAATGGGCCAACCTCTTTGAACAAAATCTGCTCGAATACCTTAGAACAAACGGGATAGGCACTCTACAAGAAGCAGATGCTAGTCTAAAAATTCCCTGTCCTGAAAATACCCAATCTTATGATCATCTGGTAAGTAGCAGGATTTTAAAAATGTATAACAAATCCTCTAATAGTCTTTCTTTTCGTCGTGCATTTGGTGCAGAAATATATGAGAAACCGTATCTTCTCAAAACCCTTCTATCCAGTAGGCAAGAAAAACTCATCACAAAGAAAAGCAAAGAATATAATCTTTCGTTTGAGCCAGAATTTAACAAGTTTATGGTAAAGCTGGTTAGTTTTGATTCTCTGTCGGAGAATGTTTTTCTTGACTATGGCGTTGAGCGAGAAACAAATGAGCTAGTCGCAATGAGTCTTAATTTCATAAAGGATAAAAATATTATATGCTACCTACGTTTTCATATACCGTCATCAAACGCAATATCTTATGGTTTAATTTTGGATTATTGGAGTAATCGTAAAAATTTTCGTGAAGGTGTCGAGACGATTGATTTAACTCGTGGTAGTGAATCTTATAAATATCGTTTGGGGTCGGTCGAATATCGACTTAAAAATTTTGTTATACTATAGCTTATGAAAAAACAGAAAATTCTTATTACAGGTTCCGCGGGGTTTATGGGAAGTCATCTTTATGACTATCTTTTTAAACACTATAAAGATAGATGTGAGATTTACGGGGCTGATGATCTCTCCGGCGGTTTTATGCGAAATGTATCTCAACCAAAATATTTTACAAAACTCGATTTGCGTGATCGTGAAAAAGTTTCCACTTACATGGCTAAGTTAAAACCCGCGATTATATTCCATTTCGCGGCAGATGCCACCGAAGGAAGGAGTCAATTTACACCCTTCTCTGCTCTGGATAGAAATCTCGTTGCTTATACAAACACGCTAATTCCGGCAATAAAGCATGGGGTAAGGAAAGTAATACTGATTAGTTCAATGAGTGTATACGGGAAACAACAAGTTCCCTTTCGTGAATCAATGATGACTATGCCAGAAGATATTTACGGTATTACAAAAATGACCATGGAACAAATAACCAAAGTGATGTCTTCTGTTTATGGATTTAAATATACTATTTTTAGACCCCATAATGTCTATGGCCCTAAGCAGAATCTCACTGACCCCTATCGGAACGTCATCGGGATTTTTATCAACAGCTTACTTCAAGGAAAAAGATTCTATATTTACGGCGACGGTGAACAACGGCGAGCTTTCAGCTACATAGACGATGTAACACCAATAATTGCAAAAGCGGTATCTCATAAAAAATATCAAAATGAAATCTTCAACATTGGTTTTGATGAAGCTACTACTTTAAATAGACTTGCTAAGGTTATTTTGGAAGAATTTTTCGGCTCAAAAATGTCCGATAATTTATCACCAAAATATCTTTCCGATCGTCCGCAAGAAGTTAAGGATGCTTTTTCTGACCATTCAAAGGCGAAAAAAATTCTAAAATACAAAGCTACAATAGAATTATACGATGGTGTGAAGAAAACTTTAGAATGGGCAAAGTCTATTGGCCCACAAAAATTTAAGTATCTTGATTCACTTGAGTTACAACACAAAAATATTCCGAAAACTTGGAGTCGGAAGTTGTATTAAAAATTTACAACCTACCCCTTGCGTCAATCTTTTCTTTTGGCTAGC
>Ga0163148_10000883_pt1 | contig 40381 bp, 53 predicted proteins | sample OliLakLV19MP7P2_FD_148606 | JGI IMG/M metagenome (GOLD analysis project Ga0163148, IMG submission 148606) | Freshwater microbial mat bacterial communities from Lake Vanda, McMurdo Dry Valleys, Antarctica- Oligotrophic Lake LV.19.MP7.P2 | ecosystem: Environmental > Aquatic > Freshwater > Lake >... | reverse complement strand
CTTAGACGCGGAATGGACCGCGTTCTTGGGGACCTTTCCGCGCTCGGGTACGATGCGGAGTGGGGTTGTTTTCGAGCGTCCGACGTTGGCGCGCCCCACCGTAGGGAAAGGATTTTCATCCTGGCCTACACCCGACGCGAGCGTGTCAACTGGATACAATCAGTCGGACTCGCCAGGGGCAGCGAAACGACCGGCGTTGGCGGCGTTGGCGAAAAACTGGGCTACCCCAAGAGCGTCGGAGAGCGAGAATCGGCAGACGAAACCGTCGCCGTCGCAACTGCGCGGAAAGCACGGAATGAACCTAGCCACACAGGCGGTCACCGCTTCCCGCCTGGGCCAGACGGAATCGAGGGGTATGATGGCCCTAAACCCGCTGTTTGTATGTTGCCTAATGGGACTGCCAGAAGATTGGGTGGAGGTTTAGTCGATGGGTCGAAAGCGCAAAGAGATGCCACTGAAGATTTGCGAGCACTGTTCGGTGCCGCTTTGTCGGAAAATATACGGCTCGACATTGGAGGACGCATCACGCTTCATGATGCGGAGATTTTGTTCAACCGAATGCTCGGGCTTATTCCATCGAGAGGAGGCCCCATCGCGTTCAGCAATGCTGAAGCGCGTTTACAAGATCAGGGGGCGATCATGCGAGAAATGTGGCGCCGTCGTCCGCTTGTCAATCCATCACAAGGACAGGAACTGGAGGAACAACGCCACGGAGAACTTGCAAACGCTTTGCTCGTCCTGTCACACATCATTGCATCATGCAGCGGGGGAGATCATTCGATCTACCCCGAAGCGGTTGTGTTCTGTCTGCGAGAGGCCATCGTCCCGAAAAGGACTTTGCGCGACCCATCTTACACGCTCAAAAAAGCATGGCGACCCACGTCTAGTCATCAAGTGGGTGAATGGATCGCGCGAGCTTGTCGTTTCTATTTAGGTCGCAATCAAGTGAACCGTCTTAGGTGCCTCGGAAATGCAGTCGTTCCTCAAGTTGCGGCGCTTGCATGGAAAACGCTTAGCGAAAGGATAGAGACATGACACAGACGATTCAAAAAATCAGCAAAGACGATTTAATCCCAATTCCAGTTACCGGCGGATGGGTCCGCAGACCCGCGCCGTGTGACGGTATCCTGGTGGAGGACGGTGATAGCGCGATGTTCGTGCCGGACTCCGCGCTGTCGAGTGTGTTGACAAACACCACGCCTGATGGGGATACGTAGCACATGGCAACGGTTCACCTTCGGATTATTACGGAAGAGCCGCCACCGCGGTCGGCAGTCGGACGGTGCATTTGAAACACTATAAGGGGTGGGGACTGAGAATAGACTCCGATCAAAGATTTGTCACCTCGACAATCCCATCGACGCGGTGGCAAATCCAGGTGCCTGTATTACGTTTTCTGCTGGGTGATAGAAAATGAGTCGCCCACCGAAGCGTGTCACCGTGTGGGGTCGAATGGAATTGCTTGCGTTCAGGTGCCTGCGTAGTTTATTTTGCGTGCGTGAAAGCGGGAGACGATGATCATCGAAAAACTTAAAGGCCACTGGGCAATCGAAAAGGGGCGCACGCAGGACATCCTGCTGACGCACAACGGTGAGGTCATAATCAGCATCCAGCGCGGGGGGCTGAGGTCCGCCGTGTTACTATCCCGGGCCCCCATCGAACACGTTGAGGCTCTTATCCAAGAGTGGCGCAAACGGCATGCAGAGGTGAAGCCATGCACATCGAGCGGCAAGCGCGTTGTTCCGCAACGATGTGAAAGAGTGAAGTCATGAGTGACGCAATAAACCCAAAGCGTTCGTAACTGCGTATCTTTCCCTGACACCTAACCCCATCTAAAAGGCGCTCCAATGCTCATTTCCATCATCACACCTACGCACAATTCAAAATGGCTCTCAGACACTTGGAAGTCGATCAAAGACCAAGAAACAAACTGGGAATGGATCATATTTTGCAACGGCCCCGACGCGGATACCCATGCGCGGATCGCACGAGACCTCGTGCAAGAACATCCCAGCGTGCATGTCTACTCCCAAATGATCACGGGGGGGATCGGCGCCGTTAAAGCCGCCGCATTCCGCAAAGCTCACGGCGACCTGCTGCTGGAGCTGGACCACGATGACCTGCTCACAGACAACGCCCTGCAGGTCCTGACAGAGGCGGCCCAATCCAATCCAGACTGCGGCTTCTTCTACTCAGCTTCTGCGAATTTTTCGGATTCTGAAGGACCCCTATTGCAGGGCACTGACCATACATATATGGCCCCGGGTGCGCGGGCTTCATGGGAGGCGAACGGCTGGCGCTTCAAGAAAACCTCTGTGCAATCCCGCGCACGTCCGGGGCAGTACTGGTACCCCGAATCCTTTGATGCATCCGCTGCATCCTTGCACTCGTTGTTGTGGTCTCCCAATCACTTGCGCGCTTGGCGTTCAGTCACGTACGCTGCTCTAGGTGGTCACAATGCGCTGTATAGCATTGCAGACGATCACGAGCTGCTCATACGCACTTTTCTCACAACAAAGATGCACTCCATTCGCGAAGTGCTGTACCTGTATCGATGCTCAGGGGAAAACTCCTGGGCAGCCCGCGCGGGCGAGGTCGCAGAGATCAGCGGCAAACTCGGTGCTGAATACCTGGAAGCCATGATCTTACGCGAAGCTGCCTTGCATAAACTGCCTGCGTACGATCTAGGGTGCGGCAAACATCCAAGGGCAGGTTGGACCGGCGTAGACAAAAACCCGGACAATGCCCCCCAAGTGCAAGCGGACCTCATGCAGCCCTGGCCTTTTGCAGATTCGTCCGTGTTCGCGTTCCGCGCTTCGGACTTGATCGAACACTTGCCCAACAAACAATTCACCATGTCTGAAATCCATCGCTGCCTCGTGCCCGGGGGCTGGCTGCTGTCGCTAACGCCATCCACAGACGGGCGTGGCGCGTTTCAAGATCCAACCCATGTGAGCTTCTGGAACGAAAATTCGTTCTGGTACTACACCCGCGCAGTCCAGGCTGCGTATATCAACAGCGAAGTGAAGTTCGCTGCTTCATCGCTCTACACGCATTTCCCAAACCTGTGGCACAAGGAACATAACATCGCCTACGTTACCGCCCATTTGATCGCACTGAAGCCCGGATACCTGGGCCCGATTCCTCAGAGCGCTTGAGCAGCACCACCTGCATTTTTTGGATAGTAGGATGTGCAGGTGCCTTGGGCATAAACTTCACTCTACACGTAATCAAACTCGCCTTGGTAGTCGTCAATATCAAACGTCACTCCACCCCCCGCTAACGCTGTCGTCTCTAAATTGAACATTTGTTCCTGCCCGTTGGTGGGAATCGTGGCTGTGGTGGTTGCAACTAACGTGCGCGTTCCTCTGACCGTATCCACGTACAGGTTGACCTCGGACCTTGTTAGCTCCAATTCGATGTAGTACCAAGTGCCCGCAACTACAGCGACACCTGAATCATCTGTCGTTGCACTGCCCCCGCTTGCGGTCCTTAACTGGAAATTGCCCCCGTTGATATTGTCCGAATACACCAACATGGCCGCGTTGTCGAACGCCACCGAATCATTGCTAGAGCCCACGCGTACGATGAATCTGTCTGTCACTGTCGAAAGTTGGTTGACCTTGAAAACCCATTTCCACCGCCACACCCCGTCTGCAGCCGCAGGAATTAACGACGTGTCGTTGCCATACCCTTGACGCATCAGCGTGAAGTACACGCCCGTCGCAAACATTTCTAGGATGCCCTGAAAAAGCGGATTGGTTCCAGGCTTGAAAGTAGTCCCCCCAGAACCCGTCGAAACAGTCTGGAACAACAACGACTCTCCCGCTGATTTCGGCGTGATAAACGGGTCGTGTAGCCGTATGGCCGGAGTTGCGGCAGCCGCGCCCTGATTGCCTTGAAAACCCTGATTGCCTTGAAAGCCCTGATTGCCTTGAAAGCCCTGATTGCCTTGGGCCCCTGCCACACCCTGAAAACCTTGGTTGCCCTGAGCCCCGGCTGCACCTTGGAAACCTTGCGAGCCTTGTGCCCCTGAAGCTCCCTGGAAACCTTGCGCCCCTGCTGCACCCGCAGCACCTTGAAAGCCCTGATTGCCTTGAAAGCCTTGATTGCCCTGGGCCCCTACCGCACCCTGAAAACCTTGATTGCCCTGCGCCCCTGCTGCACCCTCAGCACCTTGAAAGCCCTGATTGCCTTGAAAGCCTTGATTGCCCTGGGCCCCTACCGCACCCTGAAAACCTTGATTGCCCTGCGCCCCGGCGGCACCCGCAGCGCCTTGCGCACCTTGCGCGCCTTGATTGCCCTGGGCCCCTGCCACACCCTGAAAACCTTGGTTGCCCTGCGCCCCGGCTGCGCCCGCAGCGCCTTGCGCACCTTGCGCGCCTGAGCCTGCCACACCCTGAAAACCTTGGTTGCCCTGCGCCCCGGCTGCACCCGCAGCGCCTTGCGCACCTTGAGCGCCTTGACTGCCTTGTGCTCCCGTACCCGGCACTCCCTGATTGCCCTGGAAGCCTTGATTACCCTGAAAGCCCTGCGCACCGCCCCCGCCGCCGCTCTGGATCGGACCTAGATATGCGGGTGCCCAAGGATACATAGCCGTCTTCAGACAATGGCAGAATCACACACGAAATTCAAATCGGGGGCGCGCTGCCCCTCCCTCTTTTCTGTCACCATCCATGCCTCAGGTCTCCCTACAGTGGAAATATCCCAGTGCTCAGGAGGGATGCCCGAAGCAACCAGGTACTTGATTTGCAGCAAGGCAACAACCGCAGCCCTCTTGAATACATGGTACTCCTCCAGATCTGCACTGTTTGTGTCCGCGCTTAAATTCACGCGAAGCGTTGTCTTGTGAATGGTGATCGCCATATCAGTTTTCTTCGACGGCGAGCAAATGCCAGTCTCCATCTAGTTCAGTTCCCGCAGCGGGTTGGATGCGCGTCAACTCAAATTCCACTGCTTTACCCACATCTACGTTGAGCTGCCCTTCCCCTGAACCTATTGGTACGGTCACACTGTAGTACTGAAAATCTGTCGTACCAGGTATGGAAGCATCAGACAAAACCAAAGACATGAATGCACCCGTCGCCTCAGCATCCTTGACGACTCTGTAATACAGTTTGAGCCCTACAGAGCGCTGCGCTCCTGGTGCTGTTCGCGCTTTGTGTATCACTCGAAACGTCAAAGAAGATGCTGAAGCTGGTACAATTGTCAGCCAGCCTCGCCCCTCTTCCGTCGTGTCATCGTACGCGCATATGGGATACGACGGGTACGTGTTATCCAAAGCGGCCGGAGCAATCGCTTCGACAGGCCAGTTGCTATCCGGGGCGATAAGTTGATGGGCAAAATATGAACGGCGAGGCATAGCCTCCGCTCCCCCGGATACCCCCGGCCCTAGAAATGTGAGTCCCGCTGCTAATGCCCCACTCAATGTGACCTCCTCTTACGCCGCTCCATCCGCAGCCACGGATATATTCTCAGGAAACCAAGCAACCACAGCTTTCGTGCCCGACACTACACGTATCACACGACCCACACGCAGTTTGCGTCGCGTACCCCCCGCCGTCGGGCTAACTGTCGTGAGCCGTCCCGCGACATCCGCAGACAGGTACGCGATTTGGCCCGGGGACGGCGCTCCGTCAAAGGTGGCCACCACGTAGGGCCCCGCTGACGCAAACACCACAGTAGTGCTGCCTGACAGCATCACGCCAACCACGTAAGCATTCGCCTCGGTGTCTGCTTGCGCGAACGCAGTACCGTTGCCTACACCCGTACCTCGCAGCACATCGCCCTGCACTGCTGCAGCGAGTCCTGACATGACCAGCGCTTGGCCCGTGACGGACAGTCCTGTACCTATCAGATTGTTGCCGTTCACGTCTAAGATATTCGTGGAGATCAAGTCAGCCCAGAAAATCGGATTGACCCCCGCAGCCGCAAAGGCAGCACCGCCTGCGCCCGTCAGCGTGTTCGCAGCCAGGCGTCCGCAGACATACGTACTGCCTAGAGAGTCCTCGACGTTGATGGCGTATGAAGCAAGCGACGTACCTGTAATATCGTCAAAGGTGACGCCCAATCCAGAACCGTTGTATGTCAGGATTGCACTGTCTTCCATAACCAGACCGTAAAAACCCAACGAGCCGTAAATACGGAAAAAGGCACCCGTACCACCGATGCGCCAAGGGCGGACAGTCGCGCTACCCCTATTGCCCCACACATTGCGAGGTCTGCTGAAACTGTTAGATGGAGTCATTCCTGAGCCAATATTAATCTCAACGGAAGACACTGAAGGGCGTCCTAGGTACACAGCGCCCACGCTCAGGACACGATCAGCGGAGATACTGAAGAGCGCGGTGCTTGGGCTTTGGATCGAGGTCGCGAAAAATCGACTGAAAAACCCTATGTTAATAATGGATATCAAACCTGTTGTTAGTACACGCAAACCTGCACCCACACTAACCGGCGCTAGCCCCAAACCCGTGGTGTACAATACCGAGATTTGTAAGTCTCTGAATCCTTCAATTTGAAGGGCGCACGGATCTACGATGTTACAAAAAGCAGTGTAAAATGACGCACCCGTAGCATTAAACAGAGCCTGAGTTTCGATACCTACCACACTTAGCCCTGTGCCACCCACAGCACCTACAGCAATCAAAGGACTTATACCCGCCACACTGATAGACAGCGTTCCCAGTTCAACGCTTGGCTTTTCGATAACAAAAAGCTCACCTACCGTCGGTACCACGGTAAAATTTACAGGTGGAGTAATGACCGTCGCGGTATTGTTTTCGAGCGCCGAGTACGTTGTGCTCAGCGATTGGTCACGTTCGATAAATCGAATGCGATACGCAAACAAACTCTTGTCCGTCGCCAATCCGCCCCCGACCACAGGCAATGCAGTAGCCGAAGCCCCTGCGTCCACTGTAAACGACCCGTCCGCGTTTGGCCCCGTGATCGCATTCTCCGATCCGCAGCGTCGCTGGTCTGTAGTCGTATCTGAAAAATCTGTAGTTGAGCGAATTGTGACGTTGCCGTAACCGAGCAACGTCTTCGCAAAATTAGCAATCGTCACACCGTCAGGCCCTACGTATATGCCTGTACGGCCCTTGAAGGCGATGACAATGCCTTGACTGATGTTACCGGTTATCGGAATCAACTTCGCCAGTTGTTCCGGTGTCTTGACCGCAACGAGTCCCGCAGCCGCCATTGAAACAGACGAAAATCCGGAATTCGCGTCGTTTCCGTTCTCGTTGTCCACGGCGAAGTACCCGTTTCCAACCCAATTTGCAACGTCTGTTCCTCGACCGTCGCTCAATTGCAACACGACCTGCACCAAGCCTTGCGTCGTGTACAGCGACGCGTCCACTACGAATCCCACAAATTCAGCAACAGACGGGGCTACCGTCGTGCCTCTCCCTGCCACGGTCGCAGACACGTACACCTTCTGGCCCCCAACAGGCGTCAACCCTGTCTCAAGCAACACAAGAACCGCCCCGTCCACGGCGCTCTGAAAAGCCGCCCCCGCAGACGCTCTCAAACTACTGACAACGCCTGCAAGGTTGGCTGCGCCTGCCGTCGCCAGTGCTGTCGTGGCTTGATTGACACCCGTGGTCGCTCTGACGATCTGCCCTCGGACCACCGCGCTTCCTGAAGCGTTGTAATAGGTCTTGTTCAGTTCGTCTGTAATGGACATGGATACCGTACCATACCAAGACGCTTTCGATCCTACAAATTACCCCGTTCTTGCTCCCCTTTTGCTTCTCTGACATCCTCTCAACATGTTCAAAAACGCAGTGTCTCTGTTTTGCCTCGTTCTCGTGCTTGGCTGCCCTGCCATCCCCATCGTCCCTACAGGGGACGAAGTTGCGGATTGCGCGAAAGAAGCAGGGAAGGATATCTTTTATACCCTGCAGCCTCAGATTTCGACCCTAGTCTCAACTTCAGATTCTTATCCGGAGTACGCGGCAGGTTTGCTCCCGCTGGTTTCCAAATTTGGGATCGCTCTTGTCACGTGCGTGGTCGAATCTGTTCTGACCCGCAACACGCAATCTGCCGGAATCGCCACCGGCTCTGAAAAACAACTCCACGTGCGCAACGCAGAATGGAGCCAGCGTTGGCTCGGGGAAAAAGGCGCTGCACTAAAAGCGCAGTAGGTTTACCTCTTCGTCGCCACTGCTCTCAAGTGGGTGAGGTTTGTTGCCCCTGCACTCAGGTGCCTCTCGTACTCGTCTATGAGTTGGGCCTGCATCTGCACCCCGATCTGAAAAGTCATTGAGCGGATTGCTTCGTAGAGTGTGCGGATGATTCGTGTGTGCTCTTTCAACTCTGTCACGTCGTTTGCCAGAAACGCTAAAACTTCGCGGTTGCCCGGATGCCCTAACGGGATCCCCTCTGTAGGGGTGACTTCTTCGTCGCCTTTGAATCCGTTACCGAAACTCATGGCTACCTAACAAGACTATGCACATGCCCTTACTCTAGCCTGGGCCCAAACAGGTTTGCAAATTAGGTCCTGATTTTGCATTTTGCGAGGACATAGACGAGACTGAACCCTGTCCATGCAAAAATGCAATCGAACTGTTCACGCGAAAAAGGTACAGGCGATCCGAAAGCTGCGCAGCCGAGTGCACCCTGATTTGCGTCCTCTTTTCAACCACATTTTGAAGCTGTCCATCCACAGCGTAAAAGTCGGTTACTGCCAGCGTGCAGGGCAAGAACTGCGAAGCGCTCGCAAACTCGTAAAGGCTTCTTAGATCCATGCTCACCCCTGCATCACGACACATCGGCATCTTAGACTTCCGTGAGAAGTCTAAGAAACAGTTTGGCGCGCGCGAGATCTCCTGGTTCGTAGAAGCCTGCAACCAGTTCATGCGCAAAGAACTTCGCTCGCTCTACCCCGAAGATCCCGTGTGGACAGTGGAACATTACTCGTCAATCACCAATATCGATCTCGTCGAAGTGTGGCCTATGGGCCTCTTCGACGATGACGGGCTCCCAGATGCCTTGGGCCACCATTACACTCAATGGGGACTGATCGGCGCTGCCATAGATTGCCTCGACCGCTCCATTGATGACATCTTAAGCACCATCCTTCATGAGCTTGAAATGTGCTTCAACCCGTACCTCGTCAACTGGGCTAACCTTCCCGACAGACGCCGCACCCCCCGAGAAGCAGGCGACCCAGTTCAGTGGGAACCCTACCCGATCAATGTCTCCCAACGCTTCGGCGGTGTCACTCAATCCCGCTCGTTCAACGTCCAAAACATGGTCGGCGCTCGCTATTGGGGCGAACTCCCTGCTGCAAATCTCGTGCCTTTCGACCTGCGCGGCTCCGTCACTTCTGCTCATCAGTGGCCTCTAAAAGGCTACCGCGTAATCAAAGACAGAAGCACGATTTACAACGAGTACGGCGCCGCGACCAATACCCGCATGGGTGCTCGAAAATTTAGCCCCCTGTCCCGCACTTGGTGCCTGATGAAACTCACTCCCACTCTCACCCAGGCGCGCGGTGGGTGGTCCGTCTCCACAATCTCTTCGTCGTCTCCCCCCTCTATCGAAATCGCGAATACCCGTTTGGTCAAATCTATGCCCACGCAACTCGCTGCGCTGCATGCGTTTCGTAAAGCTCTCGTTTCCTCCCCGACGTAACAAAAAGGGTACGTGCTACGTTACTGAAAAGGTACGGGACGTTCTCCCCGTCCTGCCCTACGTTACTGAAAAGGTACGGGACGTTCTCCCCGTCCTGCCCTACGTTACTGAAAAGGTACGGGACGTTACGTTAAACGAACGTAGCCCAACCACTCAGGGGCAACGCTTTTCCCGTGGCCGGATCGGTGACCGTACCTGAAACGAGGTAGTCCACCTCTCGTTTTGCTGCTGCTGCCGCTGCGTTCATCGCTCGTTGTACGATGTCCGAAGGGTTCGCCCAGAACGCATCCGGCTCTGCCAGTGCGCTCGGGATAGGGACTGCTGCGGCCCCTGGAGACAAGACGGACGCGCGGCGAAACGGTAGCAAAATGAGGGCTAGGGCTTGGGGCGCCGTAAGCGTTTGATTCTTCTTCGCCTTGAATTCGTTCATTGCGTACGTGACTGCCTCCACGTACGCAACATCGACAGCTTTCAATTTGGCTGCACTCATGTCTGTTGTCACTGAGGGTTGACGCTTTGATGTCGCAGGCACGGGTTCGCCGGGCACCGCTCGGGGAGCAGGTGGGGTTTCGGTGATGTACAGGTTGATGCTGCGTGTGATCTTGGCTTTGATCTCTGTTTCGGGAAGCTTCCAGAACGCTAGATTTGCATTGGGCGGATTCAGGTCAATCCCTTGCGCCTGCATCTTCGCGGCTGCGATATTGATCTGCTTTTGCTTGGATGCGCTCGGGTTCATGCGCTCAACCTCAGCCAACATCTGCTGGAATCCGTCAGATACGATCTGCCGCTTGCTCTCCAGCACATCCGGTAGCTGTCGAGTCTTCGCCTCAATAGGCAACATCACAGGGACAAACGTTCGCGTGTCCGTGACTTTTTGCGCAATAATTCTCGTCGCTGCAGCGCGCGCCGCTTGACCCTGTTCGTTCAGCACTTTCGCGTGCGCAACTTTCAAATCCGATTCTCTCTGCAAAAACGCGCGGCGAACGGCATCCGTCGTCGCTGCTGCCTGCCTCGCCAATGCCGTCGCTTCGCTCGCGGCGGCATTCGCCGCAGCTATCACTGCGTTTGCTCGCGCCACGGCCTGCTGCGCAGCCGATCCTGCCGCATTGGCCTGCGCTGCATACCTCAAAGCCTCTGCGCGCGCAGTAGCAGCGGTCGCAGTAGCTGCCCTGGACGCGTCCTCGGCTTCACCCGCCCTCGCGTCTGATGCGTGCGCTTTACGCAACGCCCAAAACAAAATAGCCCCTGCTGCCCCTGTACTTGCCAAACCAATCAAAACCTTGGCACGGATGCTTTTATTTCGCGCCATTTGATATGCACTCTAGCTGCAAAATGCGGAGCACGTCAAATTGCCTTCCCAGACGCTCCTTGGTACTCTGTACCCTAGATGTCGCCCTCGATCATGGTTTTCATTATGGCAGGTTGCTCCGCTTGCGAAGAATTTTTGCCTCGGCTCCAAAGAGCGGCACGCGCAAAAGGGCTGCGCCTCAATGTCCACGACGTAAACACACGCTATGGTCAGTACCTGGCGGACGAACACAAAATTAAAGCCACCCCCACTACCATCGGGCGCTGTTCCCGTGGGACGATAAAGAAAAAAGTAGGTGGGCTCCGCGACGCAGACCTCAATCAGTTCCTTGCAGCGCTACCCTAATTTGACCCTGCCATCTCTTCGCGTGCATGATGGCCCTGATGGACGAGTTAGTTCACGCCGCAGCACAACCCGTAGCTCAAACATTCCTAGACAAGGGTCTTTTGGGTGTAGTCTGTCTTATGGCGATTGGCGTGGCGTGCTTCTTCTACCGGGAGAAGCGCAAGATCGAAAAGCGCAACGACGAATTGGTAGAACGACATCTCGCCAAAGCGGAAAAATGGATCGAAAAGTACAACGAGCACGCGCGGGATATGCGCACTGTGCTCGACTCTCTTTCCCGTAGGATGTGACCCCCATGGCGCGACCCCAACGAGACTTTGCACTGCTCGACCAACATAGCCGCGAATGCTACGAGAGCTTTGAGAAAATGGGTCACGAACTCAAGCAACTCGCCGCGAGGGCTGAAGGTTCTGCGCCTGTGGCTCCCATGGCTGACGTGGATACCTTGGTCCACAAAATTCAAAACCTTAGAAATCAATCCTCCTACGCAGCAATGATTCCCACCGTCGCATTTGTAAATGCAGACGCAGCCCAACGGGAAGCGTTCGAACTCGCTTTTCAAACCGATGCGCACGTTATCGCTTTGGCCACTAGCGCCGACGCTTTGCAATTGCTTAAAACTCACCCCATTGATGTGCTGATTTCCGATCGCGACATCTGTAGAGAAGTCCGCACAAAATACCCTCAAGTGCGTGCCCTCGTGGGGACCTGCAACGCCACGAACTTAAAGGCGTTGCGTAGCTTTTTAAGTGCCTCCTGATAGCGTCTCTACTACGCCTTTAACGAGACGAAAATACACAGTACCCGCCGATACCCGCTACAAGCAAGTTCAGGCCCACAAGCGCCCAAATTCGTGTAGACGAGGGCGCAGGAGGCAGCATCTCCGCAGGCCCCACATTCACACGCGGCGCTTGCGGTGGCGGAACAGGCACGGGCGCCCCGCCTCGTCTCAGAACTTCTTCGTTCAATCTGATCGCCAAGATCAATGCGTTCTTCGCAATGTCTTCTACACTCAACGTGCCCGAACGAAACGCAGCGGGAGCGGACCCCTCACCAATGTGCTGCGTGAATGCCTTGTTGATGGCGTCCCTCGTATTTCCCCCGATTACCCCGTCCACTCGGATCGCCGTGAGAAAAGAATCTTTGGCTCGGGCCCCAAGCGCACGCAACGCCTTCTGCACTGCTGCTGCTGCATCCGAATAGTATCTAGGAGGCGGACCCCCGCAGTTCCCTTTTGGTGTCCTCGTCCACCCTGGCGGACATGTCACCAATCCAAAACCTGGCCCGTTGATCGAAATAACTTCCATGTAATTTTCCCTTTAAGGCGCTTGCGCTATCTGTCCCGTAGTAGCCTGACCCCTCAACGATGCTGCACCCGCAGAAACGCGTGCACTGATGCGATAGAACGGTGCGACTCGGGTTAATTGCACGCTCATTAGGTGCGTTCCCGCGCCCAACGTGCCACCCCCGTTAGCTGCGAAAGATCGTATGGCCAGCGCGTTCACGACCACTCCTCCAGTTGTCACCTCTTCAGATAACTCCCTGAACCATAGGGGCGTGGGCGTCTCAAAAGGGTTGTCACTGAACTCGATGTACCACTGGATAGTCGCAGCAACAGTGACCACGGCGGTACACGCCAAACTGATCAGATTGTTCTCAATGTACACGGGATCGCCCACTGCGTAAGCGGAACCCAATACCTGGTTTTTGAAAATAGTAATCACGACTGCCCCATGGTATCATCCTTGAAAAATGAAACAAGTTCTTGCATTTGTAGGCGGGTTGGCCCTCGGTGTAGGCGGTTGTTACGCGTACCAAAAAGTGAAATCCATAACTGGTTTTGGTGCGGCTGACGCAATCAAAAACGCAGTGGACGTGCACGCGCGCCAGATCCAGCGCTACGCATTCGCAGCGTCTCAGGACATGTCCCCCACCGTCGGTATCACCCACGCTTCCTACGCCTTGATCCTGCTAGACACCCTTGAAGAAATCATCGGTCGTGATGCCGTCCGTGATGCCGGACTGTCCCCCCAAAAGATCCGCAAATTCATCACCGATCAACAAGACCGACACGCCAAGAAATTGCAGGGATGTGACGCACATTTGCAAACGATCTTGACCCTCGCCAAGCGCGAAGGCATCAATATCGCAGGTGGCGTAGGCGGCGCTCCCCGTGGCGCTTGAAAATTCTGCCCGACTTGTCTGTTAAGCGAGAACCCTTTGTGCTCCCTGTTGATCTTAGATTGCTCTAGATCATGTGGTCGGGGAGCACGAAGGTGGGCACTACCCCCGTCTGCATTTTTTCCGGATCTTGTTCTGTACCCGAACTACATCCAGCATCAACGCCTGCACGCTTCGATCCACCGGGGCAATACCCGACAGTCTGCGGTCTCTCATTGCCGTTGAGATCCACTCTTTTGCGTCGTTCAACGACTCCTGCGCTGCATTACAGCCGCCATACCTACGAAGTGCCTGATCTGCAAAATTGATACGCACTCGTGCTCGGCGTAATGCGATCTCGGCTTGCCTCGAACCCGATGCGGTTGATTGTGCCGCGCCCATTCCGTAGATACCTAGCGAAGCGGGTATCGTCATCGGCCTTACGCCGCCTGCGCCACACGGCAAACCTGCGAATTCATGTGTGTGACCCGCTGCCGGTAAAATCTGCCTGCGTTTCACATAGTGAAAATGTGAATCCTCAGTGCTCGTCACCCCGTCCCCCATCAGATCCACCACGGCGCAATGCCAGTGGACTGGCGTACGCGGTCCCTGATCCTGCGTCGTCATCTGCGGCGCGAATCTAGGTGGCTGCGTCGTCGGATATGGAATCCGACGAGGATCGGGATACTCGTCCATCAGATTGCGTCAGGATACGAGAACGGGAACTGGCTCCGCACCAGTCGCCCCGAATTCTGCACACCTTGCCGAATGTTGTTTCCTGACGCGTGCACCCCGGGAATAACCCCTAGACGCATGACCATGTAAGGATCGACGCCCCCAAAAGTCCCGAATGCGCCCCGCCAAGATCCAAACCCCGAAATCTGGGGGGATGGCGCGTTCACAGGCACGTCTGCAGTAGCGTACGCAAAAGGCAGCTGGTTTCGCACCTTTTGCCCTGCGTTTTGCACCCCGCGACGTAGGTTGTTGCCCGATGCGTTTACGCCCGGAATAACTCCCAGACGCATCACCATGTATGGATCCATGCCGTTTCCGAAGATCATGGTTTCAATACTACGCCGGGGATCCGGCTCCCGTCAAATTCAGCCCACCAAACGCGGCTTCGGCTGCTTCTCAGCCAAACTGATCCTTGCTCGGCGCCCCTCTATGTCCAGCGCCCCCATCAGATTCAACACGTCTTCGTGTTCCGTCTCAAAAAACCCAAAACCCTTGGAATGCCCCGTGTCCTTGTCCGCCACCACACGCAAATTCACCACCTGCAAGCCCTGAAAATTAAGCACGTCCGCCAAACTCTCTTCGGTCATGTCATAAGGCAAATTGCCGATATAGTACCTTCGCTTCATCGCAGTTCTCCTGGGTCTGAAACCCCGGCCTTTAGGCCGCCTGCTTCTTGGTGTTGCACAACGGTACTTGCACTTACACAAACATCGGCTACGTTGTAACTGTGTTCAAGGCGTTCCGCTACCGCTTCTATCCAGCTCCCGAACAGGAGTTGCTGTTGCGTCGAACGGTTGGGTGTTGTCGACTTGTTTACAACAAGGCACTGCATCAGAGGTCTGAAGCGTGGACTAGTGGGCAAAAGAGCATTGGGTATGCAGCGCAGAGTTCCACGCTCACTGAGTGGAAGAAGAGCGATGGTCTGGCCTTCCTGAACGAAGTGTCGAGCGTCCCGCTTCAGCAGACCTTGCGACACTTGCAAACCGCGTATTCCAACTTCTTTGCCAAGCGAGCTAAATACCCCCGCTTCAAGAAGCGGCGGAGCGGTGGGGCTGCGGAGTTCACGCGCAGTGCCTTTCGAATGGTGGACGGCAAGGTCTATCTCGCCAAGATGACCGAGCCGCTGGCAATCCGCTGGTCTCGTCCCCTGCCGGCCGGTGCAGAGCCGTCCACCGTTACGGTCGGCTTCGACTCCGCTGGCCGCTGGCACGTCTCGATGCTCTGCGAAGACGCCAGCATCAAGCCTCTCAAGATGCTCAAGACCGCCGTTGGTATTGACGTTGGCTTGAACAGCTTGGTCACGCTCTCCACTGGGGAGCACATTGTCAACCCTCGACATGACAACCGGGAGCTTGCGCGGAAACGTGTCTTGTCCCGTCGCTACGCTCGAACACAGAAAGGTTCTAAGAACAGAGATAAGGCACGAATTAAGCTGGCTCGCCTCCATGCTCGCGTCACCGACCGCCGTCGGGACCATCTCCACAAGTTGAGCACTCGCATCGTCCACGAAAACCAAGTGGTTGTTGTCGAAGATCTTAACGTACGTGGAATGGTCCGCAATCGGTCGCTGGCTCGAAGTATCAGCGATGCTGGTTGGGGTGAACTGGTGATGCAACTCGAATACAAGTGCGACTGGTACGGGCGTCAGTTCGTGAAGGTCGATCGCTGGTTTCCGAGTAGCAAGACTTGCAGCTCTTGTGGCTTGGTACTCGAACGTCTCGACCTCAGCACGCGCAACTGGCGCTGCGAAGGTTGCGGCGCAGAGCACGACCGCGACCACAACGCTGCGAAGAATATTTTGGCCGCGGGGCTCGCGGTGTCTGTCTGTGGACCTGATGTTAGTCAACGTGTTCTCCGGAATACGGTGCAGTCGGGGTTGAAGCAGAAAAGCTCGGCTGTGAAGTCGGGAATCTCCGCCCTTTAGGGCGGGGAGGATGTCAAGACGCCCCTTGCTTTTTGAGCAATTCCTTCAATTCCGCAGGTAAATACGAATCAAGCATTGCCTTTTTCATGACCGAAAGCTCTCGGTAAAACTGAATAACCAGCGCTCCAATCCGCGCTGTATCCTCCGCTGTCGTATCTGACTTCAAGATGCCTTCACTTTCAAGTACGCTTCGTGCTTCGCCATTTTGCCCAGTAACAACAGATAATTGATGACATCCACGATGCGGCTTTCAATCGGCTCTGATTCTACCTGGCCCTTCTGAATGAAAGTTTCGATAGCAGACCAGTGCTTGGATGCGTACACGCCCCAAATCTGGTACGGCGAGAGCCCTAGCCTTTTCGCATTGGCGTAAAAGTTGTCAAGAGGCCCTCCCCCCTGCGTGTAATCCGCGCCCTTGGCACGCAACAAAGCGTCACACGTTTCCATGATGCGGGTGAAGTCCAGATCGTTTTCAATTTTGGGTAGCTTCATCTTCTAAATACTCGGCAACAAAAACCAATTGCGGGCCCTATCGTGACGACCCCTATCAACAACGCCACGGTCCAATCTACTGCGGATGCGCACTTCGCAAAGTCTACAAACGCAGAATACAAAACAGAACACTCGGTACGCATTTTCACCTTGCCAACTTATACGTCCAAACGGCTACCCGTACCATGAGTACCACACGCTTCGCACCTGCAGCGGTGTACTTCGTGAGCTGGTTTTCAACGGCCAACCCTTCCACCTTTTTAATGTCATCCGCTGCAAGTCCAACGGTGTCCTCGTCTGTTGCGCCTATCAGCAACGTAGGTACTAAATCCCCTCGCGCAATCTCACTGGCAATGCAAAAACGACAATTCCAAAAAGTCTTGGCGTGTTCGGGGCACACACTGCTGGAGTCGATCTCGTTTAGCTGCTGCTTCATCTCAATGGCAGGAACACGCGGCTTCTCCGATCCTCCGCTGCTCTCCCACGTTGGCGGCAACTTCATATCGTCAGGCATCTTTTGGCCTGACAAAAAGTCCTTCGCCTCTTTCTGTCTGCGCTCTAAACGCATTGCGTTCTCCACTAGAGACAAATGAATTGCTTCTTCAGGTTCCAACTCTCGGGAGATCTGAGGCACCATCCCGCCGTGTCTCTGCTTCTGTTCCTCGTTCGCCAGTTTTCGGACCTGTAGCCCCCCCGATGTCTCGTGCACCAGACAATGCCGGTCTGGCGGCACGAAACACGTCAAGGAAAAGCGAGCACCCCCCATTCGATCTCGAACCCATTTAGATTCGTCAATCGATACCCCGTACTCTGCCAAACCCGTACACCCCAACTCGATCACATCGTGCGCCGTCTGCGCCCCACACCTTCCAAAAATTTCTCGGACCTTTGCAGCATCCACCTCACGCAATTCTGGATCAGGATTGTCTATCGCAAATTCCACTTTAGTTAAAAGTCGAAGGTCTGGTTTCTCAGGTGTGGGTAGTGGCATGAGGGAAGATCGCCTTGGTTAGGATACGCTGGCTACGCTTTTTTCTTCGTAGGCGCGTACCCCTGGAATGTTTGCGTCCCCCTTTTTATGCGTAACGACGCCCTGAATCAAGCGCAAATTCGGGGTCAGGTACTCGCGAGGCAACAGTTTCTCGTCCTCAATCTCGAATTTCCACGCAGATCGGTACTGAATCCCTTTCGCAGCAGGAAATTCAACCGCTTCATCATGCGCCGCCAACGCTTCATCTAGCCCTTCCGTGTCCCCCTCACCCGCAGCTACCCCCGCCTGTTCCAACGCCTGCCTCGCCACGTCTTCAGCTTTGGCCTGCGCCTGCACGATCTTAGACTTCAGCGTTCGTTCGATCTTCTCGTAGTACGTCGTCGCAGGCTTGAATAGATCGTTGACCGCTTTCAATGCCTTGTTCAGCGGCCCTGTGATCTCTTTGCGCTTCTCCTCTAGCCCCCGGATGCGCTCCTTCGTTTCGGACAATGCCTCTGCTGCGAAAACCATGTCCTCCTTGTTCTCAATCTGAAACCCTTCCAGCGCCGTCCATGTGCTCTCGGCCTCGTCTACTTCCTTCGCCAGTTCCGCCCTCAACGCGTCCTCTGACTTCACCACCTGCACATCGTGCTGAGGCACCTTCTCAATAGGCGTGCCCTCGCTGCCCGCTTCGGTCCACTCTAGCGTGAGCCCTTGCTTTTCTGCCATGTCTTGCGCCCCAAACAAATGCTCTTCGCACAACGCTATTGTCCCCTTAGACCTCTTGGAAAAAAACGTCTTGCCTACCGCGTCCGCAACTGCTTTTTGCGCGCAAGTCTCTACCTGACACTGCCCTTGCGCTGCTTTTCTATCAATTTCCATCTTGTGCTTTCCTTCGTTTTTATACGTTTTCTATCTACCTAAAGCCCATATGCCTAATCCAATCGCATCCCACATGTTATGCGCCAACGAAGGCGGCATCGTCGCGGGCTTGCCTAGTGCTACCGGCTGTGCCGCGATCTCCTTCTCAAGGCTGCTCAATTTTGAGAGAATGCGTCGATGCGAAATTTCTTTGGGTACCGAACCCTTCCATTCCTTGGGCTGCGGCGTCCTTGCAGATGTACCCACCGTCATCGCTGCGCCTGCGACCACAGCCACGCTGATAAGATCTCTTGGATCCCCTTTCCAATACCTTTGCAAATACACCTCGGGCCTTTCCACTACAACGCTTACCTCGACCCCGTTTAACACTTTTTGAAGGTTCTCTAGGTGCACGTACACAGCAAGATTTACCTCGTGTTCAGTCCTCGATACCCCGCAACGCTTCAACTCTGCGCCTTCAAAAAATGCCCATCCTAAACACTTGATCCCGGGATCGATTGCAAGCAGATTTTTCACTCGAAGACCAGATTTAGCTGCTCACTCGCTCTTGTGACCGCCGTGTACAACCACCGCCGCGCTGCATCTTGAGTCTTGCCCAACCACTTCTCAACCATGACCGTCACCTCCCGTGCTTGGCTTCCCTGCATCTTATGGCAAGTCATAACATACCCGTAATCGTAGAGGGACCCCGCATCATCCCACGTACGATAAGGGGTCCCCGGAATCTCATCCAGCTTTTGAAATGTCTTAGGCGCCCCGAATTGCTGCGGGCAAACATCCACAGTCGCCCTGATGCCTTCCTCAGGAAAATATAGCCACAGCAGCGAACCCTTGCGACCTTCTACAAGCGCCCTCATGCCATTGTAAATCGGTGCCTTGTTTTTGAGACAAATTACGATGTCGCCCTCGCTTAACTCTTTCTGCATCCCCTTCGCGTCCCTGACCACCTCGTTCATCAAAACCCTCGTGCCATTTGTGAAGCAAATGCCGACATGGCCCAGCCCTATGGTGTTCGCGCCGTCTATGAAATTGTCGAGGCTCTTAACCCTTTCGTCTGTCTGTCTGAATTTGCGTGGATCCCCCCCGTTCCTGACGAAATTTGCCAACGCCAAAATTGGATTGCCTTCAGCTTGCCGGTGAATCTGATCCAGACGCGCGTCAGGCTTCTCCATCAAATTAGGATTGGCTCCAACCGGAGGCAACTGGCCATGATCCCCTACCAACAAGATCGGTACCTTGTACTTCAGCAAGTCGTTCCAAATGTCCTGCGGTACCATCGAAGCTTCATCGACTACGACCAAATCACAGCCCAAAGCCTCCCGCCTTACCCACGACACTGACTCCTGCCCGTGCGTGCGCGGCTCGTACATCAATCGGTGCATCGTCGAACACGTAAACAACTCGCAGTCTGACGGAAGTTTGTTCCCCAATACGCTCGCAGCCTTGCCTGTGAACGCGCAAAAAGCCGTGCGAATGCCTTCTTCTTGAAAAACTTTCGCTAATACCGCAGTAACTGTGGTCTTGCCTGTACCCGCGTACCCTCCAAACGAAAACCACTGCCTTCTGTTGGGATCGCTCAGCCAATGGACGATGCTGTCATACGCTACCCTCTGATCTGGCGACAGATCGGATTGCTTCATCAATTTTTTGTTTCGCGCAGACTCCCGCAGCTTCTGCATAAGTCGGAGGTCTTCCGGACTGCTCTGGCCGTGCCTCGGCCTCGGCCTCTGCCTCGCCCCTGTGAACGAGTCCCACTCGTCACCTTCCAGTACTATGTATTCTTCTGCACTCAAGCTCGGTCCTCCCAGGGAATAAGCAAACCTTCTTTGTTGGTCGCAACCCTCGTGTTCTTTGACCACTTCCGGGATAACGTGACCTCTGCCCTCGGAGGCACGTCGGGCAACCACTTTGTTGCTTCCTTCACCATCACGTCCACCAAACGCTTCGCAGATGCGTCAGCCTTGCGTAAATCATCGGGGACCTCCAGCATGTAACTGTCGTGCACGTAGTTCACGATGCGGCACCCGTACAATGCTGTGCCCTGATCCACGTAGCATTCCTGTGCAATCGCGAACAACGCAGCCTTTGTTGCGTCTGCGCCCAACCCCTGAAAATACGAATTCGCAGCAACCGTGAACGTCACCAAACCCCGCGTCCTCCCACTCATCCATTGCTCAATCGTCGCATACCCCCCGCCCTGCTCACACTGCGCTTTAATCCAACGAAAATACGCGTCTGATTCAGGCCAAGTCCGCTGCCACGACGTTCGGATAAAATCCGCCTGCTCCTCTGCAAAAACAGTCTTGTACTGCGCACGCGCCCATGCACGAAACGTCTTGGCTGCCATGCCCCCCTGAAAACCAAAGTTCCCAATCTTGGCAAACTGCCTTGACCCCTGCGGACCCGCTACCTTCTCATCCCCGTCTTTGTATCTCCGCTTCGTCTCGTCATACGTCAGCTCCATCATCGTGCTTGCCAGCACAAGATGCGGATCGATTTTTTGATTCAGTGCATCCGCCAACTTGCTCTCACCTAAGCCCCATAAACACGTCTGCGCCCATGTGTGCAACTCTAAGCCCGAAAAGTCTGCGTCTGCATAAATGAATCCCTCGCGTGGTACGAAACATTCCCGAATGCCCGGTAATCGCCTGACGTTTTGCAACTGGTACCCATTGACCGGGCCTTTCTTGTCGTTCCCCTTGCACGACGTGCGCCCCGTTTCGACAAGAGGCTCGAATCTGGCCTGAATCGGGTAATTGATCCCGTTCTTAAGCGCGGGAATATGCGTGTCCACTACCGTCGTCAAACTGGTGACTTTTGCGTATGCGATCAACACTGGATCACACGAAGATTCACACGCGTCTTCGTCTACCGAAATGCCAAACAAAGGGTCCGCCAAATCCTTGATGTTCCGGGGGGTCAACTCTCCCCCTGTGTCCCGCTTCCTTCGTAACTCAATGTACGTGGGCGTAACCTTCGCTTTCTCGCCCAAAGCTCCCATCACCTTTAAGATCCTCGTCCGGGCTGCCTTTGTGTCTCGGGTGCCTGTATCCCGTACTAGCCCTTCCCGCAAACAAATGGCCACAGCCTCTTTGTGATCTTTTTCTACAACCTCTTGAAACCGCGCGATCTGCAATGGATCGGTTCGGATCCCCCAACACGAAATCAAATGCAAACCCCACGCAGCCCGCGTCTGCCTAAACTGATCTTGCAGATACGCCGACTCCTCCTTCTCCTGTATTGCAAAAATGTCGTACGTGTCCCGGGCATCCTCTAACGCGTACTCCGCAGCTCCCTTAGGCCATGCCGATGGATGCACGCCTCTCAATTCGCCGAAAAACGTACGGTGCGTAACCTTGTCTCGCTCCTTGCCTAAGTACCGTTTCACCAACGCCGCCAACGAATATTCGTACGATCTGAATTCCCCTGTGATCGCGTCGGTCCTGCCCCTGAACTTGCCCTTGGCAATGTCGATCAACTTCTGCCTTAAACTGATGTCCGTAATACGGTTTTTGCGGTACGCATCAAAAACGAGAGGCAGGAGATCGGGCCACTCCGCTGCAACTACTCCGCAATCGTACGCCACATTCAAACCGATCAACAACCTGTTGGGATCGCTTAACATCCCCTTCAAGTAATCGTACGCTCCCGTGGACCCGATCCAATCCAAACGTGTGCTCGCCCCATCCGCCCATGTGATACATGTGAGCGGAGGGGCCAATAGCCCGACCTTGATCAAAGCAGTTTCAGTATCGAAAGCGACGGGCTGCACGTTTTTTGTTTCCTACTTTGCCGGGGTCCACTTATGCAAAGTGAAGTCCTTGTCCGTTCTCGTCTTGATGCCAACGCATTCCAAGTTCACTTCAATTCCTGCCAACGGATTTTCATCCGAACACGCGAACTCAACCACGTCCTCAGTCACTTCTGCGTTGACCTTAGCAGCGTCGCCTGGATCGATACCATTGACCGCTGCTATGAACCCCTTGATGTTGCCCAAGGCCGGATCCATACCGAGATTAACAACCCAAGAACATGTTGTCCCCACAAGCCTCAATGGCTGCGAACTCTCTTTGATCTTCGTCTCTACAATGAACAGATCCTCTTTCTTGCGACTCTGTAGCGTGCACACCTTGATCACCTCTACAACGTAAACACCCTCCAGGAAATAAACTCCCCCGGCGCTTACACGTGCATCTTCTATCCCTGAAAACAGGCCCATTTCTTTTCTCCTTGTTACGTTTTTATACTAGGCGAGACCCACCGCACACCGGCGCGTCTGGCCACTTCTTTCCCGTCCATTACATCCACCGACGCGTACGTCAGTTTTTGTAGCTGGCCCGTGGAATCGTTTATGTACTTCGCATCGTCCAGCGCTTTCATAAAATCTCGCCACTGCCCTAAGCAGTGAACTATTACCTCGAACGAAACTTCGTCCGCCATCTGCCCACTTCGATGCTCACGACCTAAAAGCTGTTCCCACACACTGCCGGTAGGCGGTGGCGACACTACTAGATTTTGAGACCAAACTTGCAGATTTCTTCCCTCTGCATTGGATGCAACAGATGCAATGATTGACCCGTCTGCAGGCTTCGTCTCATCAATCAAATTACCCCTGCCGTCTTCACCCTTGCGCTGGAAAAATGGGCGCCCTGTTACCTCTGCGAGACGCTCACCAAAGCAAACGTGTTCCACCCACACAATACCTTTGTTCTTCTGCATCCAATCCGCAGCGTAATCCACAACACTTTCGTCAAACCATACCGGCACCGTGTTCGGCTTGAACGTCTCCCTTATGGCTGCCCAGTTTGCATAGATCGTTCCGGACTCGTACGAGTCGCTAAACTGACTCGCTTCGACAATGAAAGGCAGGTCCTTCAACTGCTTGCGGTATATCGCCTGCGCAACCTGTAACTCGCTGTCCAACTCCGTTTTTTTGATCGTCTCCCGGACAAATTTGCACCAGGCCCGTCGGGCAATCATCCAATCCAACGGCCCCGCTGGATCCCATTTGTAAAAAAAACCACACGCCAACTCTCGCGTGTGCCTCCATAGCGATACTGGATCAGGTATGGGCTGCCCGTCCGGCGTCGCCCAATCTCGAATCAACGTAGCAAACGCTTCCTCTGTCGCTACTCCTACCTCAGGCTCTACCCCTGTCAACTGCAACGAACAATCAACAAAACTCTCTTCGGTCGCGACAACCCCTGGCGTCTCCGTCAATCTCCTTTTGAACACCTTGCGCAACTCAGGTAACGCGTTTTGTTGGATTTTTAAAATCTCCTCCTGCGTCGCCAAACGTAGCAATGCCCCCGGCGCTAGCCTGTTGTCCATCCCCTCGTCCAACGCGTCTGCCCACTCCCTCAGTACCGGCCAGATTAACGGTATCGGCGCGTTCTTTTTTAAAGCCCATTCCATCAAATGCGCATAGTCCACAATGGAACGTTTCGTGATCGTACCCGACATTCCTAAAAATCGGGTTGTCGGGTTCGCCGTCATGTGGCGCCCAATCCTACGAGTAACTGATGCACCCGTGTTTCGCAACTTGTGGCATTCGTCCGCGATGATCAAATCAGGCCCGTACTTACGCAAAAATCCTGCCTTGATAACTTTGCCCGCATCGTCCTTTATGTCGTCTGCCTGTACCCTGCCCAGCCATTCGTATGACACAATTGCAGGTTTAGTGAAGCGCCAGTGCGCTGCGTACTTTGAGATTTCCATTTCCGTTTTGCGCTTCAACTTTGCCGGAATCAAAAGCAACGGCCTCTTAGCCTCTACGATTTCTTGAGCCAACAATGAAATTAAAGTCTTCCCGCCACCAACTGTAATCGACGCGATCAATCCCCCAAAATCATGTAGCTCTGTCAACGCCGCCGCTTGTACCTCGCGCAAAATCATCTTGCCTACGGGCTTGCGTAACCAATTCGTTAATTCTAAATGAATGGAAGTACGCTCGCGCCAATCCCGTCGCGGTAGATTGACGATTCGGTTTAGCTCCGCAGAATCTGCAACTCCCTGCCGCTTGAATATCTTCCCAGCCTTGGAATTCTTCGCTAGATCCTGCGGAGTCTTGTTGACCCTCGCAAGCATGCTGTTCAACAACGTGCTCACGTTTTAAACCTATCCCTCCACTGCAAGCACTCGAATCACTTCGGTCGCCGCGTCCTGCAACGTGATCAAGGCGTTCATGCCCTCTTGCGATCTCGTGTTGATGCAAATCGCAACGCCCTTGATCTTTGATGGTACACAATCCACGTACATCGTGAACACTGGCATCCCTCCCGGTACTGCCTGCGCCCCTCCTGCCTTTTTGCGAAGCGCTTTCGGTACCGCTGCTTCCGTAAGCTCGACCTGCGCCGCTTCCTCTACGGGTGCAGCTATCTCCTCGCGCGTGGTCGATCCCTCTGGCGGATTGATGCCCGTCGGTACCGTCGCTGCCTTTTGCTTGCGTGACTTCATCTGCTCTGCCAACGACAGTTTTACTCCACCCACTGCAGGCGCTTCTACTGCCTGTGTCGGTGCCGGTGCCGGTGCCGGTGCCGGTGCCGGTGCCGGTGCCGGTGCCGGTGCCGGTGCCGGTGCCGGTGCCTGTGCCTGTGCCGATACTGGTACCTGCGCCGCTTTGTGCGCCCTCATCTTCTCTGCTAACGATGTCATGTTTTTTTCTTGCTGCCTTTCTGGTTCTGTGTACGCGATGCCATTCTGAAATTTTATTTTCATCTTGTCCGCCAACGACTCTTGACTCATCAATGCTTTGATCTTGTCCTTCGTACTGAGATTGCAATTCGGGATATACCTGCATCCGTCGTACGCGCTGCAAGACTTAGGGTTTGCTTCTAGTTCTAACGCTGATTTTTTAGATCGACGTGCTTCCAAAATTTCAGCCGCGCTGACATCCAGGTCGTCAAAAACGGCCTCAACTTCATCCTTTAACAGAACCAAACTAACCTTGTGCGCCCCCGGCGCACCCCTGGTCCTGTAGTACACCCATCTGAGTTCTACTGCGTCTTTTTTCGTCGCCGTCATCAACCACGCTGCGTAAATGTTCGCGGCGGGATCCTTTTTCAAATCCTCTGCGGTCTTCGCCCATTTGAAATCTACCGTGCTCTTATGATCCCCTACAACCGGGACCTCTTTGTCGGGCTCATCAAAATCTATGTATCCAATGTACCTTGCAACTTCCGTCTGCACTTCGATGTAACGTTCGGTGCCGCACGTCTTGGGCGCTGGTAAATGCTTCAACCCCGCAGCCGCTATCGGCCCTGGCTTGAATTTCGTCCCGTCAGACAACGTATGGATCAGATCTATGTCTATCGGCTTTGCATCCTTCAACCATGCTTCTAAGATCTCGTGAATTACTATTCCCTTTTCTGCCGCTACCTTCGGTGCGCCTTTGATCTTGTCTAGCCTCGGCCATGCCCACTTGCGCTTGCAAGCCCTCCATGCCTCAATTTGACTCGCGGATACATACTCACCTGGTGGTGCTTCTTCTCGCTTTGACATTTAGCTACCCCTATTCGACCGAAGTCGCTTGATGTGCAATCAACCATGTTACGCAGCCCTCGTCAACCCCTTAATTCATATTCACGCCCACTTTTTGAGGATCAGATTCTTCTGTCAACGCATGCTCCAACACTTCTTGTGTTGCGTATCCGTTGCGCTCTGCCCATTGCACTAAATTCATCTTGTCGATAACCCAGTAGTGCGTCCTACGATTCTTCTTGTCCCGCAACTGCACCTTCTGGCCTGTACTCAATCCGGCAATCGCTAAACTCACACGGCCTGCGGTCGGTGCTGGCTCGTTCGTCGGATATATATTCCAACCCTGCGCCAACGCCCTTGCAGTTACCAATAACTCGCCCTGATACCTGCGTACCAGCAAATCGGTGCCCGTCTCCCCATTAACAGGACTCAACAAAAACGCAACAAGCCAGTTGCAAACCGCAGATCGCAAACCTGACGAAGTTGTCAACGTGCGGTGCAACGAGGAATCCCGCCCCTGTACCAAAAACCGCCCGCTGTCCCTTACAATTCTGTTTTTAGCCAACCATAACGCGTGCTTCGCTAGTCGATCTTGTGTCACAAAACTCTTAGCATCCACGCTTTTCAAATACTTTGCCGCGTTCTTGGGACAATAAATGTAGATGATCCGATCAACAATTGCCTGAATGTCGTTCTCGGTTAACGCCTCGTTGGATACGAACAGCTCCTGGTTGTTCGCTGTGATCACAACCCGCACAGCCCCCCTTATCGTAGCACTCGGCAAAAACTTCCTGTTTAACGGCCTCGTTCTTGCCTGAATGAATTCGCGTAACTCCGCTGTCCTCGCCCTCCCCCTGTAGTCCCTCGGTATCGTCTCATCTGCCAGTACCAACGGACACTTGGATAGCCCGTCGTTGAAATTGCTCATCGCGTTCTCTAGCTTCGACGCCCTCTCCGTTGTCCACAACCGTGCTACACCCTCTGCGAACATCGTCTTACCTGCATTGGGTGCCCCGTCTAAGTACAACGCGGCGCACGGCTCATCTAGCCTCGTAGCTACCGCCAACCAATCCGAAATCACTTCAAATTGATCCCCTGCAAACCATCGCAACCATGTATCTACCTGGTCATCGTACTCGGGCGTCAACTTGCGCAAAGGGCAAGGCGCTTCGATAAACGTGGAAGTCTTGATCTTAAACTGCGTCTTCTGCGCCGTTAAATCGACTTCGATCTCGTTTGCAATGCTCCCGTACTCTAACATGATCTCTTCGGTCGTTTTGATCTTCAGGTTGCCCTTTTGATCCATCTTGTACAGGTTCACTCCCGCCGTGTGCGCAGGCGCTAAAAACTGCGCTGCTGCAACCGTGAACTCGACATCCGATACGGGTACCTTGTTGTACGCGCCGTTGAAAAAAATGTAGTACGAACGCGCTTTTTGAATGACCCACAATTTTTTGAAATCTGCAATAGCTACCCCGGACTCATGCGCATAACGCGCCAACTCAATATCCGTGTAGGGATGCTGCCTCTCGCCCCCGAACGCTTGCCGTATGCTCACGGTCAACGCGTCTGTGAATTTTTGATCCAGTTCTTGTTGCTTGGCATGCACCTCTTGTTGATGCCGCTGAATCTTGCTGCGCACTTCTTCGAGCGTGGGACAACCCGCACTCGTAGCAGACATAACGCCTAGCGACGTTGCGAAGACCTGCGCAAGCGCCCTTGCGTCTACACTAGGCCAGTGCTCAGCCAGTACCCCCGTCACTTGGAAGATCGTCTCGTCTCGTTTCCCCTCCTCTGCAAATACCTTGCCATCTAAGATGTCTTTCAAGTTTCCGGCAATACGCTGGTAATACGCCGATTGCCTCCTCTTGAGTTTGGGGATCAATTCCGCGACCTGCCTCACATCAATGCTTTCAGACGCTACGTCCTCAATCTTGATCGGCACAGCCATCAGCGCGTCAACATCAATCTCCTTCCCCTCCTGGTACTCGAATACCTGATCGGCTTCCGTGCCCTTAGGGGCCGCTGGAATGAAGTACACCCGCGAAGCGTCTTTGCACGCCGGATCGTTCAGACCCGCGAAAAGCCGGTTTAACCTCGGCCAGAAGTTCTTCCACTCCCCACCCTCGACCGGCCTCGAAAACGGTAGCAGTACCCTGATCCGCCACAACCCGTCTGCCATCGCCTCAGCATGGGACCAAGTGGTGTACACAATATGTTCGTAACCCTCCAGGGCTGCCATCAGCCGCTGAATCTCCTGGTCTGTCTTCTTGTCGATATCGAGGACCCCAAAGTGCACCCGCACTACACGGTCCTTTGCTCTGCGTGCCCCTTCAGGATACTCCGCAGGCGAAAACGCCATTGCCTCCCCCTTCGTCTCGTACGTGAATACGTGAGGGTCAAACTCCCGGACGAATTCCTGCCAGGACAGTACCCGGGCTAAAGGGTGATTGTCAGTGATCTGAGAAAACAAACTGATGCGCACAGGATATTCAAGCCTCTCTAGGACGGGGAAGGGGAACCGAAAGTACGGCCTCCCGTACCCTGAGCGCAAGCCCTTTTTCGGGGAATCGTACTACGTCGTCAAAAAGTGAAATTTGAGCATATGACGCGGCACAACCAGATATTGTGACGCGGCACAATGCGATGTAAACGTGACGCGCTGCTAATGACGCTGTAAGACTTCCAACGCGGCGCAGCTTCGGCCAGATTCGTCATGTTGTGCTGCGATTCGACTTTTCGTTGTGTCGCGTCATTCCCGTAAGTTCCCAATACTATTAAAGTTTTTTTAACACAACACAACATCACAAAAAGAATAATAGGGAGTTGCGCCGTGTTAAAATGAATAAATACAGGAGTTTAGATATGAAAACTATAACGCAGCACAACTCTAGGTGGTCGAAGGAGATCCTCAAATTTTGATGTAGCTGTATTTGTAAGCTGTATTACTATTTTCTCATTTTTCTTACAGCAATGACATGTTTTATATAGCGGCCCTTTAGGCGCCAAGTGGTGTCGCTGCACTGCGGCAATTTGTGACTTCTGTTTTCTCCTGTAAAAACAAGGTGTTAAGTCCATTTTGATCTTTCTTGCGGGATCGGACTGCAAAAAGCTCTGCGGGAGGGTCGCAGCGGGCTGCAGGGGGGCAATACTCGCAAGAAATCGAAGGAAACAGCGCTACGAGACGGTACTTGTGCCCGGCACAACTCGGCACAGAGTAGGGGATCTGTGCCGGGCCTCGTACGAATCCGGGATTGGGTACTGGTTTCCCGCCGTGTTGTTTTTGTGTACACGAGAAAATTCAGCTTGCTCTAGTCGGGAGGCTTGAGTATTTTGCTCGGAGTAGCCTTGGCCCCGGGAAGGGTTTAGGTGAAAAGCCCCAGCGAGCTTGTCTCCGTTGGGGCTTTTCTTTTTTGGGGGGTCCGCGTATTCTTCGCCGCATGACGAAAACGCACGTGGAGAAAACAGAGTTCTGGTTGTCTCTGGTCGCGGGTGCCGGGGTGTCCCTTGCAGCAGCTACGACACACCTGGACAAAGCTGCGCCTCGGCTGGCGCTTGCCGTGACCGCTGTGCTCGCGTTGGTGTTCTCAGTGTTCCAGACACCCCTGGTAGATCCCAAGCGCCCTGGAGTGACAACGAAGGCATTCTGGATTGCAATGGCGACGGTGGTGGGGTTGGTCGCGACCGCGATAGCTGAAACAGACATCGCAGGGCTGCCTGCACAGGTGACGCAGACGGCAGGCATGATTGCAGCGGGGGGGGTAGCCTTCGGGTATAACGTCTGGCGTTACATGTCCAAAGTCGTTGATCCGGACATTGAGCTTTGATACGCTGCGCGGATGGCGTTATCTTCTGCTCCTGTACTTGATGCGTTTTTTGGCCCGTTGGCTCAAGCGGCGCAGCAATCAAACATCACGACGATTGCGGTGTTGGCGCAGGATCCAGTGACGGGCGCATACCGGATGGTTGCGACAGCGGGAGCGGCAATAGAGCTTCGCAAGTTCGCAGCGGAGAAGTTCAAGTTACAAGATCCGGATGTTTGTGAGGTAGAATGGGCCTGATGAAGACTAGGAGAGTGCAGCTAGAGGGCCCAGCAGCGGAGACGAGCGTTTGCGGTCCTGCAGGCCCCAAGCAGACTGTGAGGGTTTGCATGCGCACCACGGGCAAGCCAGGGCCCCAGCTCCTAAGTCACGAAGACGTATGCAAGTATATGCGAGGCGCAGAGATGGCAGATCGCGAAAGCCTGTACGTGATTCATGCGGACGTGCGCAGGCAGGTGATCGGGCTTGAAGAAGTTGCAAAAGGGTCGTTATCCAGTGTCCAAGTACACCCCCGTGAAGTTTTCAAGGCTGCTATTTTGAACAACGCGTCATCGATGATCGTGGTGCACAACCATCCGTCTGGAGATGCAACGCCGTCACGCGAAGACATCGAATTAACGCGGCGCCTGGTGGATGCGGGGCGGATGTTAGGAATCCCCTTAGAAGATCACGTCATCGTCGCGCCAGGACGAGACTGTAAGAGTCTAAGGGCTCTGAATTTAGTAAGCTTCGACGGCAGCGAACAGTTAAGCGGGCACAATTCTACGCGTAAGGCTAAGGCGAAGAAGTCAGAAAAGGACTAGCGTCTTTCCGTTGTGTCCAGGCGAGAACCTCAGGTGATAATCCGAGGTCCTGGAGAGACCATAGGGGGTTGAGGCGCGTTCGTGCGAAGAGCGGCGCGAATTGCAGTGGACGCCAGCGATCTCACTTGATTTTGTTGGTCCGTGTTCAGATTTTCCCAGGGCACCAGGTCGAGGGCAGCGAGCGCTTTTGCAGCGGTGTCGATCATGGCATCATCGATGGTGTGTAGCGCGTCCCACATTTCCTGAACTTCAGGCGCGGGGCGATTCGCACGCACGCGAATCATGAGCCTGTTTTCCTCTTTCACTGCGTATATGAGCAGGGCAGGCACTTTTTGTTTGGTGCACTCATTCATCATGGAGCCCATAAACGTGTCTGGATCTATTTCGTGGCGTTGCATGAGCGAACTGTGAAATAAAATCTGGAGTTTGTAAATCAGAATTATTTGTGGTACTGCAACAAGGTGGGAAGACAAGCAACACATGAGATGACGACGATTCAGGTCGGAGGCGAGGCACAAAAAGTGTCATGCCGAGAGGTCGGGGCTTTCCCTGAGATCCAGCATTTCGTCGAATATCTGACGGACATTCGGGAGTGTAAACCGCTAACGGTGTTGAGTTACGCGAGGGCGGTGGGGTCGTATTTGGCAAAGCCGCAGGAGAAGCGCAAGCCACCAAAGGGGCCGGTGTCGATCACCGCGCTAAAAAACTATGACAGGTGGCGAGATCGGGTATACGAGAAGAGGCTTTTTGTGGTCGCAGAAGCGGTGCCCGTGTTGGCTGGCAGTGGTTTGAGGACTTTGCTTTCTGCGGAGTTGATGCCAGGCGACCCCTGGACCTTGCAGGGCGTCGCGCTAAGTGCAGCGCAGCTCAAGGTAGTAGCAGACGCATTCTATCAGGCGTGGGGCAAGGACAAGCGTCCTGGAGACGTGGCAGGGCCGTTGTTCGGATTGCCTCCTGAGCCCATTGTGGTTCGCAAGGTAGGGGAGCGAGCGACTTTTGTATTGGCCGCACTGACGGAACCTACCGGTTTAGCGCAGGATTATGCGAACAACGCAGGGGCGTTTGTGACTGACAATATCGAGGAATTTCGCGAGTTTATGAGGACGAACACGCCAGACGCGATCTTGGTGAGCCGAAGAGCAGCGGGCCCTCACGGGCAAGCGGTACACGCCCTGGTCGCGGAAGTGTTGACGAGGTGGGTAGCTTAGGCTGCAATTGTGGGAGTAGTATTTAAAATCCGTTGCCCTGTGTGCGGGGGGCTGAGGAGTCCTGTAGCGTTCAGGGACACACACGCGTTGCGCGTGTCCCGAAATGACATTGGATCGGGTAAGTGTTCTTGGGATCACAACGTTGCGATTTCCCGAGAAGACGCGTTGATGGTGCGACAGCAAATCGCAGCAGTACTCGTAGAGCTAGATGCGGCCCTCGCGCAAAAAAGCTAGTTACTCTTTTTCAAACGCGGTGAGAGACAGGCCCCACAGAAGCAGGGCCTCAAAGACGGGCGTCAACCAGATGCCGAGGATGCCCTGAACGATGTGGGTTTGCCAGTGGCACCAGGGGGCCCCGTTGACGGGGAGGCACAAGATGCCGAGCCAGAAGCCGGAACAGGCGGGGCACTCCAGGAGGGCAGCCCAGCGGCCGGTGGCGCGGCTCCAAAGGGGCTGCATGATTTTGCTACGTGCGATCAGCCAATGAACGGAACTAAGCAGGGTGCCCAGTAAAATCAGGTGGGGGAGCGAGAACGAAGGCATCAGCGTTTGGCTAGACGGTCCGCGAGTTCCGCAGCGGTGCGAACGGGGGTCCATTTTTCGCAGGAGGCGATGTCTTCCGTCACACTTGTTTCGTAGCGACAGAAACCAAACTTTTTGGGATCGATTGTGAGGTTCGCGTGAGTCCCTTTGTAGTCCTTGCGGATGGGGGATTTGAACGTACCGTCGGGCATCAATTCAAGTTTTCGTGACATGAGGTGTTCGATCAATTTGCGCTCGTCGCGTTCCCAGCTACGACACATCACGCACGGGCGTATCTCGTTGCCCTTGACCATTTCGACTTGGCCGCCCGCAGTGCGGTCGCCGTCGCCTCCTACAATTTTGATCGGTTGCCAGCCAGTGTCATTTATCGTCACGATCACTTGTGTATGACGGGGACAGAGAAAAGGTCAAGGAAAAATTTTTTGTTGTCGGGGGCAAAAAATACTGATACGACGTACCAACATGGCATCACCACTGATCGACCGTACCCTGCCCACCGTTCGTTCAACGCCCGACATAGGGAAGCTCAATGGGATGGCATCGCCTATTGTGCAGGTAACGAAGTACACCGCAAAAAACAGCATAGGGCATGCGATTTTGCCCCCTACAAAAATGTCTGTAGGAGAGATCATCAAATTGATGACAGATATTCCGGGTAAGTGGGGTGCGGGCACGTATCACTTCAAGGTCAACGAAGAGGGGGGATCGGACGAGGATTCGTGGACGGTCAAGTTAGGAATGGATCCGGAAGCGATGGGGATCTCGGGAGGAGAAGGTGGAGGATCGAACATGATGAATGGAGTGTCTGTCAAAAACAGCGAGGATTTTCAGGGTACGCAGTTAGCACCAGGTTGGTGGTCGGTGCCTTCGTTGGGTGCAGTGATCACACCCCAAGGAAAGATGATTTCGTGGGCGCAGTCGCCTTTTGCTGCGCAGCCGCAGGGCGTGGCAACCGAGGTAAGGTCAACGCCGATTCCGCAGCCGGGGTACGTGCCTGGTTTTGAGAGTGTGATGCAGTTGTTAGCGCAGCAGCAGAACAACGGGGGAAATCACAAGAAGGACGAAGGAGATCGCAGAGAAATTGATGGCTTAAAAGACATGCTACGAACGCAGCAGGAGCAGCAAAAAGACGCGAGTTTCATGCGAGGGTTAGCAGATCTACGAGACGGGTTCACGAAGGTTGTGCAAGATCTAGCGAGCAAAACCGAGTCTCGTTTCGAAATGTTGCTGAACAAGATGGCGGACAAGCCCGCAGGACCATCGGAGACCGAGCGTTTGTTGCTGCAGCAGGTCGAGGACATGAGGCGACGGGAAAGCGAGCAAGCGCGTGAAGCAGCTTTGCGCAACGAGTTTCGATCTACGATGGACGCACTGGCATCTAAGATGGACGGAAACAAGACCGATCCAACGATGATGATGCTGACGCAAATCATGTCGAAGGCGATGGAGGCTGGCGCAGCTACGACGCAAGCGATCCAAGCTGCGGCACAGTCACAGGCGCAGACTTCGGAGCGATCTGCAATGATGATGGCAGACAGGCTAGGTGGTTCGATTATGGGCCCTGTGCAGATGGTCGAGTTTCTACGAATGGCCAAAGATCAATCGGGCAGCGCAGGCATCCAGAAGCAGATGTTTGATATGTTCGGGGATCTGATGGGAATGGCCAAGGGATTGGTGCGCGATCACGCTGAAATAGCAGGGGCAGGATCGGGACCCGCTTGGATGCCGCTTGCTGAGCAGGGCGTGCAGACGGTAGGGAAACTAGCGACGATTCTCGCGCAGAAATCTGCAATGGGACAACCACAACCCCAGCGAATGCCGATGCAACAGCCGATGCAGATGCCCCCGCAGCAGTATCCGCAGAGACCCTTGGGGGCACAGGTGGCCCCGCCGGGGGCAAGGCCGCTAACGCCAGGCGAACAAAGCGACGCGCTTGCAGAACGGATCTACGGTGTGGAAGCGTTGAAAGAGAAGGCGCCGCAGGCTCCGCGTGCAGCGGAGGCGCCTCAGGCCGTTCTGGTACAGCAGAAGCAGACCCCGCAGGATTCGTTCGCTGTCGCCACGCAAGAGGCAATGCAGGAGGCGACAGCCCAGCTATCCGACCTTGATTTCTTCGGGGTGGTGATGGCGGATATCGAGCAAATGCGGGAGCAGATCGAGAATCTGACGCCGGAGGAAATCGCAGACGGTGTGTTTCAGGCGTACACACAGCTAAACGGAATGGGCGCGCAAGTGCCGTGTATGGAAGTTTTGCGTGCGGGGCACGTCGATCTAGTTGTCCAGCGGATGGTGCCTGATCTCGAAGAGGAGTCAGCGCAGATGATAGCGAACGCGATTCGGTTAAAGTTTGGAGTCGTAGCCTCAGCGCCTGCTGTGGGTATGGCTTTCCCCTCGCCAAATTGACAATCGTAGGACGGGAGGTTAGTTTTCCGACATGGCAAAACATAAGCGAACCGGGCCTTTGACTGGTGCAGCAAAGCGCGCGCAGAAAGCGCCGAAGCATTGTAAAGTCGAGCTATCGCAGTGCATGCGAGGCGGGGGCAAGGGCAAGGCCAGCACTTGCATGCGTGCGTTCAACCGTTGTTTTAGGTAACTAAGGCGGATGGCGTCTGCAGCAGATCTTCCCTTCGCTGCTAAAAAACGTAGCACAGTTCGCAAGCGCAAACGCGTTTTCGAGGTAGGGGACCCGTACGCTGCGGGGTACGACGCGTCTGTTGCAGGCGTGGGTAAGGCCGGGAATCCGCATCGAGCGGGGTCGGATCAAGCGGAGGCATGGATCGCGGGCTGGCGATCCGCGCGATCCGCGTGTTGCTGATTTTCTGACACACCGTGTTAAGGCAGGGAAACGGACGTGGCGCGATCCGCGTGGCGCGGATTTCCTGACACACCGTGTTAAGGCAGGGAGAAAGACGCGGCGCGATCCACCGATCTAGTGATATATGGGCGCGAGAGCGCTCTTTTAACGCGCCTAGCCATAAAATAAAAAATAAAACACGCGATTTTCCCGAATCGGGTGAATTCGTGGCAGTCTTGGATCGTCTCAGATACAGAACACAACGGAACGGCCAAGGTGGCCAAAACCGGGTGAATCGCCCTAATGGCCACGGTGGCCGAAAAAGGAAACTGCATGGAAACGAAACATTACCGATTGGTCCCTACCCTTGTGAAAGCGAACAGCGAAATCGAGAACCTGATCCAGTGTCTCGGTGATATGCTACCCGTCACCCAGCGGCGCGACTGGCACCGTACCTCACGGGAGGCGCTAGGCGGCTGCGCGGATGTTCCCGCCGCTCTGACACGCTGGCTCATCTGGATCCTACGTAGCGAATCGCAGAGATTCGGGGAGGCGATGCCCGCCGCGTACGCTGCATGTCTCTACGAGCAGCGACTTGCGGGAGTAGAGCCTACGGCCGACGAATGGGCTGTGGTAGTCGAGAAGGCAACTGAAGCCAAGATCCGTCTGTACGACTTACTGGAGACGGCGGAAACCGCGTGGTACGCATCGCTCCGACTCGACTCAACACTGGTCTACGCCGACGCTGATGCGGAGGCGGAATCCAGATCACACGTGGCCGGGATTATCTCGGGCTGCGCGGCCGCGAAGCGGCGTGCAAAGGGTAGGTGGGTTGCGGCCGAGATCGCGCGATTCGCCGCTAGGGAGGCGAACACCGATGATCCGCAGCGTGCATCGGTATGTGCTGCGGATATCGCCTACGACACTGTGGGTGTCGAAGATGGGCCGTGGCGTGAGAGGGTCGCGAGAATGACGGCGCAGCTTATCGTCGCGCTGGAGGCTGGACAATGACAACCCTACAGAGCCGGTGGCCGAAAAAGGAACAGAACATGGACACACTACGAAACCGCGCAGAGCAATGCACTACATTGACGCAATACACCGAAATTCGCAGTCTCTGTAAGACTGGCCTATTCAAAGCGGAAAAAACATTGTGGGACGTGGACACGGCCCCCCCGCCTATCGTGTTCGTCGTCAGGGAAGGGGACAATAGCGACTATTGGCGCTGGATGGCTATTCAAGCCGTCCTACTTCAAGAAGCGTACACGCACACTTAGGGCTTTCGACGCAGCAAACCCCTAGTTGATCCGTCAAGGGCCCGCACAAGCGGGAACACCCAACCCAGGAAACGCTATGGAAACGAACAGTAAAGAACCAGTATTTCGCAGCAAAAAGCAAGCCGAGTTGGCCGAGAAAAACCGCCGCATACAGTTCGCAGCGGAGCAACGGGTTTGGGAAGCAGCCGAAGCTGCAGCAGCCTCACGGTATAATATTCAAGAGCGAAACGAAGACGCGGAGTAGACAAAAAGAAAAAATAAAAAATAAAACACACGAATCGAGTGAATTTAGGCCAGTATGGGATCGTCTCATACACAGACACAACGGAACGGCCAAGGTGGCCGAAACCGGGTGAATCGACCGAAACGGCCACGGTGGCCGAAAAAGGAAACGCAACATGATATTCACGCTTATTGAAGACGGCAACGAGTACGAGACAGTTGATCTCGACTGCATCGCGGATGCGCTAAGCCACGCGGTGACGAATGTCGACCGGGCCAATTACCCGGCGATGGACGATGCTGGCGAGACGACGCTCTACGTCAAAGTCGAAGCGCGATGCGCAGAGACAGGGCGCACGGCTGGGGAGACGGTGACGCTACATCCGGATGAGCCCGAGTGTTCGCGCGCTGCACATAGTTGGTGCAGCCCTCACGTTCTCGTCGGCGGCGACGAGTCCAACCCGGGTGTCCGTGGCCATGGGGGGGGCGTGCTGATTCACACAGTGTGCCGACACTGCCTAGTGTCGCGGCGCCGCGACACGTGGGCTCAAAACCCCGAAGACGGGGAGCAGGGACTGGAGTCCATCAGTTACGACACTGATTTACAGGGGGACCCGGACGCCGAGAAGTGGGCTGGGTCACGGACACAGGCATAGCCTTGTAGGACCCCGGCGCAACTAGCAGGCAGGGACGTGCAAGCCGTCCCGTGCGCCCAAACTTTGTCGAATCCGCGCGGTGCGGATTCGGAGCGACGAACGAAACACGCAAGCCCGGGAACAGGTTTCCGGGCGAGGGAGAACGATAATGATCACAATTAATCTTTCTGACGCGGATTACACCCAAGCTAACATTCGAGTCTTAGAGGCTCGTCTGGTTGACTGGTCGCATGAGTACCGTGGCGCTGACCTGGAGATCGTGAATTCGGAAGAGGGCACGCACATTAGCGGTTCCATCAACGAAATTGATGGTGCCGTGTTGCTGGCTGACGTTTTCAACATCATGGAAAACGCATCAAACAGCGAGGGACAATGACAATCCAAGACATGGCCGACGCCTGCACGACCGTGACCCAGTACCGGGACATTTGCCGCGAAATCGGCACCGACCCTTGTGCAGAGGAGACGGCTATTTTGTCCGTGGGATCGGAATTCCTGCCTGAGTTCGCGCGGGAAGTCCGCGACGGTGGTCTTGCTCGTGTGGGATATTGGTCTTGGCTGGCGAAACAAACGGTTACGGCGCAAGAGGACCACGAGACAGGGGAGGCTCTCAATTCCACATACGTCTAGTAGACCACGGCGCAACCAGCAGGCAGGGACGTGCAAGCCGTCCCGTGCGCCCAAACTTCCGATCTGCACGGTGCAGATTCGGAGCTAAACGTAACACGCAAGCTTGGAACAGGTTTCCGGGCGAGGGAGAACGACAATGACAATGATTACAACGTATTCCGCGCATTTCGCGGGCACATTTGGGAAAAAACGCACCGCACAAGCGATAAGCACAGATAGCCCGTGGACAACCTCAGAAGGCGCGCGCAACGAATTGTTGCGAAAAGCCCGCCCGTTGAAAGTGGGCACCTTGACAATCACGCGTTACGACAATTGCGAACAATTGGAAGGGGGCACGATTATCTTACCAATTACACAAGGCGTCATAGTTGAGCGTATCGCATACGGGCTCCCTGTGTGCCCCGTGCTGCAGGCCCAGGCGTCTCGCGTGCCTGTGTTGCTACAAAGCGCGGCAGGGTATGTGCACGTTGAATCCCTGTATACTAATAAAACAGGGTTGCAGTGCTACATCATGCCAGACGGGCGCGTGCTCGATGCGCATGAGATCACAGAATACGTTACGCGCGGTATTTACCGCGCTTTCCCGACACCTGAAGCGGCCCAGAAGGCCCTGGCCCTTTAAGCGAGCGCCCAGGCATCGAAACCCGATACAACGTGTATACGTGTATCTGGGAAAAATTGATGGCGCGAGGTTGGGTGTCATGTGAGTCACGGACACAGGCATAGCCTGGTAGGACCCCGGCGCAACTAGCAGGCAGGGACGTGCAAGCCGTCCCGTGCGCCCAAACTTCCGATCTGCACGGTGCAGATTCGGAGCTAAACGTAACACGCAAGTTCGGAACAGGTTTCCGGGCGAGGGAGAACGACAATGACAATCCAAGACATGGCCGACGCCTGCACGACGCGGATCCAATACAGGGACATTTGCCGCGAAATCGGCACCGACCCCTGTACCGAGGAAACTGCAATCCTGTCCGTGGGCTCGGAATTCCTGCCCGTTTTTGCCCGCCTCGTCCGGGACGACGGCGAACCCACGGCGGAATACTGGGAGTGGCTGGCGAAACAAACGGTTAAGGCGCAAGAGGACCACGAGACAGGGGAGGCTCTCAATTCCACATACGTCTAGTAGACCCCGGCGCAACTAGCAGGCAGGGACGTGCAAGCCGTCCCGTGCGCCCAAACTTCCGATCTGCACGGTGCAGATTCGGCACCCCCAACGGAGAAAACTAACAACATGGCACGCCAATTTATCTGCTCTTGTGGGTGCGAAAAACCACACGTGGTCATGCGGCGGGAGACTGCCGACGGTCATGCGCTAGCAATCTGGAGTGATGGTAGCCTCACGCTTGGTACGCTCGGTCACTTCCTCGCCACATTGGGCACCCCTCGGCGTACCTACAAACAAGTACAGCGCAGGCGCGCGGTGCTCGCGCTAGCGGACGATCTCGCATTGCTTGACTTGTCTGAGGTAGCCCCGGCTATTAGGAGGATGGAAGCCACGTTTCGCTACAACTGGAAGAGTGAAGGACACAGACGCATGATGGTGCTTTAGGAACTCGCGAAGTAACTGATGCCGCACCTTTCGGGGCGCAACCAGAAGGCAGGGACGTGCAAGCCGTCCCGTGCGCCCAAACTTCCGATCTGCACGGTGCAGATTCGGAGCTAAACGTAACACGCAAGCTTGGAACAGGTTTCCGGGTGATGGGGAACGACAATGATACGTTGTACACTAAAAAATTTCCAAGGGTGTTTGTTGGTAGCAGCCGACGAGAAACGGCCGACAATCGATTTTCTAGGTATTGAGGTACCCCGGAGGTCTAAGGACAAGGACGCCAAGAGCACCACGAAGCAGCCGGAAAAACGGGGCGATCTGGTAGAGGACCCGGGCTTGTATGCACGCAAGGTGCTTAAGGTTTGGAAGAGTAAGCTGTTCAAGGGTGCCGTTTTTGAAACTTGGGACACAGACGCGCAAACATGGCGAGGTATTGATATTCACACACTGCCAACGGGGGCAGTAAAATGAATATGTCTAAAGCTCAAAGTGCTAGGGCGGAGGCGTATTTAGACGCGCAGATTCGCAACAACGGTGTGATCATGACGAGACGGCAACGCGTGACCCTGTTGCACCAACAGGGTGGGGTGTTGTGCTTGGACACGTACTCTAAGTACCAATACAACAGACACAAATACAATCGTATGGACGCTGCGGCCCAAGCCGCATACGACAAGCGGTTGACCTGCAAAGATCCGTATTCCGTAGAGTACGGGTCTGGCTATGTGGCCACACTCACAAAGATCGAAGCGGATTATTTCCGCGAAATTGGCGGCCAGATGAAGGAGACGCAGAATGGCAATTGATCTGCGAGTAGGGTGCACGTTGCAATTGATTGACGGTGTTTTGTATGCCGTTGATGTTACGCGGAGCACGTCAGGGCCCACGACTATCGTCAAACATTGGCCGGTCGTTGCAGTACACGCGAGGAGCGATCATG
>Ga0163148_10000879_pt1 | contig 40453 bp, 30 predicted proteins | sample OliLakLV19MP7P2_FD_148606 | JGI IMG/M metagenome (GOLD analysis project Ga0163148, IMG submission 148606) | Freshwater microbial mat bacterial communities from Lake Vanda, McMurdo Dry Valleys, Antarctica- Oligotrophic Lake LV.19.MP7.P2 | ecosystem: Environmental > Aquatic > Freshwater > Lake >... | reverse complement strand
TAATATAACTGATTATGTCACAAACAATCCACAACTTGCAGGTGAGAAAGGCGAAAGTATTTATAAAATTACTAATGGTTATCGCTACGGTCGTGGCAAATCAGCAAACGGTGGCGGTGGTGGAACTGCTAGTAACGGCGGTGGTGGTGGTGGTTCAAGTTTATATCTATTTGGCAATAACTATATTAAAAAAGGTGGGAAAGGTGGAGATGCCTATGGAGGTAATTGGACTGCTTTTGGCGGAGAAGGTGGACATCTACTAGTGAATGATACTAACAATTTCAATCGCTTTATCATGGGCGGTGGTGGTGGTGGTGGACACACTAATGAATATAACAATGGCAAAGGTGCTAATGGTGGCGGAATTGTTGTTGTTAATTCTAATTTTTATAATGCAAATAATTTTAAATTAATTTCAAACGGTTTTAATGCAGAGCATATAACGGCCGACGGTTCTGGTGGTGGTGGTGCTGGAGGAGTTTTATATACTGAGTTTAAATTAAATAATGATTATATTACCTCACTAAGTGGAGGAAATGGAGGGGATTCAAAGGACAATTTACATTTAAGTGGTGCATCAGGTGGTGGTGGAAGTCCAGGAAAACAATTTGATAATACAAAATACTTAAATATACTTACACATAATAATATTTATGTAATTGGAAATGCTGGCAAAATTAATTTTCGAAAAGATGTTGGTTTTTATCCTGGCGAAGAATCCCCTATTACAAGCGATTGGTGGTATAATAGGACAGCAATTAAATCTTTAACAAACCAAACCAAACCTTTTGAAACTCTTGAAGCAGTTGGCAGTTATCAAAAAAGTTTCTCTCTTTGTGATTCAAGTAAAGTTACAATAACAGCTCCTTTAACTAATCCTAAATATACTTATAAATGGGATACTGGAGAAACTGGTACTAAAATTCAAGTTACTAAAGCTGGTAAATTCAAATGTTTAATTTCTTTTGGGTGTACTAATTATCTTGCTGAATTCGAAGTTACCGACAATCAAATTCAGTATAACTTAACAATAATAAATTTTGAAAATAAATGTGGATTTGATTCTGTTCAAGTCTCTCTGAATTTCAATTCTTCTAATGCCTCTGTTGTTTGGTTCGATGGTTCCAATAGCAAAATTAGAACATTTACTAAAAATGGCAAATATAAATATACTCTTAAGTTGACTGGCTTTTGTGATCTAACTTCTGAGGTTGATATTCAAGGCATTGGTTCGGGTATTAGCACAAGTTTAGTTTCTATCCAACCCGACACTCTCCTATTTTCTAATAGTGATATTGACAAACTAATTTGTCAAACTTTCACTCTTACCAATGTAGGGACTGATACTTTAACAATTAAAGAACTGGCTTATCTAAAGAAACTCAATTTCTCATCGCCTAACTCTATTTTTCCTATTACTTTAATGCCAAACGGTAGTAAAGATTTGGAAGTTTGTTTCTTTGGAAATAAATTTAGAACTAAATATTCCGATTCAATTAGATTCGACAATTGCAATAACCCAATATTCTTGACTCTATTAGCTGATATACCAGAGGATACTCTTAGTTTTACTACTCGATGTATGCTTAAGTTCAATGCAGCAGCACCGAGCAAAAGTATTGCTATGAACAAAAGTCAATTATATGAATTTTCACTCCAATTTCCGAATAATTACAAACTCAGCAACTTACTCGGACTTAAACTTTTAGACTTTAATGCAATTTTACCAAACCAATTAATTTATTTTGAATCAAGCTCACTACATTTAAGAATTCTCGTTATTGAATAGAATTAATGATTCTACTCATTATTTTAAGAAATTTTCAAGATTATTCTTCTTTTTCTAAAATATTTCTTAAATTGAATTCGTTAATGTAATGAAACAGTCAACAAAAGAAAATGAAAGAACTTAGAATTTTAAATTATTTTATGGTGGAAGTAGATTTACCCACTACTTATGACCCCCATTTCCTTGGTTTGATTCCCAAACAAAGGGAAATGATAACCAAACTTATGTCTGAAGGTACAATTTCTTCATACACTCTAACTGCCGATAGGTCAAAGCTTTGGATTGTTTGCGTTGGTGCTGGTAAAAACGAAGTCGAAACTATGCTTTCTACATTTCCGCTCTTTGAGTATTTCGTTTATAGAATCAACGACCTTGCTTTCCACAATAACGTAGTACATAGAATGCCAGAACTTTCTTTGAATTAATTAGAGGATTAGCTGTAGTTTTTCTTTGCGGCTTCAAAAATCTTCTTTAAAGTTACATCACTTTTAATTTCGAATCTTTTCGCAACTTCTACACTTTTTGCACCACTTTCAGCAAAAAGTATAGCCGCTGTATGGCTAAGTGTGTGTGGCGTTAACTTTATCCCACTTTCCTTTGCAAATGAAGCACCTTTTAACCGCTGTAAGACAATTTCTCTTACTCCACGCTTAGTTATTGCCGATTTACCCGAGCGGTTGCTCATGCTGATAAAAAGTGGCTCATTGGAAAAAGATGATTCCCTAGTTTTTATATAGTCTTGAAGTAGTTTTGCGGAATCGTTGGTCAATTCAATTTGCGAATATCCCAATTGATTTTTCACAGAAAGTGTAAATTTTTTCTTGTTTGATTGTCTTTGGAAGTCAGCAAACAAAATATTTGGTATTTGTTCTTCACTTAATCCAGTGTATATCATTAAGCTAAGCAATGCTTTGTCTCGAGTTCCTTGCTTTTCTTCTTCTGTTATTTCGCCAAATAATGTTGCAATCTGCTCTTTTGTTAAATAATCAAATTTCACAACCCTATCTTTGATTTTGTAATTCACTCTTCTTGCAGGATTTTTCTCAATCACTCCAATTCCAAGTAAATAGATACAAAATTGTCTTAACGAAGTAAGGTATGTACTTGCAGAATACTTAGTCATTTTCTTCTTGTAATCTAAGTATCTTTTGTATTTCAACACATCTTCCACAGTGAATCTAAACTTGCCTCTATTTGCAAATTCAGTAAATTCATTCAGTGCTTTTTGGTATGTAAGTGCTGTTGCTGGCTTTTTTTGTAACGATGAAATAAAGTTTTCAGCGTGGCTTCGCAGCACGCTATTTTCTAATTCTACTTCTTTGAAAACGTCTTTTATCATTAATTTCTTTAAATTGCATCTTCGATTTGTAACAAATATAATTAATCTTTAATTAAAATAATAACAATTAAAGATTATAAAAGAATTAGAACAGTCATAATGTCAAATAGAAAAAACAAACCAGTTATTGAATTAGAAATAGAATCTATCGGCTTCGAGGGTGTTGCCGTTGCAAAGTTAGAAGGTAAAGTCCACTTTGTCAAAGGTGCTATCCCTGGCGACTTAGTTAAAGTACAGATTAAAAAGAACAAAAAAAGCTACGTGGAATGCCATCTGCTGGAAGTAATAACTCCTTCTGAAAAGCGAATAACAGCACGATGCGAGCATTTCGGCACTTGTGGTGGATGCTCTTGGCAAAACCTTGGCTATGCCGATCAGCTCTATTGGAAAAAAACACACGTTATAGATGCTTTAAAGCGTCTTGGCAAAATTGAAGATGTCATTGTTCATAATGTAATGCCATCTGCTCAAGAGTTTAATTATCGCAATAAAATGGATTTCTCTTTTTCTGCTTCACGCTGGTTAAGCGAAGACGAAATTAAAGCTGAAACTGATATTGAAGACAAAACGTTTGCTTTTGGTTTGCATATCCCAGGCAGATACGATAAAGTTTTGAATATCAATACTTGCCATATCCAATCTGAATTTGGCAATCGCTTAATTAAGTCCACTCGTAATTTAACTACAAAATTTGCTCTCGATTGTTACAATACTCATACCCACGAAGGATTTCTTCGCAGTTTGATTGTACGAAATTCTATCAAAAAAAATGAGAATATGGCAATTTTGGTTACAAACAAAATTACTAACGATTCACAAATCGAATTTATTAGAGAATTTACTGCCGCTGCTAAAGCAGACGGAGCGACTTCGATTTTCCATGCTATTAATTGGACAGTCAATCCAGTGCAAGTAAATGAAATAACTTTGCTAGATGGTGCAGACCACATTATGGATGAAATTTTGGGAATTAACTACAAAATATCGCCATTCTCTTTCTTCCAAACTAACTCAACCCAGCTTGATAGTTTTATTTCGCACATATTGGACTATGCTGATTTGCAAAAGCAAGATATAGTATGGGATTTATATTGTGGAACTGGCTCAATCACTCTGCCAGCTAGCCGCAAAGTAGATTCAATCTATGGAATTGAACTTAATGAGGGTTCAATAGAAGATGCAAAATCAAATGCTACATTGAATAACATTGGAAATACAAACTTCTTCGCTGCTAACTTGCACGATAAAAATATACCTGTACTATTGACTACTCTTCCAAAGCCGAATAAAATTATTGTTGACCCTCCTCGTGCTGGTATGGCTGAAAATCTTATTCGCCATTTGCTGGAACTTGAAGCAGAGCATATTGTTTATGTTAGTTGCAATCCAGCTACTCAAGCTCGTGACTTGCAATTGCTTTCGGAAAAATACCGCACTATAGAAGTGCAACCAGTGGATATGTTCCCTCATACTTTCCACATTGAATCAATAGCTAAACTTGAACTAATTAAAGCCTGAATCAGCAAATGAAAGACCATAAATTTAACGTTAACGAAATATTCTATTCTATTCAAGGCGAAGGCTCACGTATTGGCAAACCTTGTATATTCTTGCGTTTCCAGGGCTGTCTCTTGCGTTGCGTTTGGTGCGACACTCCTTATGCCTTAGAGCGTAAAGAAATTGCGAACCTAATGACTGCCGATGAAATATTCGCTAATATCGCAAAATACGATTGCAAATTCCTTATGCTTACTGGGGGTGAACCTCTTGAGCAAGAATATATTTCTGAATTTATATCCGAAGCTTGCGATAAGGGCTATGAAGTAGTGATAGAAACAAACGGCCAGCAAGATATTGCGAAGGTAGATAAAAGAGCTGTTTGCATTTTGGATATCAAGTGTCCTGATTCTAAAATGGCAAAGAAAAATAAATATGAGAACTTGGATTTAATTGAAGCTAAAGACGAAGTTAAATTTGTAATTTCCAGCAAAGGCGATTTTGATTTCGCTTTAGATGTAATTGAAAAACACAATCTATTCAAGAAAACTGAAAACGTACTTTTCTCTCCAGTTTTTGGGGTGGTTGAACCTATTGAATTAGCAAATTGGATTCTTGAAAAAAACTTGCCTGCAAGAATGCAACTCCAACTTCATAAGTATATTTGGGAGCCAAGCACTCGAGGTGTCTAACTATACTTTTTAAATTTTAAAATATTTTTTTGCAATTTTAAATTTTACCTGTTTTCACAAATTGCACTATAATTATTATTTTTACCAATTACTTACAAAGATTTTGGACGTGGGACATTTTGGTACACGTTCTTAAAACGTGGGATATTTTATCCCACTTTCGGAAAACATGAAATATTTTATCCCACGTTATTTTATGTCTAATAGCTTCAAAAAACTAAATAATCAAATCAGCTAATTCTTACACAATTGTAAATTATTTTTTACTTTTTGTCACATATACAGAACATATTGTAGTCAATGTCGTTTATTTGTAAAGTTAATTTTACATTTTATTATTTAAGGAGACCATTTAATGGTGAAATATCTTTTCCCGTACAAATTCAAATCTGTTGGTATAGCCTTGCTATCATTGGGCTTTAGTATAATTCTAATCCTGTTCTTTACAAATACGACGCTAACAATTCCTTTTCTGAAACTATACGACAGCTTTATGCCATTGAACGAACCAGTAAATAAGCAGCATTTTTTCGTCTTTGCAAATGAGGACGTTAGCAACGAACTGACTGGAATACTAATGATAATTGGAGGATTGCTTGCTACATTCTCCAAAGAGAAAAAAGAAGATGAATACATTACTAAACTGAGATTAGAATCATTAGTTTGGGCTACATTCATTAACTACGGTATTTTGCTGCTACTAATACTAACTATTTATGGATTAGACTTCCTTTATGTAATGGAAGTTAATTTGTGTACATTCTTGTTGCTGGCATTTTTCCGTTTCAACTATTTGTTACTCAAAACAAAGAAGGAACTTGCCAATGGATAACAATTTGAGAGTGGAGCGTGCTATACTGAAAATCACACAAGAAGATTTAGCAAAACAAGTGGGTGTCAGCAGACAAACTATCAATGCAATTGAGCTAAATAAATATGTGCCATCAACAGTATTAGCACTCAAAATAGCGAAATACTTCCAAAAGAAAGTAGAAGAAATATTCTACCTAAGCGAAGAAGACTAAAGAAAAGAAATAAAATATACTTTAAATTAGAAATCAATTGTCCTAATAAGCAAACAAATAAAATTATAAATATTGTGTATTAAAAAGATATGAAATATAAATATTTTAATGTTTCTTAAAAATACAGTAAATAAAATTCTGATTAGCACCAGAAGGGGTTGTATGGTCTTGATTAAAACAATCTACTAAATCAAATTTGCTTTCAAAATGATTAACTAATTTTTCTTTTGAATATTGAGTAATTTCAATTCCACTACACTTAGTTGGCCCTTGCTCTGAAAATGCACCAACAACTAAATATCCATTAACTTTAATATACTTATTAGTCATTTCAATGTAGTTTGAAATATCTTTTTCATTATTCAAAAAATGAAATGCCGCTCTATCGTGCCAAAAGTCGAAATATAAATCTGTTTGAAAATCGGATGCATCAGCTTTAATCCAATTAATTTTGCTGGACTTCGCTCCAAGTCTATTTTTCGTAGTTTCTATTGCATTCTTTGATATATCCAGCACTGTAATCTTACTATATCCTGAGTCCAACAAGTACTCACTTAAATAGCTAACTCCACCTCCAACATCAATAATATCAGCAGTTTTATCTGCACAATATTTAGAAACTACATCCAATGAAAGTTTTGGTACTAGTTCAAACCAGCTAACTTCCTCAAATTTTTTAGTAGAATAAATATTATCCCAATGCTCAACTTTTTCTTTATATTCCATTAATTGATTCCCCTCTCTCTATTTCATCAAAACTTTAAATACAGTTCTTCTGTTTTTAGCTCTGCCTTCATCAGTTGTGTTTGGTGCTACTGGTTGGGAAAAACCAAATCCACGTGAACGCAATCTTTCTTTTTCTATGCCACGTTTTAATATTGCTGTCATCACAGCTTCTGCTCTTTTTTCAGATAATGTTTGATTGAATTCAGCAGTACCAATATTATCAGTATGCCCCTGCACTTCAATTCTAATAGAAGGTTTGGACATCATTGCATCAACAATTTCATCAACTATTGATTCGGACTCTGTCATCAAATCCGCTTTATTAAATTCAAATAATATTGGTCTTGTGAATGATTTTTCAATATCATCCCAAGGGAACAAATCCCCAGTATCATAATCGTATTTCGAAACTAAACTTGAATCTTTGTTTGGCAACTTAAAATCAATAAATGCTTGATGCAATCCCCAAAATTTTGGTGGTTTGTATTTAATCAAATAATAGTTTCTTAAGCTTAAATATATTTCTTTAAATATTGCTTCAAGCTCTTCTTTGGACTTGGCTTTGTAGAATTTCCCACCAGTATATTTCGCCATATAATTAAGATTTTCATCTTTGGAATAGCCAAATGCTATTGCAAAAATATGCACATCAAAATCCTGTGCTTTTTTTATGATATCTCCGATTTTATGCTTGCTATAATTGTCATCGCCATCGGAGAAAACTACCAACACTCTCGGAGCAATCGTATCAGCGACATTAAACATATCGAAGCAATTCCAAACAGCATCTCCAACGGCTGACATCGCCCTAAAGCCACTATCTTTTTTAGCGTTGAATAGTTTTAATAAATTTTCTTTATTGTTTGTCATTCGCACTTTCACATCGAAAAACTTATTAAAAGTGGTTATTGCTAAATTGTCATAAGGGTACTTTTCATTGATAAACATATTCGTTGCCTCTGCCATAGCATCTTTGACGTTAATCATAGAGCCACTATAATCTAAATTCAGCACAACTTGGTATGGGATTGAATCCCCTTTCCCAAATTCTCGAACTGTAAATTGCGGTATATTCTCAGTTCGAGTTTTATAAACTTTACCTAGTTTTTCATCTATTTTATTGAAATAGTTTATTCCAGAAACATTATAGGGGTTAGCTATATTTGTAATGAAATGCCCTAACGAATCGAACACTCTCGCATATATTCGAATAGTATCAGGATATTTATTTGTTTCAGCTCTAAATACATCTATTGCTAATTTACTTGGGTCCGCCGAATCTATAGGGATTGTACTCGATAAATATGGCATTTTCTTACTCGAATCGAGCGATGTAAAAGTAGCATAAATCTCGTTCTGCATTTCAAAACCCGTAGGTCTTTTCGTGGAAGAGCAAGAAACAAATAATACAAAAAGTAATATGACAAATAGTTTACGAATCAAAGTTTAATACCCATTGCCATACCATCGCCCATAGTTACTAAAGTACTAAAGTACTGCGGATTTGAAAGTAAATTCTCGTTAAATGCTTGGATTGCCCGCACGTTTCCTGGTTCATTTTTAGGATTCACATCTGCAACATGTCCAAATGCCAATGCATTATCCGCACAAAGGATTCCACCCTTTCTCAGCATTGGAGTAGTCAAATTCATATAGTTTGAATAATTCCCTTTATCTGCATCTATAAAAACGAAATCAAATTCAAATTCTGGTGTGTAAGTTTTCAAGAAATCCGAAGCATCGCCATTGATTACCTCGATTTTATTCTCATACTTACTGCCTTTTATACTTTCAGAAATGAAATCAGAATTCTTTTTGAATACTTCCAAGCAAATCACTTTTCCGTCCTCAGGCAAAGCTTCCGCCATCACCACCGCAGAATAGCCAAAAAGAGAACCAATTTCTAAAACATACTTAGCATTAATTGACTTCAAATAAAACTGTAAGAACTTACCCTGTTCAGGCGAAATACATATTTCAGGTATGCCATAGGCAAGAGCATTTTTCTTCAAATTCTTCAAATACTCATCTTCCACATTAAAGCGTTTCACTAAGTATTCGTAGATTTCATCTGTAATTAAGGTTGGTCGTGACGACATTATATTCTCTTTTTTTAATTTAAAACGTAAATCAATAATTAAAGTTTTGATTAGCTATCTATTTCTTGACTAAGTATCTTCTTTTCTGCCCAAAATGTACCGAATGGGACTATTGAAAGCAAGAAAAGTAGAGCTATTTTTTTGAATTTCCAGCTATGTTCGATTGATGCTTGCAAAAGCAAAAACATAAACAGCACAAATAGTATGCCGTGTGCCATACCAATTATTCGGACTGCTTCAGGCATTCCCATCATGTATTTCAGCGGCATAGCTATAAATAGCAAAACCACAAAAGAAACACCTTCAATAAAAGCGATTATTCTAAATCGTCCCAGAGTTGTTGCGAGTAAGTTCATATTTTATCTAATAAATGGGCGACCAACTATTGGGTAAAACGACCAAGGTATAAGCACTAAAGCCAAAAACAAACCAATTCCAAACCAAACTAAAATCACTCTAAATTTAGCACTATCCAGTTCCATTCTTCTTGCTTTCGCAGAGCCAATTGTTATTGCCACAATAGAGCCAATCATTGCTATTGGGTGGATAAAAGCATAGAATATCGAATTCTCGTTGTACGGATTTATTCCAACGACAGGATGGAGAATTGATTTCACAAAAGGACTCATAAAATAAATGCCAAAGCCAATTATTAATTGCAAATGAGCCATTATTACAGTAACAGTCTTGGCAATTCCATCTAATTTACCATATTCAAGATTTTTATTGAAGCCACTATACGCACGAATAATTGTATAAATTAAGCTTATCAATACTAACCATCTCATTCCAGAATGGATAGATAGCATCATAGGATACATAGCAGACATTTTAATTCCATTGTTAAATTCAACAATACAAAACTAAAGAAAAAAAACGAGAAATCGAGCCGAGAACTAAGAACAAGCAATCTAGACGATTCTCCATTTATCATTTGTCCGAACTATTTGACAACTCGATACCATACATTACTAAACACAGCTAATATATTTAAAATAAGACTTGTGTTTTTGTCCTCAGCTTGCGGAGATTGCTGTGAAGCAGAAGGAGGGGGGTAGGCGAACCCAAGCAAATAATATTGGATCTTTCTTTAAGCTCATTGACCAAGTCAAAATGAGACAGGTCGTCTTTACAAAAAAAAATTCACTGTAATTCACTCCAGAATTGTTTCAGGTTGCACCTACGGAGCTATTGTTTTGAGTTTTGATTTTCTACAAACAGGCAGTACCTAAGGAACTAGTTTTTGAATAAGATGAATATGATTATTTGTATTTGAGATATAGTCCTTAACTTCCGTTATGGGTTAATGTTTTAGTTTAAGATTTGCTATAGATATCAGACTCCTCTGGTTTGACAAAAAGATTATACCCAAAACTTCTCTTATTTAACAATGCAACAGAACTGCTCTTTATCATCAATTATTCATTATCCTCTGTCAATTGTCCATTATTCTTTCAAGTGTCAGTAAATAGTCTTATTTTTGAAGCTATTAAAGTTTGAAAAATACAAAATGTTTAGTCATTAGCTAAACATAGCCCAAAAAAGGAAATGAAATGTACATAGATATAACTGCTCCTAAAACTAGCTCGAATGTACAGACTAATATTAGTTTACTTAATCGCAACCCTAATACTCGAAAGGTTTATATAGAAACCTATGGTTGCCAAATGAATATTGCCGATTCCGAATTAGTAGCTTCACTTATGGTTACTGATGGATTTTCTATTACCGATACTGCTGAAAATGCAGACGTAATTCTATTAAACACTTGCTCTATAAGAGATAATGCTGAAAAGAAAATCTTTTATAGATTGAATCATTTAAAAGCAATCAAAAAGAAAAACTTTAAGTTAGTTGTGGGTATCATTGGCTGTATGGCTGAAAGGCTCAAAGAAAAGCTTATTGGTGAAAGGAACTTAGTTTCTATCGTAGTTGGGCCAGATGAATATAGGAATCTACCCCATTTGGTAAATCAAGCATTTGCTGGTGAGCAAGGAATAGCTGTTAAGCTTAGCAAAGTTGAAACTTATGACGATATTATTCCATTAAGAACAGAAGGATTAACAGCTTGGGTTTCTATTATGCGTGGCTGCAATAATTTTTGTGCCTTTTGTGTTGTACCATACACTCGTGGTCGAGAGCGTTCTAGACCATTTATGTCGGTAGTAAAAGAGGCAATCGGACTTTATGAAAGTGGCATCAAAGAGATTAATCTTTTAGGTCAGAATGTGAATAGCTACCGTGACGAAGAAAGTAATATCGAATTCCCTATTCTTTTGGAAACAATTGCAAAAGAAATTCCCGATATTAGAATTAGATACACTACTTCGCATCCACACGATATGAGCAATGACTTAATAGAAGCACACAGTAAATACTCTAACATTTGCAATTCAATTCACTTACCAGTTCAATCTGGCTCAAATAAAATTTTGAAAAAAATGCGTAGAGATTATTCTGTTGAGCATTACTTAGAAAGAATTGATACAATTAGAAAAATAGTCCCAGGTGTATCATTAACAACTGATATTATTTCAGGATTCTGCACAGAAACCGAACAAGACCATCAGGATACACTCAACTTGATTAAAGAAGTAAAGTATGACGGGGCGTATATGTATAAATATTCACCAAGGGAAAATACCTTAGCTTGGAAATATGAAGACGATGTGACTGAAGAAGAAAAAATACGCCGTTTAAATGAAATAATTGAAACTCAACATGCAGTTGCACATGATTTAAACTTACTCGAAATTGGTAGAGAACACCAAATTCTTATTGAAGGCGCTAGCAGAAAAAACGACGAAATGTGGGTTGGCAGAACAGATACAAATAAAGTCTGTATTCTTCCTTATAGCGATAAGCTAATAATAGGTAATTTAGCAAACGTAAAAGTGGTAAGAACTACATCTGCTACACTCTATTCTGAATTAATAGATTAAATTTTGCTTAACACATTGACTAATAAATAGGAATCCATCCAAGATTACCTAAGCGACTTATTTGTACAAGCCTAATCACCAAACTTCAAATCCTAATATCAATTGCAATATCAACGTCATCAAATGTCGTTAATCATTCTTATCTTTGTAATAAATAAATGTCGTTAATCAAGGATAAGATTATGAAACTTGAACAATCAAAACGCATCTTGTATATGGTACAATACATATTGCAAGGCAGAAGATTCACCAGTCAAATGCTAATGGATTTTTTAAAAGAAAACTATGAGGACGAACCCACTCTTAGAACAATACAGAGAGATTTGGCAGTCTTCAAAGAAGTAGGTTTCATATATATTGCCAAAGAAAACAAAAAAGGCGATGGGGTAGAATACAAGTATCAATCAAATGATGCATTGCAAACATCAAGTCTTCAAAGTATGAATCTAAGCTCGAAACTATCACTTCATTTCTTGAAAGCACATTTGCGAAATTTCAAAGGTACTGTAATTGAAAAGCAAATCAATCTACTAAGTAGCCAAATTGAAAAAGTAGCACCTGGCAATATTTTACTTGAGGACATGCTCTATTGGAATAGAAGCATTGGCGATTATAACTATTCACAATTTGAAAACATCCTTGGTAATATTGTAAATGCGATTGAGAATAAAAACTGGTTGAAAATTTCATACAAATCCGATATTAATCAAACAAAAAAAATACACGAAATTTTCCCTGCAAGGATTTATTCATATAATGGCACAATTTATCTAATTGCATATTTCCCTAAGCACGACAATTATTCATTGTTAGTTATTCAAAACATCCAAAGCATAATCACAGTTGACGACAGGGTGGATATCCCACAAAATGTGTTTGATTTCAAAGAATTCATTGAAAGCAGATTTGCTATTTATGGCGGTTGGAATGAAGAAATAAAGTTGAAAATCGAATCTGGATTTGAACACTATTTCGAAAACAGACATTGGCATAGCACACAAAAGTTCAGCAAAGAAAACGGCAATTTAGTATTAGAATTCAAATCCCCTGTTTCAATTGATTTAATCTCTATGATATTGAGCTGGGGAGATGGTGTGCAAGTGTTAGAGCCTCAAGAGCTAATATTAAAAGTAAAAGAAAAACTAAAAGAAACATTGAAAAAATATAAGTAATACAATCAAATTGGTTCTTTGATTTATTACAACACCTGCAGACTCTATATTAATTTATAGGGTCTGTTTATTTTTCGTACCTGTCAGAACAAAAAAAAGCCCCGATATCGAAATATCGGGGCTTTAATTGTATGGTTAAGTTAAACTTATTTAATCACGTTAAGTGATTTAGTAAGAACAACATCACCTGATTTCAACACTACAGTGTATGAACCGCTAGCAATTTTGCTAAGGTCTGGAGCGAAGAAATGAGTACCAGTTGAGTAGAAGTTAGAAACAGATTCTACTGCATTACCGTTAATGTCATATAAAGTTACACTAACTGAGTTTGGTTGAGATAAAGTAAACTCAACTTTCGTAGAGTTAGTAGCAGGATTTGGTTTAGCATCAGCTAATGTGATGATACCATTTTCTGAATTCATTACAACTAATCTAGTTTCGCTGTAATCGAAATCTCCGTTTTTATCAACCATTCTAAGTTTGTATGCATAAGTTGTGTTAGCAACTACATCGTAGTCAGTAACAGGACCATAGAATTTAACTTCTTGGCTATTGCCAGCAGCAGCCAATTCAGCCACTTTGTTAAAGTCTTGAGATCCAGTTTGAGCGACAACAGCTTTTTCTACTTCAAATTTAGAAGTATTTTCTTCAGAAGCAGTAGCCCAATCAATAACAACTTTTTGACCAACTTTTGTTGCTTTAAAGTTAACTAAGTTAACAGGAACAACATCAGTGTTTTTAGCTATGTAATCAACGATACCTTTTGTAATCAAATCCATATCGCCGAAGTGTCTCCAATCCATACCCAATGTGATAACGTTTCTATCAATTGAAGTAGTTGCAACACCCATAACTGGTTTGCCAGCTACAGCTGCGTCAGTGTAGATAAATGCATCTTTAGTCAAACCTGGTAAGCTAGAATTGTTCAATCCAACCAATACTTCTGGTAATGAAGCCATGTCGTTAGCGAAAGTTGTAGAAGTGTTCGCATTAATTGGCATATTAACAATCAATGAGAAATCACGAGCAACATTAACACCAGTTATTCTTCTACCAAAGTATGGAGTACCTGGCAATGGAGCAACAGTTCTTCCAAAGAATGGTGTATTGTTCAATTCAGTAGCACCATACATAGGGTCTAAATCAGCACGTAGTACGTTAGTTCTGAATGTATTATCAGAAGTTTTAGTTTTTGCAATGATTTCTTCAGAAGCAATTACTAAGTTACGTTTGTATTTAGGCATTTCTTTAGAGTTATCTAAGAAAGCATTGATATCTCTTATTTCAAAGTTAGTAGGTGTTTCATTGTTTCCATCAGCCCAGAACATAGTCAAGTAGTTAGTGTAATTAACTGCTCTTGGTTCCCAAGCGTTTCTTTCAAATCTATCATAGTGATTTTCTGGTGCAGAAACTTTCCAACCCATATTGCCAAATCCTGTTTCCATTGCTTTCACATTCAATCTAGCCATTAAATCAGCAGGTGAAGTAACAACACTAAATTCATTAGCTACTGAATTTCTACCAGAACCAATTATGCTCAAAGTAGATTTTTTGATGTAGTAACGAACAACAATTTCACTATTATTGTTAGGGTTAAATTCATCAGAACTTCCGCTAATAACAATTTTGTATAATGGAGTTACGTTTTGAGCCATCGAAGCAAATATACCTGAGTTATAAGCAGGAACATTTGAAGTCAAATCAGCATAAGTTTGCGGAGTAAATGTAAATCCAGGGAAATTAACATTCATACTTTCGCTTGAAGCCAATGCAATTGTAGTTGTATTAGATGCAACAGCAGTTGTTTCGAAAGTACCAGGAATTACCGCTGATTCTCTATAAATGTTAACGCTCATTTTGTAAGCTGAGTAAGGTAATCTACCATTATTTCTAGTAATTGCATTAACAGTTGTTGGTGCAGTAGTCATAATGTATTGTGCATCAGCAAAAGTACCAGTCAATGTTTGGTATGCTCTTGGGCCATTCAAATTAGTAACTTCCACATCTTCATTATAAAGAGGAGCAACAAATTCAAATGCACCAATATCATATCTCTCGCCGCCATTACCACGTTTAACACCACGGTTATCAAAAGCAACCCAAGTTAAGTTTTCACCTCTATTATTCAATAAAGATCCTTTGCTTAAATTAGAGTTTACTGTGTACATAGCAGGACTAGTCATAGTCAAAGCTAAGTCACTTGCAAAGTTACCATATAATGAATTCTCATTTGAGCCAAACCAAGCTTGTAATTGAGCCAAAGTTCTGTACTCACCATTCAAACCTTGAGAAACAACTGAATCAGCAGAGTTAACTTCTGTAATTCTAAATACACCAACGTTTGATAATTTAGAGTCGTTGTTTCCAGTAAAGAAAATGTTTCTGTCTGATTTCAATCCACCATTCATTCTCAAGCTCAAACCATTGTAATAGATTGCAGTACCAACTGTAGTTGGAGTTACAGTGAAGTTTGGAGCAATGATAGAAATTGCATTGTTAAAAATTAATGAATTATCATTTTTAATTGATGCTATACCAATCAAGTTTCCAGAAGTAGTAGTAGCATCTCCAAGAATAACTGTGTTATTTACAATCTTTTCACCATTTGTATGGTATCCTCTGTTAATTGGATTAAAGATTGTAGTAGTAGTAGAAGCCATACTTGCAATACCAAATCTTGAAGCAGCAGTATTGTTGCTAGTTCCTAAATTCCAAACTACGTTATTCATAATTTGAGTATTTTCATTATTTGGATAATTAACTGTTGAAACACCCAAGCCATAAGTACGGCGAGTTTGGTCATTCAAGATACCAAAAGCATTTGTAATTGAAGTTACATCACTTATTTGGTTACCATCTACTTTGATTTCATAGTTGTTATAACCTGCAATTACTAGCAAGTTATTTCCACCTAATTGGATACCAGCAGCATCTGCTGCAAAAGCAGGAGAATTACCAACATTCCAAATTCTATTGTTCATTACTGAAGTATTTCTTTCGAATCCTAAGAAAATACCAGCACGAGCAACATTGTAAATTTGGTTATTTGAAATTGTATTGTTGTTGTTGTAGAATTCTTTGAATTTATTTGGACCAGCCAATTTCAAAGGACCATAGCCTAAATCTAATATCCCAACACCAAAGTTAGAAATTTCATTACCATCTAATAAGTTATTAGTTGATGGTATAGTATCTTGAGGTGCAGTTGTAAGTGTAGAAGAAGCACCTGTTACACCACGCATTACGATACCTGCAGAATATGTAGCAGAGTTAACACCAGTTGGAAGTGGACTTTGGTTTGCATAATCTTCTTCATATCTGATTCTATCGCCAGTTGCACTGTATTCAGAACCTGGCAATCTTGTCAATTTAAATGATGCTGGAGTACCATTATCAATAATACAATTTTGAATTGTAATATTTCTTGCACCCGCAGCCATAAAGAAAGCAGAGTTATGAAGTGGAGTAGTAGATGTATTAACATTTACAATCTTCAATGCTTTTTGAGGGCCACCTAAGAAAGAAATATAACCTGCGTTATTTGCATTCATTTGACTACCAAATGTTCTAAACAAAGCAAAAGCGTTGTTGCTTGTTGCGTTGCTTGATTGTCCTAATTTAATACCAATACCACTAGTTGAAGACAAGTTGATTTGTACTCCACCACGGATACCTTCTCTATTAGAAGATGGTTTAATTGTAATTGTGTTAAACAATTTAGTTTCGGCATCATAGCCAAGACCTAAGATTCTTGAAGATAAATCCCAAGCAGCAGAATTAGTTACTGTAGTTGAAACATTATAAGAAGCATCAGTCAATTCCGCTACAACAGATCCAGAGAGTCCATTATAGAATATTGCATTTGTAAATTCTTCCAATGTTCCAAAATTTCTATCAACGCTAAAGCCAGGAGCAGTTTCTTTCAACGAACCAACAGTATATGTACCTTGAACACCAGTTTCAACTGAGAAATAGATAGACATTGTATCATTTCCATAAACAATATCTTCAGCATGACGTACAGAAATTTTTGCTCTGTAGCTTCCTGGTTTAAGAATTGAGAATGTTCCGAAGTTAACTGTTTTAGTATTGTAACGTCCAATTTGGATATCTGTAATTTGACCAGTCAAAGCTGAAACAACTTGACCAGTAGCATTATTTATAATATCCATTGTTACTGGTACATTAGATCCCAATGAAATACCATTGTTTTTGAATTCTGCAGAAGCTCTATATTGTCTGTTTGCAATCAATAAATCACCTTGTGCAGGTGCAAATATTTGACTTGCTGCCAATTCAATATCGTAAGCTACTTCAAATATGTAAGCTGCAGTTCCTGGTCTTGGGAAAAGACTATTGAATGATTCTTCATCCAAACCAGTTGCTCTTGTAACAGAAACTTCCATTGTGTATAGAGCAGGTGCACTAAATTTTTTGTATCCTAATAATATAGGAATTTTTTCACTAGAAAGCATAGGAATTATTGTTCCATTTGAACCAGTAGTATCCCAATAAACAGAATCGTAATAAACTACATTTCCTAGAGCATCTTTAATTTTATAGTAACCCCAAAATTCAGTTACTGGATTAATACCAACGTTTTGGAAAATTGCTTCCAATTTAATTGTTTGACCCACGCCATATTTTGCGTATTTAGGGAAACCATTATTCAAAGGAGAAGTAATAGTAGATACAGCAACGTCATTATTGAACGCTACAGTAAATAATCTGTTTGCAGCACCAGCACAACCAGCACCAGAAACCACGATCACTAATTTATACTCACCACCACTTGTACCTCTAAAATCTCCAGTTCCTGAAGGACTAAATGCTCCAGAAGAGAAGTTAGGTGCAAGGTTGAATCTAGTCTTACCATCAGAATCTGTAATTGTAGTTGTATTATTTCCACCAGAACCGACTGTTATTATACTAGAACCACCAGCACTTGCCAATGCAGTCCATACAGTAGCTAAGCTTGGCAATGGCCCTTGTATGCTCATTTCAATGTTACTTCCTACAGAAGCAGAATTAAATTGTAATGATGGTTTTGGAAAAGGAGTAGCTGTACTGTTTCCAGCCCAAACTTGATTATAAGTAGTGTTTGCTTTAAAAATAGTATTATCTTCTACTTTCACATTGCTACCATTAAAAACAGCCAAATCAGAAGGAATTGATTTTGGTGCATCTGGCAAAATTGTCAATTCATGATCTTCTACTTCACCATAGAATAATTTACCAAAAGTCCAACCTGGAGAGTCATAGTAAGATATTACACATGGCTCAGAAATAGCAACACCGCCCATATAATTGTAACTAGACATTACTCTTAAACGAGTTTTTGCTAAAGGAGCAGTACAAGGTACGTTAAAGAAATAACCATTTACTGTCCAAGTTGAAACTGAATAAGTAAAGTTAGAATAATTCAAAGCACCTGCAAAAACAGTTGCTGATCCTAAGTATTCGCCTGTATCACTCCATCTACCATTCGCATTAATATCCATCCAAACTCGAATAAATCCAGTATAACCGCTTGATGATGTCAAACCACCTACAGTTACACGGTATCTGCGTCCTAGCTGAATACCTTCTGAACCACCTGTATAGTTCTCGCCCCAATTTTTGTACTGATCCCAACCAGTATTTGATTTGTCCGATACCGCTTTAACAAATACGTTACCAGATGTTACTTCATCGACTTTCACACTTGTGATACGAGGGCAAACCTCATTCCAAGAGCCACCTGTAAATTCGCAATATTGCGCGTATGCCCCATTAGAGGCGAAAATCAAAAACGATAGCACAAATGCAGCTAGCATTGTGCTCGTTCTTAATCGTAAGTTTTTTAACATAAATACACCTTAATTAGTGTGGTAAAAAATAAAAAGTTTGTGTTATTTCTTGCTTAACATTAGTAATGACTTTGAGAAATTATTTTTGTTACAAGTTTTTTTAAAAATATTTGATTTTTTTTCAAATAGTTTCAAAAGTCCTTGTATTTTTGGAATAACTCCAACCATCAATTTATAAAAATAAATTTTAACAAGCAAACATTATTCCAAGTTTTTTATGAGAATATTTAAAATTGGTGGCTCTGTTGTCAAATCTAAGACTGATTTCGACAATTTGATTCAAAAAATCCACTTCTTCAATGAACAGAAAAATTTCCAAAATTTGTTCATTTTTTCTGCTTTTGCAAAAACTTCTGCAAAACTTAAACAAATGGCTTTATTGGCTACTAGCAACGAAAAAGTGCTTGCCACAAATCTCAAAACTGAGATAATCGATTTTCATAAATCACTTCTGTTATCCAAGGAATCACAATTCTTTGAGTATTGCGATTTGCAGCTAAATAACTTTATAGAAGGGCTTTGCATAACAAATGATTTGACTAATTCTGTGTTGGATAAAATTCTACATTTTGGCGAATATTTAGCTATTTATGTGATTGAAAATGCTCTTGATGAGTTAAAAGTTGGCTATTATCAGCTAGATGCAAAAAGCTATATGACAACAGACTCCAACTTTGGCTCTGCAAATCCCGACTTTTCTAAAATTAAAGCTAACATAGCAAACTTGGCAAATAATTTAGAACAACATCAACTTATTATCACTCAAGGTTTTATTGGATTCGATGTATATTTAGCTCCCACCACAATGGGATTTGAAAGTTCAAATCTAACGGCCACTATTCTTGCCGATGCCCTGAATGTGAAAGAAATCAATATAATTTCCGATGTGCCTGCTTTGCTATCAGCTGATCCAAATTATTTTACCAAAACTCAACTAATTGATTATTTGGACTTTAGTCAAGCTAGGATTTTGGCGAAATTTGGTTTGAAACTTCTTTATGAACGAATGATTGATATAGCAGAAAGAAAACAAATCTCAATAAAGTATTCCGATTTGTCTCAAAATGCTGTCACTATAATCAGTAATTCAAATCAAGCTCAAAACAAATTTATAGTTTTAAATTTAGATTTGCTTTGCGTTAGCCACTATAAACACTCCATATTCAGCTTCACAAATGGCGAAGAAGTTTATTTCTTTGTTCCTAAGCATGAAATCGCAAACCTTATATGTTATGATTATAAACTAATTACTTTCTTCGGCTTCAATAAAGTACAAATTCTCGAACTATATAGAAACTCTGCTGAGATAGTCAATTTAAGCTGCAATGAAAATGGTTTTGCGGCAATAGTTGTAAAAGAATTTGATGTAAATAAAGTTATACAGAAAATAGAAACTATTTTGCTTTGAACTTAAATAAACTTTTGAATGTAAAATTTTCATAGTTGGCATCTATGCAAAGGATTATTCCCACTGCACCCAAAATTATATCTGCCAACCACATACTAATTATTGGGGATAGCAATCCCCTATCAGCCAGAGTTTCACCACCAATCAAGCACGCCCAATAAACTACGTAAAAGCCTAAGCTAATTGCTGCACTCAATCCAAAATTCCCACCCTTAGTTTTTATACCTAACGGGCAACCAACCAACACAAACACAAAACAAGCAAATGGAATTGAGTATTTTTTTTGGATTTCGGCTTCGTATTCTCTAGCATTTTTCAAATTATCATTGACAATATCATTTTCATTCTTCGCATTCGATTGAGCCAATTGCAATTCCCTATCCATTGATTCAGAAATTTCTTTAGCATTTCTTTGCCTTATGCCACGCACTTTAAAGCTACTTGGCAATACTCTTTCTTTAAAATCCTCAATAAATCTCTTGTTGGTTTGGTTTTGCACCATTTCAGCATTCTTTAGCGATACATCTCTAATTGCAGAAAGTTCTTTTATGCTCATTTCTCTTTGTCCTCTGGACATTGGATCATCGCCACTACGAGAAAAGCCATAACCATCAACTCGCATCTTGATTACATATTCTTTAAAATCAATAATTCTGTTGTTCTTTTGGCTTTGCTTAGAAATTTGATGTATTTCACCACTGTATAATTTCAAAAGCATTATTTCGGAATCTTGGGTAAAGCCAATTGCACCGCTATCTGCTGAAACCACATTCAAAACATTAAATCTTGAGTAATCATAAATTGTTAATCCATTCATTGCTCCAGAAATAGAATCCACTCTGCGTGGCAAAATGGACAATCCATTCAAATCATTTGAAAACTGACCCGATTGCAAAGCAAAAGTGGGTTTAGTCTTTCTAATATCGCTCATCAAAGTTTTAGCTTTATGATTTGAAACTGGTAAAATCTTATCGTTGTACCAAAATAGAAAATACGAAATCATTAATCCCATAATCAAAATCGGCAGAATCATGCGGAATAAGCTCAGTCCACTCGCTTTCATAATTGTAGATTCATAATTTGCAGAAAGAGAACCAAAAGCCATTAGAGTTGAAAAAAGCACTCCCATTGGCATTCCCCAAACAATCATCCACGACAAATTATACAAAATAAACTGGGTTATCACAATCGGTTCAAGCCCTTTGCCCAGTAAAAGCTCCAAATAATTCAAGAGAAACTGCATCAAGAATATGAATACGACTGTGAAAAAGCCAAACAAGAATGGACCAAAATGGGCTTTGATTATGTATCTATCTAGTAGTGTCATTTGTGTTTTTGTGTTGCAAATATTAGCAAATTTAAAATAAAGTTTTGATAAAATTTAATTTTTTTATAAATTGCATTTCTGTTTTAAAGGAAAAATACGAATGTTAACAGCAATAAGTTTAGTTTTAGTTTTATTAGCGGTAATTTTGATACTCGCAATCCTAATCCAACCAGGAAAAAGTGATATGATTGCTGGAATGAGCGGCATTTCTGGTCAGTTCAATTCAGTCCTTGGCTCTAAAGGAGCTTCCGATATGCTTCACCGCATAACAATGGGTATTGCTATCGTCATCATCATATTGTCAGTAGTTACAAACGCATTCTTCACAAAAGGCGTTACTGGCTCTGCAGCTGGCAAACGTGCTATGACTGAAGGTAAATCTGCACCAACTGTGCAAACTGTACCTACTAATCCTGGTGCACAACCAAAAAGATAATTTCTCTTTTAGGTTTCAAATTTATTTTAAAAGTCAATTAACTTGTTAATTGGCTTTTTTAATTTTCAAGCACATCAAAGTGATATCATCGAATAGATTGGAACTATCTCCAAAATCGTCAAAATGGGTAAATAAATTTTCAATTATAGATTCCGCATCAATTTCTCCAACTTTTCTCGCCACTTCGTAAAATCCTTCTTGACCCAATTCTAAATCCTTTGTGTTTTTTATGTCGGTAGCACCATCTGTATAAAAAAGCACAGTATCCTCTTCGCCTATTTGTACCTTGCCAATTTTATAATCTACATAATCTTCAAAAACTCCTAAAATTGGACCGCCCAAATTCAATTCTTCTTTGATTTCATTGTTATTAATAATCAAAGGGCGATTATGTCCAGCGTTTATATATTCCAATTGAAGGCTTTTGGTATCAAAAGTAGCTATGAAAAAAGTTACGAATTTATCGGGGGTGGTGTTCTCGAAAACCAAGTTATTCAATCTAATTACTATATCAATTAATGGCAAATTGAGACTTACTAAAGTGCGAAGTGCAGCTTGGAAGTTTGCCATCAGCAGCGATGCTGGCATTCCCTTGCCAGATATATCTGCAATTACTAAAGCTAATTTATTATTGTCAATTGAAATTATATCGAAATAATCTCCTGCCACATAGCGAGAAGGAAGAGACTTGCCATAAACTGAGAATCTTTCGTGTTTAGGAAATTTTGTAGGCATCAAACCCTTTTGAATTTCCAACGCTAAATTCAATTCATTCTCAATTGTTTTCTTAGCAATTTCTTCTTTAATTAACCTGTCATTTTCCAAGGCACTTACAATTATATTGCCAAGCAACTCAATAAATAATTTTTTATTGTTGCCTATTTCTCCAGTTTGGCAATCAATTAAGAGCAAACCCTTTTTCTTATCTCGGAAAATCAAATTGAAAGCACAAACCATATCTTCATTGAAACTATTATACGAATAGAACAAATCTTCATTAGTTTTATCTCCATACTTTTCAATCCTATCCACAAGAGATTCTATTCTGTTGTCAGTTTCGTATAGTAATTTGAATTTTGTAATTAAAGTTTGTCCCATCAAAGTCAAAGAAAATAATTTTACTATTTCTTCTTTGGATTTAAATGTAGTAAGCTCTTTTGTGGTTTCAAGTAAATTAACTAATTTAAAATTTTGCTCATCTAATTGCTTTTTTTCTTGAATTAAATTATTTTTATTAAATATATTATTTAATGCAATATTTGCAATTTGTCCTACAAGTCCAGCGTATTTTATTTCCTCGTTTCTTAAGTCAAGCCCGTTCAGCTTTGTGCCAAAAAGTAATACTATTTTTTTGTCAAGCAAATTTAAAGCAAGGGCATAATGATAATAGCCAAGTGTTGCCGAATCCAATAGAATAAATTCATCTACTTGCAAATTATTTAATTCAGTTACAACATTTGGTGGGTAGCTATCGAAGGCCTGTCCTTTTGTTATTAACACTTTGGCATTGCCATCGGTCAATTCCAATATAGCTGCTCTGGAAAGCACTAACTTGCCTATTATGGAAAGCAAAGTAGTATTATAAATATAGTAATCATCTTCCGCAGAAATTAATTTTCTGCATAAATCTATCAATGATTCTAAATTTATTAAATTCTGTTGGCTCATTTAGTGTAGTGGATGTATTATGCTTATTTCTTGTAGCAAAGCAATAGAATATATTTCAGCTCCACTTATTTCGTCTGCAAGTATTAAAGTATTCGTCAGCTTATTAATTAACAATACTTTCTTTTCATAGCTATCATAATGCACAAATGAGTAACTATTTTTATTTATTAATCGTGTAGAAGTTCTTCCTTTAGTGTCTATTCTAATTAATCCTTGATTAGTAGCCACAAAGCCATAGTTCTTATTAGTTAAAGCAAAGCCCACAGGCACTTGGTCAACTGCTTTCAAAGTGCTTGCAGCCAATAAATTCTCTGCTAACACCTTCCTAGCCAGTGGATCTATAAACATAAATTTAGAGTCTGTTTTATTAGATAAAGTATCTAACTTACCATAGCCAGAAGAAACTATTACATATTCATTTGTGGCAGTAAACCCAATAAAACTTGGTCTATCCGATGTAGCAAGTCTCGCCACTTCTTTCATATCCCTAGTGTCTATTATAGATACTTCATTTACTTCTGGTAGCAAACAATAAACTTGATTTCCATTAGCAGCTATTTTTGAGCAAACTCCACCAATCTCTAACTGAGTCGCCACCTTGCCGTATTTCAAATCCAATACCGAAACTTTATTAGTGCCTTCGTGGCTCACATAAGCATCTGTAGGATTTGTAAATGCAATATCAGTTGGTTTAATTCCCAATCCTGAAAAATCATATACAACTAATAATTTAAAATCATTTTTAGTAAAAGATATTATTTTATAATCATCTGGCACTATAACATAAATAATATCGCTCTGTTCGGCAATTTTTGTAATTTTACTATTAATAGCAACAGCCGATTTAGGCAATACATCGCTTTGCAAAACATTGCCTGTTTTCACATTATACTTATCAATTCTTGTTGGATTTTGGCTGGATACTGCCAAAAAATTCCAATTGTTTGACACATTATCTATTACATTTGTTTCTTGACCACAAGAAGCAACTATCATAGCTAATAATGGTAGTAGGAATAATATTTTAATTGCTTTCATAATTTCTTTCTCCAAAAATTGATGTCCCAATTCTGATTATAGTAGAGCCCTCGGCAATTGCCAATTCAAAATCTCCACTCATACCCATAGATAATTCTTTTAAATTCAAATTAAACTGTTTATTTATATTTTGCAATGTTTCTCTCAGCAAGATAAACTCTTTTTTTGTTTGTACCAAATCTTCATTCAATCCAGCTATAGTCATCAAGCCAAGAATGTTTATGTTTTTTAACACATTAACTGAATTAAACAACTCAAAAACTTCATTAACGTTACAACCCGATTTACTTTCTTCGCCTGAAGTGTTGACTTGAAGCAATATGTCAATCACTCTTTCCGATTTCTCAGCGTGTTTGTTTATTTCATTGGCCAATTTAAAACTATCCACTGAGTGAATCATCTTCACAAATGGAGCAATATACTTCACTTTGTTTGTTTGCAAATGACCTATCAAATGCCAATTAATGTTGCTATGCTGCTCAGCTTGCGATTGCTCGAATTTATTTTTTAGCTCTTGAACATAATTTTCACCAAAATCAATTATCCCTGTCAAATATGCAGTTTTAATTGCCTCATAAGGATGCAGTTTCGATACTGGTAATACTCTGACTGATTCTGGATTTCTACCATATTTCTTACAGGTATCGTCCACTTCAGCTTTAATTTTATTGTAATTTTCTACTACGTGAGAGTAATCTTTCATCAATCAATTTTTATTATTTTTTCTCGGAATTCAATTCCATCTGCTTCTATTTTTGCAAAGTAAACCCCAGATGGAATTTCTTTCAAATCTATTTCCGAAGCATTATGGAAAGTTTGAGTCAACAACTCAGTTCCAAAATTACTGAAAATTGTAATCTTTCCAATAGAATTACTTTCCCATTTGATAATTAACTTATCTTTAACTGGGTTTGGATAAAATTGTACAATTTTATTTTCGTATAACGTTTCATTGCTCAAATCAGTTACTTTCTCAAATTGACATAACGAAATTACTGAATCACTTTGGTTCACAGTAATACTTGAATAGCCCAAATCCAAATCAGTTTCAAAATAATTTGTATCACTCACAAGCAATACCCTATCTATTTTCTTATCACTATAATTGAATGTTAGAGGTACTGGAACATTGGAATAAGTTCCGAATTTTGTCTTATCTTGCGATTCTTTAAATTTGATAGTAACTTTGTTATTTGCATTTCTACCCACTTCCACTAAGTATCTTGGGAAACCTTTGCCTCGAACCCACTGATTAAAAAACCAAGTCCAGTCTTGCTTAGTTTCCTGATTGAAAGTGTAAATCAAACTATCTATTGTAGCATTTTTATGAGAATATTTTGTTAAATATGCTCTAATAGCGTTGTCATAATTTTCTTTCCCTGCCAAGTATCTTAACATTCCCAGCACTATTGCACCCTTCTGATAAATAGTTGAAGGATAATTGCTCGATGGTGCAGTTCTGCTAAAGTCGTAAAGTGGCAAAGCCCCTTCTGTTTTGAATGTCGAATTCATATAACCCGAAGCTTTATAGCGTTGCCAGTTCTGATAACGAGCGTTGTTATATTCTTTTTCAAACCAAAGAGCTTCGGCAAATGTAGCAAAACTTTCATTTAGCCAAGCATCTCGGAAATCATAAGGGCTTACCAAATCGCCAAACCATTGGTGAGCTAGTTCGTGGGCAGCCACATCATTGTCAATATAGTTACTTTGTTTGTTTTGGTTATTGCTTGAAACTGGATATGATATCAATGTTTGATGTTCCATTGCTCCATTTTGGGTGTTTACATATCCAACTTTTTCAAATGGATACTTGCCGAATTGCGATTCCAAAGCCGCCACTATCTTAAGTATTTTTTGGAAATTATATTTCGTGTTGACAGTATCTCTTGCCAAAGAGTAAACCTTAATTGGCAAATCCTTCGATGAATAATCTAATTCCACAAATTTACCATAAGCAAAATTATACAAGTATGAAGCGGCTTCATTTTTTGATTGCCAAACATAAGTGCTAGTATTTTCAGCTTTATTTTCGATAACATCAACTAATAATCCATTAGATACTACTAATTTCCCTCTATTGATTTTATAGGCAAAATCAGCTGTAAACTTGTCACTTGGGTAATCATAAATAGGTATCCAATGTCTCATAGTAGAAACGTAGTCGCAATGGAAACAAACTCCAATGGAATAAACAACAGAATCCTGATTGAACACACCACCCCAAGAATTTTTACCAGGTTCAGCTGTCATTTTCCCAGAATAAGCTATGGAAAAAGTAGAGCTAAGCCCAACTTCAACTTGTAAGTCTTTCTGATAAATATAATATAATGTGCTATCTTGCTTATCTTTTGTGAAAGAAATACTATTGCCTTTGCTATCGATAACTGATTGCACTGCCAAACTATTTAAATTAAAAATATATCTATTCAAATCATTTATATCTTGCCAAGTCAGTTCTGTTTTGCAAATACCACTAATTTGCATAGCTTCAATATTTCTAAAATCAAAATCTACCGAAATATGCTTAACATCGAAAACCTGTTTTTCGTAGTTTATTGGAGAATTCAAGCAAGTCGCTCCTTCCCTACTGCACTGACTATATATTTCAGCGGGAATAAAAGTGGTAAGTATAAGTATAAATAAAAGTTTATACATTGTATTATTTTCCTAAAAAATAAAAAACTCCACCTCAATTTACATAAGGTGGAGTTTAAATAAAAGATAAATCTTTTCAGTAATTATCTAATTACGTTAATTGTACGAGCCAACATTCTGCCATTGTTGTTGATTGTTACTATGTAAGAACCAGCAGACAAATTAGAGAAGTCAAATTTAGAAATATTCAAACCAGTTTGAACATCCATTTCTTGAGCCAATACAACACCACCAGTCATAGAAAGTACATTAACTGTAGCTTTTCCAGCAAGACCAGTGAAACTTAAAGTAACGTCTGCATTTGCAGGAACTGGGAATACTACTAAATCACTTGAGTTCAATTCTGTTTCAACAGAAGCAATTGCTTCCATATCCAAAGTTACTTCTGCTTTAGCAGATGGAGAAGTTTTATAGTTAATTACAACTTGTGCTGAGCTGGGAATAAATCCAACTGCATCAGAAACTAAATTGTAAATTCCATCTTCCAATTGTGTCATTGCAAATTGACCAGTTTTCTCTGTGAAACTATAATCTACAACTTGACCATTTTGATTTTCTAAATAAACCATAGCACCAGTAATAGTTTCAACAGCTTCAATTCCATTATCTTTTTTGAATGCAATTCCTTTTTTACCATTAACAAAGCCAGATACATCTCCAGCACCTTGTTTGATTGGTAATTCTTTGTGTCTTGCTACATAGATAACTCGAGTCATTACTTCGTTTACTTCAATTTGAGTAGCTTCTTTCCATTTTTGAGAAACCAAACCATCTTGACTTAAGAAACCTGGCAAGTATTTTTTCTCGATTGGCAATGAAAGAACTACATATTTACCATATTCCATACCTTCAAAAGTGAAATTTCCTTTATCGTCAGTTTTAGAATTGTAAACTCTGCCCTTAGTGTCTGAATTGTTACCTGGCAAAACTTGTACAGCAGTCAAAGTAGACATAATTGGAGCTCCCAATGAATCATTTACTTGACCAGCAAAACCACCTGTTTTTGTAGTAACAGCAGCATCGAATTTAAAGTCAATACCAGTAATTTCACCATCAACAAAGATAATATCCGCTTCAAGTGGAGTTACCACATTGTTGTAGTATTTAATTTGTGGCTTTTTAGCATTGCTAGTTGGTTTGCTATTTATAGCTTGAGCGATGAACACACCATTTTCAGGCAATTCAATCACATATTTACCATCATCGCCAGTCATTACAGTTGTGCGAATATCTCCCAAGTCTTGTTTGTTTCCATTTCCACCAAAGAATACTTCATAAGGATAGAATTGAACAGTTGCTCCTTTCACAGGTGCATCGTTTTCATCTAAACAAACACCAGCTACTTTTTGCATTTTAATTGGTGCAATTTTAGTTAATTGCATAGCTAACTTCACACCATTTGGAGTAACAGTGAAGCTTTGTGCCTGTGTCATTTCACTTGCATCAACGTTCCATTGCATTTTGTATCCTTTTGCCATAACTTGCAATTTGTAATCTATTCCAGCAGGAACGCCTTTAAAGAATATAGAGTTGTTTTTAAACTCAACTTTAAATACTTTTTCCATGTTTGCTACTTTAGTTAATGGGTACAAATATGCAACCCCTTCAATTTCAGGATTTGGATTTTCTTTATCAGTAAGACCACAAGAAACTGAGCCCATTTCTTTAATAGCAACATCATCAAACATTTCAAAAGTAACATTTGCAAATGTATTTGCTACCAAACCATTACATTCAATATTTGCTTGTACGTAAATCATTGGATTAATTGGTTCATCGCTAGGAGTGAAAGTAAATACTCCTTTTGCAGCATCAAATTTGAAACTACCATCAGGAAGATTAGTTTTCAATATTTTAAATGTTGGCAAGCAATTAAGATTTGATTTATATTTGAATTGCATTGTGAATTCTTTACCCTTAGTTACTTTCACTACAGGAGGTACATCTACAAAATTGATATAAGGTTTATCATTAGTATTTCCATCACCAACTTTAGTTTTAATGTAAGCTTCTGATGTAAATGCTTTACCATTACTATTTGTAATTGTAGCAACTATAACTAATGCTTTGTAGCCTTCTTTATCCGACCAAACTGTAATTGATGGTTTAGCAGCGTCAAGTTCATTGTCTAAAAGTTCCATGTCGTTGTAACCTTTTACTGAAAATTTTACATTTCCACCTTTTATGTTAGTTTCAACTATAATTGGGTAAGTTCTTTTTTCACCTACTTTCATTTCTGCAGCAGCTTCAACTTTCACTTTAATAAACTCTTGACTAGGATTGCCATCAGACATAACAATCCATTTAGACTCAGCTATTTTACCAAATATTTGTTTTTGCTTAGCATCCCAAGCAAATGATGTTACTAAATACTGAACGCTTTCACCAGTTTGGAAACCAGTATAAGTCACTTTAAATTCTTTTTGACTATTTACTTTTATAGTCTCAACTAATTTTTCAACTACTTGTCCATTTACTTTGCTTCTTTTTGTTATATTGAAGCCAGCAGTTGGGATTGAATTTGCTTCATCGCCAAGCAACCAAGTTAAATTTACTCCAAATTCTATCGGACTTGTTTTTGCAACAAATGAAGACAGATTGAATTCTTTGGCAGGATTTGGCACATCACCACCTGCTATCAAGCTACCAGTTGTAGCCAGTAAAAATAGCGACATCATAATCGCTGTTAATTTGTTGAACATTTTCATTGTTCACTCCTAAAAAGTTTTAAAATTTGATTATTTAATTAGCCCTTACAAACATAAAAATGCAACAAGTCTTCAAATGTTACAAAAAAAGTAACTTTTTTTTAATTATCTTCTATTTCTTTGAATTTATATAGAGTTACTAAACCATTATTTATTATAATCCCACACTCGAATGTGGAGAAATTCAATTTTCTATCTAAAGAAATATACATATTTTTGTTGTATATCTAACATAAAATTGAGATAATAATGGATTCGAGCGAACTATTCCTTAAATCAATTGCAAAATTGAACGACAAAGCAAACAAAAAATTAGCTGAAGCACTTTCAGCTAATAAAATAGAAGTATCTCCAGAGCAATTGCAAGTTCTAATTGTTCTTTGGGAACTAGAATCTTGCAGTCAGCAAGAAATTGCAAACAGAGTAGGCAGAGAAAGAGCTACTATAACACGCATTATAGACACTATGGAAAAGAAAAAGCTAGTCAAAAGAAAAGCTTCCAAATTGGATAAACGTGCAAATCTTATCACATTGACAAAACAATCTGAAGAAATGAAAGAAAAAGCACTGGCTATCAAAGCAGAAAACAACAATAGCCTTTTCACAGATATTGATGGCTATGAACTAAATATGGGTCAAATGTTATTAGATAGAATTTTAGAAAATCTATAATGATTAATAACTACCATACACTTTGCAAACTTGCCATTGAATTTAAAATTCTTGAAGGCTGCCAAGTAAATTCCATATTCACACAAGACAGGTATAACACCATAATCGAATTCGATTCTGGCGATGAATTTCTATATCTCAATCTCTATCAGCGAGTTCGAGAGTCAAGTCTTTTCCTCTATGAAAATTTTCAAAGAGCTCGCTCTGGCACTAACAATATTCTGAAAGAACTTTATGGCGATATACTCCAATCAATAGTTCTTATAGAAAAGGATAGAGTTTTCAAGTTGGAATTCATCAAATTCAATTTATTCATCATAGTAATTGGAAATAGCCGCAGCAATTTAATCCTCTGTAATAAAGCAAATCTTATCATTGATACACTTACTTTCCAAAATGAATTAGTTGAGAAAAACATAAATGAAATAGTTATTAGCAAGATCAATAAAGAATTTGAATATGCCGACCAAACCAAAATGTTAAAGGGAAAATACCTTTTGCATAGCAGCCACATAGCAGAAATTGAGGGGAAGTCTATCCCAATAGCTCAAATTGAACCTTATATTAGAACAATCTTTAAAAGCGATAATTACTTATATGAAACAGAAGAAAATCAATTTCTATTTTCCAATATAGCACTTAATCAAAACTATAAACTTATTCAGCAGTCTGCAAGTGCTTCAGATTTAATCCGAAAGTATGTCTCGCTATCCAACAAATACTTGGATATGGCTCAAGAGAGAAGCAAACTCTTCACAATAATTGATTCCAAACTTAAAAAGAATAGAAACATACTTGAACATTCCGAGCGAGTGCTTGCCGATACCAATAGAATTGAAACATATAGGCAATTCGGAAATTTACTGCTTTCATATTCCAACTTAAAGCAAAAAGGACAAACGGAAATTGAACTTACTGATTGGGAAGGCAATGCACTTAAAGTTCCACTTAATAGCAAAATAACTATTTCCGACAATGCCAATAAATATTTCGAAAAAGCCAAAAAAGCAAGCAAAGAAATCAAAGTAATAGCTTCTAGAATTCCGGCCATTAAAGAGCAAATCAATAGCTTGCAGCAAGTGAAAGATGAAATAGATTCAGCACAATATTTAAAAGAACTGAAAGCTGTCCAAACAAAATATAGCAGTCTATTCTCAGCTATTTCAAAAAATCAGAAAGATAGCGAATCCACTAAGTTCCGTATGTTCAATCTTATAGGTGAATTTCAACTTTTCGTGGGTAAAAACTCAGCTAATAACGATGAACTAACAATGAAATTCGCAGCTCCTTACGATATTTGGTTGCACGCTCGAGGCATAGGTGGTTCTCATTGTGTCATTCGCAGAAACCGAAATCAGCAAGTGCCTATGGAAACTATAACTCAAGCAGCTGAAATTGCAGCATATTATTCCCAAATGCGGAAAGCCAGCTATGTGCCTGTGGTTTATACTGAAAAGAAAAATATTCGTAAACCAAAAGGTTCTGCTGTCGGGGCAGTAATTGTTTTGAAAGAAGAAGTGGTGATGGTAGAACCCAAGCTTCCAAGTTAATCGAAAAGTTATTTAAAAACGTTACGTTTTGGCAAGTAATAAACAAGTGGAATAATAGCTATCAAAGTAGTATATAAGCTATTTGCCAATACATATTTAAAAATAAATATATGCAAATCAGTCAGTTTGATATATAAAGTATAGTAGATTAAATTATGAATTATAGAGCTAAGAGCAACTATTAGCAAGAATCTAAAGCTTTGCAAAATCAATTTTTCTTTGCCAGGATTTGAAAAACTCCCAGCCAAAAAGCAAACACTAAGTTTAGCCAAAGCATTTGTGCCAACTACATCTAAACCTGCTATATCGAAGAACAAACCTACTATAAACCCAAAGAACATTCCATAGAATCTGCCTTCTCTCAGAGAAACCCAAACACAAAGAATCAAAAGCAAATCTGGCAAAATCTCGCTAATCTGAATCAAATCCAAAAAAGTCAAGTGAGCCATAATCATTAGAGCAGCTATCACAGAATAGATTAGCGTTCTGACATTACGGTTTGGTTCACTCTTTTTTTCAAATTGAATCTGCACTTTACTACCAATCTTTATTTAGTGGTTTTTCTTAGTTTTAATTTGTTTTCTAAATCTGTAATCAAGGACATCTTTGCCGAATCCGCCAGTTCTTTCACAACAAACACCTGCTCTAAAGACGCAAAGTTCACAAGCGGACGAATTTTAACTTTCTTGAAAAGCGAACCTTGTTGCGGTTCGGAAATTACTACCTGACCAACAGGCAAATTTGGAGGATACTTAGAACTGAAATTAGATGTAATCAAAATATCATTTGGTTTTATATCGTAGGAATCTGGAGTGTTCATCATTGTAAACATATCATCATTAGTCCACTCAATTATTCCATTAAGTTGGCTACGTTGGGATTTCACAGAAATCTTCACATTTCTGTTGATAATTAGCTCTATGATTGAATAGTTATCATTGCAAACCACAATCCAACCCACTAATCCAGCATCTGTTCGAGAAGCCATTCCCTCGCTCAAACCAGCACCTCTTCCACGATTGATAGTGATATAGTTTCTCATTTCAACACTTGTCAAGCCAATCACATCTGCCGATACCAACTCAAACTTGGCACTATCTTTCAATGCCAGCATATTCTTGTATCGTTCATTTTCTATGATTGCCTTGCGGCTTTTGATTACTTCGGAAGAAAGGTAGAGATTCAACTCACGTATAGATCTGTTTTCACTTTTAAGTGCAGCAGGATTTGGAATCCAAGAAAAAACATCTTGAAAATATCCCACAGAGGCAACCACCAAAGTACGGAAGCCACCAATTTTAAGGTTATTATCTAAAGATATAAATGCGAGACAAATCACAAACAAAGCACAAAAGACAACAATATCTTTAAACTTAACTATTAGATTGAAGAATGTACGCATCTATCCAAGTTTCAATTAATACTTTGAACTTTTTAAAAGCACTCTGCTATAATCAGAAAGATTATCCAAAACAATTCCTGTTCCTCTAATTACAGCAGTTAGCGGATCGTCCGCCACCATCACTGGTAATTTAGTAGCAGCTCGCAATCTCTCGTCCAATCCTTTAAGCAATGCACCACCACCCGAAAGCATAATTCCTCTTTCGTAAATGTCGGCAGCCAAATCTGGCGGAGTGCGGTCTAATATATTCAAAACTCCATTCACAATAGCATCTACACTATCGCTAAGAGCTTCTCTAATATCCACAGAATTCACAATTTTTTTATCGGGCAAACCAGTAGTCATATTTCTACCTTTCACCTCAATTTCAATTTCTTCTTCAAGTGGCACAGCCGAACCAACTTCTTTCTTTATTGCTTCGGCAGTTATATCGCCAATAGACATAGAATAGTTTTTCTTGAAATATGCAACAATAGCATTAGTTAGCTCATCGCCAGCAATTCGGATTGATTCATTTTCCACGATACCAGAAAGTGCTATAATAGCAATCTCAGTCGTACCGCCACCAATATCCACAACCATATTGCCAATTGGCCCATGCACATCAAGCCCAATTCCAATAGCCGCAGCCATTGGCTCAGCTATCAAATGCACTTCTTTAGCCCCTGCGTGTTCGCAACTATCTCTTACAGCTCGTTTTTCAACTTCTGTAAGTCCCGATGGTACACAAACCACAATTCTTCTAACAGACTTATTCTTTGAAACAGCACGAATAAATGCTTTTAACATACCCTCGGCAATGTCGAAATCGGCAATAGCACCATCTCGCAAAGGACGGATAATCTTAATATCTTTGTGTGCTTTTCCAAGCATCGCTCTTGCACCGTTTCCAATGTCAAGAATCTCTTTATCGTTATTGTAAGCTACAATTGTTGGCTCATTAAGTACAATATTGCCCTTAATCCAAAATAACGTATTCGCTGTACCCAAATCCACTGCAATATCAGTGTTGAAAAAATCAAATAAACCCATTTTTGCTTTTAAGAATTTGCTTAATGTAATATTGTGTATTTTAAAGTTAACAAAAGTAACTCAATTATTTGATTTTTTTTGAACTAAATGTACTCTTTAAAAATGTATTTCTAAACTACTTCTTCTGTTTCAGTTGATTCGTCTTCTTTATTGACTGCTTTCTTTTTTCTGAATTCCATAACTAGCGAAGCTATTAGCAAGATACCCAATAGCATACTTGTTGCTGTAGAGATAGTTTTGCCTTGCTCGAAAGCTGTGTCTTTAAATTCAAATTTTAGCTTATGCTGCCCTTTTGGTATAACTACCCCACGAAACGCATAGTTTGTTTTAATTATTTCAATTTCTTTTCCATCTAAGTATGCTTTCCAACCAGCAGGATAATATATCTCTGAAATAAACATGAAATTATTTCCTCCAGCAGAAACATTGTATTCCATAAGCTCATCTTCCACTCTAGTTTTCACAATTCTATTTTCTGTGAAATTAGAATCTATTTGTACATTAAGTGGTTTTTCGATATATGCAACTTCATAAGGGCTGAAACCCTGACCTTGTGGATTGAATTTGAACTTATTCAATATATCTAATGGCTTCGCCACTTCCACTCTATTAACAAAGAAAAGTCTTGGCATATATTCTGTGTTTCTATAAACATACACTTGCCCTTGCTGAGATTGAAATACTGGCTGCACACCTTGCATTTGCTCTGGTGTAACTATATATTTCACGTTCAATAGATTCCAAAGGAATGGGTTTCTTACATCGCTTGTACTTCCTCCAGATGCCACATCTAGCAAATCCTGATAAACTCGAAGTTTAGCAGAATGATAGCCATTAACACTTTGCAATTTATAGAAAGCTGCTACATTCGGCGAAGCTGAAAAGTCAGCTATTCGGAATAAATCGTTTTTATCTTCTTTTATGAAATCATAGTAATCTTTACGAGAGAATTGAGCTTCTGTCAATTTAGTTTTGGCCACTTCCATTGGCATCCAGCCCACTCTAAACAAATCAAACATTGTCAATAGAACAACCACCGCCATTCCAATTGACTTATTCAATTTGCCTCGTTGCATCAAAAATATAACAACTCCAGCAATCAATGCCAAAGCCCCAAGCATTAACCATTCACTTGAATATTGACCCCAAAGATATGCTTGAATCTCTTTGATTACTCCCATTTGCTTATATTCTGCTGGCATTTGTGCCGCCAATCTTGAATTGTCTATAGAAGCAAAATAGTTTTGCTTGCCAATTAAATAATTTAGCAAACCTGCCACAAAGTAGAATCCAGTTAAACCCAAAATTAATTTGCCACCAAACTCATTTTCTTTTTCATCTTCTGGTTTGGCAGTAATAATTTTATTCAAACCCATTGCTGCCAAAAGTGGCATTGCAAATTGCATTAATGCAAGCACCATAGATGGGGCTCTAAATTTATTGAAACTTGGAAAATGATAATAGAACAAATCATATAGCATTGGCAGAAAGTTACCAAAAGATAGAAATAAAGCAAATATTGAAACTGCACCCAAAAACCAAGCAAATGGATTTTTTCTATTCAATATCAGTCCAGCCAATCCCACTAAAAGAACTATTACACCCATATAAGGTGGAGCATCTTCAATTGGTTTTTGTCCCCAATATAAATTTAGTTTCTCTTCGCCACGAACCATTTGGGGAATAAATTGCAAACCTTCGTGGTCTTCAGGGTGGAAATTAGTTTTACCAAATCCATTATAGCTCGGCACTGCAAATTGCATCATTTCGCTTGGGGCAAACGACCACATAGTTGAATATTCATAAGTGTTCCCGCCAGTTGCATCAGTTTTTGTTTTAGTAGCTTGCTCTTGAATTGGAGCTGAACCACGAGTAGAATATGGAGTATATTCTCTTGTTGCTAAAAATCTATCTGCTGAAAGTGCGAAAGCCAAACCGCCGCAAATCATTAAAATTCCTATTGGTCTAATTGCTGCAGTTAAATCTTCTTTCTTTATAAGAGTAGAAGTTATTTCCATAGCGAAATAAATTCCTACAGCACAAGCAGAATAGAATATCATTTGCAAATGGGCTCCCGATAGCATCAAATGAACTACGATTGCCAAAAATACCGAATTTAAAAGAGAAAATTTCTGTTTTAATTTATCTGCAAAAAGGAAAACGAAAGGCAAAAAGCTCAAAACTATTGGCTTAGTGTTGTGTCCAATCATTGCCCAAACTATCACCGAAGTAGAAAATGTGGCAGCAAATGCACCAAAGAAAGCAGAAACTTTCTCCATTCCCTTTTGCTTGATTAGCAAATACATTCCAATTGCATAAATTGCATAGAAAGAAACCACTCTTGCAGCATCGTTATTGAATAAATCCCCAATGAATATCGTTACACCAAATACTATTTTCGGTATAAAATCCCAAAATCTATCCCCTGTCAAAAGCAAAGAGGCATAGGAAGGCATTCCAGAGAATATATAAGGAATCCAAAGTGGGAATCGTCCTTCTTTTTTGGCTTCATTCAAATATGTTTTAAAGCTTTCAGACGCCAAATTGTCCGATGCGTTAAATCCTTCTCCAAAAATTGCACTTGAGAAGAAAAAGAATACCGCCACTACCAAAATTAAGCAATAAGCCAAATCCTGATATTTATCAGGAATTAAACTCTTACCCGTTTTCTTCGTAGATGCCTTTGTGGAAGCTGTTCTCAGCTTAGTATTTGGGTTGTTTGTAGATTTTGACATAAATAAAAACCAATAATTAATTATCGTTTGCAATCATTAAAAAACGAAATTTAATAAAACGACAAATTAAAAACTATTTTTCTTATTAGATTTGAATAAAAGATTTTAACGAAAACAAAAATATGAGTAAAGAAAAAATAGTTTTAGTGGGTGCTGGCTTGTCTGGTTCCCTTCTTGGAATACTTTTAGTAAAGCGTGGCTACACTGTAGAAATCTTTGAACGCCGCCCCGATATGCGGAAAACAGACATCTCCGCAGGTCGCTCTATAAATTTGGCTCTTTCCAATCGTGGGCTTCGTGCGTTAAAACGAATTGGTATGGATGATTACATTCGCAAAGAAGTTGTGCCAATGAAAGGCAGAATGATTCATTTGAAAGATTCTACTGGTAATTTCCAGCCATATTCTGCAAGAGCTGAAAACTATATAAATTCTGTTTCTCGTGGTGGACTTAATATGGCTTTGATGACAAAAGCTGAAGAATTCCCGAACTTGAAAATTCATTTCAATACTAAATGCACTAACTTTAGTTTTGCAAATAAAACTGCTGAATTTGAAAATGCTCTAAATGGAGTAAAGTTCAATATTTCTGCTGAAACTTTCATTGGTACCGATGGCTCTGCATCTGCTATCAGAGATGCAATGCTCAATGGCGGAGTTAAACGATTTAATTTCTCGCAAGAATACTTAGACCATGGTTATAAAGAATTACGAATTCCTCCGACAGCCGATGGCGGATTCCGAATCAACAAAGATGCTTTGCACATTTGGCCTCGCCACGACTTTATGATGATTGGCTTGCCAAATTTCGATGGCTCATTCACTTGCACTCTATTTATGGGTTATCAAGGAGAGTATGGACTGGACAACTTGACTACGAACGATAAAGTAATGGAATTTTTCACTGAGCAATTCCCCGATGCCTTACCATTAATGCCAACTCTTACCGATGACTTTTTTGCAAACCCAACTGGTGCATTGGCTACAGTTCGCTGTTTCCCTTGGTCGGTAGAAGGTAAAGCACTTTTATTGGGTGATTCTGCCCACGCAGTTGTCCCTTTCTATGGGCAAGGAATGAATTGCTCATTTGAAGACTGCCTTGAGCTGGACGATGCAATTGATGAATACGCTGGTAATTGGGAAGATATTTATACAAACTACGCAATTCGTCGCAAACCAAATACCGATGCAATTGCTGCATTGGCTGTTGAGAATTATCTTGAAATGCGTTCTTCAGTAGCAAATGAAACATTTGTACTGAAAAGACTTGTCGAATACTAATTAGAGAAAACTTATCCCGATTTCAATTCGAAATATTCAATGGTTACTTTTTATCCTGAGTTTTCTTATGCCGAGGCAAAAAAACGTGGCGGTTGGCAAGATGAAACTTTGATGCAATTTTGCAGTAACTATAAAGATATTAGCGAAATAGATTTAAAAGAAGTTTATCAATTAATGAAAACATATAACCAATAAGGAACTGCCAATGAGCGAAGAAACAGAAGATAAGGGTTTACTACCCTTCGATAAAAAAACTAGAAGTAACATCTACTTCGCAGTATTCTTGCTTGCTATTTTTATGACTGTGCTTGTACATTCTTGTAACTACAATAATGACCAAGTTACTAACCCGCAAGATAATGAATACCAAACACCAAAGATTAACTCAATCCACGTTGCTTTAGGAGTGCCAGAAGACGGCACTCCCAGCGATGATTACTGGATGCAAGGCAGACCCCAATATATAATTTCATACAACAATGAACTGCACGCTGCAAACTGGGTAGCATGGAATTTAGATGCTCTGTGGTTTGGCGATGCCCCAAGATTTAGCGGTAATTTTAAAGAAGACCCACTTTTGCCCGATGGCTTTTATAGAGTGAAACATAGTGATTTCACAAATAGTGGCTACGACCGAGGACACATGGTTCGCTCGGAAGAACGCACAGCAAACGATGACGATAATCTTTCTACTTTCTATACTACTAATATTCTTGCTCAACATCCCGATTTGAACCAAGGACCTTGGGCTATACTTGAAAATTATTGCGAAGATTTATGCAAAAAACAGAATAAAGAATTATTCATAGTGGCTGGTGGTATTTTCCATACCAAAAATAGATATAAAGATATAGTGCCAATAGCAGATTCTTGCTTTAAAATAATTGTGGTATTAGATAGGGATAAAGGAATTAAAGAAGTTACAAAGTCCACTCAAATAATAGCTGTGGTAATGCCAAACCAATCTGGTATCCGCAAAGTGGATTGGCACACATTTATTACTTCTGTAGATAGAATTGAAAACTCAACAGGTTACGACTTTTTAAATGCACTACCCAAATCCATTCAAAAAGAAATAGAAGCAAGAACAACTACAAGCATTGCATATAGAACTGGTGCAAACAAGAATTAAGCACAATTAACTTAACTAGATACCAAAACAAACTCTTTTTGCTCCCCCTTTATTTCATCTTCTCGAAATGATAAATACCCCAAAGTCTCGCCATTTGAGTAGATTATTTGGAAACAACTATTGGGATATTCAAATTCTCACTGCCAAGGGCTACTCTTGCGAAATAAACTCCAGATGGAATATTTGAGCAGTCCATAATTAAATTGCCACTAAATGGTTCTAACTTTTGAATTGAATAACTAATGTTATTTAGCTTAGCACCAAATATATCATAAATTCC
>Ga0163148_10000874_pt1 | contig 40654 bp, 43 predicted proteins | sample OliLakLV19MP7P2_FD_148606 | JGI IMG/M metagenome (GOLD analysis project Ga0163148, IMG submission 148606) | Freshwater microbial mat bacterial communities from Lake Vanda, McMurdo Dry Valleys, Antarctica- Oligotrophic Lake LV.19.MP7.P2 | ecosystem: Environmental > Aquatic > Freshwater > Lake >... | reverse complement strand
CAATGGGCACCGATCTTAAGCTCCATACAGGATATTGTAGATGATCTTCGCTACGCGAAGATAGCGCTCAACCGAGCGCTATTCCTCCACGGAGCAGAGCTCCGTGGTTCCACGCGCACTGAAAAGAGCTGATAAGTGTTATGCTTGTTAGTTTCAATACAGACTTAATAACTTTCATCTTGGTTCAATCATAGCATGGCTAACACACTACTCTAAATACCAAAATTATGCCTATTATACGCTATAGCGTATAATAGAAACATGCCAAGACGCACAGATACATCTCTACTCATTGATAATTTGCTGCGTATTATTACTCTAATGAGCATTACGGCTACTGCCCTGTTGGCGCCAAACGCAATACAACTTTTTGATAAACCACTAAGAAAATATTTTAAGGGTCTTGACGAGCAGGATAGGCAAAGACAGCTGCGTAAAGCTTTGAGTTACATGAAGTACAAGAATTTAGTAACAGATAACTATGAACATGGTTTACATATAACTCAAAAAGCCAAACAACGTCTTCAGAAGCTTAGTTTTGATGAAATCGCTATTCCATCGCCAAAAACATGGGACAGAAAGTGGCGAATAGTATTTTTTGATATTCCCGAAAAACAAAAGAGCAGCCGCGACGGTTTTGCTGCCAAAATGCGACTACTTGGATTTAAGGTTCTACAGCGCAGTGTATTTGTTCATCCATTCGCTTGCCGAAACGAGGTGGTTCGTGTTGCCATGCATTATCATGTCCGTAATTATGTTTCCTATATAGAAACAAACCATATTGATAACGAGAAGGTCTTACGACAGCGTTTCAAACCTTTGCTCTCATAATAATACAAGTAGTTCACCTATTTTACGCTATAGCGTTTTATAGGCAGACACACGGTATGAGCACACGTTTCATCTTGGTGCAATCATAGCACGGTATTAGGTGTAACAATATGTAAACTAAGCGTCGGCTGTCTCTATTTTACGCGATAGCGTTTTATAGGAATATATCCCCTGTATGATAGATGAACAAACGGGGCAAAAGTGGTTTCCTACAACTCGCCCCAGTTTTGGCCTATATCAGTGTCAACAGTGAGCTTCACGGGTAGTTTTACTACATTTTCCATAGTTTCCTTCAGTAGTTTGGCGATCTTCTCTGCCCCGCTCTTGGGACACTCTACCAGAATACTGTCGTGTATCTGCAGTAGCAAACGAGGTTTGCCCGTCTCTAGTCTCTTGTCCCTAGTCCCTAGCTTTTTGACTGGTGACTGGTGACTGGTGACAGACAACTTGTCCAGCTCCTGCTGGACTGCTATCATGGCCATCTTCATAATGTCGGCAGCCGTGCCCTGAAACGGCATATTTACGGCCTGGCGCATGGCAGCCTCGCGTACTACAAAGTTACTGGAGCGTATATCTGGTGTGGGGCGGCGGCGGCCAAACAATGTCTCTACGTACCCCCTATCTTTTGCCTGCTTTCTAACCAATTCTATGTAAGCCAGCAGTTTGGGGCGGACCTTGAAGTATCTGTCTATAAACGTCTTGGCCTGGGCGTACGTCATGCCAGTAGCCGCTACGAGGCCATGTGGGCTAAGCCCGTACATGACACCGAAGTTTACGGCTTTGGCATCACGGCGCATGTTTTTGGTCACGTCCTCGGGCTGTCGGCCATAGACTTCGGCTGCTGTGGCAGTGTGCACATCAATATCTCGATTAAACTGGTCCATAAGGTCATTGTCACCCGAGAGATAGGCCGCCAGGCGCAGCTCGAACTGGCTGTAATCGGCGCTGATTAGTACATGCTCGGGTGCGGCCACAAAGGCCGTACGAATCTTTTTGCCCAGCTCGGTGCGTACTGGAATGTTCTGCAAATTTGGATCCGAAGAGCTTAAACGCCCTGTCTGGGCAATGGTCAGGCTGTAGGTAGTATGAAGGCGGGAATGCTCGTCTACTTGCCTGGGCAAAGTATCGATATAAGTATTCTTGAGCTTGGTAACCTCACGGTACTGCGTAATAAGGTCAACTATAGGGTGGAGGCCACGAAGTTTATCCAGCTCGCTGGCGGCCGTAGAGTAGCCGGTTTTGCCACGTTTGATGCCTGTGAGTGGCAGGTTGAGCTTATCAAATAGCACATCAGCTAGCTGCGCGGGGCTAGATATATTGAACTCGCGGTCGGCATGTCCGTAAATTTGTTGCTCAAGGTCGCTAATGATGTCGTCTACTTGCTCTGCCATATCTTTGAGGTACTGAGTATTAAGCCCAATGCCCTCATATTCCATGCGGGCCAGCACCGGAATGACTGGCCATTCCACATCCTTTGCCAGCTGCGCCAGCTTAGATGTGCTTTGGATGTCCTTCATTTGTTGTTCGTACAAAGCATAGATAACAGCCGTTATCTCAGCAGCACGGTGGGTTAGTTCTTCGGCGTCTAAATCCTCAAAAGATGAGCCATCGTATCCCAAATCTGCCTGTGCCAGTTCGGTCAAAGACTGTTCACGTCTTAGCGGGTTGAGCAAGAACGCCCCTATCAGCACATCGTGCTTCACGCTAGGGAGCACTGCACCAAGCTCCAGTAGAATCTTGAGCGTCGATTTGACATCATAACCAACGATAGATTTTAGATCTCGGAGCTTAAAGCGCAGACTTTTAACGGGAAGTTTAGTGAGATCAAGAGTGTACACATGTTTAGGGTCGGGACTAATAATAAGTGTTTGCGGATTACGGCCATGTTTGCCGGCTGAACGCGCATGCACAACTAATGTACTCGCCGGGTCTAGCATCATTGCGTCAAGCTTACCAGCCGTATCGATAACAGTGTTCTTGCCCACTGTAAAGGTTGAGGGCAAAGAGCTAAGGGCTGAAGGGCTGCTACTCTCAGGGACCCGCATGACATCGGGAAGCTGGCGGACGAGCGTGCGGAACTCTAGTTTTTGCAAGACTTCTTGGACCTTATGCGGATCGCATTTGCTACCATCAACTTCTTGCAAATTCAGTTTGAGCGGAGCATCAGTCCATATGGCGGCCAATTTTTTACTCAAATAAGCTAGGTCTTTGCCAGCCACTAGTTTCTTGCGAGTAGTTTCTTTAGTCAAATCTATATTCTCATACACACCATCGAGTGTTTTGAACTGTTTTAGGAGTTCTAGGGCAGTTTTTTCGCCAATCCCTGGCACACCTGGGATGTTATCGCTGCTATCGCCCTTAAGCGCTTTGAGATCCAAAAATTGCTCCACGCCAATGCCATACTTGGCGTCAAAACTCTTAGGGCTATATAGCTCTATATTACTGAGCCCCGTTTTGAGCGCGTAGACGTGTACGTGGCCGTTTATCAATTGCAGCATATCCAGATCGGATGTCACAAGCATGGTTTCGATGTTTTTCTCTTTGGCTTGCACCGCCAGCGTCCCCATAATGTCATCGGCTTCGTAATCGTCCAGTTCATAAAGCGGCCAGCCAAAGGCCTTTAGCAGCTCATGCAGCAGCGGAATTTGGTTATAAAAGTCCGCTGGCGGTGGTTTGCGACCAGCCTTGTACTCTGGGTACAGCGCCAGGCGTTTACGGATATTGGTTTTGGGCTTGTCCCAGGCCACAGCTACGTAATCTGGCTTAATACGCTTTATGACCTCCAGCGCCATTACAGCAAAACCGTAGACCCCACCCGTTAGTGTGCCATCTTTGGTACTGAGATTGGGCATGGCATAGTACCCCCTATAGAAAACAGACTTTCCATCAATTATTGCTAACTTCTTACGTTTCATCATAATTTTTACCGCTTGCCCCGTACCAAAACCTGAGTGTAGTAGTCCGCCTCCGGCGGATTACGAAACCTCAAGTTTTTGGTTCTGGGGTCAATAATCGCCAGTTTTTTGGGCTTAGCCTCACTCATCCCGTTAGACTCCACATAAGCTTCTCGATTGAGTAACTTTTGAAATAATGCGCCAAGTTTCAACGCTTGGTGAGCAACTTATCATCTTTTGGGTTCTAACTGGACTCATATTCTTAAGTATACCCCGCTTAACCCTCAGGTTGATGGACAGGCGGCAGTATATTGCGGCGATAAAGTTTGTTGATGCCTCTTTGGAAACTGGTTATCAATTTGGGGTGCAGGTCCTCCTTGCCACAACTTACTATGACCAACGCCTTTGACAAAGGCATGGGCTTATCCTTTTTGGACCTGCCAAATACACTTAGTATCATAAACATTTCTTCCATGGTGAACTCAAGATTTGGTGCCGGCCTTTTTAATGACTCAATGTACGTATTTGCTACCTTTTTACAGGCTTGTTCTACCTCCGGTGTAGTAGCAGCTTTTATATCGGTATTCATGACGAAGTCAACGCATTCATTTATTGCTTCTTCGCTCGTACCTGTGCTACGCAATATATCGGTTATTATAAATGTTGCCGAATGCCGTTCTGGTTCCGACGGTATAGCCAGTGTTTCCATATTACAAGTCTGACAATCACTTCGCACGATTGCAAGCACAAGCATTTACTTATTTAGAGCAGACTAAAAACGTGTTGCAGCGTCAATAGCCAATTTGGTTGCTCACAATAAAAGATCCGGGTTCAATCTGTAAATAATTATAGACCAACGTCGTAACGCTCTTCTAGGTGGTTATCAGGGTTCCTTAGTTTTTCCATAGCGACACTTTCAATCTGGCGAACTCGCTCACGGTTAAGCCTAACAATTTTACCAATTGTTTCTAATGTTTCTACCTGCCCTGTTATTTTACCATGTCTATAAGCTATTATAGTGAATTCCCTATCTGTAAGTAAGTTCTTGACGTCACCAAACAAACCCAAGTTGGCAACACGTGTTTCGGCTTGTTCGTATGGGGGTTGTGCATTCGGATCACCAACAACATCACCTAATTTAGTTTTGGAATCTTCACCTAAGAGTTCATCTAAAGACTTAACTTTTGAATACGAGGAGTCATAATTTAACAGCATTCGTGTAGCTGGTTCGGGTTTATCAGCTTCCAAAGCTATTTCTGCCATGTTTGGATCCCGATTTAGCCTGGCTGTAAGAGAATTAGTTGTATTATGAATGCTTTTGATTGCATTATGTTGATGTACTGGCAAACGAATCGGACGGCTATAATTAGCGATTGCTTTTTGTAGCGACTGCCAAATCCACCGCGTGGCGTAGGTCGAGAATTTAAAGCCTCTTTGCCAATCAAACTTTTCTACGGCCGTTGTTAAGCCAATGTTCCCCTCCTGTATTAAATCAAGTAATGCCAGACCACTGCCTTGAAATTTTTTTGCAATGGATACAACCAAACGCAAATTTGCAGTAATAAAATCGTCTTTGGCTTGTTTACCATCGTTAATTATTTGTTCCAGCTTTGAGGCTTCGTCTTGGCTTAAATGGCCTTTTTGTAGTTCTTGCTCTTCCGCAGCGGCAGCGCTAGCTTTAACTCGTTTGGAGAGTTCAATTTCCTGTTCTCTTGTTAGTAACGGGATTTTTCTTATCTCATAATAATAACGTGCCAGTGGGTCAGAACTTTCATTAGTTCGCGTGAGACTTCTGTACCTTTTACTAATATCGGGTTGAGTCGATTGTTCTAGTGGCTCTTGTACCACTTCAATACCCACTATACTTAATACTTCCGCCCCTACTGATACGGTTTCGGGTACGAGTACTTCTACTGGGGGCGCTAGACTTGTTTCCATACGTCTAGTCTTACTAATTTTTCTCTAAGTTTGCAAGCATGAGCAGATTAAGTTTCAAGGGTAACGATATTTAAGAATTTGGTCAAGAAATCTTCGAAGGTGCTATTATTTTCGATGATATTATTCGCAATGTCTCTAATAGCAGAAATATCAAAAGCAGAATCAACACCACCATTCTCATTGGCTTCACGTTGTTTAAATTCTTCGAGGCTCACCTTCTTTTCATTATCCCGTCCCCTACTTTTCATCCACCTGTATCTCTTTTCTAAAGGTGCATCAGTATAGATAATGATGCCTCCAGCATTTTTTATGACCCGCGCCTCGTCAATCGCTCTAAAACCACTGACAATCAAGCCGCCCGGAAAGTCACTTTTATGACCATCATAGTATTCCAATGCCATCTCACTCAGTACACCAAAGCCTCTATCTTTTCTCAATTCATTTGCAGTCTTATAAAGCACCGGCCGTTCTATTGATCCATATTTTTTCCTGGACACTTCTCGGACTAAATCGCCAGTAGGAACATGACAAAACTTATGCTGGTCGACTAAGTACTGAGCAAGACTATCCTTACCGCTGGCTAGAGTCCCTGCAATCCCAATAAGTTTCATCCCGTTAGAACTCCTCTTTGCTGCCAACAGCAAAGAGGCAGATTTTATCAAAGATAAAATACTTAAGACCTCTTGCAGAATAAGCCATGGAGTTAAAAAGTGATGATTTTTGATCAAAACCGATCGCAACCGACAAAGAGTAACCAAAGTTACGGTGCGGAGGCTGCAACTCGGTTTTGGACAAAAATGGTGCTTTTTGGCCCATAGAGTTATTTTGCAAGAAGTCTTTAGTTCCTACGGGATTCATCTGCTTGATTGTACCTAACTTAGCGAGTACCTTTCAACAAAAGTGGGTTGCTAACGCCACGGGCACATAAATCCCGTAGAGTGCACACTTTTTTGAAATGGTGTGAGCGCTTACTTGATATAATCATGTAACTTTTTAGCATCCCTATGTTTTCTGAGTTTGGCCAGCGCCTTGGCTTCAATCTGGCGGATACGTTCACGGGTAACATTAAACTCCTGCCCTACTTCCTCGAGAGTGTGGCTCTTGCCATCCTCTAGCCCAAAGCGAAGTTTGAGTATCTTTTGTTCACGCTCGGTTAAAGCCCCTAGCATATCCTTGACATGCTCCTTGAGCAGCTGGTTGGTGGCTGACTCTTCGGGACTGATGGTATCCTCGTCCTCAATAAAGTCACCCAGGACAGAATCTTCCTCATCATCTCGTACGCTGGCATCAAGACTGGAGATATCCTGCTTGATCTTCATGATGTGCTCAACCTTGTCGACATCGATTTCCATTTCTTTGGCGATTTCTTCGTTGGTCGGCTCGCGGTTGTACTCTTGCGTGAGGCGTCGCTGTGTGCGGAGAAGCTTGTTGATGGTTTCTACCATGTGCACTGGGATACGAATGGTGCGGGCTTGGTCGGCAATGGCGCGGGTAATAGCCTGGCGGATCCACCACGTAGCATAGGTACTAAACTTAAAGCCTTTATCTGGGTCAAACTTTTCTACAGCCCGCAAAAGCCCGGTATTGCCTTCTTGGATCAGATCAAGCAAATCAAGCCCGCGGCCGACATAACGTTTTGCAATAGACACGACCAACCGCATATTGGCCTCGGCCATTTTGTCCTTAGCACCTTTGTCACCAGCTACTACTTTGTTAGCCAAGGTCAGTTCTTCCTCGGCATTCAACAGTGGGATTTTGCCAATTTCACGCAAATATAATCGTACCGAGTCATCGGCAATGTCGTCCAGATAGACTTGCTCGTTCAAAACGACTTCTTCGCTATCATCAGCCACCCACTTGTCGCTTAATTCTTCGATGTTTGGTTCATTAGACATTGTTATGGCAATATCGGCATCAGCTAACTCGGTATAGAGACCGTCAAGTATATCAACATTCTCTGGTGTATCGGGAATCTGCGCAAAAATATCTCGCTGCTCGATACTACCTTCTTTTTTTGCCTTGGCCAACAGTTCTTGCTTGGCCTTCTCCAGTGCTGGGTCTACAGCACTTGTATCGTCAACTACTTTGTCCTTGTTAGCCATTTATCCTCCTGGATTTTCTACGTCATTCTACTTATTGCTAATTTTTGAGCACCCACCGATTTTGGATCATTGCCTCTATTAAATTCAGAAAATTCGGCGCACGAACTTTTTATTTTATTCTAACCGTTTTTAATAACTGGTCGAGCTGCTTTGCTTGTTCGAGTAATGTCGGAGCTTCCCCAGTTTCGCGCATAGCTTTAGCAAGCTCTGTCTTTTGGGTTTTTACGTATTCGCGGATAAGGCGAGCCTGCAATTGAGCGGCTTCATAACGAAGATCCAATAGCTCAAGGCTCTCATATAATTCCTCATATAATAATACCAGGATTTGTACAAAATCGCGAATCGCAATACCCTGCTTTGGGGCAAAGCCAGAACCACTGTCATTGCTCGTTGAGGCTTGCGGTGTTGCTGATTGCGCTGCTCGCACATCATATATCTCATACGTATTGCTGGGCTGCACATCAGCGCCTATCACTCCATCAGCGTTCGTACTTTTGCTAGTCATCATTGCAAGATTTATTTTAGGATGAGTCTTAAGAAGTTCGAGGAGGTGTTTGGCAGCTTCCTCGGGCAGCATGTCGGTTGTCAGGGTTTTTAGATACATCCGCAGGCCCGGCTGAAGGAGCATAATCGCTAAAAAGTGATTTTGAGATTTGATGGCCTCTGCTGCGGCTCTGTTAATCTGCTCGGGCCGAGCGGTCTTGCGAACAACCGTTGACTGCTGGCGATTATTTGTTTGCGCCAATTTAGTGCGCAAGGCATCGGGACTAACGCCGATAAGTTCGGCTAGCTGGGTAATATAATGATCCTGCTCGACGCTATCGCTTAGCCTACTAACAACGTTGAGTACAATATCACTCAAAGTACGCTTGCCTTGAGCAGTTGTAATATCCAGCTGCGCCCTGTGGCGCTCAATCAGCCAATCCAGCGCATACTGAGGCTTGTCGATCACCTGTTGCCATCGGGCAGGAGCCTTTTTGATAAGTTCATCGGGGTCTTTACCCTCAGACACAGTGATAATACTGAGTGATATATCTGTCTTGGCAGCCAATGGAATAGTACGTTCGGCGGCAGCCAGGCCGGCTTTGTCTTGGTCAAAGGCAATTCGTACATCATGTGTAAGACGAGTTAATAGTTTGAAGTGCGGCTCAGTCATGGCTGTACCAGCTGTTGCCACCACTTGCTTAATACCCGCCTGATGGCTGGCAATAACGTCCATATTGCCCTCCACAACAACCACATAGCCACTTTTGCGAATAGCTTCTTTGGCAAGATGCAGGCCAAATATGTGGCGACTTTTGTCGTACAACAGCGTTGCCGGTGTATTGATATACTTAGGCGCTCCGCCAGTCGGCGTCTGGTCTTCCTCCAGTATCCTGGCCGTGAAGCCAATCACTGCGCCAAATGGGTCCATGAGCGGAATCATAATCCGTCCACGGAACATATCCCTTAGACCGCCCCTTAACTGGTTGCCAAGTCCGGCCTGTTTAAGCTCAGTGGCTGTAAAGCCCTTTTCCAGCAAGAATTTAGTCAGCGCATTACCGTTGGATGGAGAGTAGCCAATTCTAAACTGCAGAACTACGTCTTTATTAAATTTACGGTTTTTAAATATGTACTCTAGAGCAGTTTTGTTTTGTTTAAAATGAGCTTGATAAAACTTTGCGGCCAGCTCCAATGCTTGGCTCAGACGTTCTTTTTGTTTGCCCCGTTGGCCACTTTGGCTAGTGCGATATTGGCTGAGATCTATGCCGGCTTGGCGAGCAAGTAATTCTAGCGCAGACTTGAAATCAATCCCTTCCATTTCCATAACAAAACTGAACATATTACCACCCTTGCTGCTGCTAAAGTCATGCCAAATTTGTTTCTCTGGGCTGACCATAAAGCTGGGTGTTTTCTCGCTGTTAAACGGGCTCAAGCCACGAAAGTTCCGCCCAGCCCGCTTGAGCTCGACATAGCGGCTAATAACATCCTCAATAGACAGTCGATTCTTAATATCCTCAATAGCATCCATCAGTCGCAACCTTCGGTTGCTTCAATTTTCAATTCACAATTCACAATTTTCAATGAATTATCAATTAGCAATGACCAATAACCTACATAACTCCCTGCATGATCCATAACCCCAGTATAGCTGGGCAATATCTAATAGCTAAGCCCTAATGCCTAAATAATTTGAATATTTGAGTAACTTAGGGCTTGTGACTTTAAGACTTGTGACTCATAAGCTATGCTTATGCTATGCAACCAAACGTTCCGCCTGCGCCACCCCCAGCACCACTGCCGACTGGTAATGGGCATGACCCATATGATTTTATCTTTAGTAGCAACCAGCAACCGAAGCGCGGTTTGAGCACAATGCTGAGCGGTAATTCTAAGAAACAGCGTGTAATCATTGCCCTATTTGGCTCAGTCGTGTTCATTATTATGGCTACAGTAGCCTTCTCTCTTATCACAAGTAGTGGCAAGAGTAGCACCCAGGCACTGATTGAGCTGGCACAGGAGCAAACAGAGCTTGTACGTGTTACTGATACTGGCGTTAGCAAAGCCCGGTCCAGTGCAGCTAAGAATCTGGCTATAACCACTCGGTTAAGCGTCCATACATCACAGCTTGATACCATAGCCCTACTCAAGAAAAGCGGCCATAAGCTAGGCGTTAAGCAGTTGGGACTCAAACAAAGTGCCCAAACCGATCAACAGCTGAGTGCAGCGGTAACCAATAATACTTTTGATGAGGTTTTTACCGAACTACTACACGAGCAACTGGTTGCCTATCGAGCATCCTTACAAAAAATCTATAAAACGACTACTAACAAGACCAAGAAGCAGATACTTCAGACGAGTTTTAACGGCGTTGGGCTGTTAATTGGGGATCAAACAACCCAAGCAAATTAAGCTGGCCGTAGCGGCCCAGTGGTTTTTGCTTCTTTTGGCCACTCAAAAGAAGGCGCAAACAGCACCTTTAGGTGCGTTGCGAAATTCTTATTTGATACCAGTCACGAGGTCGTAGCTGTGGCGGATGAGGCCTTTGAGTTCCTCCCAGTCCCACTTATCGCTCACCACAATTGTATTCCAGTGCTTTTTGTTTAAGTGATAGCCAGGCATGACGGTGGCGTATTTGGCTCGCAATATTTCAGATAATTCTGGATTACATTTGAGCGATATGCGGACTGGATTGCTCTTTTCAGCAATTAGGGCAAACATCTTTCCGCCGGCTGGCGGATTTCCGACTTTATAGACTGCCACGTCCTCGCCAAACGGATAGTCCAGCTTGGCATTTGGCATACTCAAAACATATTCTTCAACAGTCTTATGATCCATCTTGCTTGAACCAATCAAGGTAGTGCTGGAGTTCGGCGATTGATGCCTGGATATCATCAAAGGCGCGGTGACTGTTGGTCTTTTCGTACTTCACGCCGTATTTGCCTTGCATCACTATCTTCCAGGCACTGACATCCAGCATGCGATAATGTAGCTTCAGATCCAGCTGAGGCCACCATTGCTCAATAAACATACGGTCATTCCAAATTGAATTACCAGCAAGTATTGCCGGTTCATCACCAAAATGTTTATTCACTAGTTTAATAAGTTCCTGTTCTACATCTTTAATCGGCTTGCCGTTTTCGAGATTGTGCAAAAATTCGTCACGATTAGCCGGAAAGTCTACCCACCAATTATTCTTTTGCATCCGTTCTGCCACAACCACACGCTTTTGGTTGACACGAGCTTCGTAGCTATCTAGTGTCTTGAAGTTGAAATCGGTAATTTCAGCCGCCACTTCAAGGATGACATCCTTCTGGGGATCAAGCCCGGTCATCTCCAGATCCACCCACAATAGTTTGGTTGGTACCACGTCTTTGTTTGTCATTAGCCTAGATTATACCTGATATAGATTGAAAGTTAGTCCTGACTTGCCTACACTGCTAGCTATGCCTCATATACACACCGGAGCGGGGCAGCACGATCACACTGCCAGTGCTTTTGTGATCCGGGTTGATACTCCTGAACCTACGATTATGCTTCATCGCCATAAAAAATTAGGTTATTACCTACAGTTTGGTGGTCACATAGAGCTAGATGAAACGCCTTGGCAAACCGTATTACATGAAATTCAAGAGGAATCCGGCTATACCCCAGACCAATTGACATTACTGCAGCCTAAGTCTCGCATAAAGAAATTGACCAGATCTGATTTGCATCCTTATCCGGTATGCTATAACACTCACCGGTTTAACGATAACCATTTTCACACTGACATTGATTTTGCTTTTATTACTAAAGAGCCACCTAAGCATGAACCATCACCAAATGAGTCTAATGATATAAAGCTCTTCAACAGACAGCAACTGCTAGATTTGCTGGAAGGAGAAACCATTGAGAACGTAAAAGAAATTGGTTTGTTTATTTTTGACGAATGCCTAAAGAATTGGGAGCGGATACCAGCTGCCCAATGGAGTAGTAAGCATACCTAGTTATTGGCTATTTCTTCTGTGGTTTGAAATCCAGTGCACAGGAATTAATGCAATAGCGTTGTCCAGTAGGTTGGTCATTAGCATCGTCAAAGACATGGCCCAAGTGGCTGCCACAGTTGGCGCAGGTTGCTTCGATTCTATGCACGCCATGGGTGGTATCGCCCTGTAATTTCACCGCGCCCTTGGTAGCAACGTCGTAAAAGCTCGGCCAACCACTGCCGCTATTAAACTTAGTGCCACTGTCAAATAGCTGGTTGCCGCAGGCAGCACAAGTGTACATACCTCTTTCTTTGTTATGTAACAACTCACCGGTAAAAGGGGCTTCTGTAGCATTATTGAACAAAACGTCTTTTTGCTGCTGGTTTAAATTAGGGTTGATCTTTACTTTATCAGCCACAAGTACTACTTATTGGACAGTGCGTTATGTACGGCTACATAAACACGGATCAATATTTCTAGAGCAAGAAGTTGGAGTACTGCTGTAACTATTGGCATGAAGTAAGCCGATCGCCAGCCCTGGCCAATAGGCCCAGTAATGCCCATGTTAGTAACTCTGGTGGTTAGATCCTGTGTTATCACCGTTATAAATTGACTTACAACTAGCCCAACTGATATGCCTACCACTAAAGCGGCTCCGTCTTTGCGTTTTAATACTTTTACTACATACATTAAGAGATCTCCTCTTCTTCTTAATAGTTATGTTAAAATTGTAACTCTGTTAGAGGAGTATTGCTAGACCGGAAATATTTTTAGTTAGTTACGCTTGCGGCTTGGTCTTATCTAATTTATCCAGCTTTAGTTTTTTGACTACAAAATACACAATAGCGGCCATGATAAAGAAACTAATCAGATCGCTCACAAAACGTCCGTAACCAATTTTAGAAGTACAGTCACTACCAGCTGATTGGAGACAGATGTACTGATTGGCTAAGTTGTTGCTGCCCAAGATAACACCGATAATTGGATTCACAATGTTGGCTACAAACGAATCTACGACACTTTTGGACGCAAGGCCCAGGATAAGCCCTACTGCCAAGCCAACCACACCTTGTTCGCGGACAAAGCTTACAAAGCCTTGTAACCATCCGGGCACTTTTACCACCGGTAGGCTGATTACCACTTCTTTGCGCTCCACTACTTTTCTTTTTTCTTGTGCCATGGGTTTATACTCCTTACCCACCCAGTTGTTCACGCTCTATTTATTTTAACACTTAGCGAGAGATAGTGTGCCCGTTTAGTAGCCGAAAAATGCTCGATGGCGTAGCGCAGGGATGTGCGCGGCATAGCGGTAGCATGCTTATCAAGAAAATCTATTAGTACCTGCCTGTTGACGCGCTTTCCGATCTCGCGCAGCATCCAACCAACGGCTTTCTGTATGAGGTCTTGCTTGTCATGTAGCAGGATATCAATAACAGCCAGGGCTTCGTCTGCTCTGCTCTGCTTGATGTAGTGGAAGGTGGCAAGCATAGCAATGCGCCTATCCCATAACAGATTGGAGTATGCAAGTTTGTTAAGGACTTTCATCTTGTGGGGGCTGTCATTTAGCCAAGCACCAATGATATATTCGGCACTACTATCGACTAAATCCCAATTGTTAACCCATTTTGTGTGTGCAATATAAAAATCGTATATAGCTTTTTTGTTCATTTTGCCTCCACGTTTGTATTGATTCACCAAGATGAATAGGCCAGTTAGACGCTCCTCGTGCCAGGGGCTAATAATTAGCTTTTCTACCTCTTTTAAGGGCAAACTTTTGAACGTTTTAGCAACCTGGCGTTGCTCTGGTACCGTTACGCCCAGGAATTTGTCGCCCTCGGCATACTGGCCAGGTCCGGACTTAAAGAACCGATTATTGGTTTGCGCCCGTTCAACCGTGGCAACTTCTCGCAGTGCTCTAAAAACATCCTTGGCTGGCATCACATCTTTTCAGGAGCTACAATACCCAATAGTTTTAGGCCGCTTTTCAGAGTATCCGCATATTTTTGAACCAGCCTGGCACGAAGTTGTTCCCGCTCATCACCCACTACACGATTTTGTTCGTAAAATCTATTAAAAGTTTGAGCTAACTCATACAAGTAAGTGCATATGTGATGCGGCATCAGCTCGGATGTAGCTTGCTCAACCACCTCGTTGTACTGCCCAATTTTGCGCAGTAAGCTCCTTTCGTCACCCTCAAGTGTGTGAGAGGTTGAACCTTTCACATCGACTTTAGATAGGATAGACCGAGCTCTGGCGTGGGCGTACTGCAGATACGGCCCGCTATTACCTTCCAGCGCTACAGATTCTGATGGATTATAGATAATATCCCCACCGGTACGCTGTTTAAGAAACGCGTACTTTACGGCACCCAGCACAACTGAATTATCTTTTTTACCAGTTGCCTTTTTGTTCGCCTCCTCTGCTGCAGACAATACATCAACCGCTCGCAAAATATTACCTTTACGGCTGCTCATCTTAACTCCGCCTTTAAGCTTCACAATACCGTGTGTAAGATGCTTAGTAGCATGCACTAGGTCTGGCGCAAACTGTTCAACGGCTTTAAGTACTACCTGCATATACTGTTCTTGTTCATTACCGGTAATTACCACTGAAATATCAAAGTTATAATCCTTTTTCTTTTGGAAAATTAAGCCGACGTCTTTTGTTTCGTAAGTTGGTAAACCCTCTTTGTTTATAAAGACACGGGTATGCAGTCCGTAGGACTCGCCCTTAAAAACAATTGCGCCTTCTGATTCTTCAAATACACCTTTTTGGATATGCTCTTTAACCGTAGTAATCCCTAGTTCAGCTACTTCACTTTCTGGGTAATATTTCTCAAATTTAGTACCAATTAGAGTGTAAAATTGATTGAAGTATTCGTAGCTCCATTCTCTAGTTGTCCAATAAATATGAGCAAATTCGATATCTTTATTAGGCTCTTTGGGGTGTAGATCATACACACGATGGTTTAATTCTAAAATAAGTTCTTTTGCTTCGGCATCATTATCATAAGCATTAGTTCCTTCTATATATTGTTCACTTAACCACTCAGCACGTTCATTTTTAGGTATATCTTCAATTTTTTTTGAATGTCCATTAGTGGCAAAATAGCCCAGATTTTTAAGAATCGCCCACATTGTCTTTGCAACGTGCAACCCTACATCACCACCAAAGTTCACTCGGTGGACCTCCGCACCTGCTGCTTCGAGTAAATTAGCAATTGCATCGCCCACCACACTGGTATAGAGATGCCCAGCATGAAGCACCTTAAAGGGATTGGGGTCAGAATACTCGGCAACGACCGTTTTACCTTTTAGAGATTGTTTGGACTTTGCCTCAGTAAGTTCCCACAGTGCAGTATCACTCAGGTGAATATTAATAAACCCCGGGCCAGCCATTTGGATATCTTTTATGTGAGAGGTTGAACCTTTCACATGTTGACAAATGGCCTGAGCGATCTCTTTAGAATCTTGGTTCAACTTTCCTGCCAGTTGCAAAGCCACGTTGGTGGCATAGTCACCAAATTGTTCATCGGGTCGGGTTAGCTCCGGCTCAATGTCAATACCAAACAACTCTTTGACCGCCGCCTTGATAGCATCTTTAATCTGCTCCATTTGCCACAAGTATATAACAGATTATTTGAGCTTGTCTTGCTGCATTGCCTGAGCCAGGTGCCAAAGCGTAAAGTACATACTAGAGAGCAGGATAAAGAACAGTGTGGTGACTTGGAAGGTCTGACCGTAAGCAATTGGGTTAATAATGCGATCCGATACGTCAAACAGTACCCCAGCGGGATTCAAAAGGACATCCCACGTGTTCCAGCGTAAATAGCGCCCCAGGTAAACTGCAAAACTGCAGAGTAAAAGCACCAGACCAACCCAACTATGGGCTGTGACGCGCGAGAGACGTTTGAGAAGTTCCCTGTGCAGCAAGTATAGACTCAGGAAGCCTAAGATAAGGCCGTTAAAAGCGAACGAGAATAACATTATTACATAGTAGAGTCTCTGGCTGGGATCGGCGTAACCCAGGTGAATGAGATCGGTAATGAGGTAAAAACTGTTGGGCAGAAAACTGAGCCACAACAGCGTTAGCAAGGCTCCTGACCAGCTTATCCAGGGATTGATTTTGAGATACCTAACTAGCAGTAGCGCAAAAACCAGTGGCAGCCACGCAAGCACCAGGTTCCAGTTGAGAAACCAAAATGGCTCCGCATCATAATAACGTGCACTAATTAGGTATAGCAGTACACTGGACAGACTTGATACCGCCAGCGCCTTGACCAACCGATTGCCGCCCGCAACCTGTTTCATATCCGTTTATTATACCAACTAAAGACCTCTTGCAGAATAAGCCATGGAGTTAAAAAGTGATGATTTTTGATCAAAACCGATCGCAACCGACAAAGAGTAACCAAAGTTACGGTGCGGAGGCTGCAACTCGGTTTTGGACAAAAATGGTGCTTTTTGGCCCATAGAGTTATTTTGCAAGAGGTCTTAACTTCTTAATTATCAGTTTGAGCTATATAGGACTTTCGCACTTTTGTGCAGATAACAGAGTATATCTGAGTAAGGCGAGAACTTTCAGATTTCTGGAGAGGTAGCCATAGCTACATCGACAGAAAGATGGAAGTTTGTAGCCACTCAGGGAGGGTCTGAAGCTGTAGAAAGGTGCGAAAGTCCTATATAATAATACCATTACTAAACAGCTGGAGAGCAGTGCTGGACTATATCAGATCAAGTGTGCGGAGTGTGATGCGGCAAGTGGCGCACTTATTGAACGCACTCAGCGCTGGACATATAACTCCTAATAGCATCACGATTATCGGATTATTGGCGCATATTCCCATTGCCTGGCTGATCGCTACCAGGCACAACCTAAAAGCCGCTGTTTTATTAGTTATATTTGGCCTTTTCGACACGCTAGACGGCGAGCTTGCCCGCTTACAGAAACGTGACAGTGCTGCCGGTATGCTACTGGACTCTGTCAGTGACCGCGCTAAAGAAGTACTGCTCTACACTGGTGCCACATACGCTATTTCGCTTAGCGATAGACCTCTTATGGCCGCTTGGGCGGCGGCCGCATGCGGGGCATCGCTTCTGGTAAGCTATGTTAATGCCTGGGGTGAAGCTGTGGCCACACGAATAAATCTGAGTGGACACAAAACTAACAAAGCCTTTCGCACAGGTATTATGACCTTTGAGATCCGCATGGTAACCCTGTTGTTAGGATTGCTCAGTAATCGTCTTATTTTGGCAGTGGTGGTGATAGCTACACTATCTTCACTTACTGCTATATGGCGGCTTGTAAATATCATGAGACGCCTTGATGTTCAAAATTGACTTACATACTCACTCCGTTGCTTCGCCTGATGGTGGCATCAAAACTGAACAGTATGCCCGGGCTTTAGAAGACGATCAGTTTGATTGTATCGCCGTGACCGACCACAACACCATTGAGGTTGCTCGGTCACTCCATGAATCGCTGGGCGAACGTATCATCATTGGTGAGGAAATCACTACGCACGAGGGCGAACTGATTGGCTTGTTTCTGAAACAAACGATTCTGCCTGGGCAATCAGCCCTTACAACCGCCAAGGCCATCAAAGCTCAGGGCGGCATCGTTTATGTACCACACCCGTTTGAGACAGTGCGTAAGGGGGTGTCTGAGGCATCACTCAACCAGATTACCGAACTGGTAGATATTGTCGAGGTACACAACGGACGGGCAGTGTTTCAGAACCGTGGGCCGCAGGCAACAATGTGGGCACGGTTAAACCGTAAAGTCGTAGCTGCAAGTAGTGATGCCCACGGCCATAAGGGTTTAGGTGCCACATATACGTTAGTTTCCGAGCTACCAACGGTAGAAAATATAGTGAAACTGCTCAAAAAAGCCCAGTTTGTGACCAACCGGCCGCCACTACGAACACTTATATACCCGAAGTTACACCGCCTTCATAAAAACTTAGGCAGAAACCGATGATTGATATTCTCACCGCTATAGTATTTTTTATACCGGCTGGACTGGCTAATGCAGCACCGGTATTCGCTAACAAAATACCACTACTTAATAGGTGGAAAACACCGCTTGATTTTGGTAAATCGTGGGACGGTATGCGTATCTTTGGCGACAACAAGACCTGGCGTGGTTTGGCAAGCGGCATCTTTGTGGGTATAGCAACAGGCGGTCTGATATACATTATCAATCCCGATTTCATCAACAAACTCGAGATTGTGCCACTGGCACCATTTGTTGACACGCTCGTGATTGGTGGAGCGCTTGGTCTCGGTGCACTGATAGGAGACGCCGTTGAAAGCTTCTTTAAGCGTCGCGCTGGAGTGCCAGCCGGCAAGAGTTGGTTTCCTTTTGACCAGATTGATTACATCGTTGGCGGATTGGTGTTTACCATTCCGTTAGTCCACTTATCGGCACTTGGATATGTTTGGATCTTAATTGTCTGGTTTGGCATGCACCTGGTGGTAAGCTACATAGGCTTTATGCTGCACCTAAAGGATACCCCTATCTAGTTAATTGCCGGCTCGCGGCGACCGAGAAGTGCTAAGAGTTTGGTTTGCAAACGAGCGTCCCCGGGGACTTCAATTGCGGCTGCAAAAGCTCCATTACTAGCTAGCGTAGCCTTGCGTGGTAAGAGCCCGTCGTATAGGTCTTGGGTCATATCGGGGTCAAGAATTAGTGAACAATTATAGCTTTGGGCGGTGTCCCAGGCATGGATAAGCAGATCGGCACTCACCTCACGTATATACTGCTCTGTTGATACGTCACCGTAACTGAGATGAACTGGTTGTCCTCCAGGCGTTTTATTGATCACATCCATGGCTTTATGGGCAGCCAGGTGCCAGTTGTGATGATGCCTATTATCCAAGAGATCACCATCGTATTTGCTACCAACTTCAGCCACTGTTTTGCCCTCTAATAAATCCGGCACCCACGATAACTCGTATAGCATGTGGTTAACAAGCTCGCCACAGTTCCAATCGGTGCAAGGGGTAGGATTGCCAAAATGGCGGCTCTGCACACACCGGATAGTCGATGTTGCTTGCCCGAGCGCCCCTTTAAACAATTGTTGTGAAGTCATACTTCCTCCACTCTAATCATAGCACTGAGGTGCTACTGGGCGAGTGTAGTTTTGAGTTTCTCGAGCAGATCCACCGGTGTTGGGTTAAGCCCACTGAGTAATGCCAGGTATACACTTACAAAGTCGCCTAGTACAATAGTCCAAAATAGCTGCCGAATTAATGTTTCGCCCTGGGCTTGCACCACAATTGGGGCTGGTCGCTTACCCGAGAGTAGGCGCTCAGTTACCTCAAAGCGCTTTTGGACTCGTGGGTGCTCGAGGTTGCTACGCAGATCAACCACAGCATACGGCTTTTGCACTGGCTGTTCTGTCCACCCCAAAAATTCATTGTGATTAAACTCCGGTAGCTGATTGCACCACGCGATTTGCTTGGCGTTTTCGTTGACGTTGATCTTCCACTTGTAAGCTGCCGGGAAAAGTAACGGCCCACTGTATACAACCACCGATTTGCCCATAAGCTCCTGGGCTATCTGCTTGGCCTGATTGTCTTTGGCAGCTACATCTGGCCTCCAGCTGGCAGTTTGGCTCGTAAGCCACTCGCCGGCTGCTCGTAATTCTGCTGTTTTGTTGTTGGCTAGACCAGCTGCTTCCAAAAGCTGCATCAGCGCAGCTAAGTTATACAGCACTGCCATCCGCGGCTGAATGCCGCCAGGTAGCACAAACAATGGATAGTTTTTTATCTTGGCGCTCTCAGTTAGTTTCCCGCCCGAGGCTATGATAGCTATCTGCGCACCCCGCTTTTCGGCCTCATCGAGTACAGCCAGTGTCTCTTCGGTATTGCCAGAATAACTTGAGGCCACAAACAACGTATTTGCGTCTACGTAAGCTGGAATGGCATAGTCACGCACAACCTTGAAGGGTACTGGTAACCCAAGCCATGTCTGAAGAACAGTTGCAGCCAGTGCTGATCCACCCATACCAGCAACTACCACATTATGGATATCAGCTGTTGGTTGATATGTTACGCCAAAGTCATGCTGCAATTGCTGGGCTTGCTTTTCCACTACCCCGAGTGCATCCTGGGCATCACGTTCATGAATATATTTTAGATCGTCAAGCATAAATCAAGCTCTCTACTTTCGCTTATGTTTCTTTTCTGTTACATTGTAAATTGATAATGCGACTGATGAAAGAGCATTATATGACGAGCCCGAGATAGTCAGTCAGAATAAAGAAAAACTATCACGGCGCGAAGCTATAAAATTGAACATCGTTTACAACATAAGGGGGTGGGAATGTTTGGTAGCAATCAATCAGACCAAAATGTGCAAACTTCGGCGAATGCGGATAATGATGCTTCTGCCATCAATCCGGCAATGCGGCCGGGCGATGAGCCGTTTACATCCACTACCATGTCCCAAAACGTAACCACGCCGGCCGCCGAGCCAACCAGTGCACCGTTGGCTAGCGAACCCAATAATGTTTTAGTCCCGGGCAACGACACCGTCGATAGTGATGATGACGGCGTCAATATTGCCGCAGCCGAACCTGCTAGCGCTAGCGATGCGACGCACGTAGGCGAAAACGGTGATTCGGATGATTTGATGAGCCTTAAACAGCAGGCTCTTCAACAATTGTCACCACTGGTTGGTCACCTCGACCAAACGCCCGAAGAAAAATTTAAAACCACCATGATGATGATTCAGGCTTCAGATGATCAAAGCCTCATCAAAACCGCTTATGAAGCCGCACAGCAGATTGGTGACGAGAAAGTCAAGGCCCAAGCGTTGTTGGATGTTATCAACGAAATTAACTACTTTGCCCAGCAAAAATCCTAGCGGGAGATCCGAATTTGGCCGCGTCTATAGCCAGCGTGAGCGAGAGTTCCTAGAGCTGTAACTAGCACAAAAATGGCGAGTGTATCACCAGGCCCTGTATTGGTCAGTCGTTGCCCTGAGGGTTGATTGGTAGTTGGCGTGGATTGACTCGGGTTAGGTGTAGGCTGGGATGGAGTGGGGGTAGGTGGTTGGTTCTTTTTGGGTGATGAATCTGGATTATTCTGAACCGATTGATTGGTAGGACTCGGTGTTGGCTGGTTAGACTGGCCGGACTTTTGAGCAGTGTCAGTGCTACTTTTATTCGTAACTTTTCCATACATCCACCGCCCACCAAAGAATACTCCGACTACTATCGCAATGGTAAATATCAGGGTCAGAAAAGCAACTAGCCACGCCAAACCTATACGTTCACGGTGCTCGGATTGGTAATACTCCCGTACCTCATCGGGTACGTTGGCTTCATCAGTCTTTTTACGGCGATTAAACGGCCACATAATTACCTCGTGTTTATAAGACTTACAATAGTACAAAGTAGCTTATTTGGCAATGATCTGATGCATTACTGTTATGCTTAAATTAGCTGGTAGGGCGTTTGGGTGGGAAATATTAAAAATAACGAGAGGCCATATGGCTCCTTCGGCATTTAAGAAAAAGAGCAGGACCAGTCCGCCAAAGGCGGATCTGGATTCATTCCAGAAGGTCCGACGAGAAAAACCGTAGGTTTGTCTCTGTTACCCTTACATCCCCATGTCCATGCCACCCATACCACCACCTGGCATAGCCGATGGCTGCTTTTCTGGTACTTCGGCAATGAGCGCACCCATGGTCATAGCCGTACCGGCTACTGACACGGCGTTTTGTAGAGCCTCTTTAGCAACACGGGTCGGATCCACAATACCAGCAGACTTAAGATCAACCAGTTTGCTTGGATTATTTACATTAACACCTTGCCCGGCTTTGGCTGCCTTGACTTGGGGAAGCCACTCATCGGCATTTAAGCCAGCGTTGGTAAGTAAAATACGGAAGGGTTGTTCGAGTGCATTAATGAGTATTTGTGCACCGGCAGCAGTTGAGTCATTACCAGCAACCTTAACTGCACCCGAAAGGTTAACCATCGTTACGCCACCACCGGGCACAATACCTTCCTCCAGCGCAGCTTTGACGGCATTGACGGCATCATCAACCCGGAATTTCTTTTCTTCTATCTCGGTCTCGGTGGCGCCACCAACTTTAATGACAGCTACCTTGCCCTGCAGGGCTGCACGACGCTTTTCGAGGTTCTCGCGGTCATACTCGCTACTGGCAGCAGCAATTTGGGCATTTATCTGAGCAATTCGCTGCTTGACAGCACTAGCTGAACCAGCGCCCTCAATAATGGTCGTTTCGTCTTTGGTTACAATTACTTTGCGGGCACTCCCAACCATAGCCATCTCGGCGTTCTCGAAGTTAAGGCTCGCTTCTTCACTAATAACTGTCGCGCCAGTCAGTATGGCAATATCCTCGAGCATGTCTTTGCGACGATCGCCAAAGGCCGGTGCCTTAACAGCAATGGTATTAAACACGCCCTTGAGCTTGTTCAGCACCAAGGTAGCGAGCGCTTCGCCCTCGACGTCTTCGGCAATAAGTACTAGGTCTTTCTTGCCTGCTTGGGCAAGCTTCTCGAGCAGAGGTAAGAATTCCTGAATAGACGTAATCTTTTTGTCGGTAATGACAATAGCCGGTTTTTCGGCTACAGCTTCCATACGAGTCGTATCGCTTACCATGTAGGCGCTCACAAAGCCGCGGTCAAAGGTGTATCCCTCGACTACTTCGCTCTCCAGGGATAAACCTTGACCCTCTTCGACAGTCACCACGCCGTCTTTGCCAACTTTATCTATGACATCGGCAATTAGGTTACCGATCTCGCTGTCACCAGCGCTGATAGTAGCCACTTCGGTGACGCGTTGCTTGTTGCTTTTGATGTCCTCGCTCATACTATTGAGCTTAGTTAGCACATCGTGAGCAGCAGTCTCTAGACCTTTTCGTAGTAACATCGGGGTGTGACCGGCAGCTATTAGCTTGTTGGCCTCACTTAGGATGTGATAAGTCAACACGGTGACCGTTGTGGTACCATCACCGGCCACATCATTCATCTTGCTGGCTGCTTGCTTAATAAGCTCAGCGCCAACTTTGTAGCCAAGTGTTTCGTCATCTACATCTGCGATTTCCATCCCTTTAGCCACCGTGACACCGTCATGCGTTACAGTCGGATTGCCATAACTCTTGCTGATAACTACATTGCGACCCTTCGGTCCCATAGTCGTTTTAACTGCGTCATATAGCATTTGTGCGCCACCCAGCACTCGCCGTCTAGCGTCATCATCATAAAATACTTTTTTTGCCATTCAATTTCCCCTTTATACTTTCTACTTACTTCTTTCTAGTTGAGCGCCCGTTATTTAACAGTCGCGAGTATATCCTCTTCTTTGACCAAAATGTACTCGTCACTGCCTACTTTGACATCAGTCGTACTGTAGCTTTTGTACAGAATACGGTCGCCTACCTTAACATGCTTCACCGCTTTGCCAATAGCCAATACTTTGGCAATTTTGGGCTTTTCTTGGGCATTATCCGGCAGATATAAACCGCTGGCCGTCTTGGTTTCGGCCGCTTCAGCCTGAGCCACTACGTAATCCGCAAGAGGTTGTATCTTTACAGCCATTTTTCCTCCTATTACAGCTTTTCGTTGGGAGCGTTAGCACTTAAGTACTGAGAGTGCCAACTATCAGATATATACTAGCCCAACGTCAGAGCCACTGTCAAGAACGTTTTATCCGGACCGTGTTAATAAAGACCTCTTGCAGAATAAGCCATGGAGTTAAAAAGTGATGATTTTTGATCAAAACCGATCGCAACCGACAAAGAGTAACCGAAGTTACGGTGCGGAGGCTGCAACTCGGTTTTGGACAAAAATGGTGCTTTTTAGCCCATAGAGTTATTCTGCAAGAGGTCTTAAGTCCTGGCATATACCGTGCATCATTCTCATATCATTGAGCAAAGAAATGCCAAGAACCTGTAACTCACTCTTAACCTCTGCTTTTAAATATTTATCGGTGGTAGTATCGGCCATTCCTTGCCTCGTATTGACGTACTCGTCAAATACCATTTCACGAAAACCCTGCCACCAATTCCCGACTGCTCCTTTATCACCGTAAAAAATACCAAGGCCTGCTTTAAAATCATCATGCGGTGGACGACACATTGATTCCAAGAGTGAAGCGAGATCTGGATGGCTCCATTCATACCTAACCTCAGCATCCCCGGGTTGAACAGTACTTATGTGGGCCCGTTCCCAATCAATCAAAAAGGCGTAGTTATCGGCAGTTACAGCAATATTGCGCCCAGCTAGATCACCATGTGTCATTGCACCAGCTGAGTGAAGCAAGCCTAATTGGCGGGCTATTTGCGACCAAATTTGTTGCATACCTGGGTGTTTATCCATGTCTGGGTAGAAAGATGTCCAATCAATGCTATCCAAAGTGGTTAATGTCTCATCCAGCACGGTTAGTGAGTACGCCCTATTATCGGTATCCAATAAGCATCCAGCTGGCTGTAAACTAAACAACCCCAGTTTGTTTACGGCTACGCCATTAAAATAATCGACTAGAGATGAGTTAGTGGCATCATGCAATGTATGTGGCTTAACGGCAACTGCTAGGGCACGGCCATCATCAAACGCTAAGTCACCAAAAAACACGCCGTGAGCAGAATTCTTACCACTACGAGCAACTCGTGGTGAAAATTGAGCAACTGTCGTATTCCCCAAATGCTCAATCTTGGGAGCTAAGTACAGTGTCCGGAAGCCACTATACTCATAGGTCATAAAACGTTCTATAGCACGTTTCACCGGAACCCTATCTGTAAAGTCAATTTCCGCCTCCACTATTTGGGTTATAGCAAGATTACCAATAACATGCTCAAATTCCTGCACGCGATCTCGTTCATGATCGATTTTAGGCCAACCTTGGGAGAACATAACGTCGCTAGGGCTACCATACCGCTCAATCATACTCATGCTCCTTGTTCAGATAGGGCCTGGGCAAAACCCATACGTAGGGGCAAAGCCGCGTTTCCAAATCTGTCACCAAATTCTTGGACCAAGACCTCAGCATAGTAGCCAAGAGCGTTCATATCTTGTCCAAGGGGTTCAAGTAGATGCTCTACTCCTGGTACAAACAGTAGTTGTTTTTCTCCGGGCCGAATAAACTCTACTATAGCCACAGCGTGGCCAATATCACCTTTAATAACATATTTGCGCTGGTCAACAGATAAAACCGTAGCTAACATATGGCCTAAGTCATAAAACAACTTGCTATCATTATACGAATAACTGCCCTGCGCCTGGCTCATCGCGTCATATGCAAGAGGCCGAGCAGAGATAGGGACAACAAATGTCTGCTCTGGCTCTTCGAGTTCACTGATAATTTTTCCCAAAATAAGCCGCTTTTCTAGCAGCTGCTCTCTTATTCTCTCTCTTTCCCCCTCGGTTCTAGGGTAGGTCACAAGACGTGTAGGGCCAGATGGGTGATTAACCAGACGATCTTTACTGCTTATTAGTTCGTAAGCTAAACTATAGCGAAGATCGGTAGGCTGTTCCGGATTTACAGATCGTTGGGGAAAATTAAGATTATTTGGGGTACTGGGTGAGTTCACCTCTGCTCCTTACTTCTTTATTATAAAACGATTCCTTTTATTAGTCAAAGTTTCCCCCTGCTATAATTGTTGTTATGAGTAAAACTGTTTTGCTTTGTTCGCCAGTATACTTTGACATCGAGTACGAGATTAACCCATGGATGGACAAAGATAACCAGGTTAAGCAAGATGTGGCCAGGCAGCAATGGCTGCAGCTCAACGGCATTTATGGACGTATGGGATGGCAGGTGGAGCATATTGACCCCGTCGAGGGTCTGCCCGACATGGTGTTTACGGCCAATGGCGGGCTTGTAATAGCTGGCAAAGTGGCTTTGCCGACATTTCGGGCACCAGACCGCCAACCGGAAACTGCTCATTTTAGACAATGGTTCGAACAGCGCGGCTACACCGAGTTTTTGCAGCCCAAATATGACTTTGAGGGCGAGGGCGACGCATTGGTGTGGAATGACATTATTTTTGTCGGTTATCCTTGGCGAAGCGATAAGCCCGTACATGCCGAGCTAGCTGAGTTTTTTGGCAAAAAGGTGGTTAGCTTGCAGCTGGCTGATGCACGCTTTTATCACCTTGATACGTGCCTAACCATTGTCGATGATCAAACAATAGCTTTATGGCCCAAAGCTTTTACCAAGGAAGCACTCAAAGCCGTGCACAATACGGTACCTAACGTTATCGAAGCATCAGATGAAGATGCCCTGGCCTACGGGCTAAATGCCAGTAGTGACGGTAAAAACATCGTGCTGTCCGATCGCGCTATGGGACTTATCAAAACTTACCAAGAACGTGGTATGAGCGTCCACCCCATACCCATCAGTGAATTCCAAAAATCCGGTGGTGGAGTCAAATGCCTAACTTTAGAGTTAAGGTGAGTCCGAAGCTCTGAGCGAAGTCGAAGAGTGGCGGAGTTAAGTGCCTAACACTAGAGTTAAGATAGAGGCTTAGACCCTACTGTTGTACCTGTTCTTGTGCACACTCGAGTAAACTAAGAAAATGGAGTAACCCAGTGGCTTGGGCATGGAAGGCCACTTGCTCTTCAAGAGGAGCTGTTTCGTCTATCTGTTGGGCTGATAATTCTTGGATTGCTTCGTAAGTTTGCTGTATACAGTTGCCAATAACATCAAGAGTTGTTAGTTGTTTTGACGGTTGTTCTATTACAACTGGGTTCTCGGCTCGTTCCCACAAATGCCATCTTTTCATGATATATATTCTACCATGAATTATATATTTCTACAATTATATTCTACTGAACCACCCCACACCTCATTAAAGTCAGTCTTATTACCCCTGTTAGGCTATGATTGCCTCAGCTTCGTACTTTTTATATCACCTCTGTTAAGAATAACTTAGATGCAAGGTGTGGGGTGGTTCAGTATATTCTATGCTGAATCGCCTATGTCTCCTCTGTACTGCATGTCTGCAAAGTGGATGGCTTGCTCGCCTATGGCACTATACGCTTGGCTTCGCGCCACCTCTAGTGTTTCGCCGTACGCCGCAATATGTAGCACCCTGCCACCATTAGTAACAATTCTATCCCCTACTCGCTTGGTACCACCGTGAAAAACCTGCACATTGTTTTGTGCCAGATCTTTTGTTAGCTCCAGCCCATATATTTCATCACCTTTCCTTGGCTCATCTGGATAACCAGCAGCCGCAAGTGCAACTGTCACCGCATATCCGTCACGCAATCTTATTGGTTTGGCGCTTAGCTTGCCGCTGGTTACTTGGCGCAGACGTGGATATATATCTTCATCAATAAGAAGCATCTGGGCCTGGCATTCTGGGTCACCAAAACGAGCATTGTATTCAATAACTTTTGGTCCTTCGCCAGAGAGCATTAAACCCACATACAATAGCCCCTTGTATAGATGACCTTCTTGGCTCATACCTTCGATGGTGGGCTGGACGATATTGCTTTCTATGACTTCGGATAACTCCGGTTCCATATGGACCGGTCCAAAGGCACCCATACTGCCAGTGTTTGGGCCTTTATCGCCATCTAGTAACCGCTTATGGTCTCGGCAAAACGGCAACATTACTGTTCTTGTACCATCACAAAGTGCAAATACCGATAATTCCTTGCCAGCTAATCTTTCTTGAATGACAACGGTTTTGCCAGCTGAACCAAGTTCTTTGGCTATCATGAGTCGAAAGAGTATACCGTGGGCTTCATTAAACGTCTTGGGCAAGAAGACGCCTTTGCCGGCTGCCAGTCCGTCGGCTTTAATGACAATATCCTGGGCTGAGCTATGCTGATGTACATAGTCTTCGGCCATAGATCGCTCATCAAAAACCTCGCGCACTGGGGTGGGAATATTATGGCGCTGCATAAATCTAGTAGCAAAAGCCTTACTCCATTCTAGCTTTGATGCCGCCCTCGTTGGGCCAAAGATGGGCAGCTTTTCTGCCCGGAAGGCATCTACCGTCCCCACTGCTAATGCCTCATCTGGCCCCACGACCGTTAAACTAATTTCACGCTTGAGCGCAAACACCACTAAGCCTTTGATGTCCGTTGGCTCAATTGGCACGTTTTCGCAGCCCATCCCAAGAGTTCCGACATTACCAGGCGCTACCGAAATACTGTCAACATGGGTAGACTGTGCCAACTTCCAGGCCAGGGCGTGTTCGCGACCACCCCCTCCCAGAATTAATACACTTTCACTCATCCCGTATGATTCCAAAAGACTTTTGTCAATGTATGTGACGATCGAAGCCAAGATAGCTTTTCAACTGTTAGCTGATGAAAGATGGTTAAGTAGAATCTGACGGGGCTCATATTTTGTTCAGTTTTTTGCGTACAGCTTGCCTAGTGGTACCTATTTCGTCCCACGGATGTTCGCCATCTGTCCGCTCGATCGTCTTTTCGTGGCCTTTGCCTAGTAGTAAGACCGTATCACCAGTTTTGGCACGGCTGATGGCAAACGCAATAGCCTGCACACGATCGTGAACCAAAAACAAATTTTTATCCAGCGCTTTGCCTGCTTGTTCTGCCCCACTGGCGATTTGCTTCATAATCTCCTGGCCATCAATATCACGATCGTCCTCCTCGGTTACAATTACCTCGTCGGCATACTGGCCAGCCAGGCGGCCCTGTATTATGCGTTTGGCTTCGTCGCGCCGCCCGGCCGAGCCAAACATAACAATCAATTTACCTTTAACCACCAGTTTAATATCTTTAAACAGCTTCTCAAAGCTATCTGGCGTGTGGGCAAAGTCCACAATCACATCAAAGTCTTGCCCCTCTTTAATTGGGTCCATCCTGCCCTCTACCCTTGTTAATGCGGCAATACCCCGTTCAATTTGTTCTTTACTAAGTCCCACAACCCGCCCCACGGCTACTGCTGCAAGTGAGTTCGACACGTTGAAGCTGCCTGGCAGATGGCAGTTGATGGTGTAACGATCTTCACCGATTTTGGCAGTATATACACTGCCGCCTGGCGTCAATTGTACGTCAGTAGCCTGCAAATCACCCTTGTCTACCCCGTAGGTTATAGGGTGCAAAATTGCTTCGGTAAACGTCTGGGCATTGGGGTCATCAGCGTTAATGACGCCAGTTTGCAGGCCGCGTTGATTACGATTGGCCAGCCGAAACAGCTTTACCTTGGCCGCCAGGTAGCGTTCGAACGTTTTGTGATAATCCAAATGCTCATGAGTGACATTGGTCATGACGGCGAGTGAGTATGGTATGCCCCACACCCGATTTTGGGCTAGTGCATGGCTGGTTGTCTCGAGCACCAGCCATTCAACCCCCTGCCCCTTTAACTCCTTGATGCGCTGCATCAGCTCTGGCACCGGTACATTGGTCATGTGATGAATCTGTGGCTTGATATCCATTCCTGCCCCATAAGCCACCGTTGTCATCATGCCCACTTTGTAGCCAGCTTCGTGCAGCATCCGGTGGATTAGAAAGCTAGTGCTGGTCTTGCCATTCGTCCCCGTTACCCCAATAACTTTCATATTTCTCGCCGGAAAACCATAAATAATATTGAATATAACCGCCTCAACCAGATGCCCAAACGGCTCAATCTTTGGGAAAAGCCCTTTGGGGATAAATTTCTTTACTATTGTCCTCAAACCCATTATGCCTAGTATATCCCATGTGAATCCACAAGTTCGCACATGCGTGCAGTGCAAGAAAGCAAGGAGGAACGAGCGAACCACAAGTGGTACGGAGATCGAGCGACAGACGCCAGCTAACACAGCAAGGTGCCATGAGCAATGACAGAGTGGCCAGCTTTGCTGGACAGCAGGTCATTGCGATGCGAAACTTGTGGGGTGAGGATTTTGGGGATAGAAACTAGTTGTGATGAAACCGCTGCTGCTATAGTCGAATTCGCTGGCCAGCGAAGGCTACGATTATTGAGTAACGTAGTGGCTTCTTCGATGGATCTGCACGCCAAATACGGCGGTGTGGTGCCAGAGATTGCCGCCCGCAGCCACATAGAGTCTATTACCTCCGTTATTGATCAAGCTTTGCAAGGTGCCACCTTGCAAAAGGGTGTTGATCCGTGGGATCAGATAGACGGTATTGCTGTAACATATGGAGCTGGATTGGGTGGTTGCCTCCTGATTGGTGTGCTAACGGCCCGCACGCTTGCATTTATCAAAAACAAGTCACTGTACGGAATTAATCATGTGGAGGCCCACGTATATGCTAATTTTATTACAGAAACTTCCCTGCCCGGCTATAAATTGCCCAAAACACAACCCCAGTTTCCGATGCTGGCACTGATTGTCAGTGGTGGGCATACACAACTAGTACTGTTCAAAGATCATTTTGACTACACATTACTAGGTCAAACCCATGATGATGCCATTGGTGAAGCCTTTGATAAGGTGGCTAAGGTCATTGGCCTCCCCTATCCTGGCGGCCCCAGCATTGCCCAAAAAGCTTTTCAAGGCTCAGCCTTGAAATACAAATTGCCTAAGGCAAAACTGACTGCTAAGTATGATTTTAGTTTCTCTGGCCTCAAAACAGCCGTTTTACGTGAAGTACAGGCCTTATGTGGTAAAAGTTACGATTTCCCTTCTACCGGGCTGTCTGAGCTTCTCAGCACGTCTCAAAAGCAAGATATTGCCGCTAGTTTTCAACATACAGCCATCGAGACAGTGGTTGATAAAACTTTGTTAGCATACGAAGAATTTAAGCCGGCCTCTGTTGTGATTGCCGGCGGTGTAGCCGCTAATCAAGAGCTACGGCATCAACTGGAAGAAAGATTGAAAGAAGTAATTGGACGTTCGCGGGGTTTGCGCTTGGATGCTGCGCTAGGCGCGACCGAGGAAACACAGCGAACTGTACAAACAGGTACGGAGAGCGAGTACCACAGGTCAGCAACACCGCGCAGCGCCAAGAATGCTGGCAGAGTTGGCGACCCTGCCGACAAGCAGGCCAGCATGGCGCAAATACTGCGATATACTGATCCTAAACTTTGTACCGACAACGGCGCTATGGTAGCCGCCCTTGGCTGCTATAAAATGCTATACAACCAACCCACCGCCGACCCTTACTCTCTGGAAATAGCTCCTAATCTGAGTATGTAAATAATATTTATAGAGCTTTGTCAATTCCAGCACAAATTCTTTGATGCTTCGTAATCTGCATGTCATGGCGACATGCCGTGGATTGCATACTACTTCGCTCAGGAATTTTGCGGGGCAGGTATTGCAATCCTTATGCTTTGTGGCGTATGCTGGCTACGAAAACAAACATCCCCGCGATCCCGGCTCCGCTGACTAGCAGTAGTCGGGACCGCACCAAAAGCAAAAACCGGTTATAGCAGTAGAGACGAGGGTTTTGAAAGAGAGAAGCCTTGGTTTTTGTTATGCTATTTTCACGTGAACTTGACCTCTGTTTTCCACTTTTATAAAAGAGGTGGTATGATAATTGATATTGCTTGACAGAGGATAAGATTTGCAGCTACCCAAAGTTTACGAACCCAACAAATACGAACAAGACATCTACGCCCTCTGGGAAAAATCGGGAGCGTTTTTGCCAAAACATAGGGGTAATAAAGCTACCTATAGCATCGTTGTCCCTCCGCCCAATGCAAACGGTGATTTACATTTGGGGCATGGTTTAACTCTGGCGTTAGAGGATATTGCCGTACGATATCACCGTTTAAAAGGTGATGCGGCACTACTTTTACCGGGAGCAGACCACGCCGGTTTCGAATCTCAAGTAGTCTACGAAAAACAGCTAGCCAAGGAAGGGAAGAGTCGATTTGATCTAAGCAGGGAGGAGTTGTATGCCCAAATATGGGACTTTGTTGCTAAAAACAGGGGTAACTTTGAAACCCAACTGCGTCGCCTTGGGGCTGGTGTAGATTGGACAAGATTTACATTCACATTAGATGAAAAAATCATAAAACGCGCTTACGCCACCTTTAAAATGATGTGGGATGAAGAACTTATTTACAGAGGTGAACGGCTAGTAAACTTTTGCACTTTTCATGGCACTGCCTTTGCCGATATCGAAGTCCAGTACAAGGAAGAAGAAGGATATTTGTGGTATATCCGTTACCCACTCACCGATGGTAACAGGGAAGTGGTTGTTGCTACCACCCGACCCGAAACCATGCTAGGTGACACGGCCGTAGCCGTACACCCAGATGACAAACGGTACAAAGCTTTTATAGGTAAAACGGCCAAACTGCCGCTGACCAACAGGGAGATTCCCATTATAGCCGATAGTTTTGTAGACAAGACGTTTGGCACCGGTGCGGTTAAGATAACGCCAGCCCACGACCCCAACGACTTTGAGGCAGGCGAACGACATGACTTACCCAAAGTTTCGGTTATTGATTTCGAGGGCAAGATGACCAATGAGGCTGGCGAGCGCTACCGAGGATTAGGGGTAGACGAAGCGCGTCAAAAAGTGGTCAGCGACCTAAAAGAGCAGGGTAGGTTGGTCAAAGCTGAACTTCATACCCATAACGTGGGGCATTGTTATAAATGCGACACTATCATCCAGCCTTTGCTGCGTGAGCAGTGGTTTATTGATATGCAGCCTATGGCCAAAACTGCTATTGCCGCCCTTAAAGCTAGCAAAATTAGGTTCTATCCTACCGATAAAAAAGACCAGTTGATTCGCTACCTCGAGGACTTGAAAGATTGGAACATTAGCAGGCAAATTGCCTGGGGCATCCCAATCCCAGCTTTCCAAAATGCAGATAATCCAGATGATTGGATATTTGATGAACGGGTAGTGGAAGAAAGTATTGTTGTTGATGGCAAAACTTACCACCGCGACCCAGATGTCTTTGACACCTGGTTTAGCAGTAGCTCCTGGCCCTATGCCACACTGAACTTCCCAGATAGTGAAGATTATACGGACTTTTACCCCTTAAGTTTGATGGAAACCGGAGCTGATATTCTCTATCCTTGGGTATCTAGAATGATTATGTTCGGTCTATATATTACTGGTAAAGTTCCCTTCGAAAATGTTTATCTGCATGGCCTAATCCAGGACAAGCAAGGTGCCAAGATGAGTAAAAGTAAGGGGAATGTTGTTAACCCTATTGAGGAAGTTGAAAAATACGGATCTGATGCTTTTAGAATGGGCATAATTGCTACCGAAACAGCAGGCAACAATAGACCTTACGATCCAAGTAAGCTTGTTGGTGCCCGTAATTTTTGTAACAAACTCTGGAACATTGCCCGCTATATTGAAGGTAAAATCAGTGATCCTTTGGTAAGCTCAGGACAAGTAGCACCAAAAGAACCAAAACCCAAAACTGATGCAGACCACTGGATATTGACTAAATTACAACACTTAACAGAGGCCGTCTCTGGCGATTTAGACAACTACCGCTTCGCCGAGGCCTATGACAAACTTTATCACTCGGTGTGGGATGACTTTGCCGATTGGTACATTGAGGCTTCCAAAGAGCAGCCAAACGCTAGTGTGCTAGCTTTTGGATTAGAAACCATACTTAAGGTAGCCCACCCGTTTGCACCGTTTGTAACCGAAACAATCTGGCAAACGCTTGCCTGGGAAGATAATACTCTGTTGGCAACGAGCTTGTGGCCCAAAGTCCAAGGGGGCGATATCAAACAAGCAAAAGCCTTTGAGGCCGTGAAAGACATTGTAAGTGAAATCCGCTATTTCACTAGTGAGCTCCAGCTAGAAAACGTTCGACTGTACTACCATGACGACGCAACTCTTATCGAAGCTAATGCTAGTTTAATCCAGCGTCTCACCCGGCTTACGGGCATTGAGCAAACCGCTGACGATGGTGGTGGCCTACAGCTCACTCAAACCAAGCAAAAGGCCTGGCTTGATGTTGATACCAGCGAGCTTAAACAGTACGCCAAGGACCTAGAGGGCAGGGTAGAGGTGCAGAACCGTCACATAAAACAGCTTGAGAAACGACTTGCAAATAAAGCCTACACCCAGAACGCCCCCAAAGCCGTGGTAGAGCAAACGCGCACCCAACTGGAGCAGGCAAAAGAACAGGCAACTACATTAGCCGCACAGCAAAAACGCTTTGCTTCTCTAGAAAGGTGAAACGAGAAACTGGAAATATAAATTACTTTTCGCTTTGGAATGGCTATAGGTCACTCGGCGGGTTCGAGGGCGACACGAATACGTTTGGATAATTCGGCTGGGCGGTAATCATCAAACCAGATAACATGCCAGCCTAGCCGCTCGGCGGCCATGACGTTGGTACGAGTATCATCGACCAGCAGTATTTCCTCTGCCGAACACTGTGCAGCGGTTTGGGCTGCTTGGTAGATGTGTTTTTCGGGCTTAATCGAGCCTACTTGGGATGAGTCAACAATAGCCGCGTAATTGATGTTGGGGATAAGGCCTTTCTGGCGCATCACCTCTATGAAGCCAGGCATAGTATTGCTCAGTAGGCCTATTTGGTAGTGTTCTGCCGCCCAATGCACCAGCTCGTGCATTTCGGGTATAGGATCAATTGCTGCCAAATAGTGTGCTTGCCAATCAAGCTGTGGGACCTTGAGCCGCTGGGCTAAGACTTTGTTAAAGTCAGCCACGCTCATTTCCCCCTTACAGACAGCATCATTATAGTGCCAAAAGGTCGTTTCGATGATATCTGCCGGTGCACCAGTTTCTTCGGCTAATCGGGTAAAGGCTCGCTGGAAAAACCGCACCAGACAGCCATTGATATCAAAAAAGACAAAACGCACTCCCGATTTGGAACGCTTTTTGGCGGCAGGTTGAGCATTGGCATTACCTGGGGCGCCAGCTAGTTCATCAAGCGACGTACCGAGTACACCTGCAATCTGGCTAATCGTAAAAATTGATGGCGCCTTAATGGCTCCACGTTCGATTTTGGCCAACGTTGAGTAGCTTAAGCCAGCTTTTTGGCATAATTGTTGTTGTGTTAGGCCGGCCGCCTGGCGTGCTGCCTGCAAGCGGTAGCCAAGACTCTTTTCGTCCACCCCAGTCATAGACCATATAATACCAATTGAGCCCGACTTTGGCGAGCCAATAGTATTAAATGGCTAGTGAAATTACTTCGGTAATAAAGTTTTAAGAGTCAGATATAATACGATAAATAGCACAATACCTACCACCACGGCCCCAACAATGGCAGAGCCATTGTTGCCACCACCACTTCGCCGCGAGAATTTGGTGTAGAGCCAGGTGGCAGTTCCGCCAGCTAGCATTAGCGAGATAAGAAAAATCGACATCGTAGTTTTATTCTATCACTTAGAACTAATTAATATCCACCTGTTAATAGGTCTTAAAGGCTAGTTTCTTAGCCATGACGGATAGAGCAGTATGATCTGGTTCAGCCGTCATATTGGCAACACCGCGGTACTGTGCAACGTTGTCAAAAGGGAACACATGTACATGCGCATGTGGCACATCAATACCAATAACGTGTATACCGACTCTTTTACGACCAGTAACCAGCTTGAGCCTTTGGGCAACTTTTTTCACGGTTGCCCATAGTGCTATATAGTCGGCATCGGGCAAATCCTGAAACTCATCTACTTGTTCTTTGGGTATTACCAAAACATGCCCAGGTTGAATAGGATGAATATCCAAAAAAGCAATTGTTTTACCGTCTTCATAAATTTTGTGGCAGGGAATTTGACCCTTGATTATTTTGGTAAATATACTGTCTTGCATGTTCAAAGTTTCGCACCACTTTGGAACATAAGCAAACTATCGTTTGATATCGTACACTCGACTTACGCAGAACCTGGCTGGAATCAGGGTCGTCCAGGAGAAAAAGAACTTAGGTGTTTACCTGGTGATTCTGAGCCGGCAGGGATTTTGCGTAAGTCGAGTACAATAACACTTATGCAATTTGTGCGTCGCCTACTTGTATGGATGGCAACATCCGTCTTTACTTTTTTGCTACTTCTGACGGTGCTGGCTACTGCGATTGCGATTATTATCACACCTACGCACATCAAGGGCTGGCTCAAAGATAGTGGTGCCTACTCTGGGTTCGTAGACGCAGCTCTTAAATCACTACCACATGATACATCCAAGGCGGTAGAGGATGACCTTCTAGCTCAACCAGGCGTACAAGCTGCTGCTAAGAAGGCCTTTACACCCGAATTATTGCAGAGCTCAACCGAGAATTTCATTGATGGCACGTTTGTTTGGGTGGAAGGCAAGAGTCCTAAACCTACGTTTAATATTGACCTGAGTGGTGCTAAACAGGCCTTTGCTACTGGCATTGGGGATTATGCCCTACAGCGCTACAACAGCTTACCCCTTTGCACGACAGGGCAGGTGCCTGCAACAAGCGACATACTATCAGTCGAATGCCGGGTGGCAGGAGTGGACATTACTCCAGCCATCAACCAAAAAGTGCAAGAAATTACTGCTAATAAAGATTTGCTTGATAAGCCGGTTATCACACCAGATACACTGGAGGCTAATGGCGGGCAACCTGGTCAGCAACCGTTTTATCAGAATTTTTCGCAACTACCACGTGCCTATCGTTGGAGCAGAGTTGCCCCGTATATCCTTGGAGTACTAGCGATCTTGGCGGCAGTAGTTATTATTATTGCCAGTACCAGTAAAAGACGTGCCCTTAGGCGCATCGCCATGCCATTAATATGGGTCAGCATTTTGCTCTTTGGCAGCATGTGGCTAGTCAATTATGGGCTAAACAAGATAGATGAGGCCAAGATAACCAACGAAAACGCTGTAGCTTCGCTGGCGCAAACAACTGCCGTATCTATAGCTCATAATGTTGGTAAACACTTAAATACGGTCTACTTGTGGTTCGCTATTGGCTTTTTGCTATTAGGTGGAGGCATACTGATAGCCCTGTACTTCACGAGAGATAAAACCCCAAAAGCGCCGCAAGACAAGCCAGAAACACCTAAAATCTCAGATAAGAAGGAAGTGAAGCCCGAGGCTACAACCCCTATAGCAACCCCAAATCAAAGTGGCCAAATTGTAGGTCTGATGTGAGTGGCTATAGGCCCAGCCAGACAGCGTAATGGCGATGCTTGTTGGACAAATATATAAAAAAGTATTGACATAGTATACTTAGGGTAGTATACTCATGGTTTACTAGATTATGTTAAGTAAATACGAGCAAACATTACTACAAGCATGGGAAGAGGTCTACAAGAGGGGCCAACTAACGTTATGGATATTATTAGGCATTAAAGACGGACCTAAATATATGAGCCAAATTAAAGAATTTATAAGCCATCAGACTAACGATGTTTTGCAAGCCGACGATAAGAGCATGTATCGGGCACTTCGCCGATTTGATGAGGCACAGATGATATCGTATGTTACTAAACCAAGCGATAATGGGCCCGATCACAAGGTTTATTCACTTACCCCAACCGGAAAACAAATATTAGACGAATTTATAAAACGGACTTTTATAGACGTATTTTACAAACCAAGCGTTAAACAATTAGTTTTAGGAAAATAAGGAGTCGCAATGCAAGACGAAATAACAAAAGTTAAAAAAGTGGGTAGGCTTCGCAGAAGCCGCGAGTTACTCAAAAGCTCATGGCAAGTTCTTAGGCTAGATAAAGAGCTGTTGGCATTACCTTTGATTGGAATCTTAGTTAGCTTAGGGCTAATTATTTTTGCGATAGGATTGGTTATAGCGTCTTTTGCCGTACATGAACCAGTATTTGATGTAAATATTCAAAACACCGCTAACACACAGGCAATTAACGGGCAGTTGAACTGGACTGGCTATGTGTTGCTCGCAATTTTTGTGGTTGCCATTACCTTTATATCTAACTTCATTGCCACAGCCATCGCACGCGGTGCATTGGATAGATTTGATGGACAAGACCCTACAATACGAAACAGTCTAAATGCCGCCAAGCAAAGAGCGGGATCAATTTTTAAGTTTAGTTTGCTTACTTTGACGGTTGGAGTAGTTCTATCCCTAATTAGGGATCGAGTACCTTTTGCCGGGAAAGTTTTGACTTGGCTAGGCGATTTGATTTGGGGAGTTGCAACCTTTTTTGTAGTACCAGTACTTGCTATGAGCGCAAAACCTATTGGCCCCATTGATGCCACCAAACAATCGGCAAGAATAATCAAAAAAGTTTGGGGTGAAAGTCTAATAGTTAATATCGGCATTGGGTTTATTGCGTTAATTTCGGTTGTTATATATGCGCCTATATCAGTGCTATTAACAGTGCTAGCAGCTAATCTTTATGCTCCATTTGGACTTGCCATAGGGCTTCTGGCTTTGCTGGGTCTATTTGGAATCGTTTTGGTGTTTAATGTTTTGGAAGCAATTGTAAAAGCAGCCATATATTACTGGGCAACAACAGGAAAAGCACCAGACACATTTAATAAAGAGTTGCTTCGAGCATCTCTAACTCCCAAAAAAGCTCGTAAAATTTTTGCTCTCTAAGCTTACTTAACTGGACTTACGCAAAAACAATAATGGCGGAGCCATGAACCGTTCTGGTTCATGGCGGAGCACACCGATCAGGCTCTTAGTTTGCGATATTTCCTGATATCAGGAGGCCAAACCTGTAGTTGACAAAAGTTTAACTGCAAGTGTACACTTAAGGTGCAATTTAAGGGACACTTATTATGGCTACTACTACAACCAAGGAACTCCGTAATAACCTCGCGGATATTCGTCGCCGAGTCATGGCCGGTGAGACGATTGAGGTTATTTACCGCTCTCGGCCAGTCATGCGAATTACACCGATAGTTGACCGGGTGTCACGTTTCACAGGTAAGCAAACGGGGAAACGCCTAGACGCACTGCTTAAAGAATTACCCTCGAGTATATCGCCAATGATGCGTGATCCTAGTAATACTTACAAACAGCTTCGGGATGAGCTATATCGCCGAGATCCTAAATACCGAAGATATCTAAACAATAAATCTATCGATGAATAGGCTTTTTGTTGACGCAAATGTTCTGATGGAAATAATGTTTGGTCGCTCCAAAATGGAACAAGTATTGGAGGTATTCCATAACCCAGAATATGAGTTTTTTATATCGGCGCTGACGGTACATATTTTGTATTATTTTGCCGAAGTTGAAGGTATAGAACGAAGCTTTGTGCGTAAGCTCGTGGGTCTGGCGTTTCATCTGCCGGTTAACGAAAAAATGATTGTCCTGGCACAGCAGCGCTATACGAGTAAGGATTTTGAGGATTGCTTGCAAGCGGCGTGTGCAGAGCTGGCCGGTTGCAATGAGATCTTGTCTCTCGATAAAAAATTTCATCAAAACAGTGGCACCAAACTTAATGTTCTACTTGTAGAGTAAAGACCCCTTGCAAAATAAATCCATGGCGCAAAACGTATCTTATATCCTAGCATTTTACAGGTTAAAACGAGACAAATGAGACACAGTAAGCCTATATGTGCCGTGTCTCGTTTTATTGGTGGTCACTAGAGTAAATGGGACAAAATCGGACAGTATAAAAAGGCGTGTCCCGCACTTGTTAGTGCTATGTTCGACGTATTTTACGGCCTTGGCTGTCTTTTCGTACTCGACTACGGTGCATCGCTATGGCGTAGCTCAATCGACTTCGTGGACTTTACAGCACAACTTGATAGGCATGTGAATAAACAGTTCGGTAAGAGCCTAAACGAGGAGCTACAGGACTTCTTCAGTATCGACAGCGACAGTAACGAAATACTGCTGAGCAATATGCAATCCAACCTCAACAACGGCACATTCAAGTTCGTGGTACTTATGAATAATCTGCACCGGCAGCTAAAAGACCTCATCCTCTTCATGAACCGCAACAGTCAATTCGACGTCTACGCCGTAGAACTCGAATACTATAAACATGAAGCCTATGAAATTATTATCCCGAAACTGTACGGAGCTGAGATTAAAAAAGAAGTTATCGGGCAAAAACCCCGCTCCAACAGCATTACTATGGATGAGTTGTGGGCTTCGATCCAGATGAAGCTAGCAGATACAGAGTATTCGGCGGTCAGGGAGTTGATTGAAATACTACTGAGCAAATCAAGCGGTACCACCATGGACGTATCAAGTATCGGCATACGCTTCAAGGAAATAGAAGATAAAAGCCTGATTACCTTCTACAAGGACGGCACAGTTTCGTTGAACTTCGGAAACATCCCAAACATCCCAAACATCGAGGACAAGAATAGGCTCAAAGAACTAGTAAGAACGCATCTGGGTGACTTATGGGATCAGCCTAAGTTCCAAAAAGAAAATCTGTTTACAACATACCCGTCGTTTAGTGCCAATGATATGGCGAGCAACAACGAACAATTAAAGGTGGTGTTCGAGGACTTCTTCAAGAAATAGCCTAGACTTCCACTCCTTTTGCGGTACCTTGTCCTTATATGGAATTAACAGTACCCCAACAGATACCACAAGCAACTAAAACACCGCCAACAGCTGAACTACACGACAGTTCATTCTCCGGTGGTGTAAAAGTTAGCTTGCAATAACGGGCTGAA